>Ga0307414_10000012_pt1 | contig 322675 bp, 265 predicted proteins | sample DK1Ometagenome_FD_203804 | JGI IMG/M metagenome (GOLD analysis project Ga0307414, IMG submission 203804) | Maize rhizosphere microbial communities from greenhouse at UC Davis, California, United States - DK15-O-3 | ecosystem: Host-associated > Plants > Roots > Rhizosphere > Soil | place: USA... | reverse complement strand
AATTATAACTTCTTAAGGTGGTTATTGCGGCGGGGCTCACCTCTTCCCATCCCGAACAGAGTAGTTAAGCCCGCCTGCGCAGATGGTACTGCAGTTATGTGGGAGAGTATGTCGTCGCCTTTCTTTTAAAAACCCTGTTTCTTACGAAATGGGGTTTTTTGTTTATAAGAGTTTTTCTGTTTTTTTACCGAAACAAATCCTCAAGGATTTTTGAGTATTTTTTTTGCAGTCGCTTTTCACTTTTTAAGTCAGGAACTTTAAAGGTGAACTCAATTGAAATATAATAGGATTTGGAATCTTTAAATCAAAGTAATTTCCCAAAACAACAATAGCAAGATAAAACAGACAAACTCAGTCACTGGAGTAACTTCCATAATTATTCCTATTCTCATCCCGATATAAAATCTTATATCTGTTAAATTACAGTCAATTTTTGGTTTTAAACTATACCCGGTTAGCCATTTTAAATGCTAATCTGTATTTTTGTATTAAATATTATAATTTAATTATGAAAAAAAGTATTGTATTGTTGACATTGTTTGTGCTTTCAAATTTAAATGCTCAACAACGCCCCAAACTGGTAGTAGGTATTGTCGTAGATCAAATGAAAATGGAATATTTATATCGCTTTTCAGATGATTTCTCACCCAATGGATTTAAAAGATTAATGGATAATGGATATACTTTTCAGAATATGCATTATAATTATATGCCAACTTACACAGCTCCCGGACATGCTTCAATTTATACGGGTACTACACCTGCTACGCATGGAATTGTAGGTAACGAGTGGTTTAGCAGAACAACAGGAAAGGAAATATATTGTACAGATGATGCTGGTGTAAAAACTGTTGGAAATGGTACGGTAGAAGAAGGCGCTATGTCTCCTAAAAACTTACAAAGTACTACTATAACTGATGAAGTTAGAATGGCTACTAATTTTCAGGGAAAAGTTATAGGAATGAGCCTCAAAGATCGTGGCGCAATTCTTCCAGCTGGGCATTTTGCAAATTGGGCTTTTTGGTACAGTAAGACAGGATCTTTTATTTCTAGTTCTTTTTATGGTGAAAAGCTGCCAGAATGGGTGAATCAGTTCAATAATGAGAAGCATTATATGCCTTATATAAATAAAGGATGGGATTTATATAAACCAGTTTCAGTATATAATGAAAGCTTACCTGATAATAATCCATATGAAGGAAAATTATACGGAAGCGCAGCTCCTGTTTTTCCATATGACCTAAAGAAAATGTATGAAAAGAATGACGCTGGAGTTTTAAGATCGACGCCTTACGGAAATGATTTATTAGCAGAGTTTGCTATGAAAGCTATTGAGAAGGAAGAATTAGGAAAAGATAATATAACCGACTTTTTAACGGTAAGTTTTTCATCTACAGATTATGTGGGGCATTTATTGGGTCCTCGTTCTATGGAGCTTCAGGATACTTATTTGAGATTGGATAAGACTATAGCTGACTTTTTAAATTATTTGGATACTACTGTTGGTAAAGATAATTATTTGCTTTTCTTAACAGCAGATCATGCAGGTGCTGAAAATGTAATTTACTTAAGAGACCGTAAATATAATGTGGATAACTATCCTTCAAAAGACTTTAAGAAGAGCTTACAGGATTTCTCGACTAAAACGTTTGGAACAGATTTAATTCTTAATTATTCTAATTTTAATATTTTCTTTAACAAACAAATTATTAAAGATAAAGGATTGGAATTAACAAAAGTGAAACAATCATTTAAAGAATTTTTAATTTCACTACCACAGGTCAAAAAAGTATATACAGAAGAAGAGATTTTAGCAAATTCAGGAAATGATTATTATTTAGATTTCGTAGCAAAAGGATATGATGTTACTCAGGATGGTGACATCGTGGTGATTAATAAACCCGGCGATATGGAATATTCTACAACTGGTACTTCTCACGGAACTTTATACAGTTATGACACACATGTTCCTGCTATTTTTTATGGTTGGCATATTAAAAAAGGAGAGTCTTATGATAAAAAGGCTATAACTGAAATTGCCCCAACTCTTGCGCAAAAAATTAAAGTTTCTTTCCCTAATGGAACTGAGGCCAAAGTTTTAGAAGAAGTTTTGGATGAAAAATAATCTTAAATAAAACTAGCCTTCATCAAGGCAGGTTTTATTTAGATAAAAAAAGACCTTTCAATTAAGAAAGGTCTTTTTGGATTTAGTAAGCACTTATATAATGCTGGCAACTATGCGTTTGCTAGCACTAATTCTTCGTTAAAAGGAAGATTCCAAGCTTCTGCAACCCCCTTGTAAAGGATTTTTCCATTAGCTACGTTTAAACCTTTTTTCAATTCTTCATTTTCAGCACAAGCTTTTTCCCAACCTTTATTTGCCAATTGTAATGCATATGGCAAAGTGGCGTTAGTTAAAGCTAAAGTAGATGTATAAGGTACAGCTCCCGGCATATTAGCAACACAATAGTGTACGATATCATCAATAATGAAAGTTGGATTTTCGTGTGTTGTTGGAGTACATGTTTCAATACAACCTCCCTGATCAACTGCAACGTCTACTACTACAGTCCCGGGACGCATTAATTTTAACATGTCACGAGTAATCAAGTGAGGTGCTTTTGCTCCTGGAATTAAAACTGCTCCAACAATTAAGTCCGCATCTTTAATTGCTCTTGTGATATTATAATGGTTAGACATCTCTGTGTTTACGTTTGCTGGCATAATGTCATCTAGTTGACGTAAACGAGGCAAGCTCAAATCCATGATGGTAACCTGCGCACCTAAACCAGCAGCCATTTTTGCAGCTTGAGTTCCAACAATTCCTCCACCTAATACTAATACTTTTGCTGGTGGAACACCTGGAACACCGCCTAAAAGAATTCCTCTTCCTTTTAATGGTTTTTCAAGATATTTTGCACCTTGTTGAATAGCCATACGACCTGCCACTTCTGACATTGGAACTAGTAATGGTAAACTACGGTCTGTTTTTTCAACAGTTTCGTAAGCCAAACATACTGCCCCTTTTTGCAACATAGCATGAGTTAATTCTTCTGATGAAGCAAAATGGAAGTATGTAAATAATAATTGATCTTTTTTGATTAATGGGTACTCAGATGCAATAGGCTCTTTTACTTTGATAATCATTTCAGCGATCGCATATACTTCTTCAATAGTAGCTAAAACGGTTGCACCTGCGTTTGTATACTCTTCATCAGCAAAACCGCTTCCTAAACCTGCGGTAGATTGCACATATACTATATGTCCGTGTTTTTTCATTTCAGAAACACCAGCTGGTGTTAATGCAACACGGTTCTCGTTATTTTTTATTTCTTTTGGAACACCTATTATCATTTTTTTATTTTTTGTAATTGTTTTACAAATCTACTGATAGAGAAGATATTATTGATAATTCAGTAATAAATAAGAAAATATTATTTTATTTTATATTTTTACAGAAAAATATTCTTTTTAGATAGCTTTGAACTTCTTAAAAAAGAAAAAATGACTAAATTTTACTAATTTAAGAAAACGTTTTCGTTATGGCTTTAGATGAAATTGACAAAAAAATCTTACGACTTTTACAGGAAAATGCCCATTATACTTTAAAGGACATCGCAAATAAAATAAATCTATCTCTTACGCCTGTTCATGATAGGGTTAAACGTCTTGAAAAAGAGGGTGTTATAGAGAAATATGTTTCTATTTTGAACAAGAAAAAATTGGGAAATAATCTCACTGTTTACTGTCAGGTAACTTTAACGAAACAAACTTATGATACTTCTGAAGGATTTAATCAATCTATTCTGAATTTGCCTGAGGTTGTGGAATGTAATTACGTTTCCGGAAATTTTGACTATATGCTAAAAATTATAATTCCGGATATGGAAAGCTATCACCATTTTCATCAAAAAAAATTATCAATTTTACCAGAAGTTTCTTTGATTAACACTGTTTTCGTTATTTCAGAGGTCAAAAGCACTACTGTATTGCCCATTTAAATAAATTAAAAAAAAAACCACCAGAAAAGCTGGTGGCTTGCAAAAATATAGTTGATGTTAAAGTATTAATAATAAGTAAAGCGTCTAACTTTAGCAATGTATTTAGCTAAGCGAATTACCTGATGGCTATATCCGTATTCATTATCATACCATATATAGAGTACAATATTTTTCCCGTCTTTAGAAACAATTGTAGCGTTGCTGTCGTAAATTGATGGAGCAGAAGTTCCTACAATATCTGAGGACACCAATTCATTATTCAATGAATATTTTATTTGTTCTACTAATTCACCTTCCAGAGCATACTTTTTCATTATTTTATTAATCGCAGCTATAGTAGTCACTTTTTTTACTTCTAAGCTTAATACAACTAACGAGCCATTTGGAACAGGTACTCTGATTGCATTAGAAGTTAGTTTTCCTTCCAATGAGGGCAATGCTTTTGCTACAGCACTTCCAGCCCCGGTTTCAGTAATTACCATGTTTAATGCAGCAGCTCTGCCACGACGATACTTTCTATGCATATTATCAACCAAATTCTGGTCATTCGTATAGGCATGAATAGTTTCTAAATGGCCTTTTACAACACCTAATGTATCTTCTATTACTTTTAAAACAGGGGTGATAGCATTAGTTGTACATGAAGCTGCAGAAAAAATATCAACTAGGTCAGGATTATATTCATTATGGTTTACACCGTGCACGATATTTGGAACTCCTTTTCCTGGCGCGGTTAATAAAACTTTGCTTACCCCTTTTGAAATTAAATGTCGTTTTAAAGCTGCCTCTGTAGTAAAAGCTCCAGTATTGTCTATAACTAAAGCATCATTAATCCCATACTGGGTATAATCTATTTCTTCTGGTGAATTTGCTGTAATTATGTGAACAGTAGTACCGTTGATTAATAATGTATTATTTTTAGAATCTGCAACAACCGATCCCTGAAAATCTCCATGAATTGAGTCATATCGTAATAAAGAAGCTCTTTTCTCTAAACTATTAATATCATTTGTATCTCGTGTTACAATTGCTCTAAGTCGCAATTGATTTCCCTTTCCTGTTTTCGACATTAATTCTCGGGCTAGTAAACGTCCGATTCTTCCAAAACCATAAAGAACAACATCTTTTGGCTGAATTTCTTCTGATGATTTAGCCTTTTTCAATTTATCAAGGACAAAATATCTTGCATCAGGATATTTTTCATCTTCTAAACGATATTCGTAAGTTAATTTTCCCAAGTCCAATTTAGCAGGGGGAAGATCTAATGATAAAATAACCTGAGCTATTTCTACAGAATCAAAAATTGTGATTGGTTTTCCGACAAATTCACCAGCATATTGATGCAGGTTAATGATATCGCTGACATTCTTATCCAATAATTGATTTTTAAATAAAACCATTTCAATGGATTTGTCATACCATAAATCGCTTATAATTTTAATTAATTCGACGCCAGCTCTTCTTCGGTCGACTTGCAATGATACCTCTTTTTGGTATAAAGATTTTTTTGTCATAATTGATAAATTGAAAAAAATAAAATGCTCACTATTTTAAAATTTTGCGCAAAAGTATCCATTTCAATCGATTTCGTAAACTATTTTGGCATTTATTTTAAAATAAAAAAAACCATCTTAAATTAATAAGATGGTTTTGAATTTATGTATTTTGAATTTTTTCAGCACCATTTTTCAAATCTAAGATTTGTTTCTTGTTGCTGAATTGAACTATGACTTTTTTTAAATAATGATTCTAAAAATTTCTCCATTTTTATTTATCATTTCAATTCGGATACTTTGACCCTCGTCTTTTTTACTCAAAAGTTTAGAAACAGTTTCAACATTGGTTGCCTTAATATTATCAATACTTAAAATAATATTACCCTGCAGTTCATTTTGATACTGCATTAAATTTTCATTGGTAATGTTTTTGATTTTTACCCCGTAATCAATTCTGAATTTTTTCTTATCAGCCGCATCAATATTTTCGAGTTCAATACCTTTAAATTCAGTACTAAAAAACTCATTTTTACTTAAAGTTACCGGAGCAACTTTTGATTTCCCTTCTCGGATGTAAGTTACTTGTACCACGTCATTTGGTCTTTTCGTATTTATATAGCCTGAAAGATCTGCAAAAGTTGATATATTTTGATTGTCAAGCTTTACAATAATATCTCCTTTTGTAAGGCCTGCTTTTTGAGCTCCTGATTTTGGAGTAACTTTATTAATATAAAAACCTTGTGTTTCAGAGATGCCTAATTCTTTAGACGCGCTACTGTTTAATTCGCCGCCCTCAACGCCTAAGATTCCTCTTTGAACATTTCCAAATTCCATAATATCTTCAATAATTTTACGAGCATTATTTGATGGAACTGCAAAAGAGTATCCAACATAAGACCCCGTCATTGAAGAAATCATAGTATTAATACCAATTAATTCACCACGAGTATTAACTAATGCACCACCGCTGTTTCCAGGATTTACAGCAGCATCAGTCTGGATGAATGATTGTATTCCGCTTGTGTCTAAATTTCTGGCTTTCGCCGAAACGATTCCTGCCGTTACCGTTGAAGTCAAATTGTATGGATTTCCGACTGCCAAAACCCATTCACCAACTTTTACACTGTCAGAATTTGCAAAAGCAGAGTAAGGAAGTTTTTCATTAGCATCAATTTTTAATAAAGCAATATCCATTTTGGAATCAGTACCAATTAATTTTGCCTTATAAGATTTTTTGTTGTTCAAGGTAATCTCAATTTCAGTGGCATCCTTAATAACGTGATTGTTCGTTACAATATAACCATCTTCAGAAATAATTACTCCAGAACCAGTACCTACTTGTTCCTGCTGTTGTTGGCCTCCATAGCCATAGAAAAACTCCAGCATAGGATTGCTAACTGTTCGGCGAGAAACATTTTTTACGTGAACAACTGTATGAATTGTTTTATCTGCAGCTTCGGTAAAGTCAACTGTTTCAGCTGCTAAACCAACATTTTTTCCGTATGATTCCGGGGCAAGAGTTACAACAGAATTTCCTTTTCCAAAAAAAGAATTGTTACTCTCGAATAATAACTTGTATGCACCAAGAGTAGTAGCACCACTCATTAATGATACTAAAAATAAGGTTGAAAATCTTTTCATAATTAGAATAATAGGTTTAAGTTATTTACACGTAAAATTAATTGAAAAAATTATTTCGTAAAATGGTTTAACGCTCTTTAACAATGATTAACATTTCATTAATTAATAGTTCGTACTTTTGTACTTATTAATAGAATAAAAATGCAAATAGAATTTTATAAATATCAAGGTACTGGCAACGATTTTGTAATGATTGACAATCGTACTAATTTTTTCCCAAAAGAAGATATCAAACTAATTGAACGTTTATGCGACAGACGTTTTGGAATTGGTGCAGATGGCTTGATCCTGTTGGAAAATGATTCTGAGACTGATTTTAGAATGGTTTATTATAATTCAGACGGAAATCAAAGTTCTATGTGCGGTAATGGTGGCCGATGTTTGGTTGCATTCGCCAATCAATTGGGTGTTATCGATGATAAAACTACTTTTATTGCAACAGATGGTTTGCATCATGCATCTGTTGGTGATGATGCGATTGTTTCCTTGCAAATGATAGATGTTGCTGAAATCCAGAAAAAAGATTCTTATACTTTCTTGAACACAGGTTCGCCACATCACGTACAAATTGTAGATGATTTAGAGCATTATAATGTAAAAGAGAACGGAGCAGCAATTCGTTATGGCGAATTGTATGGAGAAAAAGGAAGTAATGTGAATTTTGTGAAAAAAGTTGACGACAGTACTTTTTCACTTCGTACTTATGAAAGAGGTGTAGAAGATGAGACCCTTGCGTGCGGGACCGGGGCTACCGCTGTTGCGATTGCCATGAATGCAATAGGGCAAACAGACAAAACTTCAATAAATTTAAATGTTGAAGGAGGGAAATTAGTGGTTTCTTTTGATAAACTGGGAGATCATTTTTCGAATGTTTTCTTAACCGGACCAGCAAAATTTGTTTTTAAAGGTACAATCGAAATTTAATTAATGATGTCAGTCTGAGCCATGTCGAAGACAAATCCAAAATCCAAAATCCAAAATCCAAAATCTACAATCTAAAATTAAATGATCACACTCAAAGGCGATTCAGTTTATCTTCGTGCACTAGAACCTAATGATTTAGAGTTCGTTTATGCTATGGAAAATGATCAAAGCATTTGGGAAGTCAGTAATACACAAACACCTTATAGTCGTTTTTTGGTTCGCCAATATCTTGAAAATGCACATCAGGATATTTACGAGGCCAAGCAATTGCGTTTAGCCATTTGTCAGGACGAAGATTTTCCTGCGGTTGGTTTAATAGACTTGTTTGAATTTGATCCCAAAAATAACAGGGCAGGAATTGGAATTGTGATTCAAAGTAAAGAAAACAGAAATCAAAATATTGGTTCTGAGGCTTTAGACTTATTAATTAAGTATTCTTTCCATAATTTAAATCTACATCAATTATATGCAAATATTAATGTAGGAAATGTAGCCAGTATAGCACTTTTTACTAAATTTGGGTTTGAGAAAATAGGAATTAAAAAAGATTGGATATTGCTAAATGGCCACTATCAAGATGAAGCAATTTTTCAGTTAATAAATAAACAAATTTAAATTTTTAGCTTTGAGTATAAAAAAAATTATCACGTTAAGTGCCGTTGCCGTAATTTCAGTTTTAATGATTTACGGATTTATTTTAATAAGCAAAATTTTCAGCGCCAATACTAGTTTTGAAGAAAAAGAAGTCTTCGTACATGTTCCTACGGGAGCAAGTTATAGTGAGGTAAAAAATATATTAAAACCATATATCAAAAATTTTGACAATTTTGAAATGGTAGCCAATAAAAGAAGCTATCCTGAAAATGTAAAATCAGGCCGTTTTTTGCTTAAAAAAGACATGAATAATATCGATTTGGTTCGTGCCATGCGTTCGAATGTTCCTGTAAAATTGGCTTTTAATAATCAGGAACGTTTAGAAAATTTTGCGGGCAGAGTAGGTTCAGAAATTGAGGCAGATAGTTTATCATTGATGAAAGCGATTAAAGATTCTACTTTCTTAAAAGAGAATGGATTTAATGAAGAGAATGTTTTTGCGATGTTCATTCCAAATACTTATGAGATTTACTGGAATACATCTGCAGAGAAATTCAGAGATAAAATGATTAAGGAATATCATAATTTCTGGACAGCAGAAAGAATAGCAAAAGCAGAAAAACAAGGATTAACTCCAGTTCAGGCTACAATTTTAGCTTCTATCGTTCATAAAGAATCAGTCAAAAAAGACGAAAGACCGCGTATTGCCGGAGTTTATTTGAACCGTTTACGTTTAGCAATGCCTTTGCAGGCAGATCCAACCGTTATTTACGCATTAAAACTAAAAGCAAATGATTTTGATCAGGTAATAAAAAGAGTTTTTTATAATGACTTGATTATGAAATCGCCATACAATACTTATGTAAATGTTGGTCTTCCTCCAGGTCCAATTGCAATGCCTGATATTACAGCACTAGAAGCAGTTTTAAACCCTGAAAAACATGATTACATATACTTTTGTGCAAGTATAGATCGTTTTGGTTATCACGAGTTTGCTTCAACGTATGAGCAACATCAGGTAAATGCAAAAAAATATTCTGACTGGATCGCGGGTCAAGGAGTAACAAGATAAAAAGATCAAAAAATATATAAAGAAAACCGGAGCTATAAGCTTCGGTTTTTTTTTAAGGGAAAATTTGCCTTTATGAACTTCTTATTTTAGGAGTTAGTTTTAACGTGTTTTAATTTGAAATAACAATTATATAAAGTTGAATTTGCTTTTCTAACAATAAAATTAATTTTAGTAATATTTTTATTTTGATTTTGATTTTTTAACTTTTAAATCACATAAAAAAATACACTGTAACTTAAAACAAGGCTAAAAGCGTTGCGTATTGTAGGTTTTTTATTTCAATTTTAACAAAAATGCTAAAAATTTGATAAAAGTGACGTTTTTGGAAATTTTTTTTCAGCTTTTTAGAACAAAAAATAATTTTGTCCAACCTCCCGAAAAGGGCATCAATAAAGGGATGAAAGGAATATTCAAATTTTGGAAAACCATTAAGTTGTTGAAAATCAGTATTATTTCGTATTTCTTATCTTTGCACCGTAGAAATTTCAAAAGGGTGACAGCGTTTTGAAGAAAAACAATTTATGATAAAGAAATGGTACTATTACACAAGTTTGATCGTTATTATTACATTTTTAAGCCTGGGTTTTAAACCCTTTAATCTAAAAGCCAAACCTTGGTTTTTAATAGAAAAAACAGATGGATCCGAATACTTACTTCCATCTCCAGAAAAGGATGATTATCCTAATTTAAATTTAAATATCCCATACACCGGAAATCATCTGATAGGTTTTAAAGAAGCAGTTGCTTTTAAGGAATCTCAGGGGAAATATAGGTTAGTGAATTCCTTAGGATATATGGGAAAATACCAATTTGGTTCTAAAGCTTTGAGAGCAATTGGTGTTGAAGACGACAAAGCCTTCTTAAAAAATCCTGCATTACAAGAAAAAGCATTTATTGCGTTACTGTCCAAAAACAAATGGATTTTGCGTTATGAAATTCAAAAGTATGAAGGAAAAGTTATTGATGGTATTGAAATTACAGAATCAGGAATTTTAGCTGCTGCCCATCTTGGAGGAGCAGGATCAGTAAAAAACTTCTTTAAAAACAAAGGAAACAGACATTTTAGAGATGCCTATGGTACTTCGTTAAAAAGTTATCTGAAAGCCTTTGGAGGTTATGATCTCTCTTATATTGAAGCAGATAGTAATGCGACAATCAACAAAGTCTAAAAAAATCAAATAAAAACCTGCTTTAAAGCAGGTTTTTTTATTTTAATCGATTAGGATGTCAAGAATTTTAATGGCAGCTTCACTGATTTTTGTTCCGGGACCAAAAACAGCAACAGCTCCGGCATCAAATAAATATTGATAATCCTGCGCTGGTATTACACCACCAACAATTACCATAATATCTTCGCGTCCATGTTTTTTAAGTTCTTCAATAACTTGAGGCACCAGGGTTTTATGACCAGCAGCCAGTGATGATACACCTAAAATATGTACATCATTTTCAACCGCTTGTTTGGCAGCTTCAGCAGGAGTCTGAAAAAGCGGACCTATGTCTACATCAAAACCAACATCGGCATAGCCTGTTGCGACTACTTTTGCACCGCGGTCATGTCCATCCTGACCCATTTTGGCAATCATAATTCTCGGACGTCTTCCTTCTTGTTTTGCAAATTTATCGGCTAATTGTTTAGCCTTTTCAAAACTCTCGTCGTTTTTTATTGCTGCACTGTACACACCGCTAAAAGATTTAATTTGCGCCTTGAATCTTCCAAAAACACTTTCAAGAGCATCGCTGATTTCTCCTAAAGTTGCCCTGTTTCTTGCAGCTTCAATTGCGATTTCTAATAAGTTACCTTGTTCACCTTTAGCACAAACGATTAATTTTTCCAATGATTGATTTACTTTTTCAGTATCTCTGTTTGATTTTATTTCTTCAAGTCGTTCTATCTGTTGTTTGCGAACCATTTGGTTATCAACATCGAGAATATGCAACGGATCTTCTTTTTCTAACCTGAATTTATTTACACCAACAATAATATCCTGACCGCTGTCTATTCTTGCCTGTTTTCTCGCAGCAGCCTCTTCAATTCTTAATTTTGGAATTCCTGCTTCAATAGCCTTTGTCATTCCGCCCAACTCTTCAACTTCCTGGATTAGCTTCCAGGTATTTTCTATAAGTTCATTTGTTAAGCTTTCAACATAATAGCTTCCTGCCCAGGGATCGACTGTTTTTGTTATTTTCGTCTCTTCCTGCAAAAAGATTTGAGTGTTTCTGGCAATTCTGGCAGAGAAATCTGTAGGTAAAGCAATAGCCTCATCTAACGCATTGGTGTGTAAAGATTGAGTTCCGCCAAAAGCTGCAGCAGTTGCCTCAATACAAGTGCGGGCAACATTGTTAAAAGGATCCTGCTCTGTTAAGCTCCATCCGCTTGTTTGGCAGTGCGTTCTTAGTGCCAGTGACTTATCGCTTTTAGGATTAAATTGTTGTATAAGCTTTGCCCAGATCATTCTTCCGGCTCTCATTTTGGCAATTTCCATAAAATGATTCATGCCAATTGCCCAGAAAAAAGACAGGCGGGGAGCAAAATCGTCAATTGTCATTCCTGTCGAAAGTCCTGTTCGTATATATTCCAAACCATCTGCAAGGGTATAAGCCAATTCAATATCGGCAGTAGCTCCGGCTTCCTGCATATGATATCCGGAAATAGAGATAGAATTGAATTTCGGCATTTTTTTGCTTGTAAATTCAAATATATCTGCAATAATTTTCATTGAAGGGGTAGGAGGATATATATAAGTATTTCGAACCATGAATTCTTTCAGAATATCATTTTGAATTGTCCCCGAAAGTTTACTTAATTCAACACCTTGCTCCTCTGCAGCCACAATATAAAATGCCATAATAGGCACAACGGCACCATTCATAGTCATTGAAACAGACATTTCGTCTAGCGGAATATGATCAAATAATACTTTCATATCTTCGACAGAGTCAATCGCAACTCCGGCTTTTCCAACATCGCCAACGACTCTTTCATGATCAGAATCGTAACCGCGGTGAGTTGGTAAATCAAATGCAATCGAAAGACCTTTTTGCCCGGCAGCAAGATTTCTTCTGTAAAAAGCATTACTTTCTTCTGCGGTAGAAAATCCGGCATATTGGCGAATAGTCCACGGACGACGAACATACATAGTAGCGTAAGGGCCGCGTAAATTTGGTGCATATCCTGCTCCAAAATCAAGGAACTCTAAATCTTCTATATCTTTTTCAGAATAACTTTTTTTGAGTTCGATTCCTTCGGCTGTGGTGAAGTTTTGAGTTAAATGTTCTGAGTTATGAGTCAGTTCGTTTAACTGCTCACTTTTAACTTCTAGCTTTATATGTTTAAGGTCTTTTCTCATTTTATTTATTAGATGACTAACGAAGATTCTTAAGAGTGCTAATTAAATTATTCATTATCAAGTAGTAAGGTAAGTAATAAAATAATATAACTAAAAGCAGGCTTGTGATTGCTATTAAAATCGTTGTATAGTTTTTATATGTAATTCCGATTGTGAAATAAACTAAGCAGGTAATTATCATTGCTAATGATAATATCCAAAAAATGATGAAATAAATTCCCATTTTATTCTTGCTCTAATCTTTCCTGTTCCATTTTTTCAGCCAGTCTTTTTTCTATTATTGGTGTAATTAAGGTTTTTCTTGGTTTAATTTTTACAAAAGGAAACAATTCTAAATCGTGTTTCATTTTATCTTCCTTATTAGGATATTTATTAGTTCCAAGCAAAACTTCTTTTTTAGAATCGAATAGTGCCTGTTCTTTGTTGGCACTTTCCTGAATTTTCTTTTTTATAGTTCCGTCATTTAAAAGCTTTAAAAAACCGCCATTAGCCTCAATATCCTTAAATAACGTGAGGCTTTTTTCTGCCAGCTGCATAGTTAAACTTTCAATATAATAACTTCCGTCAGCAGGATTATTTACCTTATCAAAATAACTTTCATGTTTTAAAACCAATAATTGGTTTCTGGCAATTCTGTCTCCAAACTCATTGTCTTTGTGATACAAAGCATCATAAGGCAAATTGGCAACTGCATCTGCACCGCCAAGAATTGCAGACATGCATTCTGTAGTGGTACGAAGCATGTTTACATTATAATCATAAATAGTTTTGTTGCGTTTTGTGGGAGTGGCCAATATGTGGCATTTTAAATCGGGATTATATTCATTTGCGATTAAATTAAAAAGCATTCTTAAGGCACGAAGTTTAGCAATTTCGAAAAAATAATTTGTTCCAACCGAAACCTGAAAGACAATTTGTTTTGGAATAGCATTCAGACGATTCAAATATTCATTTGCATGTGCAAGACTGTACGCGATTTGCTGCGTAATATTTGCTCCTGAATTTTGGTATAAGCCTAAATCTATGCTTAATAAGGATACATTTGTGATTGATTTTGAAATAATATCAAGAGTTTCAAAATTATTTTTATCAGAAGTAACAAACCAGTTTCCTTCTCTTGCAAAATGGCCAATCGGATCCAGATTACAATAAAAAACAGCTTTTTTTTGTATTGAAATTGAGTCTAATAACTTTACGAAATCGATTGAAATAAATTTCAAATTAAAGTAAACGATTCTGTCTTCTAAAGGAAGATCTTGCAACAATTTCTGAACGTCTGTTTTCTCATTTTCAATAGTAAAACGAAGACTTTCAGCCCCTCGTTCAATAGTGTTTAGAGCTCTTTGAGCAGATTTTTCTATATCGTAAACAAAAATGTTCTGGCAAATTTTAAAATCAGCAGCTTTTGTTTCTACAGAAGCAGCTTTTGAGAATTCATCTCTATGGTAAAAAGGCTTAACCTGAATATCCTCAGGAGAATTCCAGATTACAGTTTCGTTGTAATCTGCTCCATCCAATTCAAACTGAATTTTTTGTTTCCATTGTTTGGATGAAACCGGGCTAAAATCTTCGAATAAGGGAGTAGACATTTGTTGGTTTTTTCTGTTATTCTTTAGTGTCCTTGATGGTATCGCCTTCAAATTGAATGATATATATGTCTTCGCTGTCTTTTTTCATAAAATACTTTTCGCGCGCATACTTTTCTATTTGCTCAGGGTTTTTAAGTTGTTTAATCTGTTCCTGATCTTTTGTGATTTCTTCCTGATAATATTTTTTATTATCCTGAAGTTCATTGATCTGATCGTCCAGGAAGCGATGATCAAAATAAGAGTAATTGTCTAAAAATAACATCCACACAACAAAAAACAATAAAACCCAAACATATTTATTGCCAAGAAATTTGAACCAGGATTTATCTTTGTAAGGATTTTTCATTTTAGCTTTTCAATTTTTAAAAACCAATATCCTTTTTTATAAGAAGGATATTGGGGCGGGCACTCTCTTTATTTTTATGGAATAAATTTACAATAAAAATTATAAAATTCGCTGATTAATTACAGCACGAACAACATCAATAGCTACAGTGTTATATTTATCGTTTGGTATAATGATATCTGCAAAAGCTTTTGAAGGTTCTATAAATTGCTCATGCATAGGTTTTAATGTGTTTTGGTATCGGTTCAAAACCTCGTCGATATCACGTCCGCGTTCTGATATATCTCTTTTTAAACGACGGATTAATCTTTCGTCAGAATCGGCATGAACAAAAATTTTGATATCAAAAAGTTCACGCAATTCAGGATTTGTTAAAATTAAAATACCTTCAACAATCATAACTTTTCTCGGATGTGTAGAAACAGTATCATCAGTTCTGTTATGTTGTATAAAAGAATATACTGGCTGGTCTATCGTTTCTCCGGCTTTTAAAGCTTTCAAATGTTTTTCCAACAATTCAAAATCTATGGCACGGGGATGGTCAAAATTAATTAAAGCTCTTTCGTCAAACGACAAATTATGGGTTTCTTTATAATACGAATCCTGAGAAATTACTCCAACTTCCGTATCAGGTAATTCATTCATGATTTGGTGTACTACTGTTGTTTTTCCACTTCCTGTTCCTCCTGCAATTCCAATAATGAGCATAAAATTGATGTTATATATTTATGTGGCAAAAATAATAATTTAAGTGAATTGTCTAAACATATTACGCTATTTAACCATATAAGTAATGTAAGTAAATTTAATCAACAGGATATTCAGGTAAAACAGTATTTAGCTGAAATTATATCACTTATATGGTAAAAAAGATAAAAAAATCCCGACAGCAATGCAGTCGGGATTTGGTGCAATCAGTATAGTTTTAATAAAATATTCTGAATTTAGTAAGCACTTGTAATTATTTATTCTTTTTTGCTTTTATCATCATTTCAAGCTGATCCCAAAGTTCTTCAGGAATTGCTTCTAATAAATTAAATTGTCCTGCACCTTTCAGCCATTCACCGCCATCAATGGTAATAACATCACCATTTACATAAGCAGAAAAATCAGAAACTAAATAAGCTGCTAAATTTGCCAGTTCCTGATGATCTCCAACACGTTTCAAAGGCACTTTTTTTGCCATGTCAAATTTTTCAGCAAGATCTCCCGGCAATAATCTGTCCCAGGCACCTTTAGTAGGAAATGGACCCGGAGCAATAGCATTAGAACGAATTCCGTACTTAGCCCATTCTACAGCCAAACTTCTTGTCATTGCCAAAACTCCTGCTTTTGCAGTAGCACTTGGAACTACATAAGCAGAACCTGTCCAGGCATAAGTGGTAACAATGTTCAAAATCGTTGCCGATGTTTGTTTACTGTCAATCCAGTGTTTTCCAAAGGCAAGTGTACAGTTTTTAGAACCCTTAAGTACAATATCTATAACAGTATCAAACGCATTTGCTGATAAACGTTCTGTTGGCGAAATAAAATTTCCAGCTGCATTGTTCAAAAGAACATCTACTTTGCCAAAAGCTTTTAAAACTTCCTGAAGCATATTTTCTACTTCTTCATAATGACGAACATCACATTGAAGCGGTAAACATTTTCCGCCAGTTTCACCTTCCAGTTCAGTTGCAGTAGTTTTAAGCTTTTCTAAATCTCTTGAGGTGATTGCTACCTGAGCTCCCAATTCTAAGAAATATTTAGTCATGGCTTTTCCCAAACCACTTCCGCCACCTGTAACCACAATGACTTTGCCTTTTAACGCATCATCACGTAACATTTTATCTGTATAGCTCATACTTTTCTTTTTTTACAATATTAGTTAAATAAAATAGGATGCACGCATAATAATGTTATAAAATTTTGAAAAAAAATTATATGTTACATAATTTTTTGGCTGCTGACTCTAAAGTAATATCGTCTTTGGCAAAGCAAAAACGTATTAAATTCTGGTCTTTGTGATCGGAGTAAAAGGTTGAAATTGGAATTGCAGCCACACCATGATCTGTTATTAATTTTTTGCAGAAAGTAACATCATCTTCTTTGGTAATTGCAGCATAAGAAGCAACCTGAAAATAAGTTCCTTCGCATGGTTTTAATTCAAAGCGACTGTTTTCTAATAGTTTCTGAAAGTAATCTCGTTTTTCCTGATAGAATTTGCCTAGAAGTCCAACATTGACAATGTCTAAATATTGACTAATTGCTGCCTGAGAAACACTATTAACACTGAAGACTAAAAACTGATGTACCTTTTTTATTTCTTTCATCAAATATTCAGGTGCTATAGTATAACCAATTTTCCAACCCGTAATGTGAAATGATTTTCCAAATGATGAAACCATAACACAGCGATCTAAAAGAAAATCTTTGGTATGGGCTGAAATATGTTTTTCTTCAAAAGTAATGTATTCGTAAACTTCATCAGATAAAACTATGATGTCAGGATATTTTGAAAGTAGTTTTTCTAATTGAAGAAAATCAGCTTCCGTCAATATTTTTCCTGTCGGATTATGCGGGTTATTGATGATAATCATTCGGCTTTTCGCTGAGCATGCTTTTTCAATGGTTTCCCAGTTTGGGGTATAATCATCGTTTAAAGCAACTCTGACCGGTTTTGCATTACAAAGCAATACGGGAGATTCGTAAGAATCATAACTCGGATCCAAAATAATAACTTCATCATCGGTTTTCACCAAAGCCAGAATTGTTGTAAAAATCCCCTGAGTTGCTCCGGCAGTTACTAAAACTTCTGATTCTGAATTTATTGTTCTTTTATAAGAATCGAAAACTAATTTTGCAATTTGGTTCATCAAAGGTGGATAACCTGCCATTGGTGTATATTGATGAACATTATCTCTGGATAATTTCGCCAGAATATCGGTTAATCTCTCATCAACTGGAAAATTTGGAAATCCCTGCGAAAGATTTATTGCATTGTATTCGGCTGCCATTTTTGACATTACCGTAAAGATGCTTGTGGTTACGTTAGGGAGTTTACTCATGTTGAAGTTTGATTAGGAAGAAATGAGAACTAAAATCTTATTGCTGTACAGGAACCACAAGTGAATATAAAGCTCTAACTTGTTTGTTATTTTGTTTTCCAGGTTTCCATTTTGGAGATAATTTTAAAACTCTTATTAATTCTTGTCCAGTGCCAAATCCGATATCTCTGAGAACTTTTATATCACTTAAAGATCCGTTTTTTTCAACAATAAAATTGGCAAATAGGAATCCTTGCAGAGTTGGTTTCTTGTTTGGTTTTTTATAGTTTTTATCTATAAACTGATGAAATTTTACTGTGCCGCCAGGAAATTTTGGTTTTACTTCTATTTCTATTGAATTGTAAATTTTATTTTTATCACTATTAACAGCTTCAGTCAGGCTTTTAGGATTTTTGCTAACTTTCCTGATTTCTTTTTGAGAAAATGTTTTTTGAACAGCAAAAATTAAAATTAGCATTAAAAACTTTTTCATGATAATAATGATGTTAAAGTTGTTTTACATTTTATGAATAATAAAAATTGTCGGTCTGTTATGAAGATCAACTTTCAGTTTTTTCCAGTCAGAAACACGCATGGTTTTAATGAATTCTGTAGGCAGCGTAATATCTGTTGCAATACAAAGATGTGATGCAGGATTAAGAATCTGCAATAGATCTTCTACTAATTTATTATTTCTATAAGGCGTTTCTATAAAAAGCTGGGATTGATTTTTATCCTGAGATAGTTTTTCAAAATATTTTAATGCCGATTTTTTTTCATCTTTATCAATTGGCAAATATCCGTTGAAAGTAAAACTTTGTCCGTTCATGCCAGAAGCCATCATGGCAAGCAGAATAGAAGAAGGGCCTACTAAAGGAACAACCTGAATTCCTTTTTCGTGTGCCAGTTTTACAATTACAGCACCAGGATCTGCAACTCCGGGACAACCAGCTTCACTCATTAAACCCATATTTTTTCCTTCTAATAAAGGTTTTATAAAATCTAAATGCTCGCTTGGTTCTGTTCGCTTGTTAAGTGTAAAAAGAACTAATTCAGATTGTTTTTTTTCTGGGTAAACAGCTTTAATTGACTTTCTCGCTGTTTTGTCATTCTCAACAATATAATAATCTATAAGTTCGATACTTCTTTTTACAGTTTGTGGTAAAACATCCATAGGGTCGCTTTCGCCCATTGTGGTTGGTATTAAATATAGTTTTCCCAGAAGTTTCATTGGTGTATTATTTTAAATTAAAAAATTCAATTATCTCATTTTTCTGAAACAATTGAATTTGTATTATACGTGTTTTTTAATAAGTTTTTCTGCAATCAAATCAGTTACTTCGTCCAGCATTTGATAAACGTTATCAAATCCATTTGCAGTACCATAATAGGGGTCCGGTACATCGACATTTTCGTTGGGAAATAATTCATTTAGAATAAGGCTGACTTTTGCTTTGTGTTCCGGAGTTTTTGCAAGATGAATAACATCACGGAAATTAGAATTGTCCATTACAAAAATATAATCAAACTCGTCAAAGTCAGAAGTTTTGAATTGCCTTCCTTTTTGGTTGCTAATATTTATGCCCTTTTTTCTGGCTGTTTCTATAGAACGTTTATCAGGACAATGCCCAACATGCCAGGAACCGGTTCCTGCAGAATCAACTAAAAATTTATCCTGAGGCAATTTTGATGCCATGATGCCTTCGGCCAAAGGAGATCTGCAAATATTCCCCAAGCAAACCATTAAAATTTTTATCGACATGATTCGCGTTTATAGCGTTAGCTTTTTGTTGATATCCTCAACAAATTTCTTGAATTGTTTGTCTGTAGAAACTAAGTTGTCAACTGTTTTACAAGCGTGTAATACAGTAGCGTGATCGCGGTCTCCGATTTGTGAGCCTATGTTTGCCAAAGAAGCTTTTGTGAATTTCTTTGCAAAAAACATAGCCAGTTGCCTTGCCTGCACAACGTGCCTTTTTCTTGTTTTAGATTGAAGTGTTTCAATATCAAGCTGGAAGTAATCTGAAACAATTTTCTGAATATAATCGATAGAGATTTCTCTCTTTACATTCTTGACAAATTTCTCTACTACACTTTTGGCAAGCTCAATAGTTACTTCTTTTTTATTGAAAGAAGATTGAGCGATTAATGAAATAATCGCACCTTCTAATTCTCTAACGTTAGATTTAATATTACGAGCAACATATTCTAAAATGTCTTCCGGCATATCTACACCGTCACGATATAGTATGTTTTTTAAGATTGAAATACGAGTTTCATAATCCGGTTGATGTAATTCTGCGGATAATCCCCACTTAAAACGGGATAACAAACGCTGTTCAATATCCTGCATATCAACAGGAGCCTTGTCAGACGTTAAAATTACTTGCTTTCCGTTTTGGTGCAAATAGTTGAATATATGAAAGAATACGTCCTGAGTTCCGGATTTTCCAGATAAAAACTGAACATCATCAATTATTAAAACATCAATTAATTGGTAAAAGTGAATAAAATCATTACGATTATTCTTTTTTACAGAATCAATATATTGTTGTGTGAAAATTTCGGCAGAAATATATAAAACCGTTTTTTCCGGATATTTATCTTTTACTTCAACACCAATAGCATGTGCTAAGTGTGTTTTTCCTAAACCAACTCCACCAAAAATCAATAACGGGTTAAATGAAGTTCCTCCAGGTTTATTGGCAACAGCCATACCTGCAGAACGAGCCAAACGGTTTGAATCTCCTTCTAAGAAATTATCAAAACTGTAATTTGCATTTAATTGCGATTCAATTTTTAAATTTCTAATTCCCGGAATTACAAACGGATTTTTAAGTTCTGGATTTAAGTTTTTAAACGGAGCATCAACCTCTTGCGGTTTCATTGGCACTCTGTTGGCACTTGGCAACTGTTCGGTAAACGGTTGTTTATTGCCATAAGTGTTTTCCATTTTAATTTTATAGAGTAACTTTGCGTTTTTTCCCAGTTCTTTGGTAAGCGCAACTTTCAATAATTTTACGTAATGCTCTTCGAGCCATTCGTAGAAAAATTTACTTGGTACCTGAATATATAACGCGTTGTCGGTTAGCTCAACTGATTTGATTGGTTCAAACCAAGTTTTATAGGCTTGATCTTGAATATTGTCTTTTATAAAGGACAAACAGTTTTCCCATACCGATTGAGCAGTTTTAGTCATAAATTCAGATAAATTTTTTTATTATTGATAAAGATTCTCCTAATAAAAATGGAGCAATTTTATTCCGTATTTCGGGATAACAAATATGTGAACAAATTTCTGTAAAAAAAAATAATTTGGCCTCTAATTTTATAAAAAAATGTTGTAAGGCACGTTTTAAAAACTAATTTTTTTTAATATATAAATAATGAAAAATCATCAAACTCAAGTACGTGTTCGTTACTCTGAAACCGACCAAATGGGAGTTGTATATCACGGAAATTATGTTCCGTATTTTGAGATAGGGCGCGTGGAATGGCTTAGAAATAAAGGGATTTCGTATAAAAGTATGGAAGAAAGCGGTATTGGGCTGCCAATTGTTTCCATGCAGATTAATTATAAAAAATCAGCGCGCTATGATGAGCTCCTGACTATTCATACAACTTTCAAAAGTCAATCATCTGTCAAGATTGAATTCGACTGCGAGATCTACAACGAAGCAAATGAGTTATTAACAACTGCCGTGTTTATTTTGGTATTTATTTCCTTAAAAACAGGTCGTCCGACAGCGCCTCCGGATTATATTTTAGAGTTATTTAAAACCTTAAAATAATTGTTAAATCCTGAGTGAATTTAATACTGATTTATAGCATTTTTATGTCAATTTCAAACATTAAATCAAAAATGTCGAATATTATTTCGGCATTTTTTTTTCTTGTTTTTGTGACAATTTTGCCTATTGGCAACCCGGAATTTTCATCAATTTCCATTTCCTGAGAAACGATATCCAGTTTTTTTTCTTTAATTACCCGCATTACTTTATTCATGTTTTTGTAATCAAAAGAAATTAAAAAATGCACGTCAATTGTTTTTTCAACAATTTCAGAAACCTCAAGAGCCATTTGTGCGGTAGTTTTGTAAGCAGCGATTAATCCACCCACACCCAACTTTGTCCCGCCAAAGAAACGAACAACTACTACTAAAACGTTTGTCAGTCCAAAAGATTGTATCTGGCCATAAATTGGGGCGCCTGCGGTATTGCCGGGTTCGCCATCGTCATTTGCACGATAAGAGATTTTGGGCGCAGTTCCCAACTGATAGGCATAACAATAATGTACCGCGTGCGGGTGCTGTTTTTTTAAAGTTTCGATAATTGGTTTTACTTCATCTTCGTTTTCTAAAGGAAAAGCATAACCAAAGAATTTACTTCCTTTTTCTTTAAACAGTACTTCTTCAGATTCAGAAGCAATAGTTTGATAGGTATCGTTATATTCCAAAAGTAGATTTTAAAGTATTTTTTTCTCAAATAAGTCAACCACATCTTCTTTGCCAACTTGTAAATTCCATACATGAAATCCAAGTGCAGCGGCAGAATCTGTGTTTTCTTTTTTGTCATCTACAAACAAAGTTCGTTTAGGAGACAATTCATGTTTGTTGATTAAGTATTTAAAAGAATCAGGATCCGGTTTTCTTTTTCCGATTTCAAATGAAAAATAAACCTTTTCAAAACATTGGTAAAAATCACTGTAAAAGGAAATGCCGCTTTTATTTTCAAAAGTTTCAATATGAATAGAATCGGTATTACTCAATAAAAACAAACGATATTTACCGCAAAGCATTTGTAAAAATTCTAAACGGTACAAAGGAAAATCGGCCAATACGGCATTCCAGGCTGTTAGTATGTCTTCTTTAGAAGCGTTTGGAAGTTGTTTTTGAAAACCTTCCAAAAAATCATCATGCGAAATTTCTCCAACTTCAAACATAAGGTTCAGACGGTCAAATTCAGAATTCCACTCTTTCATGCCTAATTTCTGCAATCCCGAAATCGTAGCTTGTTTATCTAAATTGATAAAAATATCTCCAAAGTCAAAAATTATAGTATCAATCATGATTTCTAATTTGTATTAATTCATCACTTCCGATATTGATTCTAGACAAAATTTTACCTGAAATCATTGGAGCTTTTGTTCCTTTTCCAAAAGAAATATTTCCTTTAAAAATTCGTGCTTCATCCCAGGTATTCTGATCTATAAAAGTCTGTAAAGTCTGTAAGCCGCCTTCTATGATAACAGACTGAATTTGGTTTTGATATAAAACTTCTAAAATTTGAGGAACTATATTCTGGTTAAAATCAATTATCTCAAAGGTAGTATTTTCTTTTTCGCTGACAATTTCAGATTTTGTAAATACAATTGTTTTAACACTGTCATCAAAAACAGCACTGTTTTTAGAAATTCTGCTATTTTTATCCAAAACAATGCGAACAGGATTGTTTCCGCTCCAGTCCCGAACATTTAATTTTGGGTTATCATCAATCACGGTTTGTGTCCCTACTAATATCGACTGCTCTTTACTTCGCCAATTATGAACCAATTGCCTTGAATAAGTATTAGTGATCCATACTGGTTTTCTGTCCGGATTATTTTCTTTTTCAGGAGCCAGAAACAAGTCCAGGCTTTCGGCCCATTTTAATATAATATAAGGACGTTTTTTTTGATGAAAAGTAAAAAACCTTTTGTTAAGTTCATTGCACTCTTTTTCTAAAATTCCAACAGTAACATTAGAGCCGGATTCAATTATTTTCTTAATTCCTCTTCCTGCCACTTTTTCGTTAGGATCTACAGTTCCTACAACAATATTCGGAATTTTATGCTCTATGATCAGATCGCAGCAGGGCGGCGTTTTTCCAAAATGGCTGCACGGTTCTAAGCTGACATAAATAGTAGCTTTTTTTAATAATGACTTATCTCTTACAGAACGTATGGCATTTACCTCTGCATGCGGCTCACCGGCTTTTTTGTGCCAGCCTTCGCCAATGATTTTATCATCGTAAACAATTACACTGCCAACCATTGGATTCGGATATGTTGTTCCAAAACCATTTTTGGCCAGCTCAATGCAACGCTTTATATATTTTTCATGTGTATTCACAGTACAAAAATAAGTTATTTTTGAATTTTTGTGCCGAAAGTTGCGTGATAGTTATATAATAGTTGTGAAACAATCCAAATAGTTATGAAACTATCGAAAAAGTATTTTTATTTTTGTATAGATATAATGTAAATAAAGGAAATGAAAAATTGGATTATCAGAAAAATAAAAAAAGAAGATAATAAGGCTGTTGCTGCATTAATAAGGTCAGTTTTTGATGAAATGGAAATTCCTAAAGTCGGAACTGCCTATGAAGATCCTTATCTGGATTTGATGTTTGAAGAATATAATAAACCCCAATCTGTTTATTTTGTTGTTGAAAATGATGGTAAAATTGTTGGCTCTGCCGGAATCGCACCTTTGGAAAATGGTGATCAGAAAATCTGCGAATTACAGAAGATGTATTTTTTACCTCAAACCCGTGGTTTGGGCATAGGAAGTGCTATGATGGAAAAATGTCTTCTGGAAGCAAAAGCTTTTGGTTTTGAAAAATGTTATATCGAAACAATGCCTTTTATGCACGCAGCTCAAAAACTTTATAAAAAATCGGGTTTTGAGTATTTGGATGAACCGATGGGATGTACCGGACATAATTCTTGCCCTGTATGGATGCTGAAAGATTTACAAAATGAATTGTAACAAAATTTGTTTGTAGAATACTTATTTGTTGATTGCAATTGGCTTTAGCCTAAAATTAATGCTCAAACACCCAAAATGAAAATCAAACAATATCGCACTCAGTTTATACAGGAATTATCTCCTTTTTATGATGCATATGAAGCAGAAAGTTTTTTTTACCTGATTCTGGAAAATAAACACAGATTAAGACAAATTGATCTTGCGCTAAATCATGAGCTGACTTTTAGTAAGTCTGATTTTGTGATTTGGGATTCTATTTTGGAAAAATTAAAAAAAGAAGTTCCAATTCAGTATTTATTAGGGAAAACCCATTTCTATGGTTTGGAATTCGATGTAAACGAAAATGTTCTGATTCCGAGACCGGAAACGGAAGAATTGGTAGAATGGATTATTAATGAAAATTTGAATACTGCAAAATCCAGAAAACTCAAAATATTAGATATTGGCACAGGAAGTGGGTGTATAGCAATTTCACTGGCTAAAAACCTTCCTAATGCTGATGTACATGCAATTGATGTTTCTAAAAAAGCTTTGGAAACTGCCAAGTGGAATGCCTTAAGCAACAAAGTAAATGTTACTTTTATGTACAAGGATATTTTAGAATTAGAAGCACTAAAATGCGATTTTGATATTATAGTTTCAAACCCGCCATATGTACGTAATTTAGAAAAAGCAGAAATCAAGAAGAACGTACTTGATTACGAACCACACCTGGCGCTTTTTGTAGACGATAATGATGCATTGATTTTTTATAAAAAAATTGCTTCACTGGCAAAAAAGAATCTTGTAGAAAATGGTCAGTTGTATTTTGAAATTAACCAGTATCTCGGTAAGGAAATGACAGATTTGCTGGAAGAAATGAATTTCAAAAATATCGATTTAAGAAAAGATATTTACGATAATGACAGAATGATAAAAGGAAATATTTAATTTCAGTTGATACTTTTTTGATTTCTAAAAACGATTGCTCAGATTGAAATTATTCATAACGCAAAGCTTCAATAGGGTCTAATTTCGAAGCTTTTATTGCCGGATATAAACCTGAAACAATTGCAACCATAAAACTGGTAGCGAAAGCAGCAAAAATAGCCATCCACGGAATTACAAATGGAAATCCCATTCCCGATGCAAAAGCAAAACCAACAAGTAAGCCTAAAATAATACCAACGAGGCCACCAATCTGGCCGATAAGCAAAGTCTCAATAAAAAACTGAGTGGCCACTGTGGTTCTTTTAGCTCCTAAAGCTTTTCGTACTCCAATTTCGCGTGTGCGTTCTGTAACCGAAACAATCATAATATTCATTAAGGCAATAGAAGAGCCAAGAATTGTTATAATACTGATAATCCAGGAAGCATAGCCCAGATATTTGGTAATACCCAAAATTCGGTTAATTAAATCATCGCTTCGTCCTACACCAAAGTTGTTGTCACGAACCGGGCTTAGTTTACGAACCCTGCGCATAGTACTTATCGCATTGTCTACTGCATCATCCAAAAATTCTTTTTTGCTCACCATTACACTCATCGTATAATTTATATTTGGTGCAGTAAATAAAGAGCGAGCAACCTGAATTGGTATTAAGACTCTTAAATCCTGACTGTTTCCAAAGGTGGAACCTTTTTCTTTTAAGACGCCAATAACTTTAAATCGGGCACCGCGAATCGAAATTATTTTATCAATTGGGTTGATGTCTTTTAATAAACCTTTTTCAAAATCAGATCCAACGATGCAGGAATAAGTATTGTTATCGATGTCAAATTGATTAAAACTTCTACCTAAATTAATTTCTAAGCCAGAATTACCTATAAAATGTTCGTCAACACCTACAATAGTAATTTCCGGATCAGTTTTTTGATCTAAATATTTAACCTCTGCATTAGAAGTTGCTGTAAAAGAAAGGGATGTTTCGGTAAGAGGGTATTTGTATTTATTTTTGAAAGCAACTGCTTCGGGGTAAGAAATAATTGGATTTATAATTTCTCTTTCATTCCCGCCACGATTTTTAACATTGCTTTCATATTGATTAATGTTGAAAGTATTGGCTCCCATTGATGCAAAATTGGTCGAAATCTTATTCTCCAACGCTGTTACAACAGTCAGGATTCCAACAAGGGCAGTGATACCGATAGCGATAATTAATACAGTAAGAATGGTTCGCAATAGTTGTGTTTTGATTGAACCAAACGCAATTCGGATATTTTCTTTGAATAATTTTAGCATCATGACCAATTTGTCACGAAAATACGGTTTTTGTTACAAGTTTGTCTTCGAACTGTCATTATTTATTTTAAAAAATAAGATATTTGCAGGCAATTAAAATTAAAAGAAATAATGTTAAAGAGTTTAGATGTAAAGGTTTCAAAAAATCTAAAATCTAAATCAACAATCTAAAATAAAAAAGATGGCTTCAAAACCAAGCATACCACAAGGAACAAGAGATTTTTCGCCGGCAGAGGTGTCAAAACGTCAATATATTATTCAGACGATAAAAGCTAATTTTGAGAAATTTGGTTTTCAGCCAATAGAAACTCCTTCGTTCGAAAATTCAGATACTTTGATGGGGAAATATGGAGAAGAAGGAGATCGTTTGATTTTTAAAATACTGAACTCTGGTAATTTTTTCTTCAATAAAACAAAAATTGAATTACCGGAATCTATTGAAGCCCTGCAAACTAATTCTGCCGAAACCATCGATTTAAATCAAAGAATTGAACTGAATAAATTTACAGGAAAAATTTCTGAAAAAGCGTTGCGTTACGATTTGACAGTTCCGTTTGCAAGATATGTGGTACAACACCAAAATGAAATTGAATTTCCTTTTAAAAGATATCAAATTCAACCTGTTTGGAGAGCAGATCGCCCGCAAAAAGGCCGTTACAGAGAGTTTTTTCAATGTGACGCCGATGTTGTAGGTTCAAAATCATTATGGCAGGAAGTAGAATTGGTTCAATTGTATGACACTGTTTTTACTTCTTTAGGTTTAGAAGGTGTAACTATAAAAATAAATAATAGAAAAATATTATCCGGAATTGCCGAAGTAATCGGAGCTTCAGATAAATTAATTGATTTTACAGTTGCCTTAGATAAGTTAGATAAAATTGGTGAAGATGGTGTAAAAAAAGAAATGATTGAAAAAGGCATTGCAGAAGAAGCTCTGGTTAAAGTTCAGCCGCTTTTTAATTTTACCGGAACTTTTACAGATAAAATAAATCAGCTTTCTGATTTATTAGCTTCATCAGAAATCGGAATGAAAGGTGTTGAAGAGCTTAAATTTATTTGTGACAATGTTGCCGTTTTAGGATTATCAACAGCAATATTGGACCTTGATGTGACTTTAGCACGTGGATTAAATTATTATACAGGAGCAATTTTTGAAGTGGCGGCACCAAAAGCCGTTTCAATAGGTTCTATTGGCGGCGGCGGAAGATATGATGACTTAACAGGTATTTTTGGTCTAAAGAATATGAGTGGTGTTGGAATCTCTTTTGGTCTTGATCGTATTTATTTGGTTTTAGAAGAATTACAATTGTTTCCAGAAACCGTGTCAGCGACTTCAAAAGCAATATTTATCAATTATGGTGACAAAGAAGCTTTGTATGCTTCTCAAGCCATTCAGAAATTGAGAAAAGAAAATATAAAAGTAGAGCTGTATCCTGATAATGTAAAAGTGGGAAAACAATTTCAATATGCAGATAAAAGATTGATTCCGTTTGCTGTAATAGCTGGTGATCAGGAAATTGCTTCGAATTCGTATTCACTTAAAAATCTGGTTTCGGGTGAACAGGTTTCTGTAGATTTTGAAGGATTGAAAAATGCTTTGTTACGATAACTTTTTGGTACGAAGGTTTTTACCGAAACTGTACGGATTTAAAGAGTTTTCTTTTTAAATCTCTTCTTAAAATAGTTGCCGGGGAAGAAAAAAAACTTTTAATTTGCCGACCTTACGGGCGTAGTTCAAGGGTAGAATAGCGGTCTCCAAAACCGTTGATGGGGGTTCGAATCCCTCCGCCCGTGCAATTTACAATTATTAAATATTTATCAGAGACTTTCGGGAATTTACTGGTAAAATGAGAATAAAAAAAAGCTTCGTCTAAATTGCAGACGAAGCTTTTTTTAATATAAGGTAAACTTGAATTAATAATTATTTATAAAGCCGAGGCTAACCCTTAAATTCAATTTTGACAGGTAACATTTTAGTTTCCGATTTGGAATTCAAATATACTACAAACTCAAACGTAATAGTCTTAAAATTATACTAAATTTTTAAAGTGTATTTTTGTTTTTAAAGTGCTCAATTTAAATATAGTGACAATTTGACATTTTAAAAGATTTGGCAGTACTTTTGCAATCTAAAAGAAGAATAAAAATGAAGTTTAAGAATATTTTTAAAAATAAAAGTAATATGACTACGGAAAATACAGAATTCGATCAGGAATTAGACGATGTAACGTTAGAGAACAATGCCAACGGAGAACAGTTAATTGTTGAAGAATTAAGTGTTGAAGAGCAATTGGCTCAAGACTTGGCAAAAGAAAAAGATAAGTTTTTGAGATTATTTGCCGAATTTGAGAATTACAAAAAAAGAACTTCAAAAGAACGTATTGATTTGTTTAAAACAGCAAATCAGGAAGTTTTGTTAGCCATGCTTCCAGTTTTGGATGATTTTGACAGAGCGACAGTAGAGATCAACAAGTCTGACGATGAAAATTTGAAAAAAGGAGTAGAATTAATTCATGAAAAACTAAAAAGCACTTTGGTTGCAAAAGGTTTAGAGCAAGTAGAAGTAAGAGCAGGTGATGCTTTTAATGCTGATTTTGCTGAAGCAATTACTCAAATTCCTGCACCTTCTGAAAAATTGAAAGGTAAAATTGTTGATGTTATAGAAAAAGGATACAAATTAGGAGACAAAATTATTCGTTTCCCTAAAGTAGTAATCGGAAACTAAAAAGAAAATTAGATTCCTGAAGTCAATTTATAATTGAATTTTGGAATTTATCCAGATAATAATCAGGATTGGAATTTAATCTAAATTATGAAAAAAGATTTTTACGAAATACTTGGCATTTCAAAAAATGCCGATGCTGCCGAAATTAAAAAAGCGTATAGAAAAAGTGCGCTGAAATATCACCCTGATAAAAATCCAGGCGACAAAGAGGCAGAAGAAAACTTTAAACTGGCGGCAGAAGCGTATGAAGTTTTAAGTGATCCTAACAAAAAAGCTAAATACGATCAATATGGACATCAGGCATTTGATGGTTCCGGAGGATTTGGCGGTGGTCACGGCGGTATGAATATGGATGACATTTTCAGCCAGTTTGGTGACATTTTTGGTGGCGGATTTGGAGGTTTCGGTGGAGGCGGAGGCGGTCCTCGTCGCGCCAAAGGAAGTAATCTTAGAATTAAAGTTAAATTAACTTTGGAAGAGATTGCAAATGGAGTAGAGAAAAAAGTAAAAGTAAAACGTAAAGTTCAGGCAAAAGGAGCGACATACAAAACTTGTACAACCTGTAATGGTCAGGGTCAGGTGATGCGTGTTACAAACACCATATTAGGAAGAATGCAATCTGCATCTACATGCCCAACTTGTGGTGGTTCTGGACAAATCTTAGATAAAAAACCTTCTGAGGCAGATGCTCAGGGAATGGTGATAGAAGATGAAACAGTATCAATAAAAATTCCTGCCGGAGTAGTTGACGGAATGCAACTTAAAGTTTCTAACAAAGGAAACGATGCACCAGGAAACAGTATCCCGGGAGATTTGATTGTTGCCATTGAAGAATTAGAACACGAATTCCTGAAACGTGAAGGAGAAAATATTCATTTTGACTTATATATTAGTTTCCCTGAAGCTGTATTAGGAGTTTCTAAAGATATTGATGCGATTAACGGAAAAGTTCGTATTAAACTGGAAGAAGGAATTCAATCAGGAAAAATCTTAAGATTAAAAGGAAAAGGTATTCCAAGCATCAACGGTTACGGAAGTGGTGATTTACTGGTTCACGTAAATGTATGGACTCCAAAAACATTAAACAAAGAACAAAAGCAGTTTTTTGAAAACGCTTTAAACGACGATCACTTTGCTCCGAGTCCTGAAAAATCAGAAAAATCATTTTTTGAAAAAGTAAAAGATATGTTTTCATAATCGGACTTTTTCTTAAATGTTAAAATAATTTTAAAAAACCCATCCTAAGATAAATATAGGATGGGTTTTTTGTTGAATAGTAATAAGTTTCGCTTCGAATTATTTACTTTTACACACGCAGACCGCAAAAGGTCAAACTGACGCAGAAATTCTAAAAACAGCATGAGCAACTTACTCGAAGTACATAAAGTCGTAAAACAATACGGCGACTATGTAGCGCTTAACGAAGTTTCATTAAATGTTCCGAAAGGAAGCATTTACGGACTATTAGGTCCTAATGGAGCTGGAAAAACTTCTCTTATTCGAATTATAAACCAAATAACACTGCCGGATAGTGGTGAAGTGATTTTGGATGGAGAAAAATTACAGCCCAAACATGTGCAGACTATCGGATATCTTCCCGAAGAAAGAGGTTTATACAGTACAATGAAAGTAGGTGAGCAATGCCTGTACCTGGCACAAATGAAAGGGCTTTCTAAAGCTGAAGCTAAAATACAGTTGGAATATTGGTTCGACCGTTTAGGAATCCAGGGATGGTGGAATAAAAAAATTCAGGAACTATCTAAAGGAATGGCGCAAAAAATTCAGTTCGTGGTTTGTGTTTTGCATAAACCAAAGCTGTTGATTTTTGACGAGCCTTTCTCTGGTTTTGACCCTGTAAATGCTAATATCATTAAGGATGAAATTTTGGCCTTAAAAGAACAAGGTGCTACAATTATTTTCTCGACACACAGAATGGAAAGTGTAGAAGAACTTTGCGATCACATTGCCCTGATTCATAAATCAAATAAATTAATCGAAGGGAAAATTGGCGATGTAAAACGCCAATTTAAAACAAATAGTTTTGAAGTCGGAATTCTGACAAACAATGTAGAAGGCTTGATGTATGACATAACACAAAAATTTACCGTTTCGCAGGCCAATTTCAAAACGCTTAATGATGATTTAAAATTAAATATTGAAATCGGAAACGCTGCTCCAAATGAATTACTAAATGTTCTGACACAACGTGGACAAGTAACTCATTTTGTAGAAAAAATCCCGAGTATAAACGATATTTTTATTCAAACGGTTACTGAAAATAAAATTTAGATTTCAGATTGTAGAATGAAAACTATAATCTATAATTATAAATCTAAAGTCAACAATCTAAAATCTAAAATTAAAAAATGAGCATCATTTCGTTGATTATAAAAAGAGAATTTATTGCCAAAGTCCGCAATAAATCTTTTGTTGTCATGACATTTTTAAGCCCGTTATTGTTTGTGGCAATTGCAGGATTTATTGGCTATCTAAGCTCGATGAAGGCCGAAACCAAACGAATCGCAATTCATGATGAAACAGGTTTGTTTGCAGATGATTTTGTAAAACAGAACAAAAAAGACGCAGAATATAAATATCTGAATTTATCTGAAATTAGTGTAACGGCATTAAAAGACAGTATATCCAAAGAAAATTTTAGCGGATTACTGGTGATTCCAAAAACAAATAACGAAAAGGATCTTGAATCAAAAATTGATTTTATTTCCAATAACAGTCCAAGCATTTCCTTTATTGAAAATACACAGGATGTGATAGCTTCAAAAATTACCAAAATCAATTTAGAAAAAGCTAAACTGGATACTTTATCAATTCAGAAGGCACAGGCAAATGTAAATATTCATCTGGCGAAAGCGTCTGGCGAAGAAAGTCTAAAAGGATTAAATGAGATTAAAATAGGGATTGGCGGCGCATTTGGTTATCTTATCATGATGTTTATTATCATTTACGGAAACATGGTAATGAGAAGCGTTATAGAAGAAAAAACAAACAGAATTATCGAAATTATCATTTCATCTGTAAAACCATTTCAGTTAATGATTGGTAAAATTGTCGGAACCTCTCTTGCCGGATTATTGCAATTTACAATCTGGGCAATTATAGGTTTGGGGTTAATGTTTGCAGCTTCATCATTTTTTGGTGTAAATGTTGGTCCAACAGCAAGAATTTCTCCAGAAATGATGCATTCAGCCCAACAAGAATTCTCAGGTTCAGCACAAATGTATATTACCGAATTATGGAATCTGCCTATTGCCAGTATTTTAATTGGTTTTGTGGTCTATTTTATTGGAGGATACTTTTTATATAGTTCATTTTATGCCGCAATTGGGGCAGCAGTAGATAACCAGACAGATTCTCAACAGTTTCTTTTACCGATAATTATGCCGCTTATTTTAAGTGTTTATATTGGTTTTTTTACTGTAGTAAATGATCCACACGGAACAATAGCCGTTGTGTTCTCAATGATTCCGCTAACATCACCAATCGTAATGCTCATGAGACTTCCGTTTGGAGTGCCTTGGTGGCAAATAGTGATTTCGGTATCATTATTGTTTGCAACCTTTTTCCTTGTAGTCTGGTTCGCAGCAAAAATTTACCGTGTAGGTATATTAATGTACGGCAAAAAACCAACATGGAAAGAATTGTATAGATGGCTTAAATATTAATTTTTTAAAGTTGCTAAGGAACTAAGGTTCTGAGATGCTAAGATTTTTAATTTTAGTTTGTTCAGAAAACTTAGAACCTTAGCAACTTAGAATCTTAGAACCTTTAAAAAAATGAGTAAAATACTAATTATAGAAGACGAAGCAGCAATCAGAAGAGTTTTGGTGAAAATTTTATCTGAGGAAAATGACACTTATCAGGTTGATGAAGCTGAAGACGGTGTTGCAGGTCTTGAGAAAATAAAAAACAACGATTACGATTTGGTTTTATGTGACATTAAAATGCCAAAAATGGACGGTGTTGAGGTTTTAGAAGAAGTAAAAAAAATAAAACCTGAGATTCCGATGGTCATGATTTCCGGTCACGGTGACATGGAAACGGCAATTCACACCATGCGTTTGGGGGCTTTTGATTATATCTCAAAACCACCGGATTTAAATCGATTATTGAATACAGTTCGTAATGCTTTGGATAAAAAACAGCTCGTAGTTGAAAATAAAATCTTAAAGAAAAAAGTTAGTAAAAATTACGAAATGGTTGGCGAAAGCGAAGCAATCAGTCATATTAAACTAATGATTGATAAAGTAGCCCAAACCGAAGCCAGAGTCTTAATTACAGGTCCAAATGGAACCGGAAAAGAATTAGTGGCACATCAATTACACGAAAAAAGTGAACGTGCAAATTTTCCTTTGATTGAAGTAAACTGCGCTGCTATTCCGAGTGAATTAATAGAAAGCGAATTGTTTGGTCACGTAAAAGGCGCTTTTACATCGGCAGTTAAAGACCGTGCAGGAAAGTTTGAAGCAGCAGACAAAGGAACTATTTTCTTAGATGAAATTGGTGATATGAGCCTTTCGGCGCAAGCCAAAGTATTACGTGCGCTGCAGGAAAGTATGATAACCAGAGTAGGGGCCGAAAAAGATATAAAAGTTGATGTACGTGTAGTAGCGGCGACCAATAAAGATCTAAAAACAGAAATTGCAGAAGGTCGTTTTCGTGAAGATTTGTACCATAGACTCGCTGTTATTTTAATTAAAGTTCCGCCATTGAATGAAAGACGGGATGATATTCCGGCTTTGATTAGACACTTTGCTGAGAAAATTGCTTCAGAACAAGGAAATGTTGTTAAAGTATTTTCGCAGCCAGCCATAAAATTATTGCAGGAATATGATTGGACAGGAAACATTCGTGAACTCCGAAATGTAGTCGAAAGGTTAATCATTTTAGGAGGAAACGAGATTTCTGAAAATGACGTAAAAATGTTTGCAAGCAAATAGTGATTCTGGAATCTGAATTCTAAAATCATAAATCTAAAATTAGAAGATGAAACTAAAAAAAATAAACGAGAAATTACAAGACGCCTTAATTGAGAATGGTTTAACTGAAGCAAACATACTGCAGCAGGAAACTTTTTCGACTATAAAAAGCGGTGCAGACTGTATTGTTCTTTCTCCCGCAGGAAGCGGAAAATCAACTACAATTGTGCTAAATGTGATTCAGCAATTGGCAGGAAAAGTAGAAGAATCCCCAAGGGCTTTGATTATTGTAGAAGACAAAACCAAAGTTTTGGAAATGGTAGAGCTTTTTGCGAAATACGGAAAATATACTAATCTTGAAGTTTACGGTGTTCACGATAAAGGCGATATGGATTACGATAAAAACTATATTTCAACCGGAATTGATGTTTTGATTGGAACGCCAAATAAATTGAGCGATATGTTTACAACTGCAGGTTACAACGTAAATCGTTTAAAAATGTTTATTCTCGATGATGCAGATCCGATATTGAAACTGCGCCACGAAACCAAAATCATGCGTATTTCTAACAGTATCGCCAAAGTACAGCGAATTATTTTTGCTGAAGAACTGACAGAGCGTATTGAAATTCTGGCAGATAAAATGTTGTTAGAGCCTTTCCTTTTTGATATGGATGAAGAAGGAGAAGAGGAACTTGACGAAGAAGAAGATCAGATTCAAGAAGAGTAAACCGGAGTCATAAATCTACATGGAAGTATTAAAAACGCTTAAATTTTTAATGATTACACTCTTAGCATTTTTTGTTGCTGTTTACATCCTGGTTATTTCATATGTATATTTCAATCAGGTTGGAATGATTTTTCAGAGCGCATCGCTCCCAAAAAATTATCAGTTTGATTATCAACAGCAATATGAAGAATTAAATATTAAATCTTTTGATGATGTAAATCTTAATGGATTATTATTTAAAGCAGAAAAATCAAAAGGCTTAGTTTTTTATCTTCATGGAAACGCAGGAACTCTGGAAACCTGGGGAAGGATTGCTAAAATTTACACCGATTTAGATTATGATATCTTTATTCTGGATTACAGAAGTTTTGGAAAAAGTGAGGGAGAAATAAAGAATGAAGAACAATTAAATAAAGATATTGCCATCGTTTACAAAAAATTAGGGCAAAGATATCCTGAAAATAAAATAATTATAGCAGGTTATTCAATTGGTTCAGGACTGGCAGCTGTATTAGCATCTGCAAACAAACCAAAAGCCCTGATTTTGCAATCTCCCTATTACAGTTTTAGCGAATTGTCGAGCAGCAGAGTTCCATTTTTTCCAAATTTCATGAAAAAATTTCGTTTGGAAACTTTTGAATATCTGATAAAAATAAAAGCACCGGTTTATATTTTTCATGGAATGGAAGATCAGTTAATTCCATATTCAAATTCAGTTCGATTGCATAAACTATTAAAATCCAACGGGCATTTTTACCCGTTAAAAAATCAAGAACATATTGGTATGAATGAAAATCAAGATTTTCAAAACCACTTAAAAATAATATTGAAATAAAATAATAATAAAAAAAAAAATAAATGTCATGGGATTAATGAAGGTGTTTTCAGGAAGCGAAATTTTAGCAATTGCCTTACAGGAAAAATTAGAGGCAGCAGGCGTAGAAACAGTAAAAAAAGATAATATTCAATCTGCCAGACTGGCTGGTTTTGGCCAGACAGATTTAGCAGTTGAGGTTTTTATTCAGGAAACAGATTTTGCAAAAGCAAATCCGGTTATAGAAGATTTCAGAATGAATATTTAAGAAAGCCCTCAGTCTCAGTTAACAGTCACAATACTGTCAACTGAGACTGCGACTGAAAACTAAAAAAGTATGCAATACAAAATGTTGGTTCTCGACATGGATGACACCTTGTTGACAGACGATCATAAAATCTCAGATTTAAACAAAAAAGTACTTCTGGAAGCGCAGGCAAAAGGGGTTTATGTTGTGTTGGCTTCAGGCCGTCCGACATCTGCAATGACAGCTTACGCAAAAGAATTAGAACTCGATTTAAATAATTCTTATATCATTTCGTTTAATGGAGCTGTAATTAGTACAGTAAAAGATGATCTTGTTTTTTTCGAACAAAAACTGACCGTAGAACAAATTCATGATTTATACGATTATAGTGTAAAAATGAAAACACATATAATTACCTATCTTGATGGTGAAATTATTAGTGAAACCGATTCTGAATTCATTGATATCGAAAAAGAAATTACCGGGTTGCCACATCGAAAAGTAGCAAGTTTTAAAGAAGCAGTTGACAGGCCTGCCGTAAAATGTATTTTATTAGAAGAACCTTCTTATCTAAAAGAAGTAGAAAAAGACTTAAAAATTGCAATGCCTCATTTGAGTGTAGCAATGTCTAAACCTTTTTTCTTAGAAGCAGCCCAAAACGGAATTGACAAAGCAAATAGTCTGAAACTTTTGGCTGAAAAGCTGAATATCCATCAAAGTGAAATTATTGCCGTTGGAAACGCCGGAAATGATCTGACAATGATAGAATATGCCGGATTAGGCGTTTGGGTTGATAACGTAACTCCGGAATTGCGTGACAGAGCCAATTTAATTGTAGCATCAAATAATAATGACGGAGTTGCTGAGGTTGTACAGCGTTTTATCCTAAATTAAAGATGAAAAAGCCAATTGAAACAGAACGCCTGATTTTAAGAGAATTTATCCTTTCTGATGCCGCTGGTATGTTTGAGTTGGATTCTAATCCCAATGTGCATGTTTTTGTTGGTAAAAGGCCAGTCACATCTATAGAGCAAAGTATTGCCTACATTGAAAATATCCAACAGCAGTATAAGGATTTTGGAACAGGCCGTTGGGCTGTAGTTCTCAAAGAAACCAACGAATTTTTAGGCTGGTCGGGAATCAAGTTTGTCAATTATAAAATTAATAACCATCAAAATTTTTATGAATTAGGTTATCGTTTTATAGAAAGGCATTGGGGAAAAGGATATTCAACAGAAGCAGCAAAAGCTTTTGTTCAATATGCTTTTAATGAAATGAAGGTTGAAAATCTTTACGCTTACGCGGATGAAGGAAATGAAATTTCGCGAAAGGTTTTGGAGAAACTGGGTTTTCGTAACAGAAATTCTTTCGAATATGAAGGCGAAATGCAAGTTTGGTATGAATTAAAAAATCCAAACCTGTAAATTAATTACTAAGAAATGAATCCCAAATCTTTTTAAAGCTATTAAGATTTAAAAAGATTTGGAAAACAGCTCATAGTATATTGTTGAAAAATATCAGTATTATTTTTTAGCTACAGAAACAAAATATTTATTTCCGTCACCCATAGTTAATTTTACACGTTCATCACAAAGATCAATTGCAAAATTTACGCTTTCATAACAGCTGCAAGTCGTGTTTTTGTCTTTAGACATTTCAGTTTTACAGTTATTATTTTTGAAAGTTGCCAACTGTGGAGTATATAAACTTACTAAGTCAGTCGAAGCTGTTACTAATGAAATGATGCTTGCAGAATTATTATTTGTAATTCTATATACAATTCTGTCTGTATAGTTTACTTCATTTACTACTACTTTACGAATATAAGTATAAGCAGTAGAGCCTTCGCTTGGTTCTTTTACTTCAAATTTGAAACCAACTGCACGAATAGCAACATCAAATTGTTGCTGCGAGTTTAAACTTGCCCAAGTCGTTAAAGTACTAATAGAAGGAAATGGATTTGCGGCTGGAGCACTAGTTTGCGCTTGCGCACTAAATAGGGTTAAAAACATCAAGCAGATTGTGGGTAAAAATGCTTTCATAAAGTGGTATTGTATTATAATTTTTGCCTACTCTCTTTGGTTTTCGGCTTTCCCATTTCATTTTGTAACACAAAACAACAACATAACGAGTAAAATTCAAAATTGTTATGTTCGAATTATTAATTAATTAACCAAAGCTATTTAAAATTCTCAAATAACAATCAATTCAACTAAAGAATTTTGACAAAAGTAAATGTAAGATTTTTTTAGTTTAAAAAGCAAAAAAACGTATTTAATCGATGAAATTTGCATTTAATCGATTATTTGTCATTTTATTCTTATTATTGTCCAAACTGTATAATACTCTCGAAGATTGATTTGTGGAAATTTCAGCTAAAAATACAATTTTTTGGCATCTCAAAAAATTAATTTACTTTCAAAATATAAGGACGAAGTCGCTTATTGCCTTTCTTTTACAGAAATTTGTTTGTAAATTTGCAGCCTTAAATTTTTTGACAACGATTTCATTGATTTAAGATACATTATGGAAAATAGAAAAAAAGTTGCCTTTTATACGCTGGGTTGTAAACTGAATTTTTCAGAAACTTCTACAATTGCCAGAAACTTTAATGACGAAGGATTTGACCGTGTCGATTTTGAAGATGTTGCAGACATCTATGTAATCAATACCTGTTCGGTTACAGAGAATGCCGATAAACAATTTAAGCAGGTTGTAAAAAAAGCAATGAAACTTAATGATAAAGCTTTTGTCGCTGCAGTTGGGTGTTATGCACAATTAAAACCAGAAGAATTGGCAGCTGTCGATGGTGTTGATTTGGTTTTGGGTGCTACAGAAAAATTTAAAATTACCGATTACATAAATGATTTAAGCAAAAATGACATGGGTGAAGTACATTCATGCGAAATTGCCGAAGCCGATTTTTATGTTGGAAGTTATTCAATCGGAGACCGTACCCGTGCCTTCTTAAAAGTGCAGGACGGCTGTGATTATAAATGTACTTATTGTACAATTCCTTTAGCAAGAGGGATTTCAAGAAGTGATGCCCTTGAAAATGTTTTACAAAATGCCAAAGAGATTTCAGCACAAAATATCCGCGAAATTGTTTTAACGGGAGTTAATATTGGAGATTACGGAAAAGGGGAGTTTGGGAATAAGAAACACGAACACACTTTTCTGGATTTAGTTCAGGCCTTAGATAAAGTAGAAGGAATTGAGCGCTTAAGAATCTCATCAATTGAGCCAAATTTGTTGAAAAACGAAACCATAGATTTTGTTTCTAAAAGCAGAACTTTTGTACCTCATTTTCATATTCCGCTGCAATCCGGAAGTAATGATATTTTAAAATTAATGAAACGCCGTTATCTACGTGAAGTTTATACAGAACGCGTAAATAAAATTCGCGAAGTAATGCCGCACGCCTGTATAGGGGTAGATGTTATTGTTGGATTTCCAGGAGAAACAGATGAGCATTTCTTAGAAACATATCATTTTTTAAATGAAATGGATATTTCTTATCTGCATGTATTTACGTATTCTGAAAGAGATAATACAGAAGCGGCAGATATGGAAGGTGTTGTACCGTCAAACGTAAGGGCAAAACGGAGCAAAATGCTTCGAGGTTTATCGGTTAAAAAGCGTCGTGCTTTTTATGAAAGCCAATTAGGAACAAACAGAACCGTTTTGTTTGAAGGTGAAAACAAAGAAGGGTACATTCATGGTTTTACGGAAAATTACGTAAAAGTAAAAGCTCCATGGAATCCTGAATTAGTAAATACATTACAGGAAATCAACTTAACAAAAATAGATGAAGACGGAAGTGTTCGTTTAGAGTTTTTGAATAAGCTTGCAGAAGCTTAATAAAAGGTTTCAACTTTGTCAAAGTTTCAAACTTTGACAAAGTTTATACATACTGAAAAAACAAGAAAGCCCTTTATTTTTTAAAGTAAAGGGCTTTTCTGTTTTTATAACTATTTCTGATTTTCAGAAACAACCAATTTCAATGAATTAATATAATCGGTATCAAATTCTATAACTCTTATTTTTTCGGGATTAAAACTTAGTTCACCACCAAATTGTCCTTTTGTATCCAAAAAGTCAATGATAAGTTCTTCATCATTCAGTTCAATCAATTTTCCTAAATAAGCAGATTTGGCAGATTTTTTTGAAATCTGAAAGATCCCATATTTCTCTGCTAAAAAACTAATAATGGTAGCCAGGTCTTTTATTGGGATAATATCATCAGAATTGGTTTTTAATCCCTTCAACCGAATAATTTTTTCGGTAAAAGCCAAATCCTGGTCTCTGTTTACAACCAGGATATTTTTATTTCTTAAAATTACAAAACCGTCCAAAATAAAATCTACAGGATTATTTCGAAGTAAAATCCAATCGTCTGAATAGTCTATAAGAAATCCCGTAAAAATTTCTTTTTTGTCTACAAATTCTATTTCAATTAATTGTCTTAAATATTGTTCCATCATAATTGTGTTTAAAATTTCAATTTAAAAATTCCAAATTCCAATTTACAAAGCAATTGGAATTTGGAATTTCAAAAAATTTGGAATTTATTTTTTTAAGGATTAGTTGACCAAATGCTGCTGTTTTTAATAAAAACCCTGCGATTTAGTTTTAACTGCGCAATAATCAATTCTGCCATATCCTCAGACTGCATTACTTTTTCAGGGTTACCATCTGTCAGGATTAGATCTTTTGCCATATCTGTTGCAACAGTACTTGGCGTTAAGGCCGTAACCCGAATATTGTGTTTCCTCATTTCCTGCATCAAAGAATCCGTTAAACCCAAAACAGCAAATTTAGAAGCACTATAAGCACTTGTCAAAGCGTTTCCGTTTAATCCGGCAGTTGATGAAATATTGATAATATCTCCGGTTTGCCTTTCGATCATATTAGGAATAATAGCGCGTGTTGTATAGTACGTCCCCATTAAATTGACCTGAATAATTCTTTCCCACGCTTCTAGTTCTAATTCTAAGAATTTTCCAAAAGAAGCAATTCCGGCACTGTTAATTAAAATATCTATATTTTTAAATTCGGCTAAAGCTTTTTCTGCAGCCGCATTGATAGAATGAATGTCTGACACATCGGCTGAAAGTGCCAAAGTTTTTACACCTAAATTCGAAACTTCCTCTGCCAATTGGTCAATATCAGTTTGGGTTCTTGAAACTAAAATCAGGTTTACACCTTCTTTTGCCAATGCAATAGCAATGGCTTTTCCAATTCCTTTTCCTGCGCCCGTGATAAAGGCATTTTTATTTTTTAAGTCGGTCATGATGGTATTTTTAGAAATGCAGAAAGCATCATTTTAAGTCTTTACAAAAATAAGCTTTTGCAAACTAAAATGATGCTTTCAAATGTATTCTTAATCTAAGTTTAACAACTTTTTATTATTCTTTCAGAACCATATCAATACACATTACAGCTCCTAAAATCAATTGTCTTAACGGGCTGTCAGCGGCTACGGTTTCTTCAATATTCAGAACATAATTATCAGCACTTGTAAAAAGTTCTTTACCCATTCCGGCCCATTTTTTGGTTACCTGGGCAAGCTCTTTATTTTCATGAGAAAATTTAAAATCCCATCCTGTCCATTTTCCCTGAAGCGTTGCAACCGGTTTTTCATTTTTGTCAAGGATATCAAACTTTCCGCCAATCGAAAAGAATTTTTGTTTGAAAGTTCCAACCAGACGATCCTTTTCATCCAGGACTTCAACAGTCGATCTGAATATGGCAATGCCTCTTCTTACTGTAATTAACTTCTCGCCGGAAGCAGTTGAAATTTCAATATTAAATGGTGTTGCTCTTTTATAGTCTGTAAATCGAAGTATTTTAGTGAAAAAACCAAGATTCTTTTCTCGGCAATTCATAATAATTTCATTGCTTTCAGGATTGTAAATGTCGAAATTATTAGCAGCTTTAAACATTCCGACGTGCTCTTTTACTAAAAATAGATTTTGGCTTAAAATTGGATTCATATGGGTATAAAATTAATTTTTTAGAATAAGAATCAAATGTAATAAAATATTGATCAATTATACTGTTTAGCAGTTTCAACAAGACGAATAAATTCTGCTTTGTAACCTTCGGCGTCATTTGAATTTCCTTGCCTGGCCAATTTTAAAATTTCCACAGAAGATTTTTCAGTAATCAATTTAGAATCTCTTAGCTTCAGGCCAAACCAGGCAACGGCCGAGCTAAATTTCATATCGTCACTAGCTTTTTCGATAACAATTGACTTATTTTCAATAACCTGAACCATTTCGATACTTTTATCACCGTCAGGTTTTTTATAGCGGAATTTTATTGTTGCTAATTCGTTACTGTAATTACTGGAATTTGTTTCTGTTTGAGTGTATTTCAAATCATCTGGCTGTACAGCCAAATAATTACTTTTTACACCAGCCGGAATAATTTCATACAGAGCTGTAACAGTATGGTTACTTCCTAATTCTCCAGCATCAATAGCATCATTTTTAAAATCTTCTGCACGAAGTTTTCTGTTTTCATAACCAATCAAACGATACGCCTGAACTTGTTTCGGATTAAATTCAATCTGAATTTTTACATCTTTTGCAATGGCAAACATAGAACCTTTAAATTCTTTTCCCAAAAAGCGGTTTGCTTCCTGAATATTATCGATATAGGCATAATTTCCGTTTCCTTTATCAGCCAGAATTTCCATTTTGCTGTCTTTGTAATTTCCCATTCCGTAACCTAAGCAAGTCAGGAAAACGCCAGTTTTTCTTTTTTCTTCAATTAATTTTTCCATTTCAGAATTAGAAGCAGTTCCCACGTTAAAATCGCCGTCAGTTGCCAGAATAACACGGTTGTTACCACTTTTTATGAAATTTTCTGTTGCAATTTTATACGCCAGCTCGATTCCTGCGCCTCCTGCTGTGCTGCCTCCGGATTGTAATTTATCTAAAGCATCTATTATTGTTTTTTTCTCGTCGCCGGAAGTTGGTGGTAAAACCATTCCTGCAGCGCCGGCATAAACCACAATTGCAACTTTGTCTTTTGGTCTCAACTCGTTTACCAATATTTTTAAAGACTGTTTTAATAAAGGCAGTTTATTAATGTCACTCATTGAACCCGAAACATCAATCAGAAAAACAAGATTAGAAGCCGGTAAATCTTCTGTTGGAATGTTTTTTCCCTGTAAGCCAATTTTCAAAATTTTATTATTTGAATTCCAAGGTGAATCACTTACTTCTGTATTAATAGAAAATGGATTTTCGCCTTTTGGCTGTGGATAAGTGTATTTAAAAAAATTAACCATTTCTTCTACACGAACAGCATCTTTTGGAACTTGCTGACCGTTGTTTAAAAAACGTCTAATGTTGGTATAAGAAGCATTGTCAACATCTATAGAAAATGTAGAAAGTGGTGCTGTTTTTGGGCTTTCAAAAGCATTTTCAATAAAAGTATCATAATCTTCCTGAGTAAGTTCAGCAGGAATGGGGGTAGCGATATTAAGTTTTTTATCTAATTCTTTTTCTGAAAGATTTTTATAAAGTTCATTTTTGGTTGCAATAACAATAACACCATTTGAAGCTTTACTTCCATAAATTGAAGTCGCAGCAATATCTTTTAAAACAGAAACATTATCAATGTCATTCGGATTAATATTCGCTATTTGATTTGAATTTGCCGGAACACCATCAACAATATACATTGGTTCGTTTTTTGGAGAAACAGATGCAGTTCCGCGTATTACAACAGTGGGAGCTGGCATAGCATTGTATCCCATATTATTTTGAACCTGAATTCCGGCCACTTGTCCTTTAAGTGCTTTCGAAATATCTCTTTTTTCTTTTTTTCTTTCAGCGTGTGCATAACTTCGTTCTTCATACTCAGCATCAGCGGTTCCATAACCTACAACAACAACTTCATTTAAAGTTTGAAAAGCAGGTATGAGTTTTATATTAATTATCACCGAATTTTCGACTTTCTGTCTTTGCGATTTGTATCCAATAAAATCAAAAAGCAGCATATCTCCTTTCTGAGCCTGAATGCTGTATTGCCCTTCAAAATTTGTTATTGCAGTTGCTTTCGATCTCATATTAGTAATGTTAGCACCTGGAACTGGCATTCTGGTTTCGTCAGAAATTACTCCTGTAATTGTTTTTTCCTGTGCCATGGTTGCGAAACATATAAGCATAGCAATGGCTGATGAAATAAGTTTTAGACTTTTCATGATAATAAGTTTTAGAATTAATGTGCGGGTTTTGGCTATTTCTTCAGAGCCGGTTTTCCTGTTTTTGTAGTAATGATAACAACTCCTTTTTTTCCTCTTTCGCCATATTTTGAGGTGGCTTCAAGGTCCTGTAAAATAGTTATGGTTTTTATTTCCTGCTTATCGAGAGGTGCATACGGACTCGTTGGATTTTTGCCAAATAAATCATTTTCAGAATAATAAATGCCGTCAATAATATATAATGGTTCATCTAAGATTACAAGCGATTCTACATTTTCGGGATTAAGATTAGGAAGCTCGTCCTGCATCATTTTATCCCGCTTAGCATCATCGCTGTGAGCCATTGCATTTCCGTTCAGAATAACCAATGGAGCACTTTTTTTAGCTCTCAAAGATTCCTTTTCAGCATCTGCAATTCGATAAGACTCTTTTTTGGCCGATTTTTCAGATTCATAATCCAGTGCTTTGTCTCTTGTTGCAGAATCTTTTTCTTCAAAGTATTCGTAAGAAGTTGATGGCGCAGCAGCAGCTGGCATTTCATTGTAAACAATTGTTGGAGCTGCTTCATAAGCTATTGCGTCACTGTTTCCGCTTTGGGTTTCATGAATTGCAACCGGAGGTTTTTCTTTAATTTGGTTCTTCAGAATTTCTTCAGCTTCTTTATTTGAAACTATTCCGGAATCCTTAGTAATTGCAATTTGATTTTTTTCTGAAGCCGATTTTTGAACTGGCTCTTTAACGGCTTCGTTATTAACAACTTCATCAGAAGTTTTAATGTTTGCATTTTTATCTGTTCTTAAGAATTGAGAACCAACAGAGATTATTAATAAAAGAGAAGCAGCAATAGCAATTTTTTTCCATAATGCAATTGTTTTTTTATCCTCTTTTTTGTCCAGTTTTTCTTCAACACGCGACCAGACTTTTTCCATTGCAGGAAAGTCTTTAAACTCCGCGTTTTGCGAAGCCTCTTTTATTTTATCGAATAATTTATCTTGATTGTCCATGACTATTTTACTTTTTGATAATACAGTTTATTAACCAGTTCTTTCAGTTTGGTCTTAGCGGCATTCAATTGTGATTTTGAGGTGCCTTCGGAGATCTTCAGCATTTCGGCTATTTCTTTGTGTCCGAAACCTTCAATAACAAAAAGGTTAAAAACAGTTTTACAGCCATCCGGAATATGGTTTAATAAATTAAGCAAATCTTCTTCTTCTAATGTATTGAGTTCGTCAACAGAAGGCTGCGAAAGCAGTTTCACATCATCGAGATACATATTAAAGTTGGTGTTTTTTTTAATGGATGCCAAACAGTGATTTACCGTTATTTTTCGCGCCCAGGCTTCAAAAGCATACGCTTCCTTTAGCTGATCAAGTTTGGTAAAAATGGTAAAAAACGAGTCGGCTAGTGCTTCTTCAATTTCTTCTTCCTTTTTTAAATATCTTTTGCAAAGGCGGTACAACTTTGGCGACATGTATTCATACACCTGACGCTGGGCATCGCGGTGCATTTTTTTACAGTTAGCTATTTGAGTTTCGTTTATCACAATTGTTGTCTTTCTTATATAGAGAGCTAAAAAGATAAAAAGGTTGGGATGAAGATGATTTTTTTTTTAAGGTTCAGAGTTACATAGGAGCAAAGGTTCAAAGATTTTTATGGTAGAGCCGCACTGCAATGTGTTTCTATGCTAATATGGTAATTGAAATACTTCGTGTTTCTCTGCGTAATTCTTTGCGAATCTCTCCAAAATAATTTTACCGCAAAGATTCGCAAAGGATCGCAAAGTTTATTTAACAGGCAACGTCAGCTTAAAAATCTTCGTCTCTAAAAGATCAGTGTCATTATCTTCACAAAGCAAAAACTCCATTTTGTTGTTTTCTTTTTTGTAGAAAGTCAACCCTTCAAATTTATTGGTTGAAGTTATTTTTTGAGTAAAATCAATTTTCATGGTTTTAAGATCAATGCGTCCGATGAAACTTCCTAAGATTTCGCCGTCATCGTATGTCGATTTGGTATCTTCGGCAGTTGAAAGAAAATAGATTTTATCTTCGACCAAAACTGCATCGGTAAAACTGGAACGAACCCCTTTTATTTTTGGCAGTTTATAATTGGTTGCTACCAGGGCAAATTCTTCGCCTAAACTTTTTGCATGAATGGTAAAAATGGTGTTTTTGTTAGAAATTCCGTTTCCACGATTAAATAAGTACCAGTTTTCGCCATCAAAAATAGCACCTTCAAGATTAAAATCCTCGGATTTTATCTCACCGAAGCTTTGCATTAAAGCATAAATATCTACGAGATTGTTTTTTTGTAAAATGGCCTTATTTTTCAAATCAAATTCAATCATTCTGTTTCGATTTTCGGTTGAACCGGAACCAAAAACATAAAGTGTATCGTTGTGGTGCGTTAGCGACTCAAAATCGGGTTTTAGTTTTTTTGGAATATTTTGTGTCGGATTATCAATCAAGGGATGTTGGTTCAATTGCTGATTCTGCATATTGTACTCGTATAAGAATCCGCTGTTATCACCAATAATATATAGAGAATCGTTGTTGTAGAATAATCCTGATGCAGAACCGATTCCGATAATTTGAAATAATATTTCTAATGTAAATTTTTCCATGAAGTGTTGTTTTGAAATCTAAAGCTTAATCCTGATTGCAATAAAAGTATTACAATGAATAGCAATTTTGATAGCTATCGGAATTCGTAAAATTAGTATATTTATAATATAAAAATGAAAAAGATATGAAATCGATAGACCCGAAGGATTTTAAAGTTACAGAAAAAATAAAATTAAATAAGCTTCCAACTTTGTTAAATGTTGATGCAACTGATGATGAAAAAGATGAAAAACTGGATAAAGTCCAGGAGAAGCTGAGTGATTTGCAGGATGTAATGTATGCACATAATAAATATGCAGTTTTGATCTGCCTTCAGGGAATGGATACTTCGGGAAAGGATAGTTTGATTCGGGAAGTTTTTAAAGAATTTAATCCACGTGGGGTTGTGGTTCATAGTTTTAAAACGCCCAATTCGACCGAATTGGAACACGATTATTTATGGCGTCATTATATCGTTCTTCCCGAAAAAGGAAAGTTTGCGATCTTTAACCGAACGCATTACGAGAATATTTTGGTAACTCGCGTGCATCCGGAATTTATTTTAGCCGAAAATTTACCCGGAATAAATTCAGTTGAAGATATAAAACCAAAATTTTGGGACAAAAGAATTGACCAGATCAATAATTTTGAAAAACATATTGTAGAAAACGGAACCATTGTGATGAAATTTTTTCTTCATCTGAGCAAAGAGGAGCAGCGCCAAAGATTATTGCGACGTTTAGAAGAAGGCAAACACAATTGGAAATTTTCACCGGGAGATCTTAAGGAACGTGAGCACTGGGAGGAATATCAACAATATTATGAAGAAGCAATAAACAAAACTTCTACAGAGCAAGCGCCATGGTACGTTGTCCCTGCCGATGATAAAGAAATGGCACGCTATATTGTAGCCAAAATTATCTGGGAAGAATTACAGAAATATACCGACATCCAGCAACCGGAACTGGACAAAAAAATAAAAGCTAATTTTGAGCTTTATAAAAAGGAATTAGAAAAAGGGTCTTAAAATTTAAGACTCTTTTTTTTGTTTAATGTTACCGTTACTTTATGAGTGTTTTGCATTACTAATTTAACGTTAATTTTTTAGTTCTTAAAAATGCGTTTACACGTCGTGTTTTGTCCTTTTGATAATATCAGAATAATTATTAGTTAAAGTGTAAGGGGTTACTTTGTAAAAAAATAAAAACCAACTTTGACTAATGAAAAAAATTATTTTACCTCTATTCATTCTTGGATCATTACTTACATCATGTAACAATAATGATTCTAAAGACGAAACAGAAACAACTACAACTGTTGTTTTGAAGGACCATTCTGTAACGCCAGCTTTATTAAAAGCACAAGCGGGTTTTGAAAATTTAAAAATTTATTCCCTTTTTGGTTCAGATGATGTTTTCCCGGACAGTCCAAATTATGTTTTTGGAGGTTCTGCAGATGGCTCTGGTTTGTTGAAAAATGCTGATGGTACTTTTACTTTTTTAGTAAACAACGAAGACAATTTTGCTGTTTCAAGAATTACCCTGGACAAAACATTTAAACCAACAAAAGGAGAATATTTGTTAAACTCAAGCGGAGGAACGTGGAGACTTTGTGGTGCGACAATGGCTACAGTAGAAGAAAATGGTTTTGGACCACTTTATTTAACATGTGGTGAATCTGGAGAAGAATCCCGTACGCATGCATTAGACCCTTACGGAAGCGCCGGTGCTGCATCAGTATCAAAAGAACTGGCTGGATTTGGCCGTTTAAGTGCTGAAAATGCTTTGCCGTTGCGAACTTCTGCTTACAAAGGAAAAACGGTTGTTGTTATTGGAGATGACGATTCAGGAACTTATGGAGGACAGGTTTTTATGTATGTAGCAAATGCTGTCGGAGATTTAACCGGAGGTTCTTTGTACATGCTAAAAAGAAACGATGATAACCAAAGAGAAAAAGACATGGAGACAGGCAAAACGTATCCGGTTTCTTTTGTAAAAATCGACAATCATACTACTTTAACTGGTGCTCAGATTAATGCATCAGTGAATACTTTAAAAGCAATTAAATTTGGTCGTGTAGAAGATTTGGATTATCGTAAAGGCGGTAATACTGCAGATCGTGAATTGTATTTTAACGTAACCGGACAAGATATTGCGACAACTAACGCTGATGGTTCGAGAACGAAATATGGTCGTGTGTACAGACTAAATCTTGATGCTGCTGATCCGTTAAAAGGAACTCTTGAAATTATTCTTGATGGTGATGACCGTTCTGGAATTGCAGGTAAATTCCAAAACCCGGATAATATTTGTGTTACTAAAAACTACGTTTATGTTCAGGAAGATGCAAACGGATACGGTGACGAAACTCATGATGCTTATATTTATCAGTATAATATTGCTACAAAAGCTTTAAAAGTAGTGGTAGAATTAGATCACCATCGTACAGCAACTGATGCAGCTAAATATAATGTTGGGACGATATCTAAATTCGGATCTTGGGAATATGGCGCTTTGATTGATGTTTCTGAACAACTTGGTATTGATGATACTTTTATGTTGAGTGTACAGCCACATACCTGGACAGGTGCAAAATACAAAGGTGTTGATGGAGGAACAAACCGTCCAAACGAACAGCAGGCAAGTCAGATAGTCGTTATTAAAGGTTTAGCAAGATAAATTTTTTAAGTACTTACAAAACAGCAATCCACTATCTCACATTGAGGTAGTGGTTTCTGTTTTTTTAGATCATCCTTTTTAATTTTTAGTAGATCATGAAAAAAAATCATTGTTTATTCTTCTTGTTATTATTATTTGTCAGCTGTCAGAAAACAAGCAAGCATCAGGAAATAAATAAAATGTTTCGGAGCGATATTAATTTATTGATAAAAAAAGTAGCCAAACTTAAATATTTTGTAGAATCAGATTTATCAGAGACTTTAATTCATGCGCAATTTCTGGAGGCGCATCAAACTTATAAACGGGTTGAAATGTTAAGTGAATATTATTCTCCAGCGGTTTCTAAATCAATAAATGGCCCTGCAATACCTGAGTTTGAAGAAAGTGATAATGTAACTGTTCCTCCAGAAGGATTTCAGGTTATCGAAGAATTAGTTTTTCCGAAATATGACAGAAAAAGTAAAGAAGAACTAATGCAGCAACTGGGTATTTTATCGGCTAATTTAATTCGTTTAAAAAAAGTTTCACATTCTAATGAATTAACCGACGCCCATGTTTTTGATGCCATGCGAGTGGAAGTCTACAGAATCATAACGTTAGGAATTACAGGTTTTGATTCTCCCGTAGCCTTTAATTCACTTCCCGAAGCTGAGGTTTCTTTAGGAACTATCGAAAAATATTACCGTGTTTATTCACAAAATAAATCGGTCTCTAATGCTAAGGCAGTGTATGCTATTTTAGGAAAAGGAAAAAAATACTTAAAAGAAAACAACAATTTTAATGCTTTTGACCGCGCTTATTTTATAAAAGAAATTGCTAATCCCTTAAGCAAAGAACTTCATAAAACTCAAATCGAATTAAAGATTCCTTTTATGAAAGAACAAAGAGGACTAAAAGCTACAGCCCAAACTTTATTTGATAAAGAAGCATTTGATGCAGAAGCTTTTTCTGGCTTTCCGGATTATAAAACAACACCCGAAAAAATTGCTTTGGGTAAAAAATTGTTCAATGATCCTGTTTTATCAGGAAACAATACGCGCTCATGCAGTTCTTGTCATCATAGTGAAAAAGCATTCACAGATGGTTTAGAAAGAGCAGTGTCTTTAGACGGAAAATCAATGATCCAGCGTAATACGCCTACGCTTAACAATATTGCTTTTCAACGTGTGTTTTTTGCAGATTCAAGAGTCAGTTATCTGGAAGATCAGGCAATTGCAGTTATTAGGAATGAAAATGAAATGCACGGATCTTTAGAAAAATCAGCTTTAGAAATTCAAAAAAAGGAAGAATATGTAAGTCAGTTCAGGAAAGCATTTCCGCAAGGAAAAATAGACGAATTTGCAATCAAAAATGCTTTGGCATCTTATATTCGCTCACTAAGCCATTATGACTCAAAGTTTGACGATTATATGACGAATAAAACAACATTTACAGCAGACGAAAAAGCCGGATTTAATTTATTTGCAGGTAAAGCAAAATGTGCTACCTGTCATTTTATCCCGCTTACTAACGGAACTGTGCCTCCTAATTTTGATAAATCTGAAAGTGAAGTTTTGGGAGTTCCTAATAAAGAGAAAAAATTAGACGGTGACTTGGGCAAGTTTGTTATTACGCAGGCTGTTATTCATAAGTTTTCTTTTAAAACGCCGACTATCAGAAACATAGAGCACACTGCGCCTTACATGCACAATGGTGTTTATAAAACTTTAGAAGAGGTGATAGATTTTTATAATGATGGAGGAGGTCTGGGACTCGGATTTGAAGTGCCGAATCAAACGCTGCCTGAAGACAAACTCAACTTGTCAGTTAAGGAAAAAAAACAATTGATTGCCTTTATGAAAACATTGACAGATAAAAAGTTTTCAAACTAAAAGAAAATCGAAAGAGATTAAAAACCCAAAACCCGACAGCCTATGAGCAACTGCCGGGTTTTACCAAAAACAAAAGAATAAAAATGAATGTATTTTTACAAGTCAAAACCGTAGGCAAGACGTAATGCTACCTGGTCAGTTTTGAAATCGTGATAACCTTCGTAACGTACGCTAATATCAATGTATTTGTTAGCATACCCAATTCCTGGAGCCCATAAGAAGGTAGTTTTGTCGTATCCGTTTGTAACAGCAAATCCGGCACCAAGCTCACCTAAAACATAAAATTGATCTTCCCAGATAAAAGCTTTAAAACCAGCTTTTGCAGGAATAAAACCAAGGTCTTTTATGTCATTTCCGTTGGGATCATCCCCATTAAATAAATTTGTAAAACCTGTAGTCAGGGTCAATGATGTTCTTTTAGATAAATCGTATTGTAAACGAACGTCTCCTCCAAGTGACCAATCATAATCACCGTCTGTTGGGATACCGCCATTTAGTCCAAAACCTAATCTAAATCCCTGATCGTAATTCTTAACTTCTGTGTCCTGAGCGAAAGTTGTGTTGGCGTATAAAAAAGCAATAAATGCTAGGCATAAAAAATTTAATTTTCCTGATTTCTTCATGACAATTTTTTTTGAATTATTAATAATGTAAAATTATATTTTAGGTCTTTCGGGTTTGTTATATAATTTTTACCAATTGTTATATAATCTCAGGTTCGTGCAGATTCTTAATTCTTGCTTATATTTTTAATAATAGAATAGAATTCAATGCTTCTAAGTATCTTTGTCGGCTCAAAAGCAAACAAATTGAATCTAGCCCAATACACAAAAGAGTTTTCATATAATTTAAGATTAGCATATCCGGTTATATTAGGAATGGTAGGCCATACCTTAATAGGAATTGTTGATAATGTAATGGTGGGAAAATTAGGAAGTACCGAACTTGCTGCTGTCTCTCTGGGCAACAGCATGATTTTTATTGCAATGTCATTAGGAATTGGGTTTTGTACCGCAATTACACCAATTGTAGCAGAAGCCGACGCTCAAAAAGATGATGCCAAAATACGCTCGGCATTTCATCATGGGTTGTTTTTATGCTCAATTTTGGGATTAATGCTATTCGGTATAGTTGTTTTGGCAAAGCCAATAATGGAAATGCTGGAGCAGCCCGCCGACGTTATTGTTTTAGCAAAACCGTATCTGGACTGGGTTGCTTTTTCACTTATTCCTTTAATATTGTATCAGGGATATAAGCAATTTGCAGACGGTCTATCGCTTACAAAATATTCTATGTATGCCATGATTATGGCAAACGTACTGCACGTAGGAATTAATTATATGCTGATTTATGGAATATGGTTTTTTCCAAAAATGGGCATTATAGGTGCAGCACTTGGAACAGTAATTTCAAGAATATTTTTGGTCATGTTCATGCATATTATGCTTTCAAGAAGAAATGACTTAAAACGTTTCTTTCAAAAATTTAGCTTTAGCGAAATTAGAAAAGAGACTCTGAAAAAAATTATAAGTATAGGCTTTCCCTCTGCCATGCAAATGCTTTTTGAAGTAGTATTGTTTACAGCATCAATATGGCTTTGCGGTAATATTGGCAAAACCAGCCAGGCGGCCAATCAAATTGCCTTGAGTATGTCTTCGCTAACCTTTATGGTTGCAATGGGATTAAGCGTAACTTCTATGATCAGAGTTGGTAATCAAAGAGGACTGGCAGATTATAAAAACCTTGTAGTTGTGGCACGTTCTATTTTTTTACTTGCCATTATAGTAGAAGCTTTTTTTGCACTCACATTTATTGCTTTCCATACTTACCTTCCGTATGTGTTTTTGAATATGGAAAATACCGGGCAGCTTGTAGATAATAATGAAGTAATAAGTATTGCAACAAAACTGCTCTTAATAGCAGCGGTTTTTCAAATTTCAGATGGCGTTCAGGTTGTGGTTTTAGGTGCGTTACGAGGCCTGCAGGATGTAAAAATACCAATGTATATTACATTTGTTGCATACTGGATAATTGGTTTTCCGGTATCTTATTATCTGGCAGAATTCACAACCTTAAAAGCGCAGGGAGTATGGATCGGACTTTTAGCAGGACTTACTTCGGCCGCCATATTCCTGTATATCCGTTTTCATTACTTAACAAAAAAATTAATCAATAATTCATTTCCAAATAAGTAAATTTGGAACTTAAAAAATTAAATTAATATGGAATTACCTAAATTTTTACTTGGAGATAATACTGATTTTCCAGATGATATTTTCATCATTCACCTTGATTATCCACGTTTTATAATCAATTTAAAAGATGATGAGGTTGAGTTTCTGGAAGAAGCTGAAGATCTTGATGAAGCCGAATTAAATGCAGAAATGGAGGGTTTGATCGAAAAGGCAAATGCTTTTTATGATCGCGAAATAAATCGTTACGAAGAGTAACTTTTACATTAACTATTTTTCACGCTCTAATACTTTTAAATGAAAAAATTAAGTTTTTTAAAACCCGTTTTTAATTTTATAGCAATCGGATTGCTAATCACTACTTTGAGCAGAATATTTTTATTCTTTCTTTTTAGAGACAGGGTACTGGAAACACCAAATTTTTGGTATATTTTTCCAATTGGTCTTAGAATGGATTTAATATTACTATGTTATTTGTCTTTTCTTCCGGCTCTTTTGATCACTTTTCTTCCGGCAAAGTGGCTTAAATTTACCAATAGATTTCTGGTCATTTATAGTTTTCTATTTCTGTTTCTGATTCTTTTTGTAGAATTGGCTTCTCCCGATTTTGTAAAACAATACGACACTCGTCCCAATAAGATTTTCTTAGATTATCTTATTTATCCAAAAGAGGTAGTAGGAATGCTTATGAAGAGTTATATGACTTCTATAATTATAACATTCATAATCTTGGGAGTTGTATTGTATTTTGCTTTCAAAAACGGAAAAAAACTTTTCTATACAACTGCTACAGATTATAAATTCAAATTAATAGTATTTCCATTAATTGCTTTTTTATTGTTTTTCGGAGCACGTTCCAGTCTGACTTCTAAACGTCCTATAAATGCCAGTAATGCTGTTTTTTCTACAGATCAGCTTACCAATACACTGGGATTAAATTCATTTTACACAGTTGCTTTTGCAGCTTATTCTATTAAAAATGAAGGAAACACCAAAATGTACGGCAAAATGGATGAGGCCGAAGCAATAGCTCGTGTAAAAAAATATATGATTGCAGGTCCAAGCGATTTTACCGATAAGGAAATTCCGTTTCTGCATGTTCAGCAGCCAGATACATTGGTGAAAAAGCCATATAATCTGGTGATTTTTTTACAAGAAAGCTTAGGAGCAGAATATGTTGGAATTTTAGGTGGAAAACCCTTAACGCCAGAGTTTGACAAATTATCAAAAGAAGGTTTGTTGTTTACCAATTTATATTGCACAGGAACAAGAAGCGTGCGCGGAATCGAAGCAGTTGTAACAGGATTTTTACCTTCACCTTCAGAAAGTGTTGTAAAACTTGGGAATTCTCAACAAGGATTTTTTACACTTGCAGATGCCTTAAAACAAAAAGGATATTCAACCAGCTTTATTTATGGCGGAATGGCAAATTTTGATAATATGGCTTCTTTTTTTAACGGAAATGGTTTTCAGGATATTGTAGATCAGTCAGATTTTGAATCAGATGGCAGTAAATATGCTTTCAAAGGAACATGGGGATATTCAGATGAAGATTTGGTTACAAAAGCAAATAATTATTTTAAAACAAAAGGTGACAAACCTTTCTTTTCTTTGATGTTTTCAACTTCAAATCACGAACCATTTGAGTATCCGGAAGGAAGAATTAAACCTTACGATAAAAAACCAGCAACAGTAAACAATGCGATGAAATATGCAGATTTTTCGATTGGAAAGTTCTTTGAACTGGCTAAAAAAGAAGCTTATTTCAAAAACACGATTTTTATCGTAATAGCAGATCACAATACAAGAACTTACGGAAAAAATCTGGTACCGATTAATAAATTTCATATTCCCGCTTTAATCATTGGGCCAGGTGTTCAAAAAGGTTCCGTTTATAGCAAACTGGCAAGTCAGATCGACATTCCGCCAACATTATTGGCGTATTTGGGAATTCCGTTTGAAACTCCGATGGTGGGTAGAAATCTAAGTAAATTAAATCCATCTGTTCCGGGAAGATCAATCATGCAGTTTAATGATATCAATGCATTCAGAGTAGAAAATCAAGTTGTTATTATGCAGCCGAATTTAAAACCTTTGCAATTTGAGATCAAAAATGATACAACCCTTATTCCTGTAAAACTAAACGATGAATTAGCAAAAGATGCCTTGGCACATGTGATTACCGCAGGAAATTTATACAAGGAAAATAAGTATAAGCTTCGTAAATAGGTTCTAAGGTTCATAGAAGCAAAGGTTCAAAGGTTCAAAGGTTTTATATTTTGAGATGTCGCATTGAGCGAAGTAGAGAATTTGCAAAGCATTTCGACTTCGCTCAATGTGACAATATGAAGAGACCTTTGTCACTCTGAACCTTTGCTACTTTGTACCTTTATTAAAATATAATCTTAATAATTCTTGTGCAGCTGCAAAAGGTGAAATTTCATCATTTTGCACTGCTTTTTTATTTTGTTCCAGTGCTGAAATTATTTCAGGCTGACTGTAAAAACTATGTTTTAATTGCTCGTTGATAGTTTCCATCATCCAGAAATGATTTTGATCCTTTCTTTTTTCCTGAAAATATCCTGTATTATTTGTCATTTCAAAATAATCAGAAATAGTTTCCCAGATTTCAGAAATTCCATCTTTTGTGATTGCGCTGCAAGTCGTGACTTTTGGCTGCCAGTTTGATTTTTTGGGAGGAAATAAATGCAGTGCCCTGTTAAACTCCAGTTTAGCCTGATTTGCCTTTTTGATATTATCGCCATCGGCTTTATTAATTACAATAGCATCCGCCATTTCCATAATGCCTCGTTTAATTCCCTGCAGTTCGTCGCCGGCACCCGAAATTTTTAATAATAAAAAAAAGTCTACCATACTGTGAACCGCGGTTTCACTTTGTCCGACCCCCACAGTTTCAATAATAATAGTATCAAAGCCTGCAGCTTCGCACAAAATAATAGTTTCGCGTGTTTTTCTGGCAACACCTCCCAAAGTATCTCCAGAAGCGCTGGGTCTTATAAACGCATTATCATCTTTTACCAATTCCTCCATTCGGGTTTTATCTCCCAAAATACTTCCGTGCGAAAGGGAACTGCTCGGGTCAACTGCCAAAACTGCCACCTTTTTATTCAAAGCAGTCAGGAACTTTCCAAAAGCTTCAATAAAAGTGCTTTTTCCAACACCCGGAACACCTGTAATTCCAATTCGAATCGATTTTGTAGAGTAGGGCAGACAGCCTTTTATGACCTCGTTTGCTTTCTCAGTATGTTCTGGATTTGTACTTTCTACTAAGGTAATGGCGCGGCTTAATGCAGTTCGGTTTCCGTCAAGAATACCACTAATCAACTCTTCAGACGAAGGTTGTTTTTTTCTGTTTTTCTGTATTTGAGTGATAGCAGAAATATTGGTGATTTCAGGAGGTGAAATCCCAGCTTTTTCGTGCAGATTGCTTACTTGTTTTTTTGAACTCGACAAAACGTACTTTTTGGTTACGTAAAAGTACAGAAAACAAAGACAGTTTCAAAAAGTTAGTTTGGCACGTTTTTTTTTGTCATCCTGACGAAGGAAGGATCACACACAGGGTTTCGCATAGTAAGTCGCCAATCTTTGCCGAATTTCTTGTGTGGTCCTTCGTCAGGATGACAAAAAAAAGTAAAATTAATATGCGGCAGTAAATCTAACCTGATGATGTTTTGGAGTTTCTGCCTCATCAGCAATTACCACTGCCAAATCTTCTACAGACAGAATACTTCTTTGTTCGTCATTAAAAACCGGATTTTCTAATCCTAAACGGTATTTTCCTGTTCTTCCGGTTGTGATTCCCTGGTGCATTTCAAAAGCTGGACTAAAAAATGCCCAATCCAAATCTTTTTCTTCTTTCAGGATATTCAGGTAATCTCTTGCAGCACTTGCACCGGCATGATATTCTTTTGGAAAATCCGGAGTATCAACCGCTTGTAAACCTGGTGCAACAAATAAACTTCCGGCACCACCGATCGTAATGAAACGTTTTACTCCTGATTTTTTTACCGCTTCCTGTATAGCCTTAGAACCTGCAATAAAATCATCATAAATGTTTGGGTTTGTCCATCCTGAATTGTAAGCTGAAATAACGATATCATTTCCTTTAATTGCTTCTGCCAAAGCATCTGTATTAAAAATATCTGCACTTATCCAATTTACATCAGACGAATTTTTTGCATTTCTGGCAATAGCCGTAATTTCATGATTTCTTGAAGATAATTCGTTTAAAATAGCTGAGCCTACAAAACCTGTAGCTCCAATGATTGCGATTTTCATAATATATAAATTTATTTAGTAATAAAAAATGTTACAGTTTTGGTTAAAAAAATAGTACTAGAATTGATTCGAAAAATCTTCCAAAGAGATTCCTTCAAGTTGAGTACTGACTTTTTGGTTCATTTCACGATATAAAGCTTCCAGATTCTGATTGATTTTTTTTCCGACAGGGCAATCAGGATTTGGTTGATTTTTGGCAAAACCTAAACCAATCGTTTCAAAAGTCATTTCAAAAATTTGTTTTAAAGTCAGATCAGCAGCATTTACAGCCAATTTTGTTCCACCATTTTTTCCTTCCTTGCTTTCTACAATATGATGTGCTTTTAAGTTGGCAATTTCTTTTCGCACCAAAACAGGATTCAAATTAATACTTCCCGCAATAAACTCCGACGATAAATAATCGTTTGGAAATTTATGCAGCAGCGTAAGAATGTGAATCGTGATGGCAAATTTACCTGAAATCATACTGTAATAAAATATGTTACAAATTTAAATAGTTTAATTTAATAAAAAAAATATTTTACCAAAAATTAATTTTCCTGCTTGTTTTATAAATCCTATTTTTGTTCTGATCCTGCCATATGAACAACTTTATTTTAATATTCTTCTTTCTTTTTTTAGGTTTGCTTTTGCAAAGAGTAAAACAATTTCCTCCCAATACCTATAAGCTTTTAAATAAAATTGTCATTTATATTTGTTTACCGGCAATTACCTTATATCATATTCCGAAAATAAAATGGAACAATGATTTACTTTTTCCTATAGCATCAGGCTGGATCACTTTTATACTGGCTTTTGTATTTTTTCATTTTTTAGGGAAACGATTGGGCTGGTCTAATAAATTGATTGGCTGTTTGATTTTGACAGCAGGATTAAGTAATTCGTCGTTTCTGGGATATCCAATAATTGAAGCTTTGTTCGGTAAAAAAGGTTTAGAAACAGCTATTTTGGTAGATCAGCCGGGTACTTTTGTTGTGGTATCTACTTTGGGTGTTTTTGTTGCTGCTTTTTATTCAAAAGGGAGTCCTGATACTTTTAGCATTATTAAGAAAGTACTTTTGTTTCCGCCGTTCCTGACTTTTGTTTTTGCCTGTTTCATGAATATTTTTCAATTTGATTTTGATGAACACCTGCAAGCTGTTTTGTTGAAGCTGGGAAGTATTGTAACACCTTTGGCTTTGCTTTCTGTTGGATTACAGTTGACATTTGACCGAAAAAGCAAACATTGGAAGTTTCTGAGACTTGGACTTTTTTACAAATTGATCCTGGCGCCTTTTATAATTCTAGTTTTATATGTTTTTATTTTAAAACAACATTCTGAAGCCATTCAGATAACACTTATGGAAATGGCTATGGCTCCAATGATTACCGGAGCAATTTTGGCTTCGACTTATGGACTGAAACCAAAACTAAGCAGTATGATGATTGGTTTCGGAATTCCAATTTCTTTTGTGACACTTGCTGTTTGGTACTTTATTGTAAAGTTTATTTAAGCTTAAATAGTAATTATATAGAGAATATAGAATTTAACTTTTTTTTTGAATTTTGATTGTTTTGGCAATGCATTTTTTAGTTAATTTTAGAGGAACTAAAAAATATAAATTATGTCAACATTAAGATTAGGCGATATAGCTCCGGACTTTCACGCAGAAACTACACAGGGACCAATTAATTTTCACGAATGGCTGGGAGATTCATGGGGTGTTTTATTTTCGCATCCTGCAGATTTTACTCCTGTTTGTACAACTGAATTAGGTACTGTTGCGAACTATGTCCCTGAATTTGCAAAAAGAAATACGAAGGTAATTGCACTAAGTGTAGATGGTTTGGATTCTCACTTAGAGTGGATTAAAGATATAAACGAAACGCAAAATACAGAAGTTAATTTTCCAATCATTGCAGACGAGGATAAAAAAGTAGCAAATTTGTATGATATGCTTCATCCAAACGCAAGTGATAAATTTACAGTTCGCTCTGTGTTTGTAATCGGTGCTGATAAAAAAATAAAATTAACGCTGACTTATCCGGCTTCGACAGGAAGAAATTTTGATGAATTGCTTCGCGTTATCGACAGTTTACAATTAACAGCAAATTATAGCGTTGCAACTCCTGCAAACTGGAAAGACGGAGAAGACGTAGTGATTGCTCCGGCAATTCCGGACAGTGATATTCCGGCTAAATTTCCAAAAGGACATACGCCAATTAAACCGTATTTGCGTATGACACCGCAACCGAATAAATAAGGTTTGTGAGTTGCTAAGATACTAAGGTGCTAAGTCTCTAAGATTTGTTGAGAAAAAAAACTCAATATCTTAGAATCTTAGCACCTTAGCTATTTTCAAAAAAAGCTATTTCTTAAGCAGTTCTTTCATTTTTTTCCTATCACCTACAACCCAGATAATGTCATTTTTTTCGAGAATTAAATGTGACTCAGGATTTAGGATTCTGTTTCCGTTTCTTTCAATTCCTACGACCATTCCGTTAGTTTTAGTTCTAAATTGCCCGATGCTTCTTTGGATAAAATCTTCATCAGAAACTTCTAATTGGCGTAAAACTATTTGAGATTCTTCTACCGTTTGAGCGTCATCGGTTTCATTTTGGTTGAGATATTTTGTAAATTCAGTAACCTGTGCATCTGTACCTATCACACAAATTTCGTCTCCCGGAAATATTCTTTCATTTTTGGTCGGAATAGAAATTGTGACATCACCTCTTTTTATATAGGCAATATTAATTCCCATTTGTTCCCGAATTCTTAATTCCTCTAATGTTTTTCCAGCCAGATTAGATTCTCTTCCAATATCAAAAAATGACATGTGCCCATCCCAGGGCATTAGATTAGCATAACGTCTGTCAATTTTTTTGTTTTCCCGATCGTTTAAATTCTTTAAAAAGTGATTTTCAATTTTGTGATATTGTTCATTTAGTTTTTTCGGGAATAATTGATAAGCAGCTATGGCAATAATTAAAGCCACAAATGTTACTAAAGGAGAAAAGAAAATATTTAATAAGAAACCAATAAAAAATAAGCCAAGGCTCATTCTAATTAAAATCAGCATTAATAAGGCACCTCTGTATTTACGCTCTTCCCATAATAATTCGACTTCTTCTGCAGCCACACGCCGCAATGAAAGTGCCCATAAAAAAGGCGAAATTATAACTAATGTGATAAAAGCTGCCAGAGTATTTCCAAATCTCGTATCGGCAACCAAAGGAGCTACGAATTTAGACGATAATAAAATTATGGCTGCAATAATAATGGTGTGTATTATGATTTGAATGACATAAGTATTCATTACTTTTTGCCAAGTGCTAACCGCCTTTATGGCTTGGGCATTAACACTATAACGGTTGATGTTTTTGATCCATTTTTTGGGTAATTTTCGTTCCAGAAATTCAGAAAAGGGCACTGCATATTTTACCATAAATGGCGTAGTAAATGTTGTTATCGCAGAAACTGCCACAACAACCGGATATAAGAAAGAACTTGTAACGTTTAGAGTCATTCCGAGTGTTGCAATAATAAACGAAAACTCACCAATTTGCGATAAGCTCATTCCGGTTTGCACGGATTGTTTAAGAGGCTGCCCGGCTAATAAAGCCCCTATTGTTGAACTTACAGATTGACCAACTATGATTACAACTGTTAATATAGCAACAGGAGCAGCGTGTTCGTATAACATTTTTGGGTCTATTAACATTCCAACTGATACAAAAAATATCGCACCAAATAAATCTTTTACAGGTTTTATTAAATGTTCAATATGTTCTGCCTGTGTTGTTTCTGCAATAATAGAACCCATTATAAAAGCACCCAATGCAGGAGAAAAACCAACATTTGCCGCAAAACTTACCATCATTAAACATAATGCCAATGAAATAATAAGCAACATTTCATCTGTCAGTAAATGTTTTGTTTTTTTAAGAAGTGTGGGGATAAAAAAGATTCCGCCTACAAACCAAACAGTCAAAAAGAATATTAGTTTTAAAACAGACATCATTAATTCGCCTCCTGAAAATTGCTGACTTACCGCAATAGTCGAAAGTAAAACCATCATCAAAATGGCTACAATATCCTGGACAATAAGTGACCCGATTACAATGCCGGCAAATTTTTGTCCTTTTACACCCAATTCATCAAATGTTTTCAGAATAATTGTTGTCGAAGAAATAGATAAAATTACCCCAAGAAAAATGCTGTCCATTGATGACCAGCCCATCCATTGCCCAACCAAATACCCTACGAGAACCATAGTTGCTATTTGGGTTATAGCTGTAATAGATGCTGTTCCGCCAACTTTCATTAGTTTTTTAAAACTAAATTCGAGCCCTAAACTAAATAGCAGAATGATTACTCCAATTTCTGCCCAGACTTCGACACTTTTCATCTCGGTTATAGTCGGAAAAAAATCAAAGTGGTTTCCGGCAAGAAAACCGGCAATTAGATAGCCTAGGACCAGAGGCTGTTTCATTTTTTTAAATAGGAGTACTGCGATTCCGGCGGTCATCAGAATTAATCCAAGGTCGCTGATCAAAGGTTGTAAATGGTGGGTACTTTCTGCAGCGGCGTTTAAGGCAATCATAAAGTGGTATTTTTTCAGAGGAGCTTAACCAGCTTTCTGTTTCAGTCTTTCCTTAAAAATCAAATTTTAAGAAAGACATTTTTAAAAGAAAATTCACCTGACTTTTATCAAAATAAAAAATCAGTGAAGTAATCCGGCTAGTTTTGCTCAAAACAATTAATAAAAAAAGCTATCTCGATAAAGATAGCTTTTTTTGACAAAATATTTTAGGTTTTATTTAAATTCCTGTGTAATTACTAGGAGTTATTTGCATTAATTCTGCTCTAATGGCATCAGAAACATCTAAAGTCGCAATAAAATTATGAATTGCATTTTTGTCGATTACTTCATTAGTTCTTGTTAAACCTTTTAGGGCTTCATAAGGATTAGGATAAGCTTCACGACGTAAAATAGTCTGAATCGCTTCTGCTACAACTGCCCAGTTTCTCTCTAAATCTTCGGCAAATTTAGATTCGTTAAGCAATAATTTGTTTAAACCTTTAAGTGTTGCTTCAAAAGCAATAATGGTGTGGCCAATAGGAACACCAATATTACGAAGAACAGTACTGTCTGTTAAATCACGCTGTAATCTCGAAATTGGCAATTTAGCTGACAGATGTTCAAAAATAGCATTTGCCATTCCTAAATTTCCTTCAGAATTTTCGAAATCAATCGGGTTTACTTTATGTGGCATGGCAGAAGATCCAATTTCGCCAGCCTTGATTTTTTGTTTGAAATACTCCATTGAAACATACGTCCAGATATCACGGTCTAAATCGATAATGATATTGTTGATTCTTTTTAACGCGTCAAAAAACGCTGCAAAATGATCATAATGCTCAATTTGTGTTGTTGGAAAAGAATGTTGCAGACCAAGTTCGGTTTCAACAAATTTATTTCCAAATTGTTTCCAGTCTATTTGTGGATAAGCCACATGATGCGCGTTGAAATTTCCTGTTGCACCGCCAAATTTGGCAGCAAACGGAATGTTGAACAATAAACGCATCTGTTCTTCTAAACGCTCTACAAAAACCAAAATCTCTTTTCCTAAACGGGTAGGAGAGGCTGGTTGTCCGTGCGTACGTGCCAACATCGGAATATCCTTCCATTCTGTGCTTAAATCTTTTAATTTTGAAATTAAAGAGATTAAACCTGGCATATAAACTTGCTCAAAAGCTTCTTTTGTAGAAAGCGGAATCGCAGTATTGTTAATATCCTGAGAAGTTAATCCGAAATGAATGAACTCTTTATATTGTGACAATCCCAGTTTTTCGAAAGCATCTTTAATAAAATACTCAACCGCTTTTACATCGTGGTTCGTAACTTTTTCTGTTTCTTTGATCCAAAGAGCATCTTCTGTAGAAAAGTTTTTGTAGATGTTGCGTAAACTGTCAAATAAATTTGAATTTACATCTTTTAATTGCGGTAACGGAATCTGGCATAAAGCAATAAAATATTCAACTTCAACCAAAACACGGTATTTAATCAGGGCTTCTTCTGAGAAAAAAGGTGCTAATGAAAGTGTTTTATTTCTATATCTTCCGTCGATTGGCGATATGGCATTCAATTCGTTTAGAGTAGTCATTGTTCTGTTGTTTTTTCGAAAGGTGCAAATATAGGGTATTGTTAAAACTTCTGAAAATTAGTTTTAAGTTATTAATCTGAATGTTGTGATTTAAATTATGGTTTTGAAGATTTTATCCCAAATAGTAAAATAAAAGCCATAATTGTGAAACTCGTTTTTATGATGATTGGAGTGAAACTTAGTTGTCGAGATCCATTTTGTAAAGTAATTGCGATACCAGAATTTTGGAAAAATATCTGTTTTTAGATGACCAAAAACTCCATACGATAAGTTTAAAATCAAATAGATTATAATACTGAGATAATGGAACTCTAATACAGAAATTAAAAATAACCATATGAAGCCAAATCCTAAAGTTTCTATCGGGTGAAGCACATAAAGGCTATAAACATTTGTATCTACATGGCTGTGGTGATGTTTATGAATTTTGTAAAACCATTTTGACTGATGTACCAGATAATGAAAACAAAACATAAAAAAATCCATTAATAAAACCAGCCATAAAGTATCCAGAGCAATTGAAAATGCAGAGTCTGCAAAATCAATTTTCATGATTTTCCAATTATATAATTCAAAACCAAGTAAAGTTATAAACGTATTACAAATCAGGGTCGAGATTATCCACTTTCGGTCTGTTTTATTTAGAAATGTATTTTCGGGTTCGAGAATTTTTCCAATTAGAATTGAGATATAAAATAATACCAGATTTTCAAACCCAAAAAAGAGTAACAGAATAGTAAGATTGTATTGAGATAAATAGGTTAACCAGGTTTCAAAAATCATTTTGACATGTTCTCTAATTCAAATAATCTTTCTTTTAAATCTGCAACTCCTGTCGATGCAAACTTGGCAATAGTCTCAACTTTATTTCGAATATTCGGGATATCGATTGGTTTTGGATCAATATAAAAAACCGGAGTTGTAGCCGGAGTATAAGAAATAAGTCCCGCTGCAGGATAAACCTGTAACGAGGTGCCAATCACTGCAAAATAATCTGCAGTTTCTGTAATGTCAATTGCCTCTTCCAGAGCAGGAACTTCTTCTCCAAACCAAACGATATGCGGTCGCAACTGATGTCCGTTTTGATCAAAATCGCCGGTAAATAAATCATCTTCCCAATCGAGAATAATGTTTTTATTTTGTGTGCTTCTTACTTTCAGAAGTTCACCGTGCAGATGTAAAACTTTTGTGCTTCCGGCACGCTCGTGTAAGTTGTCTACGTTTTGTGTTATAATATAAACATCAAAATGCTGTTCCAGTTCGGCTAAAATCTGATGTCCCAAATTCGGCTGAACTTCTTTGAGCTGTTGACGTCTTTTGTTGTAAAAATCCAGTACCAATTCCTGATTTTTATGCCAGCCTTCAGGAGTTGCTACTTCCATAACATCATAACCTTCCCATAAACCATCACTGTCGCGAAAAGTTTTTATTCCGCTTTCAGCGCTGATTCCGGCTCCGGTTAAAACGACTAGTTTCTTTTTCATTTCTTAATTATTAAAAGATAAAAATAACAATTTATGCATTTATTTCTGCAGAAAAGATAAGACTTTACTTTGCAGATTTTTGCTTTATAAAGAGAAATAAAGCGTAGTTATACTTATTGTTTAGCCTTTTTTAATTATTTAGTTTTAAGAGGAAATTAAATAAAAGAAATTCTGAAATGATTTTAATACAATTTACAGGTTTGTCCGGTTCCGGTAAAACTACATTGGCAAAAAATGTAGCGCATTTGCTGTCAGCTAGAGGATATAAGGTAGAAGTCGTAGATGGGGATAGTTACAGAGAGGCACTTTGTAAAGATCTCGGATTTTCAAAAGCAGACCGATATCAAAACATCAGACGGCTTTTTGATGTTGGTCATGATTTAGTTCAGTCCAATGTGATTGTCTTAATGTCTGCAATAAACCCTTACGAAGATTTAAGGAATGAATTAGGGCAGTACAAATTTGTAAAAACAGTATTCCTGGATTGTGCCATAGATAATCTTATAAAAAGAGATCCTAAGGGTTTGTATAAAAAAGCACTTTTGCCAGACGAAGACAGTAATAAGATTAAAAATTTTACAGGAATAAGTGACGCTTATGAGATTCCTGTAACACCCGATTTAATATTAAGAACCGATTCAGAATCAGAGTCAGTTTCAACAGAAAAACTCTACTCTTTTATCGTTAGCAGTTTAGCGGATACAGCCACTTTTCAAGCCAATAATTTTTCAAATATGGAAAATATAAATCATCCTCTTTTGCATTGGATTCCCAATAAATTGATTGAAAAAGACGGTCAAGTATATTTTGAATGGATTTATTTGGGAGAAAAAAGATATCTGGATCCATTTTTTGAAGAAACACTGATTAAGTGCCAAAGCCACTCTGTTAATTCAAAAAGATTTAAGGTAATAAGTACTGCAGAAAATCTTATTGACTGGGCCGGTCAGTTGGCTTCTGTTGAGCTAAAAGCTTTTATATTTCATGTTTCGCGTTGCGGTTCAACAATGCTTGCACAGTCATTGGCAGTTTCTCCACAAAATATAGTGGTTGCAGAGGCTCCAATTATTGATCTGATTTTGAGAAGCGAATTATTTGACCTTTCTAAAAAAAGAGATCTTATCAGGGCTGTTATAAAAATCCTGGGCCAAAAAAGATTTCCTGATGAAAAGAATTTAATTATAAAACTTGATTCCTGGCATATATTTAAAACCAGCGAATTAAGATCAATATTTCCAAATTTGCCTTTTGTACTGCTTTACAGAAACCCTGTTGAGGTTTTGAAATCCCATTCAAAATTAAGAGGAATGCACATGGTGCCAAACTTGCTTCCTTCAGAAATTTTCGGAATTAATAATAAACAAATCGAAGAAATTGGTTTTCATCAGTATGGTGCATTTGTGCTTGAGGAATATTTTAAGGCCTACAGTGACTTTTATGAAAAAGACACCAATGTTTGGGTGTATAATTATAATGAAGGGATGAAATCTATTTTAGAAAGATTTTTGACAATTATAAATGCCGATTACTATATCGAAGAAGTTGACCAAATGTATGAACGGCTAAAAAAACACTCTAAAAATGAAAAAAATGTTTTTGCAGGAGATGTGTATATAACTGAAGATTTACCGATTAATGTCGAAAAGGTCATTTATTTATATAAAACCCTGGAGGAAAAAATAACAGAACAATTGGCCGGCCGGAATTAGCATTACTTTATAAGCAATTCTTTTTTAGTATTTTTGCGGCAAATAAAACCAAAATGATTGATTTAGATTACCTCGCATTCCTTGAAAATATATTAACTGATAACCGCAAAGAAAAATTCCTGAAAGTTTTGGCGAATCGTACAAAACATTTTACAATTGCAGTTGAAGATGTTTTTCAGATGCATAATACAAGTGCAGTAATGCGAAGCTGTGAGGTTTTTGGAATTCAGGAACTTAATATTATCGAGCAGCGTTATGGTAAAAGAATCGATAAAGAAATTGCAATGGGCGCTCAAAAATGGGTAGACATTAATCAGTTTGATTCGATTACCAATTGTGTTTCTACTTTAAAAAACCAAGGCTACCAAATTATCGCTACTACGCCTCATGAAAACGACTGTTTACTTGAGGATTTTGATATTACAAAACCAAGTGCCTTATTTTTTGGAACAGAAAGAGATGGTTTATCTGAAGAAATTCTGCAAAAAGCCGATGGTTTTCTGAAAATTCCAATGGTAGGTTTTACAGAAAGTTTAAATATTTCTGTTTCGGCAGCAATCATAATCCAAAATCTTACCAATCGTTTACGAAGTTCAGATATAAAATGGCAGTTGTCTGATGAAGAAATTCTCGAAAAACGGCTTGCATGGGCAAAAAGCTCGATTAAAGATATTAAACGAATTGAAGCCAGATATTTTGAGGAAAATCCGAGATAGTTTGGTTCTCCTGCAAGGTTTTCAAAACCTTGTAGGTATTAATTCTGGATTTTAATATTTTAAACCTACAAGGTTTACCAAACCTTGCAGGTTGTTGATGTGATTATCTCTTCAAAAACAAAATAAATCCTAAAATACTAACAATTAGAATTGACAACGCTGCTAAAACGGTTGCCAGATCACGAATATTTTTCCCTGCCCAATCCATAAATAAAAATTTATGCAGAATGGCAAAAGAATATCCTTCAACTTTATCTGACGTTTTTACAACTGCCGCCAATCTTGACGTTGCCGTTTCGATAAAATAAGATGCTTTTTCCGGAGTGTCATAAGTCAGTTTTATCACTGGCAGTCTTTTGTTGACAAAACCATATTCTCTGCTTTCAAAATCAGTTAAAACTTTTGATTCCAACAATTTTGCATTTTCCAGAGCCGGCTGAGGTTCTTCATGCGAACTTTCGTCCATTTCGCAACAAGCTCCCTTTGGTGTTCCGTCTGTAAAATAATAGGCCAAAAATTCTGCGTATTGAAGATCAATATTTGGTGTGATTTGATTCGTTGTTGCGTTGATGTAAACTACTTCTGATTTAGAATCCTGTTTTTTATTCCATTTAGAATCTCCTTTCGGTTTTCTGAATTTTCGGTTTTCTTTTTCAGTAAGCTGACAACGATAATAGATGGTATCGTTAAGTGTTATTATGCTGATATTTTCAAAACGGTTCCAGTCTAAATTCAGATTGTTGCTAGCAACCGGAATTTCTTTGGTAGAAAATGTTGGTTCATACACCATTTGTGACAATGTATAAGGCGACCATTTTGTGGTAGCGTGATAGGCACCGCTAAATGCAAAAGTTAGTGTAAACAGTGAAATCCAAATCCCAATTTGACGATGGTATTTTCTCAATCCTTTTTTAGCCTGCAAACTATCCGCTTTCTTGAATTGTTTCCATAACAAACCATAAATTAGAATCCCGCTTAGAGCAGAAAATGCAATAATCGACAGTAGGAAAATCATCGTGATAATTCGGATACTGTTGTTGGCAATGGCATCAATAAAAGACCAGTTATGAAAAGTATCAAAAAACCAGATAAAAAACTGTCTCGAATTCGGATTATAAGTAGCCAATTTGCTCGAAGATGTTTCTACATAAACTTCTATCGCGTCAGGGCGATTGAAACTTAATTTGTAAACGGGCAGATAACGATTGACATATTTGTATTGCGAAGTAAATTCCGTGACAATTTCACTCTTTTTAACCGGACTTTTTTGATCGTCAAGAAAATAACGGGAAAGCCACTCCGCATATTTCTGATCTCCGTTTTCAAGCTTTTTACCATTGGAGGTATTAAAATATAATAAATCTCCGGGAATCATTTTTACCTGATAGTAAGTAGCATTGTTAAAAGTAATGATTCTGAAATTTTTGAAATCATTGATAAAATTTTGCTTTAAAACTTCCTGAATAGAAAGCTGTAGCTGATTTTTATCAATAACTTGCTGTTCTATTTTGTCGTGTGTAATTTCGGGTTTAAAAAAATGCGCCATAAACGGATGCATTAAACCGGATAATGTCCAGAAAATTACTGGAATAATTGTAATCAAGCCAATAGTACGATGCCATTTGTACATGTGCTGTTTAATTTTCCTGATAATTTTAGAATCTTTCTTTTTAGATTTTTTCTCTTTTATTTCTTTGCTCATATTTATATTCTTATGATTTGTCTATTTTTTTTGCCAAGATTAAGGATTTTTAATAATCTGTGTTAATCCTTTAATCTATGGCTAGAACTTATTTTTTTAATGAAAAATTATACTGAATTCCAAAAACAAAAGTTCTGGGTGCTGCTGCTGTATAAGTTGGCTGGGCTCCCGTTGTATTGGCTCTGGAAACATTGTAGGCATATAATTTGTCAGTTAGATTCAGGACATTTCCATAGATCTCAATTTTTTTCCACTGATATCCAATTCTTGCATTAAACAAATTGTACCCGTCGTATTTTACAGTATTGATCTGGTCCTGATAATAACTGCCAACCAACTGCCATTCAATAGAAGTTCGAAAATTTGGAAGCCAGTTAGGATAATAACTTACTTCAGAGTTTCCGGACCATTTTGGAGCAGCCGGCATTTCTTTTCCGTCTAAATTCTGAATTGGATCACTGGGCTTGTCCGAAAGTTTAAAATCGATATAAGTATGCTGTGCATAAGTTCCGCCAAGACGAATATTGAATTGTTTTGAAGGTCTGTACGAAGCTCCAAATTCAATTCCTTTATGACGCGTTTCTCCGGCTGAACGATAATCTGTTGAATTATCCGGAAGTTTTATGTTTAAAAGCTCATTTCTTCCTTCCATATAATAGAAAGCGTAATCAAGGTTTAATTTATTTTCAAAAAATGAAAGCCATCCTCCAATTTCAAAATTATTAAAAGTTGCTGGCTCTAAGTTGTAATAAAAATCAGCAGGAACACCTGTTGTTCCTCCAGTTCCGGGTTTAGTTCTAAAAATTGATGTAATTCCGGGAGGTGCAAAACCTTGCGAATAATTACCATAAAAGCCGGCAAAATCTACAGGATTATAGTTTGCTCCGGCTTTAAAAGTAACCTTGTCGTACATTTTGCTTCCCGTAGAACTATCTAATGTATTGTCATAATTAATTTTCATATTATCATAACGACCGCCAATAGTAATCACTAATTTTTCTGTTGGGTTAAAACTCAATTGAGCATATGCGGCTGTATTAAAGATATCAGCAGTATAATCTGCTATCTTTAAGTCAGGTCTTTCTTCTATAAGTTCATAATGTTCAACAGTTTGTTTTCCAATTTCACCAGGATTTAATATAGCACGTAAATCTGTTCTATACGCCCAATAAGTTACGGGAGAATAATCATATAAAGCTCCGGCAACAAGTTTGGTATGTAAAAAATCAAATTTTTGAGTATGTTGTCCTGTAGCACCATAACTTTTAAAATTGTTTGAGTTGACTTCTCCGTATGCAATCTCCGGGTTATTTTTTTGAGAAGGATAATAGGGGTCCTGTTTGGTAGGGTCCGGATTCCATTTAATTCCGTAAGTAGGATTTTGCCCCAGTTTATTATCACGCAGATAAGCTGTAATGTAACTGCTTGAGTTATCATTCCAGTCGTGTTCAAGCGTTAATCGTGTTCTCAAAGCATCCGATTTTCTATAAGTAAAATCAGTCGTACTTTTATAGGTTCTGTTATTAAAAGCATCCTCATTTACACTTCCGCTCATATCTGAATAGTATTTTCCATACATCGTATTACTAATCAATCGGGTAGAAGGAGAGATATTATAATCGATTCTGGCATTCAGATTGTCTTTGTTGTAATCTGAATACGTCATCCAGCCGTTTTCCTGTAAACTTGAAATTCCCGCAATATGAAAACCAACTTTCCCTATTGTTGCACCGCCCGCAGCCTGAAATCTTCTGTAACCATAATTATCTGCCTGTACTCCAAACTTAAATTCCGGATCAACTGGTGGTTTTATTGAAATTAGATTAATAGTTCCGCCAACGGCTTCCGGGCCATACAAAGAGGAAACAGGGCCTTTTACAACCTCAATACTTTGAAGATTAAACTGGTTTATTTCTAATAAAGCATTGTGATTAAAAATTCCCATTGGGCGAATTGGCAAACCATCTTCAAGATATAGATAATAAGCATTTGTGGTCATAGGCTGACGAATCGACATCATGTTTTGTTCGTTTCCTAAATTGACCATTAATACGCCGGGTGTTTTATTGATAATTTCGTAAACTGCAGTTGCTTTGGCTTCATTGATAGTTTTGGCTGTCAATTTGCTAATGGCAACCGGCGTTTCCTTACGCAAAGTTGCTGTGCGGTTGGCAGTCACAAAAACATTTTCAAGTTCCTGAGAGCTGGTTGTGTCTTTCTCGACTTTATTCTGAGCAAAGACACATTGCCCTATGATTAATAGGGTAAAGTATATTTTTTTCATTTTTAATTATATAAATTTAAAAAGTAACACGTGTTTTTCCCTGAATTAAAGACAAGGAAAAATCTTTTCAATTTTAAATTGAAAAGTGCAGCTAAAATTTATATAAAAAAGGATGGAGGGTGAAAAGTACTGTTTGAAACCGAAATTGGTTTTTTGTCAGAAGAAGCAAAAAGCTTTTCAGAAGACTGAATAGGAGTTACTAATTTAAAATTAGCGGCTGTTGTGTTTTGAATGTAAACTACTTCTGTTTTTTCTTTCAGATTGTTTTGCATTCTTTTTTCATTGTCAGCATATTTTTTTAAACTTTTTTGAAGTTCGCATCGGCCATTACAAGAATTAAAAACCATTTTCCGTTGTACACAGATGGTTTTTGAAATTTCTTCCTGATTTAATTTAAATGAGGTATAAACAAAGAAACTGCCAAATGATGGCAGCAAAAGCATGCAGGAAAGTAATATGATAAAAAATCTTTTCAAAGCTTTTTCTTTGTTCGAAATGCAAAAATACAGTTTATTCAATTTGGAAAGAATAAATATTAGATTTTTTACAAAAAAAATCCCAATTACTTTGTAAATGGGATTTTGATGTAAAAAACCTGTTAGGTTTAAATATAGTTTTAACTTAGAGATTATTATTTAACAAGAACCCATTCGCCATTAGCGATTAAAGATTCAGCTTTTTTAAATTTCATTGTTTCAGTTTTACCTGTTGCAACTTCCTGAACTGTTACAGTATCATTACGGTTGATTTTTGGCATATCTCTGACAATCGTTTCCGTAACCTGACGCTGTTGCGTTTCTCCGGCTTCACGGTTGATGTCTTCGCTGTTTACAATTTCGTCTTTGCTTAATTTGAAGTTTTCTTTTTGACGAACTTCTCTTGCTTCATGGATTTCAGGAACGTTTTGAGCCGGTAAGTCACCTTTGAATAAGAATGAAATAACTTCTTTATTAACGTTGTCCAACATTCCTCTAAACAAATTAAAAGCTTCTAATTTGTAGATAAGTAATGGATCTTTTTGTTCATGAACAGCCAATTGAACAGATTGTTTCAATTCGTCCATTTTGCGTAAATGTTTTTTCCACGCTTCATCAACGATAGATAAAGTGATATTCTTTTCGAAATCAGCAATCAATTGATCTCCCTGGCTATCGTAAGCTTTTTTCAGATCAGTAACCACATTCAAAGTTTTAATACCGTCTGTAAATGGAACTACAATTCTTTCAAAATGATTGTTTGGCTCTTCATAAACTCCTTTAATGATTGGGAAAGCTTCTCTTGCACTTCTTTCTGTTTTTTCTGTATAAAAAGACAAAGCCTCTTTGTACACTTTTCCAGTGATTTCCATGTCAGATAATTTTGTGAAATCTGATTCAGAAATTGGAGAAGTAATTCCGAAATAACGAATCAAATCAAAATCAAAAGTTTTGAAATCATTTGCTACTTTATTGTTGCTTACAATTAGCTCGCAAGTATCATAAAGCATGTTTGCAATATCCAGTTTCAAACGCTCACCAAATAATGCGTGGCGACGACGTTTGTATACTACTTCACGTTGTGAGTTCATAACGTCATCATATTCTAATAAACGTTTACGAACACCAAAGTTGTTTTCTTCTACTTTTTTCTGAGCACGTTCAATAGATTTCGTCATCATAGAATGCTGAATCACTTCACCTTCTTTTAATCCCATTCTATCCATTACTTTGGCAACTCTTTCAGAACCAAATAAACGCATTAAGTTATCTTCAAGAGAAACATAGAATTGAGAACTTCCCGGATCTCCCTGACGTCCTGCACGACCACGTAACTGTCTGTCTACACGACGGGAATCATGACGCTCTGTACCCACGATTGCTAAACCTCCTGCAGCTTTTACTTCTGGAGATAATTTAATATCGGTACCACGACCAGCCATATTTGTTGCAATAGTTACAACTCCGGCTTTACCTGCTTCTTCTACAATTTGCGCCTCTTGTTTGTGCATTTTAGCATTCAAAACGTTATGGGTAACGCCTCTCATTTTCAACATTCGGCTTAATAATTCTGAAATCTCTACAGAAGTTGTACCAATTAAAACTGGTCTTCCTGCGTTTGATAGTTCAGTTACATCTTCAATTACAGCATTGAATTTTTCACGTGTAGTTTTGTAGATATAATCTTCTTTGTCTTGTCTTGAAATCGGACGGTTGGTTGGAATTTCAACAACATCCAGTTTATATATCTGCCATAACTCTCCAGCTTCTGTAACCGCTGTACCTGTCATACCGCCCAATTTGCTGTACATTCTGAAATAGTTCTGTAATGTTACAGTTGCAAAAGTTTGTGTAGCAGCTTCGATTTTTACATTTTCTTTAGCCTCGATAGCCTGGTGTAAACCGTCAGAATAACGACGGCCATCCATGATACGGCCAGTTTGCTCATCGACAATCATAATTTTGTTGTCCATGATCACATATTCCACATCTTTTTCAAATAAAGCATATGCTTTTAAAAGTTGTGTTAAAGTATGAATACGCTCGCTTTTTACACCAAAATCCTGAAATAATCTTTCCCTGGCTTCTGCTTCAGCGTCTTTGTCTAATTTTTGTTTTTCAATAGCAGCAATTTCAGTCCCGATATCCGGAAGTACGAAAAAGTCCGGATCAGTGTCTCCTGAAAGGTATTGAATACCATTATCAGTCAATTCTACCTGATTATTTTTTTCTTCAATTACAAAATACAAAGCCTCATCAACTTTATGCATTTCGCGATTGTTATCCTGCATGTATTGATTTTCGGTTTTTTGAAGTAATTGTTTAATTCCTTCTTCACTCAAAAATTTAATTAATGCTTTATTTTTAGGTAAACTTCTGTAAGCTCTTAACAATAAGAATCCACCTTCTTTTGTGTTTCCTTCTTTGATTAATTTTTTAGCTTCTGCTAAGAAACCATTTGCTAACTGACGTTGTTGTGCAACTAAATTCTCAATTTTTGGTTTCAATTCATTAAATTCATGACGATCTCCCTGAGGAACCGGTCCTGAAATAATAAGCGGTGTTCTTGCATCATCAATCAATACAGAGTCGACCTCATCAACAATAGCATAATTGTGTTTTCTTTGTACTAAGTCACTTGGCGAGTGTGCCATATTATCTCTTAAGTAATCAAAACCAAATTCGTTATTGGTTCCGTAAGTGATATCTGCGTCGTATGCTTTTTTTCTGGCTTCTGTACTTGGCTGGTGATTGTCAATACAGTCAACAGTTAAACCGTGAAATTCGAATAAAGGTGCTTTCCATGTACTATCACGTTTTGCAAGGTAATCATTCACTGTTACTAAGTGAACTCCGTTTCCTGTCAAAGCATTTAAGTATAATGGAAGTGTAGCAACCAAAGTTTTTCCTTCACCCGTTTGCATTTCGGCAACTTTACCTTCGTGCAAAACCATACCACCAATTAACTGAACATCATAATGAATCATGTCCCAGGTAATTTCCTTACCAGCAGCATTCCATTTGTTAGCCCATATCGCTTTGTCACCTTCAATAGTAACGTATGTTTTTGTTGCTGAAAATTCGCGGTCTTTTGAAGTTGCAGTAACTTCAATAAAAGAATTGTCTTTAAAACGACGCGCTGTTTCCTTAACTACAGAAAATGCTTCAGGAAGAATTTCCATCAATGTTTTTTCTGAAATTTCGTAAGCTTCTTTTTCAAGAGCATCAATAGCATCATAAAGATCTTCTCTTTTGTCGATGTCTTCGATGTTTTCTACTTCCGCTTTAAGCGAAGCAATTTTAGCATCTTTGTCAGCTCTGGCTTCTTTTATTCTATCCTTAAAATAAACAGTTCTGTTTCTTAATTCGTCATTAGACAAACTCATTAAGCTAGTTTCGAATGTTTTAATTTTATTTAAGTAAGGTTGTAAAGCTTTGACATCTTTCTGTGATTTATCACCTACAAAGACTTTAATAATACTGTTTATGAAACTCATGATTGTTATATTTCTTTATTATTTAATATGTGTTTGAACCAAAAAAAAAGCCTCCTTAACGAGAGACTTTTTCTTTGGTTTATTTTTTAATATTCATCCTCATTCCAAAGATAATCTTCGTCTGTTGGATAATCAGGCCAAATTTCTTCCATTGATTCATATATCTCGCCTTCATCTTCGATTGACTGAAGGTTCTCTACTACTTCTAATGGAGCACCAGCTCTAATAGCGTAGTCTATAAGTTCGTCTTTGTTAGCAGGCCATGGCGCATCACTTAAATAAGATGCTAATTCTAATGTCCAATACATCTGTTATCTGTTTAGTTTGTGCAAAAATAAATTTTTTACTGAAAAAGACAAGTAAATTTTGATTTATTTTAAGAAAATTTAAGAACGTCTCTTTATATTGCGGATTTTAGATTGTTGATTTTAGATTTTTGACTTATAAATAATCTAAAATCTGAACTCTGGAATCTAAAATTTTACTTTCTCGGAATCCATTTCACTTCCTCCGCTTTTAGGTCAGACGACAACTTCCGTGCCAAGACAAAAAGGTAGTCAGAAAGTCGGTTTAAATATTTAATGGCTATTTCAGGGACATGTTCATTATGGCTTAAATGGACTGCCAAACGTTCTGCACGTCGGCAAATACATCGTGCAATATGACAATGTGACACGGTTGGATGTCCGCCCGGCAAAACAAAATGCGTCATTTTCGGAAGCGTATCTTCCATTTTATCAATTTCATTTTCTAATAATTCGATATCAGAATCTATAATTCCAAGATTTTTTAATCTCAATTCGCCATTTTTCATAACCTCTTTTTCCTGCGGAGTTGCCAAAATGGCGCCAACCGTAAAAAGGCGATCCTGAATTTCTATTAAAATGGTTTTGTAATGTGAATCAATTTCCTGATCGCGAATTAATCCTATATAGGAATTCAGTTCGTCAACAGTTCCGTAACTGTCAATACGAATATGATCTTTAGGAACGCGGGTGCCTCCAAAAAGAGCTGTTGTCCCTTTATCGCCTGTTTTTGTATATACTTTCATTTATTTTAGATTTTAGATTTCTGATTTTAGATTTAATATTTGGAATCTAAACTGTTTTAATACTGATTTAAAATCACAAAGTATAAGTTACACAAGCAATCTAAAATCTAAAATCTAAAATCAGAAATCTACAATTATTTCGTGGTGTCGCTTTCAATCAAACCATCACGTAAACGAATAATGCGATGCGCATAAGCAGCAATGTCTTCTTCGTGAGTTACCAGAATTACAGTATTTCCCTGTGCATGAATATCGCCAAAAAGTTTCATAATTTCTACAGACGTTTTACTGTCTAAGTTCCCTGTAGGCTCATCAGCCAAAATAATAGACGGTTTGTTTACCAATGCGCGTGCAATGGCAACACGCTGGCGCTGCCCTCCCGAAAGCTGATTGGGCTGGTGATCCATCCTGTCTGCCAGATTCACTTGTTTAAGGACTTCGGTGGCCCGTGCAGTTCTTTCTGATTTAGGATGTCCGGCATATATCATTGGTAATGCAACATTATCTAAGGCAGTTGTTCTTGGTAGGAGATTAAAAGTCTGAAAAACGAAACCTATTTCCTTATTTCTAATTTCTGCCAGTTCATCATCACGCATTTTACTGACGTCTTTTCCGTTCAAAACATAATGACCGGAAGTAGGTGTGTCAAGACAGCCAAGCAAATTCATCAAAGTCGACTTTCCGGATCCCGAAGGTCCCATTAAGGCTACATATTCACCTTTGTTTATTTCCAGATCAACACCCTTTAAAACATACACTATTTCGTTCCCAAGAGCAAAATTTCGTTTGATGTCAGTTATTTTAATTAATGGATTTGCCATTCGTTTTACAATTTTGGTTTTAAAAGTACAAAACACTTTTTAATATTCAGATGAGTAGCCCGGAATTGATTTATGTTACAAACAATATTTTTGTTACTCTTAGTATATCCTATTTAATTAAAATCTCTGTTATATGATTTTGCAATCTTTTTATATAATTATCACTTTTTTTATTTTTTATTAAATTTAATTTATATTAAATATTAAATTTTTGAAAATAATATATTTTTATATCATTTTTTAACTATATTTGTTCTATAACATTTAATAATCAAAATTATGAAAAACATAAAAATTTTATTTGGATTAGCATTATTAGCTATAAGTTTTACTTCTTGTAAAGATGAGAAACAGGAAAATGCAAAAAAAGCAATCGACTCCTATGTATCGTATGTCGATTCTGTTAAAAATGTAAAAGCAGAAGATCTAAAAGCAACTTGGAAAGATGTTGATGCAGAATACAACAGAAGAGCAGAAAATGCTCAGTTGGCACTTGCAGATCTTAAAGATAATACTGCTGAAACAGAAAAAATTAATGAAAGTAAAGTAAAATACGAAGAGTTTAAAAATGAAATGACCATCGTTTTTGCCCCACCAGCGCCAAGTCCTAAACAACAATTGCGTAATGCATTGTTTGGAGAAGGAAAAATTGGTGATGATATGAGTTTTTCATGGGTAAATGCCCAAAATATTCATAGTGTCTACCAACAGTTTGTTCATACAGTTGAAGATAATAAAGATAGTTATTCTCGTGAAGACTGGGATGAAATCAAATTACTTTATGAGGCACTTGACAGCCGTAAAAATACTGTAGAAAAAGAAGGTCTTTCTTCTGAGGATAACAGAAAAATTGCAGGTTTAAAAGTGAAATTTGCTCCAATGTATACTGTAAACAGAATGGGAGCGAAATCTGATGAAAATGCAGCAGCTAAACAATAATAAAAATTAACATATTAAAAAAAGGCAATCAGCAATGGTTGCCTTTTTTATGCCCTTATAATAAAATGTTCTTTTTCCTGCTCACGTCTGAAAAAAACAAATCCCCATTGAAAAGTATCAATGGTTACTTTTACTTTTGGATGACTTTTAATATTATTCCATGCCTCCAACATTTCTGGGGACCAGTGAATATCATCAAAAATCCAAACAGAATCATTGTCGATAGTTGGCAATAGCAAATCAAAGTAAGCTAAAGTGGCTTTTTTAGAATGATTCCCATCGAAATATATTAGATTGTAGATTGTAGATTGTAAATTTTCAGAAACTAAAAAAGATTCAAATTCAGAAATGATGTTTTCAACATTTTTGCAATCAAACTGATTCAATTGATTTTTTGCAACAGTTGCTGTTTGCGGACAACCTTCAATTGTTGTGACTTTTGCTTTTGGATTTCCTAAGGCAAGGGCAGAAGTAGCCAGTCCCAAAGAAGTTCCTATTTCAAGAATAGTTGTAGGTTTAAAATAATTTGTTACACGAAATAATAGTTCTGCCCGTTTTGGAGAAATTCCGGCAGTGGAAGCTATTTTTGAAATTTGTCTTTTATTTGATTTAAAGATTCTTGAACCAGCACCAAAATCAGTTACTTCAATAAAATTTTTATTCTGAAGAAGTGATTTTCGGTAGTTTTTTAAAATAGAATACTCGGGTTTAAACTTTCTATCGTAAAAACATTTCGTCAATAAATTAAATACAAATGGAGAATGAACAGCGTGTTCATCTTTAGAATGCCATAAGAATTTGATATATGATTTTATGATGTGCTGCATGTTTTAATTTCACAGAGATTTCGCAAAGCAAAGCACAAAGATTCACAAAAAGTAAAATTAAGTTTGGCGTAACTTTGTATTTTTCTTTGTGAATCTCTGTGGAAAATCTTATCCTTCTATTTTAGCTGATAATTCAAACCAGCGTTCTTCTTTCTGATCTATTTTATTGATTATATTTTGTAATTCGTTTGCTTTTTTCTCGATATCCGCATCGGCTACTTTACCTTCAGAGAATAATTGTTCGATTTTAGTTTTTTCAATTTCTAGATCTTTTATCTCTCTTTCCAGTTTTTGATATTCTTTTTGTTCGTTGAAAGACAGATTTCCAGTTGGATTATTCTGTTTCCAGTCTTTCTTTTCTGCTTTGTTTTCTTCTTTCTGAGCAACGTCTGAACTGTCTTCATAAGCTCTGAAATCGGAATAGTTTCCTGGAAAACTTTCAATTTCTCCATTTCCTCTAAAAACAAATAAATGATCGACAATTTTATCCATAAAGTAACGGTCGTGCGATACAACAAGAAGGCATCCCGGATAATCCAAAAGAAAACTTTCAAGAACATTTAGTGTTACAATATCTAGGTCATTTGTTGGCTCATCGAGAATCAGGAAGTTTGGATTCTGAATCAAAACGGTACATAAATACAAACGCTTTAATTCGCCTCCGCTTAATTTTTCTACAAAATCATACTGTTTTTTGGCATCAAAAAGAAAACGCTCCAACAACTGCGACGCCGAAATCATTCTGCCTTTTGCAAGAGGAATAAATTCTCCGTATTCTTTAATAATGTCTATTACACGCTGATTTGGTTTCGGATTAATTCCGCTTTGTGTATAATACCCAATTTTTATGGTCTCACCTTTTACAACACGGCCACTATCAAGAGGAATTGTTCCTGTAAGAAGGTTTAAGAAAGTCGATTTTCCAGTTCCGTTTTTACCAATAATTCCGATACGTTCTCCTCGTTGGAAATCAAAACTGAAATTATCAAGAATAACGTGGTCTTTAAACTTTTTAGAAATTTTGTGAAGCTCGATAATCTTGCTTCCCATACGTTCCATATTAATTTCAAGCTCGACCTTATTTTCCTTTCTACGGCTTTGCGCTTTTTCCTTGATGATATAGAAATCATCCTGACGTGATTTGGATTTTGTCGTTCTTGCTTTTGGCTGACGGCGCATCCATTCCAATTCTTTTACAAATAAATTTTTGGCCTTATCAACGCTGGCATTTTCAGAAGTTATTCTTTCTTCTTTTTTCTCCAGATAATAAGAATAATTTCCTTTGTACTGATATAGTTTTCCATTATCCAGTTCGATGATTTCATTACAAACACGCTCTAAAAAGAAACGGTCGTGCGTAACCATAAACAAGGTAATATTTTCTTTTGCAAAATAACTTTCCAGCCACTCAATCATTTCAAGATCCAAGTGATTGGTTGGCTCATCTAAAATCAGCAGATCAGGGCGATTAATCAAAATGATTGCCAATGAAAGACGTTTTTTTTGCCCTCCCGAAAGATTTTTTACTTTTAGTTTAAAATCTTCCAGTTTTAGTTTAAATAAAATCTGTTTGTATTGTGTCTCAAAATCCCACGCATTGTGTCGGTCCATTCCGTCGAAAGCTTTTTGATATGCTTCTTCATCATCCGGATTTTCTAATGCTTTTTCGTAGGCTTCAATAATTTTCAAGGTTTCATTATCTGAAGCGAAAATACTTTCTTCAATAGTCAGTTCTTCTTGCAAATTATTGTCTTGCGAAAGAAAAGCCATTCTAATTCCTTTTCTTAAAACAACCTGACCGGTATCAGGCTCGTCCAGACCATTAATAATACTCATAATGGTTGTTTTACCAGAACCATTTTTTGCAATAAATGCAATTTTTTGGTCTTTATTGATTCCAAAAGAAATGTTGTCAAACAAAGTTCTCTCGCCAAATGATTTGGATATATTTTCTACAGATAAGTAATTCATGTTTTTTAAAATGCCTTAAAAATTAAGACTTTGTATATTTTAAAATTAAAGGGTTCTTTAATTTTAATTAGAGTTAATTTGAACTTTGCAAAGATACTTTTTTGAAGGAAAGAAAAAAGAATAGTTTTTAATAATCTTTTTGAATAATTTTAAAGTGACACTATTTCAAATGTCATGCTTATTCTTAAGAAATACGATGGCATGATTTTAGAGTTTATTAAAAATGTCATATTAGAAAAGAAATTATGACTTTATGTCAAATAAAATAGAAAAACAAAATACCATGACGAATTTAAAAAAAGCTTATATAGCCGGAGGTTGTTTTTGGGGTATGGAAGATTTGTTTCGTGTACGTCCAGGTGTAAAAGATACTGAGGTAGGCTACATTGGAGGGCAAAATGACAACCCAACTTACGGAAACCATCCGGGACATGCAGAGGGTATAGAAATCACATATGATGCTGATGAAACCTCTTATAAAGAACTTTTAGATTACTTTTTCAGGATGCATGATCCTAGTACAGTTGACAGACAGGGCAACGATTTGGGATCCAGCTATCGATCTGCTATATTTATCCAGGATGAGCAGGAAGAACAGATTGCCAAAGAAGTGATTAAAATTGTGGACGACTCCGAGCGTTGGAATGGTAAAGTGGTTACTACACTTGAACCTTTTACAAAATTTTGGCCTGCAGAAGAAAATCATCAGGACTATCTTATCAAGCACCCAAATGGGTATACGTGTCATTTTGAAAGATTTGGTACCTTCTTATAAAACTCATCAAATGATGCAAACCATTTCGTTGTAAACGGTTTGCATCATTTATAAAATCTTTTTTAATTTTTAATTGAATATGATTTGCAGTACTATTTTGACTCTAAAGCAATTATTGAACGAATAAAGAACTTAAATCAAAATAATGCATTTGCTGCGGAACGTTTAGAACTGGTTTTCTAACCAAAGATTCGTTTGTTAGATAATAATGTAAGCCATCTTTTGTTGCAATTCCTTCAATCTGGTGAAAAGGCAGTTTGAGATTTATTTTTCTATGGTTTCCCTTTAAAAAATCCTGGTTATTGAAATCATATAGTAAATACAAAAAGGTTTTTCCTTTTTTTGAATAACCACAAAGAACAATTCTTTTTTTAGATTCTGAGTAAGCAACTCCGCTTATTAAACCTTGTGTATCAATCGTTTCTTTGTATTGGGCAATATGTTTCCCGGACTTATTCGCTAATGCATAAATGGCAGTTTTAGAAGATTTCCATTGTTTTGAAAATAAATATATACTGTCTCCGGATACAATAAAAGCCTCACAATCAAAATTGGTTGTATTTCCTTTTTGAGGATTAAAATCTGTTTGGTCAGAATATGAAAATGAGATGGTGTCAATAATTGGATTTCCGTTAAAAAAACCTTTTTTATCGATTTTTAAAATATGTAAATCAGTGCGGTTTCCGCTGTAATTATTTCCAAAATCCCCGATGTATAAATGCATACTGTCCTGCGAAATTTCTTCCCAGTCATGATTAACTACATTTGGAAGCACAACCTTTTTTCTGATCTTTCCTAAAGAATCCAATCCGTATAAAGTCGTGTCATGATCATCATTGTGCGTCCATAGTAAATTATCAAAAGCTGATAATCCTGAAGTTTCCCTTACAGAGTCACCTAATTTTACTGAATATTCAGGTTTTAGTTTTACTTGTTTATACAGGCAATTACCGTTATTTATTTTTGCCTCAGAATTATAATTTTGAGAAAGAGGGTCTGTACAGCCCTCAATTTGCCCATAAGTTACTGATGTTAATAAGAAAAAGAATAAAATGACTCTTTGCATTTGCTGTATTTAAAAATTCAAATTGGTTAAAAGTAAAGTTTTAAAATAAATTGATTTTAAAATAACATTAAAAAATATAATTAAAATGTTATTTTGCATCCACAATACTCAGGTCAGAATTTACTTTAAAAAATGACCATAGATCCAAATATGAAAATTTCTCAAAAAATATCACATTACCGTTTTTCCCGTTATTTCAAGCTTTTGTTTGTGTGTTTTGATGTGCTATTATTAAACGCCTCAATCAATCTTTCGGCTTTGGCCAGATTTGGCAGTTTAGAGCAGCTTTCGTCAAGAGAAGAAAAAACAGTTATTTTATTGATGAACCTGATCTGGATAGGATTGTTGCTTTTTAGGAATTCGTACCGCATGATTCGCATCGAACGAATTGAATCAATACTAAAACGAACTATCAATAAGATTACCATTCATGCTGCCCTGGTCGCCATTTTTGTAGTATTTCTTAAATATGCAGATATTTCGCGGCTGCGATTGCTTTATTTTTATCTCTTTTTCTTTCTGCTGATTATGATTTCGCGTTATGTACTGATGAAACTCCTCAAAGAAATTAGGGCAAGAGGATATAATTTTAAAAAGATTATTATCATCGGAGCAAATGAAACCGGAGAAAGAATGCGCAAAATATTGGCTAAAGATTTAACTTACGGTTATCGGTTTTTAGGTTTTTTTGATGACAAAGAACTAGTGTCTCCTGAGTTTGAAGGTTCAATTTTGGGTGGCTTTGATACTATCGAGGATTTTATCATAAAAGAGAAAATAGATGAAATTTATGTCGCCCTTCACATTGACAAAGTAGAAATAATCAATAAGCTGGTAAAGATCTGTGAGCAAAACATGGTAAGAATCAAGTTTATCCCTGATTTTCAACTGTACACAAAATCAAGTAAAGTCGAAGTAACTTTTTATGAAAACACGCCTGTACTAATGTTTCGTCCGGAACCATTGGAATTTGCATCAAACCGGCTTGTAAAAAAAGTTTTTGATATTCTTTTTTCAACAGCAGTTATACTACTCATTTTTCCGTGGCTTTTGCCAATCGTAGCACTAATTATTAAGTTAGAATCGCCAGGCCCTGTTCTTTTTAAGCAGCAGCGTTCAGGCCGGGATAATCAGGCTTTTATGTGCTTTAAATTCAGAAGTATGTATGTCAATGATTTGGCACATAAAAAACAGGCAGGAAAAGGAGACAGCAGAATTACAAAATTTGGGGCTTTTATTAGAAAAACCAGTATTGACGAACTGCCACAGTTTTTTAATGTTTTTTGGGGAGATATGTCTGTTGTAGGACCAAGACCACACATGGTCAATCTTGCAAAGGAATACAGTGAGTTAATAAATAATTACCTGGTACGGCAATATGCAAAACCCGGAATAACAGGCTGGGCACAAGTAAATGGATACCGTGGTGAAACCAAAGAGCTTATCGATATGGAAAACAGAGTAGATTATGATATTTGGTATATCGAAAACTGGAGTTTATTATTGGATATAAAAATTATAGTACGAACTGTTATTAATATTTTTAAGGGCGAGGAGAACGCCTATTAATCAGAATTTAAAAAAGGTGTTATTCTTTATAACTTCTTTGAGTGCAGAAATACTATTGACTTTTATTTTCTGATCGAATGATTTTATATGAGTACGATGATGTACATCAGAACCAACGAAATTATACATTCCTTTTTTTAGCAGTTCTTCTGTGATCTTTGTAACCTCATTGCCGTAATATCCCGTAGTCGCCAATAAATTTAATTGAAACAGGCAACCCGATTTCTTTAGTTTTTCGTATTCATTAAAATTCTTATGATAATACAAATATCTTTCGGGATGGGCTAAGATCGGAGTGTAACCTGCAACCCGCAGATCAAAAAGAATTTTATGAAGCTGTGCCGGAGGGTTTATATAAGATATTTCAACCAGAACATAATTGTCTTTTATCGTAAGAAGTTTTTCGGTCTTAAAATGGTTTTCAAACCAATCATCCATAAAATATTCCGCAGCTGCCCGAAAAGGAATTTTTATATTATTTTCTTCTAATGTAATTGCAGTTTGTTTCTGCTCTGCCAGAATTGTTTCAGCAGAATTATCCCAAAAATGATTTTTGATATGTGGTGTCGTCACAAATTGAGAAAATCCAATTTGCTCAAATGCTTTTGCCAGTTTTATAGTGTCTGAAATGTTTTTTGCGCCATCATCAATTCCAGGTAACAGATGTGAATGAATGTCGATGTAACTATCCGACAGCAGCTCTCTTAAACGTGGTTTGGGTTTTAAAAATGATAACATGCGGCAAAAATAAATGAAATAGACTGCGTTTTGAAATTTTTTTAAATAGAATTTTTACATTTTCAAATTAATGTAACAATGTAACTTCTCATTTTATAATTATATTATATTTGACATTATTAAAAATGTAATAATTTATGAAAATAAAAGAAAATTTATACAACCAAAGGATTATTTCGATAGATGCTTTACGTGGAATTACAATTTTTGTAATGATTTTTGTAAATGAACTCGCAAGCGTAAAAAATGTGCCGCAATGGATGAAACATATGCCCGCAGATGCCGATGCGATGACTTTTGTTGATCTGGTTTTTCCTTCATTTTTATTTATTGTCGGGATGTCGGTTCCCTTTGCATTCAATGCCAGATTAATCAAAGGAGACAGTGTAAGAATAATTTGGACCCACACATTAAAAAGAGCTTTGGCCTTAATTATTATTGGAGTTTTTATGGTCAATGCAGAATATGGTTATGATGCATCAAAAATGATAATAACACCAGCATTTTGGGGACTTTTGGCATATGCAATGCCAATTCCGATTTGGAATAAATATCCAAAGGATTTTCCGGTTTGGTTAAAATATACTTTGCAATATGGCGGAATGCTGGTTTTAATAGCGCTTTATTTTCTATATGTTCAGGACACAGGCGAAATCGGAATGACACCAAAATGGTGGGGAATTCTGGGTTTGATTGGTTGGGCTTATCTTTTTACAGTATTGTATTATTGGTTGGTTTCTGGAAAATTATGGACAATGATACTTTTTCTGATTATATGTATAATTGCCAATTCAATAAACCTGACAGAAGGATTAGAAATCAGACAAAATTTCTGGTTTAATTTTATTGCAGGACACTTAACACATGCTTCTGTCGTAACCGCAGGTGTTATAATTTCGCTATTGTTTTTTGACAGAAAAGTGACACCCAAAATAAATTGGGCGGTAATAGGTTTTGCAATTTTGTTTTTTGTGACAGCTTATTTTTTAAGGCCTTATTACGGTATTTCAAAAATTAAAGGTACTCCGTCATGGACTATGTTTTCTGCCGCAATTTGTACTGTTTTATTTTATTTTCTGTATTGGCTGATGGAAATTAAAAAACAAACCAAATGGAGCGATTTCTTTATGCCTGCAGCCGCAAATCCGTTGTTGATTTATATTTTACCCGGTATAATTTATTATTTTAATGCCGCTTTCAATCTTCATATAATTCCGGAATACTTACGACAAGGAGTTCCGGGAATCATCTGGTCATTGTTATTCTCTACTATTATGTTACTGGTAATGAAAATTTGTAATAAGTACAAGATACAGTTGCATTTATGATTATTAGAAGTTTCAGGCTTCGAACCTGAAAACTGAGACAAAACAACAACAATTTGGTTTTAGATTTTGGTGTCAGTAAAAACGACTGGTCTTTACGATTAGGTTTGGCTGAAAATTTCTAACTTTCCAAAAAATCAAAGGCTTGGATTTGTATGCAATTATCAATTATTATTCTCAATTATAATGTTCGTTATTTTCTGGAACAATGCGTTTTAAGTGTTCAGGAAGCACTTTCTGGTATTGATAGCGAAATTATTGTAATCGACAATAACTCGTCTGACGATAGCTGTGTCATGATAGAAAAACGTTTTCCGGATGTAAAACTCATACGAAACAGCGAAAACTTTGGTTTTCCAAAAGGAAATAATATCGGAGTTACCCAGGCACGAGGAAAATATATTTGTATTCTGAATCCGGACACAGTAGTTGCCGAAGATACATTTTATAAAATTTTGGCTTTCGCCGAAAGGCAAACCAACTTAGGAATTGTAGGCTGTAAATTAATTGATGGAACAGGAAATTTTCTGCCCGAAAGCAAACGTGGAGTTCCAACTCCCTGGGTATCTTTCACAAAGATTTTTGGTTTATATAAAATTTTTCCAAAATGGAACCTTTTTAATCAGTATTATGCACAGCAGATTTTAGAAAATGAAACAGGAAAAGTGGATATTCTGGTTGGTGCTTTTATGTTCATGCAGCGTGATTTGTATATTGAATTAAAAGGCTTTGATGAAAACTGTTTTATGTATGCTGACGATATTGATCTTTCATATCGCGCCTTATTAAAGCAAAAAGAGAATTATTATTTTCATGAAACAACAATTTTGCATTATAAAGGAGAAAGTACTGTAAAAGATGAAAAATACATGAAGCGTTTTCAGGAAGCAATGACATTTTTTTATCAAAAGCATTTCAGAAAATCCTTGTTTTTTTCTGTTTTTATTAAAGTCGGAATTCTGTTTTTTTCGTTTGCTAAAATGTTTCAGGGAAAAACAAAAGGCAAGCCTCTGCCGGAAAGTTATGTTTTGTATTCATCAGATATGAAATTGTATGAAAAATTGTCTTCAATTCTTAAAAATAAAGTAGTTATTTTCGATTTCAAAAAAGAAAAAATGGTAAATTCGTCCCTGATTTCTAAAGGGAAAAGAGTGGAGATTATTTTGGATAATCAGCATATTTCATTTAGAAATTGTATCAAAATCATAGAAACGCTCAAAGAAAAGAGTATTACTTTTAAAATTTTCCCCAAAAATGCAAGTTTTATTATTGGAAGTAATTCAAGAAATGACAAAGGGCAAACTATAAAAATTGAGTAAAAAATTATATTAAGTGTAATTTATATATAAAATATTCAGTAATTTCGCAATCTGAAAATCAAAATCACCCTTGAGGTTAACAATATGGCAAGATTTGAATTAAAGCTTCCTAAAATGGGAGAAAGTGTAGCTGAAGCAACTATTACAAACTGGTTGAAAGAAGTTGGAGACAAAATTGAAGCTGATGAAGCTGTACTGGAGATTGCAACTGATAAGGTTGACAGTGAGGTGCCTAGCGAAGTATCAGGAACTTTGGTCGAAAAATTATTTGGCAAAGATGATTTAGTTCAGGTTGGACAGACAATTGCAATTATCGAAACAGAAGCAGGTGTTGAAATATCTTCATCATTTTTGGTAGATAAAGTTATTGAAGACGAACCGGCTCCTGCTGAAGCAGCAGAAATCGAAAAAACAATCGAGGCCGTTCAGGAAACTGCAGCTGCGCCTCAGGATTTCTCAACTTCAGACAAATTCTTCTCTCCGCTTGTTAAAAATATTGCAAAAGAAGAAGGTGTTTCTATTGTAGAGCTTGAAAATATGCAAGGGTCAGGAAAAGACGGGCGTGTTACAAAAGAAGATATTTTAAAACATATTGAAGATCGTAAATCAGGTGTTGTTGCAACACCAAAAGCGGTTGAAGAAACAGCTGCTGAAACTATAGTTCCAAAAACTGAGCAACCAAAAGCTGCAGAGCCAAAAATTTCAGCGCCAAAAGCTGTTGAACCAGCAGTTCAAAAAAGCCAGCAAACAGTTCCTGTATCTGTAAACGGTGGTGATGAAATCATAGAAATGGACAGAATGCGTAAACTGATTTCAGGATACATGGTCGCTTCTGTACAAACTTCAGCTCACGTACAATCTTTTATAGAAGTCGATGTAACCAATATTGTAAAATGGAGAGATAAAGTTAAAACTGCCTTTGAGAAAAGAGAAGGCGAGAAACTTACTTTTACTCCTATTATGATGGAAGCTGTTGCAAAAGCGCTGAAAGATTTTCCGGGAATGAATATTTCTGTAGATGGAGAATATATTATCAAAAAGAAAAATATAAATTTAGGAATGGCTGCAGCCTTGCCAAACGGAAATTTAATTGTACCTGTTATTAAAAATGCAGATCAGTTAAATCTTGTCGGAATGGCAAAAGCAGTTAACGATCTGGGGAACCGTGCAAAAGCAGGAAAACTTAAGCCAGACGATACACAAGGCGGAACTTATACTGTAACGAATGTAGGAACGTTTGGAAGTGTTTTTGGGACACCAATTATTAATCAGCCGCAAGTGGGAATCTTAGCTCTGGGGGCAATTCGTAAAGTGCCGGCGGTTATAGAAACTCCTGAAGGTGACTTTATCGGAATCCGTCAGAAAATGTTCTTGTCACATTCTTATGATCACAGAGTGGTAGACGGTGCATTAGGAGGAAGTTTTGTAAAAAGAGTTGCAGAATATTTGGAAGCTTTTGATGTAGAAAGAGACTTCTAAAAACGTTCTTTTTTAAAAATATTTAACCCTTTTAACATTTTAAATGTTGAAAGGGTTTTTCTTTTGCCTCTTTGTGGAAATCATTGACAGAAATCATCAACTTTATGAAAAAAACGAGTAAAATTCAGCTTTAAAAATTATATTTGTAAACTTATAAAATTCAAAAATGGAACTCAAACTCAACAAACCAATTTGCTTTTTCGATCTTGAAACTACAGGGATCGATATCGGAAAAGACAGAATAGTAGAAATTTCAATATTTAAAGTTTTTCCAAACGGAAATAAAGAAAGCAAAACTTGGTTAGTTAATCCAACAATTCCAATTCCTCCTCAAACGACAGCTGTTCATGGTATTACAGACGAAAAAGTAGCAAACGAGCCTACTTTTAATGAGCTGGCGCCACAAGTTCATAATATGATAAAAGACAGTGATTTGGGTGGGTTCAATTCAGACCGTTTTGATATTCCTTTATTAGCGGAAGAATTGCTTCGCGCCGGAGTTGATTTTGATATGAAAAATAAGGTTTCTGTTGATGTACAAACAATTTTTCATAAAATGGAAGAGCGTACATTGAGTGCTGCTTTGAAATTTTACTGCGGAAAAAGCCTTGAAAATGCCCATTCGGCAGAAGCAGATACAATGGCGACTTATGAAATTCTGAAAGCACAGTTGGATCGTTATCCTGAATTAGAAAATGATATGAAATCATTATCGGAATTTACAACACGTAAAAAAATTGCTGATTTTGCAGGAATGATTGCTTTTGATAAAGATGGTGAAGAGATTTTTACTTTTGGTAAACACAAAGGTGCTAAAGTTGAAAAAGTTTTAGAAACAGAACCAGGCTATTACAGTTGGATTCAAAATGCTGATTTTCCTTTGTATACCAAAAAAGTGCTGACAGCAATCAAATTAAGAAAGTTAAATACGAAATAAAGGTTCTGAGAAACTAAGTTCTAAGATGCTGAGGTTTTTTGCACAATTTCTTAGAACCTTAGCATCTGAGTGTCTTAGCAACTCAAAAAAAATGAAAATAATTTGCATCGGCAGAAATTATGTCAATCATATTGAAGAATTAAAAAATGAAAGGCCAACCGAGCCTGTTGTTTTTATGAAACCGGATTCGGCTGTTTTATTAAAACAACATCCGTTTGTAATTCCTGAATTTTCTGAGGAAATTCATCACGAAATTGAGATAATTGTTAAAATTAATAAAGTTGGAAAATATATCGAACCTAAATTTGCGTATAAGTATTATGACGAAATTAGTGTAGGTATTGATTTTACTGCCAGAGATTTACAAGAAAAGTTAAAAGCAAAAGGATTACCTTGGGAAAAAGCCAAAGCATTTGATGGTTCTGCTGTCATAGGTGAATTTTTGCCTAAAACAGATTTTGTTTCTATGGAAAATCTTAATTTTGAACTCACAAACAATTCCAAAACAGTTCAAAAAGGAAATACCAGCTTTATGCTTTGGAAAATTGATGAGCTGATATCGTTTGCATCGCAGTATTTTACATTAAAAATTGGCGATATCATTTTTACAGGAACTCCCGAAGGTGTTGCTTCTGTAAAACCAAACGACGTTTTGGAAGGGTTTTTAGAAGATAAAAAATTATTTAGAATACAAGTAAAATAATGGCCTTAAAGTACAACCTTTCGAAAGTCTACGCACTTTCAGATAACGACCCTGAATTTGTAAACGAAATTCTAAAACTATTTGTTACAGAAGTTCCGGAAGATTTAAAACAAATCAAAGAAGGGATTAAGAAAAAGGATCATAAATACGCCTATTCTTATGCGCATAAAATAAAACCAACTTTAGATTTAATGGGTTTAAATGTGGCATTTGAAGAAATTCTGCAAGTCGAAGCCTGGACAAAAGCCGAAGGAAAGAAAAAAGATATTATCGAAACTTTTAAAAGTATAAAAGTACAGGTAAAAGAAGCGATCAAAGAAATTAGAAAAGATTTTGATTTATAATATTGAGTGATCTGCTTTTTTCTTAAAACAGGGAAGAAGCAGGTTTTGCTGTTTAATATCTTTTGCTTTCGAAATCCTATTAATGATACCACACCTTTCGTAAAGAAACGCTGTTTATACTCCTTGCAGAATCTTTGCGATAGCAATCTACTTTCTAATAATGACTGCATATTTGTAGGAAAAAATAATATTATCATATGAAAGCAACTATTATAACTATCGGAGATGAAATACTAATTGGTCAGATTGTAGATACCAATTCAGGATTTATTGCAAAATCGTTAGATAAAATTGGTGTTGAAGTCACTGAAATGATTTCCATTAGTGACGACAAAAAACACATTTTAGATACTTTTGCTCAATTGCAAAACAAAGTAGATCTTGTGATAATAACAGGGGGATTAGGACCAACAAAAGATGATATTACAAAAAAAACTTTCTGTGAATATTTTGATGATACATTGGTTGTAAATCCTCAAGTGCTTGCTCATGTCACAGAACTAATAGAAGGTTTTTACAAACGTCCGATTTCGCAATTAAATAAAGATCAGGCACTCGTACCTTCAACTTGTACTATTTTGCACAATAAGGTAGGTACTGCGCCCGGTATGTGGATGAAAAAAGAAAATACGGTATTTATTTCGCTTCCCGGAGTTCCTTATGAAATGAAATATTTAGTAGAAGAAGAAATCATTCCAAAAATTGTTCGTGAATATAAGCGTCCCTATATTATTCATAAAACGATTTTAACATACGGTCAGGGAGAGAGCTTAGTTGCCGAACGTATAGAAGATTGGGAAAACAACCTGCCGAATTTTATCAAACTGGCTTATCTGCCAAATCCGGGGAGAGTGCGTTTAAGACTTTCTGCAAGAGGAACAGATAAAGAAAAGCTTGAAGAAGCACTCGAAGCCAATATAAAATCATTAGATGCTATAATTCATGATATAATAGTAGGTTACGAAGAGAATGAAACCATCGAATCTGTAGTAGGTAAACTTTTGTCGAAAGAAAATAAAACAATTTCTACGGCAGAAAGTTTTACAGGAGGAAAAATTGCATCAATTTTGTCTGCTGTTCCGGGAGCTTCAAATTATTTTAAAGGAAGTATTGTTTCTTATGCAACCGAAGCAAAGGTTAATGTTTTGGGGGTTTCGCAGGAGTTGGTAAATCAATATTCTGTTGTAAGTGCACAAGTGGCAGAGGCTATGGCTTTGAATGTGAAAGATATACTCAAAACAGACTATGCAATAGCTACAACCGGCAACGCGGGACCGTCAAAAGGAGATTCTGATGCCGAAATTGGAGCTGTTTTTATTGCTTTGGCTACACCGAATGGTGTAATTACAGAAGAGTTTAACTTTGGCCAACCACGTGAAAAAGTGATAGATAGAGCTACCATTAAGAGTTTGGAAATATTACAGAAAGAAATTTTGAAAATTGTGCAATAATTTTTTGCTACAATGGTTTATTTTTCTTTTCTTTGCACCCTGATTTTGAATAACGATAAAAGATAAGTATAATGTCAAGAGTTTGTGACCTTACAGGTAAAAGAGCGATGGTAGGAAATAACGTTTCTCACGCTATGAACAAAACTAAGAGAAAGTTTTCTGTAAACTTAGTTAAAAAGCGTTTTTATCTTCCAGAAGAAGATAGATGGATTACTCTTAGAGTAGCAGCATCTACGATAAAAACAATTAATAAAAATGGAATCACTGCTGTTTTGAAAAAAGCACAGTCAGAAGGATTTATCAAATAATCTTTTCCTAAATAAATATATAGCAAGATGGCAAAGAAAGGTAATAGAATCCAAGTAATTTTAGAATGTACTGAGCACAAAACTTCTGGTGTTCCAGGAACTTCTAGATATATTACAACTAAGAACAAAAAAAACACTCCGGACAGATTAGAGATTAAGAAATTTAATCCAATCTTAAAAAGAGTAACTGTTCATAAAGAAATTAAGTAATAATTAGAGATTTTTATAAATCTCAAATGGTTTTGCCATTAGAGTTTTATAAAAGCTTCAAATAACATTTGAATCATGGCAAAGAAAACCGTAGCATCGTTACAAACATCTTCTAAGAGATTATCAAAAGCCATCAAAATGGTAAAATCTCCTAAAACTGGTGCATATACATTCGTAGAATCTATTATGGCTCCTGAAGAAGTTGATGAGTTCTTGAAAAAGAAATAATTACAATTACATTATATAGAAAAGCTACTTTCATTCGGAAGTAGCTTTTTTATTTTTTATATTTGTGTAAAATTTTATAAAAAGAAATAAATGTTCTGTTGTAAAAAGCCTTAAGGTTTTTCTTATATCAATTAAAATGTATTGATATAATAATCTGGAGCTTTATAGAGTTGAATTCTTTTTATAAATATTAGAGATTGTAGATTGCTTGAAATCAATAATCTAAAAACTAACAACAAATAACAAATGAGTTTTTTTAAAAAATTATTCTCTACAGATAAAAAAGAGACTTTAGACAAAAGTCTTGAAAAATCAAAAACTACTTTTTTTTCAAAGTTAAGTAAAGCTGTTGCAGGAAAATCTAAAGTCGATGACGATGTATTAGATAATCTGGAAGAAATTCTGGTTGCATCAGATGTTGGTGTAAATACAACATTAAAAATAATTTCAAGAATTGAAAAAAGAGTAGCAGAAGATAAATATCTGGGAACCGATGAACTAAATCAGATTCTTCGTGATGAAATAGGTGCATTATTATCTGAAACAAACAGAGGTGAAGCTACTGAATTTGAAATTCCTAAAGATAAAAAGCCGTACGTTCTGATGGTGGTTGGGGTTAATGGAGTTGGTAAAACTACCACAATAGGCAAACTCGCTTATCAATTTAAGAAAGCGGGTTATAAAGTAGTTTTAGGAGCTGCAGATACATTTCGTGCTGCTGCTATAGATCAATTGCAAGTATGGGCAGACAGAGTTGATGTGCCAATTGTGAGACAGCAAATGGGAAGTGATCCTGCTTCTGTTGCTTTTGATACTTTACAGTCAGCTGTGGCTCAAAATGCAGATATTGTAATTATTGATACAGCAGGACGTCTGCATAATAAAATCAATTTGATGAACGAACTTACCAAAGTAAAACGTGTTATGCAGAAAGTAGTTGCTGATGCGCCTCATGATGTACTTTTGGTTTTGGATGGTTCAACAGGTCAAAATGCTTTTGAGCAGGCAAAACAATTTACAGCCGCTACAGAAGTAACTTCTCTGGCTGTAACAAAACTAGACGGAACTGCAAAAGGAGGTGTTGTAATTGGTATTTCAGATCAATTTCAGATTCCGGTAAAGTACATTGGAGTTGGTGAAGGTATTGAAGACTTACAGGTCTTTAATAAATATGAATTTGTAGATAGTTTTTTTAAATAAAATCAGAATGAGTTTAAAAAATATAACGCCTGTTACTTTTTATTTCGCAAGCGTAATAAGTTTTGTTCTAGCAAATGTTCTAAAAGATAAAAGCTTATCTTTTTATTATATTTTGTTGGTTTTAGGTTTGGTGTTCTTTTTTATGGGTATGTTAAAAAGAATAAAAAACAGATAAAAGAGTTTTATTTTAAATTTCTCTTCGATTTTTTTAATTTCCAGATTGTGCCGTCTGTATAAACAACAACATAGGCATTTGAAGAAGTAACTTTAATCGCATCTGTAGAGAAATCTTCCCATATCTTTGAAGAAATTTGTTTTGGTTTTATTAATGAAGTTGTATATCCAGTACAATGCCCCTTAATAAAAAAGTATTTACCGCTCGAAGGTTTCTCAAAAGAGTTTGTTGAATTCCATTCAAAATTTATCGCCTGGATTGTTTTGTTGCTTTTGTTTTTATAAGTGATTCTGATGTCTTTGTGATCAGAGTATGCGTTTTTCAGTATTTTTGCAGAGATAATTTTAATGGGCGATTCTTCGCTGAAAATAGTATCCGAAGATGAAAAACTGGAACTATCTATAATATTTGAAGCAATTGGTTCTTCTTTTATTTTGTTTTGTAAATTACTCAAAGAATCATTTTGAGATTTCTGTGCGCATGAAATTGTGAGCAGCGAAATATAGCAAAGTAAAATTTTATTCATTATAATTTTTTTAAGATATAATTATCGGACCAACAAAAATTTCTAGCTCATAAAAGCAATAAAACTTTGTTTAAGTTATTGATTATTAAAGACTTATTTATTTTTGTAGATTTTACAAATGTCATGTTGTATTTGCTAAAAGATTGCCATGGTAAGACAATTATATGTCATAATTAGACTTTTTTAAAAGAAGTTGTATAAAGACAATTAGTTTGAGGGATTAATGATGTTGTTGTTTTCGAGTAGTTGTAAGAAACAAGAGTAATGTTAGGCTATTATTATTGAGAACATTATGTAGCCAGCTTTATATTTTGGACTGTTAAAACTTTGTGTTAAGACACACAAAAATAGTTTAGTGGTTTTATGAAATTTTATTTCTTTTGAAATTTTATAAGATTAACTTTGTGATTAAAATAAAAAACTTCTTTTGAAAACAGAAGCCCTAGCCCTGATGGAAGCGGCATCCTTTTGCTTTTTTCTTTAATAAAGCAAAAGATAAAGTGGACAGCAGGTATCAGCTCCTTAAAATAATTCTATTTATGAAAAATACTTTTATGATCTTGGTTTTGTCTCTTTTGTTTGTTGGGTGCAAACAGGAAATTAAACCGGCAGATATTGCAAAACTCAACGGGTATTGGGAGATTGAAAAAGTAGTTTTTGACAAAGGAGAGGAAAAGGCTTATGGGATGAACGAGAACTTTGATTTTTTTACAATTAAAGGGGCTAAAGGGAAAAGGACAAAAGTGATGGCGCAGCTTGATGGTACTTTTTTAACTACAGATACGTATGAAGATGTTTCTGTACGTTTTGCAGGCGAAAAAGTTTATCTGGATTATAAAACTGATTATGCCAAATGGAGCGAAGAATTAATAACATTATCTGATGATAAGTTTGTGGTAAAAAACCCCGAAAATAAAGAGTATCACTATAAAAAAGCGGGACCGGTAAACATTTTGAACAATGGCAAAGAGACTAAATAACGAAAGTACGATTGGCGCTGTTTTGCAGCAAATTATTCAGACGAATAAACTACAGCCCGGAATGGACCAGATTGATGTGCGTGATGCGTGGAAACAATTGATGGGAAGTGGTGTGAATACGTATACCAGAAATGTTGTTTTAAAAGGAAGTACACTGTATGTTGAACTTGGATCTTCTGTTTTGCGTGATGAATTAAGTCACGGTAAATCTAAAATCATTAAGATGATTAATGAAGAATTAAAACGTGACGTTGTCAGAGAGGTGATTTTGAGATAATTTAAATAAAAGCACAATAATAAAAAATGCCGTTTCAAATTTGAAACGGCATTTTTTATTTAGTACTGATAAAATTTAGTATCTAAAACTAAACTCTAAAATTAGAATTGCTCTCTTCCTGCAAAGTGGAATGCACTTTCGATTGCAGCGTTTTCGTCGCTGTCTGATCCGTGAACTGCATTTTCTCCGATAGAAGTTGCGTATGCTTTACGAATAGTTCCTTCAGCAGCTTCAGCTGGATTTGTAGCTCCAATTAAAGTTCTGAAATCTTCTACTGCGTTTTCTTTTTCTAAAATAGCAGCAACAATTGGTCCGCGTGACATAAATTCAACTAATTCTCCGTAGAAAGGTCTTGCAGCGTGAACTGCATAAAACGCCTGAGCATCAGCTACAGTCAATTGAGTTAATTTTAATGAAACGATTTTAAATCCTCCGTTTGTAATCATTGCTAAGATATTCCCGATGTGTCCGTTTGCAACAGCATCTGGTTTAATCATTGTAAAAGTTCTATTTGTTGCCATTTTATTACTTATTTTTAATTTTGTGCAAAAGTAGACTTTTTTTATCAATTGATTTTAATAAATTCATAATTAAAAGTTCTTTGACAGCAAGAATGTTAGGTTTTTAACTTTTAATAAAATAAACTTATAATGCTTGATATTTTTTTAAACTTTGAATATTAGTTTGTTTCTATAAAATATCCACAAAATAAACGTCCATATTGCCACATAAACCAATGCTCCTGCAAGTGAGGCCATCATTGGATTACTGAAAAACGGAGCAATCCCGTATCCATATAAATAGCTTAAAAGATTAATTTGTTCGCCTGTTTTATGTGGATTTTCAAACTGAATCATTACCAAAGCCTGCGGAATAATCTGAGACGCAAAAAATACGATCATTGGATTGACTCCCCAGATTAAAAATAATTTAAATCCCTTTTTGTATTCTGCAATATCAATTAAGTAATATAAAATTGAAAGCGTAGTAGTCGCTAAACCAGTGGTATATAAAACATAGCTGCTGGTCCAGATTGATTTGTTTATCGGGAAAATAATATTCCAAAGTAAACCACCTATAATTAAAGCAATTCCTGTCATTGCCATTTTTTTTGCGATGTTACTTTTTGCTGTTTTTTGTTGTAATAACTGACCAATTAGTAAACCAATAATTCCGTTTACGATTGATGGAATTGTACTTAGAATCCCTTCCGGATCCCAGGTTATTGTGCCGCTGTACATATGACCCTTTAGTAAAATGCTGTCTAGCCAGGAAGCGAGATTCGTTCCTTTGTCTAAGTTTGCTTCTCCAATTCCGGGTACCGGTATCAAAGTCATGACTGCCCAGTATCCTATTAATAAAAGACCTCCGGTAATAATCTGTGTTTTTTGGGAGGTTTTTAAATATAAAAGTGAAATTACAAAATATACGACTGCAATTCGTTGCAAAACCCCAGGGAGTCTTACATCATGATAGGCTTCTATTCCGCTGTAAGCCAGTATCAGATAGATAAATAATATTGAAAAGGCTAAAATGTTCTTTAGTTTAGAACTGAAGCTGCCCATAAGAGCATAGCCAACAGCAATTGTAATTAGTAACCGGAAGATAAGAAGTGGAATTCCCTCAAGACCAAAAAACTGAATTTTGCCAAAATAATTGAAGAAAATCCCCAGACATAACATTCGTAATGACCGGATAAGGATTTTGTTGAATGTAGTATCGTCGTATTTTTTATCAGGCATTGCGAGCGGTACAGCAACTCCCATGATGAAAATGAAAAACGGAAAAACTAAATCGGTTGGCGTACAGCCATGCCATTCGGCATGTAAAAGTGGTGGAAAAACATGTCCCCAATCTCCGGGATTGTTGACAATTGTCATTAATAAAATAGTAAGTCCACGAAAGACATCTAGCGAAATTAAGCGTTCTTTTACCATTGGTTTGGGTAAATTGGTTAGTTAATAATTTTAAAAGTTCGCTATTTGGTTTGAGAAACAATAATTCAGAACGGAGTGGTTATTTTATTCTGAATTATTGGTGTATTATATTGTAATTATTGAAAAATTTGTTTCTAAAGGTCTTAATTTTTGAGTTAATAATGGAATCAATTGTTCGCCTTTTTCTAAATAAAATTCAGAGAAATTGACTTGGCGTTCCTGAAGGCTATTGTTTGGAAATAGCTGACATTGCAGATCAGTAACACGTTCCAGCTGATCCTGTAGTTTTCTTTTTTGTGCTTTTAATAAACGTTTTTCCAGATTTTCTAAACCTTTTTTTTGTTTAACTTCCTGTGCTTTTACTGCACCTGTAAATGATTTATCTGTTTTATTGGCTAACTCTGATAAGTATTGAAATTGTTTTTCAAGAATTTCTTTTTGGGGCGTTAAATCAATTGGAAATTCTGAAATTTTGTGAGTTATCGCATTAACTAAATCTGTTGGTTTGGTAAATAAATCTTTCCAGCTTAAACCTAAATTATCTGCTTTTTTTGCTTGCTTTTCTGTAGCTAAAAGAACCGAATTTCGAACTAAAAGCACTGGAAAAGTTATGTTAACTACATCAAAAAAAGATTTTAATTCAAGCCAGTATGCAATTTCCCCACCTCCGCCAATGTAACATAAATTGGGTAATATGATTTCCTGATATAACGGACGCATAATTACATTTGGACTGAATTTCTCAGGATTGCTTTCTAGCAATTTTAGAATTTCCTCTGTTGTAAATGAAGTTTTTGTATTATTAATAATAAATTTATCATTCTCAAAAACAATGCGCTCACGCAGGTTATCTTCTATATAAAATAAATTGATTTCGCGTGGATTTACCTGAACGGTATAATCTTTTAGTTTCGCAATAGTCTCTTGTACGGCATTAAAAGAAGTTTGCTCTAATAGTTCTTTTTTTACATACGGAATAAATGCACGTTTTAAGTCGGCATTATCAGCATCCAGAATAACTAAACCTTGGGAAGCAAATAAACTATTAGCAAGAAAACGGGTTGCATCGGCAAGGTTATCGTGTTTAAGATATGAATCTTCAAATGTCTTTTTTAAGAAATTAGCATTAGTACTTGATCCTAATTCTAAAGCATAAATTTCTAAAAATTCAGCTAATCCTTCTGTAGGTAATCTTCCAACGGGACCATGACTTTCTTTATTCCAGCGGAATTTTTTTCCTTTAAAATTAAAATAATTAATTTCTTCAAAATCATGATCTTCAGTCGCCATCCAATATATTGGCACAAAATTGTAGGCCGGATATTTTGATTTTAATTCTTTGGTAAGATTTATTGTGGATATTATTTTATACAAAAAATATAAAGGCCCGCTGAAAAGATTTAACTGATGTCCGGTAGTAACTGTAAATGTGTTTTCGTGAGCTAAAAGTTCAACATTTTGTTTAGTAAAATCTGAAATATCAATTGAAGCATATTGTTCTTTTAAAACAGAAACTAGCGGAATTCGGTTTTTATTATCAAAATTCTGTTGTTTTTCAATAATTTGTTTTTCAAAGTTTTCCAATGATGGAAAATTATTATATAGCGGTTTTAAGTCCGGTTTTTGGTCTAAATAATCGTGTATCAAAGTCGAGAAATATCCTGAGTTTTGGTAGCTGATACAGTCGGTTGGCATAATTTTGGGTTTAATTTGATAGCTGTAAATTTAAGGAAAATAAACAGTTAAAAATGGATTTAACTATTGCTTATGATTTGAAAATTAATTTCAGTATTAAGTATTTGAAAATCAGTTGGTTTTAAGTCTTAAGAAAAAATATTTCAATAATAATTTGTTTATTAGGAAAATATTTCACAAAATTTGCCTCAGAAAAATAATTCATTAACTATTAATAACGAAGACAATGTTTGTATTAAACTTTACCTCTCAAAACATCGCATCAGAATTCAATTCTGTTGGCATGTGTCTTCGTGGCTTTTCTCAATCATAGCAAATCAATTTTAGATATAGAAAGCCCGAAGTAAATTACTTTCGGGCTTTTTTTTTATTCTAGACTCTTCAAAAAATTCCCGATTACCAGAACTCAATTTATCTGTTGCAGATAAAATGTTTATCAAAATCACTATTGCTTTTTCTGCGATTTGGTTTGTGCAATATTCTCATTTCTTTTGAAATTTAGAATGTTTGGCATTTCCTGTTGGCAGATTAAAATGGACAAATTGATTTTGAAAAGAAAATCAATATTAAAAATATAATGGGGAATAAATTATCTGGAAAAGACCTTATTAAAATAGGCTTTCCAAAAAACAATAGTATCAATATTGCTTTAGGGCAAATAAACCGATACAGAAAACGAGAAAAAAAAGAAAGTATATTAACAGAAGCTAAAGAAGTTTTACTCTTTCCGGAGAAGTTTACCGGACATGGAACATGGGGTAAAGTTGCAGAAGGACTGGTGAATCCGGTTCAGGTAAGAATGCATCAGCTCAATAACACACGAGCACCGTTTTCGATATTTGGAGAAAATGAAATCGATGAGCAAGCTAAATATCAGTTATATGATGCTTTAAAATTACCAATTTCTGTTGCCGGAGCTCTTATGCCCGATGCGCATTTAGGCTATGGACTGCCAATTGGCGGTATACTCGCAACAGACAATGCTGTGATTCCTTATGGCGTTGGTGTAGATATTGGCTGTAGAATGAGTTTATCTATTTTTGATATTCCGGCTTCTTTTTTTAAAGGAAAAGAACATCAGCTGCAGGCTATCTTAAAAGACCATACAAAATTTGGGATGTACGAAACGCACACCATAAAAGCTGATCATGAATTGTTTAGCAGAAGTGAATTTCAGGATATTCCGCTTTTAAAGAATCTTTTGAGTAAAGCTTATAAGCAATTAGGAACTTCTGGAGGAGGAAATCATTTTGTAGAATTTGGAATTGCAAAGATTACCAATCCGCTCAACGAATGGAAGATTGGCGCAGGCGAATATTTTGCTGTGCTTTCGCATAGTGGTTCAAGAGGATTGGGAGCTAACATTGCCAAACATTATACCTATCTGGCCACAAAACAATGTCCTTTGCCAAAAAATGTTCAGCATTTGGCATGGTTGGATTTAAATACGCATGACGGTCAGGAATATTGGCTGGCGATGAATCTGGCTGGCGATTACGCAAAGGCTTGTCATGACGATATCCATCGCAGAATTGCCAAAGCAATAGGTAAGCGGGTAGTTGTAACCATTGAAAATCATCACAATTTTGCATGGAAAGAAAATGTAAATGGCAAAGAAGCAATTGTACATCGCAAAGGTGCAACTCCGGCAAATGCTGGCGAATTGGGAATTATTCCGGGTTCGATGACTGCTCCCGGATTTATTGTTCAGGGAAAAGGAAATGCAGAGAGTTTAAACTCTGCGTCTCATGGTGCCGGCAGACTCTTTTCGCGTAGAAAATGCAAGGAATCATTTACCCAAAGCGAAATCAATAAAGTCTTAAAAGCAAATGATGTAACCTTAATTGGCGGAAATATTGATGAAGCGCCAATGGCTTACAAAGACATTAACAAAGTAATGGCAAACCAAAACGAACTGGTTGATGTACTGGGTACGTTCACTCCAAAAATCGTTAGAATGGATCTCTAAAAATATAATTATGGAAAAAATAATTCAAATAACATCAGGTCGTGGCCCAGCAGAATGCAGCTGGGTTGTGGCTCAGGTTTTAAAAACCTTTATAGAAGAAGCAAAGGAAAATAATATAAAAACAACCTTGCTTCAAAGAGAAACCGGGATTGAAAACGGAACTGTAGAAACAGCCACAATTTTACTGGAACATGATAATCTGGATCTTTTTATAAATTCATGGATTGGAACTATTCAGTGGATTGGACAAAGTCAGTTCAGAAAATTTCACAAACGCAAAAATTGGTTTATCGGGATTTTTGAAATTGAAAAATCGAGTAAAACTGAAATTTCTGAAAATGATATTCAATATCAGGCAATGAGAAGTTCAGGTGCGGGAGGCCAACACGTAAACAAAGTAAGTTCTGCGGTGAGAGCAACGCATATTCCAACCGGAATCAGTGTTGTTTCAATGGATTCGAGATCACAACATCAGAACAAAAAACTGGCAACCGAAAGATTATTACAAAAATTTAAAGATGAAACTGTAAAACAATTTAAGGCTGAATTTCAGACACAATGGATGAACCAATTGCAGATTCAGCGCGGAAATCCGGTAAGGGTTTTTCAGGGTTCTGATTTTAAAAAGCAAAAACAGGAAAAAAATTATAAACGGGAAAGACAAAGATTAAAGAAAGAAGATTATTCCGATCGGGAATAATTCAGAGTTTTTGAATTTTCGAAATCTAAAAAGATTTATGAAAGCAATAGACAAATATATTTTTGAAGCATTAGACAATTATCCATATTCGTTGGTAGAAACCATAGAATCATTAGATTATGCCTTGTCTTATGATAACAGAAATACAATGGCATTATGCTTATACGGCCGCGTTCAGGCCGATCAATTATTCAAATATGAAGAGGCCAAAGAATATTTTCAGCAGGCAATTTCCATTAATATAAATGCCCTTGAGGTATATTCTCATTACATTTATACGTTGGTTTTGAATGAAGATTATGAGGAGGCGACAAAACTAGTAAATTTTGCTTTAACAATTAAAGGGATTAATAAAGTTGAAATCCTTCTTAAAAAAGTAATGCTTCTAGAAAGTCAGAAGTATTTTAAAAAAGCATTAAAAACGTTAAAAGAAGTGAGATTGGTAACGTTAAGCAATGAATACGATTATCTTATTGATGAAACTGAAAAACGATTAAATAAAAAAGTAAATAAAAAATCGGATAAGGTTTTGAAAAAAGAAAAGTCAAATAAAAAAAAGAATAAATAAATGAAAAGGATGTCGTATGGCATCCTTTTTTTATTTTAAAAGTTTAAATATAAATATGGGTTTTTCACAATGATATTTTATTTTAACAGATAATTGTTTGCTACTTTCAGAAATTAGATTCATTTTTATATCCTATTTTCTTAAAAAATAAATCTATATTAAACCATGAAAAACAATCCTAATAAAAAGAATTCCTTGAAGCATGTTCTTTTTGGAAGCTTAATTGGCACCACAATCGAATTCTTTGACTTTTATATTTATGCCAATGCAGCGGTATTGGTTTTTCCGCAATTATTTTTTCCTGGATCAGATAAAACGATGGCAACATTAGAATCACTGGCTACTTTTTCGATTGCGTTTCTGTCACGTCCTTTGGGATCTGCTTTTTTTGGACATTACGGAGATAAAATCGGCCGTAAATTTACCTTAGTTGCAGCTTTATTAACAATGGGTATTTCAACCGTAACAATTGGTTTTTTACCAAGTTATGCTAGTATTGGAGTTGCAGCGCCTTTATTGCTAATGCTTTGCAGATTTGGTCAGGGAGTCGGATTAGGAGGCGAGTGGGGAGGAGCTGTTTTACTTGCCATAGAAAATGCACCACCACATAAACGTGCATGGTATGGCATGTTTCCGCAATTGGGTGCACCAATCGGGCTGCTGCTTTCCGGAGGAACTTTTCTCTTATTAACGGATTCGATGAACAATGAAGATTTTATGGATTATGGATGGAGAATTCCTTTTATTGCCAGTTCGCTATTGGTTGTGGTTGGATTTTATATCCGAACAAAAATTACAGAAACACCTTCTTTTGAAAATTCAAAAAAGGAACACGAAGAAGTTAAAATTCCATTTTTTACCATTATAAAATCGTTTAAAAATCAATTGATTTTTGGAACATTTGCTGCTATTACAACATTTTTGGTTTTTTATCTAATGACGGTATTTACATTAAGCTGGGCAACTTCTGATTTGGGTTTTGCTAAAAGGGACTTTCTGTTGATTCAGATGTTTTCTGTGCTGTTTTTTGCTGTTTTTATCCCGGTTTCAGCAGTTGTTGCAGATAAAATCGGCCGTCGTAAAATATTAATTATCACTACAACAGCTATTGCTGTTTTTGGTTTTTTCTTTTCCCATTTTTTAAATTCAGGAAGTACATTTATGGTCACTTTCTTTGTCTGTTTAGGAATGTCATTGATGGGCTTTACATATGGGCCATTGGGAACTTTTCTCTCCGAATTATTCCCTACAAATGTTCGCTATTCAGGCGCTTCACTGACTTTTAATCTGGCAGGAATCCTTGGTGCAGCTTTTGCTCCAATGATTGCAATCTGGCTGGCAAGTAAATATAGCTTAACGTATGTCGGTTTTTACCTGACGATTGCGGCTTGTATTTCTTTATTTTCTTTACTGGTAATTAGTAAAAAGGAACATAAGTTCTAAAAACAATATTTCTATATAAAAAAAGGTTGTCTAATAATTTTAGACAACCTTTTTTATTTAACGCTTTAAGCTAAAGTGCCCTCTGAACTGAGAACCATTTAGTCGGGTTACCACAAACCAATAATCAGATGCAGGTTCATCATGACCAATATAAGTTCCGTCCCAGTCAGTGTTCTTTAATAACTCTTTAATGAATTTTCCATATCTATCAAATATTCTTATGGAAGAATTTGGTGCTAAATAGGCAAAATCAATAGTCCATGTATCATTATGACCGTCATTGTTTGGTGTAAAGAATTTAGGAAAAGGAAGTTCCTCAACATAATTAATACAATCTCCAGTTGTTGCTTCAATAATCGTGATAGTTATTGGTGTTCTTTCGCTTTCACAACTGTTTATTGTTTGAGAAGCATAATAAGTAACTCCATTTTCTAACTGAGTGGATTCAGATAAATTTGTTCCGGCAGTAATGGCATCGTACCAGTTTATATTTTGTCCCGAAATACTAATTTTTTTGATACTGGCATTTTGCTGTATACAAAAACTCTGATTAAAATCGGCAGTTGGTGCTGGCGTGTCCTGAATTTTTATCTTAATGGCAAGCCTTTTACTTTCACAATTATTAAGTGTTTGCGAAGCATAATAAGTTCCGCTTACAAGCTGTGTTGTAGTTGCTAAAAGATTTCCTGCTGTTGCAGCATCATACCATTTTATATCATCTCCTGAAATTGGGATATTGCTTATTGCAGCATTTTCGTCTATACAAAAAACCATTGAGGGATTTGCACTTGGCAAAGCAGTATCATACACGTTAACAAGGACAGCAAGTCTGTCACTATCACATCCGATAGATTGTGTTACATAATATGTTTTATTATTTTCTAATAAAGTAGTAATGGGCAAAACAGAGGTTGTGCTATTAGAATCATACCATTTTATATTTTGTCCATTGATAGTAATATCATTAAGAGTTGCATTTTCACTTTTGCAAAATTTTGGATTTGTATCTCCTGTTGGAGCCAATGGTGTATTTTGTATAGAAACTGTAACCGCAAATCTTGGCCCTTCGCATGTATTAAGAGTTTGAGAGGCATAATAAGTTTTACCATCCTGCAAACTAACAGTATTTGCTAGAAGATTTCCATTAGTAATTGTATCATACCATTTTATCTTGACTCCATTTACAGCAATATTTGCTATAATAGGATTTTGACCTGAACAAAACGGCTGATTAGCAGCTCCCGAAGGAGCAGGTGTATTATGAATAGTTACAGCTACAGCAATTCTTTTACTTTCGCAGCCGTTTATAGTTTGAGATGCGTAATACGTTTTTCCATCCACAAGCAAAGTAGTGTTTGGCAAAAGTGATCCTGTTGTTTCGGTGTTGTACCATTTTATATTTTGCCCATTGATTTCAATATCAGCTAAAGTTGCATTTTGCTGGATGCAGAAGGCTTGGGGAGTGCTGGCAGTTGGAAGTGGCTGGCTTGTTATAGTAACCGTTTGATATTGCTGTGAAATATTGCTATTTCCATCATCATATTTCCATAAAATAGTATAAGTTCCAGGTAAGCTGTAAGATAAAGGATCTGTAGTTGAACCAGTAATTGCGCCTGCACACGCGTCTGTTGCAGTTGGAATTGTAGTTATTGTGGTATTGCAATCTCCAGTGATTGGTGAAAGACTTGCTAAATCTGGGATTGGGGTTTCAATATCTCCAATAACGACATCTATTTTTTTGGTGTCATCACATCCGCCAGTTCCAGTAATTAAACAGCTATATTCTCCGCTATTCAATGTCGTTGCGTTTATGATTGTTGGATTTTGATCTGTTGATGTAAAACCATTTGGGCCAGTCCATGAGTAATTGGTTCCTCCTGAGGCTTTAAGCTCTAGTGTTTTGCCGATGCATATCGGAGAATTACTTGTTATTTCGGGTATACCATTTATACTTGATTCTTCAAATTTCATTAAAAAGTAGTTATCAAAGTATCCTAGTATACCAGATTGATAAGAATTTACATCAGCAATACCATTATTCTCAGATGACAGGCCACTAACAAATATCATATTGTTGTTGTCCAATGCTATTCTGGTCGTTTTAAATGTGCTCCTTCCACCTACATATGTTCCCCATATAAAATCTGCTTCTTTGGAGAATTTTCCAATATAACCTTGGAAATCTCCATTCGATTTATACGAACATGAATTGGTTAATTTAGGATATGAAAAACCAAAATTTGTTGCGCCTAAGTATATTGAATTATTCTTAAAAATAATTGAATATACATAAGTCTCGCCTAAATATGTTCCCCAGATTCTTTGGCCGGTAGTATTTAATTTCGCAATAAAACCTTTGTATAAAAAACTATTTGAGCTTTCAAAACTTCCTGAAGTCGTTATATTAGTATTGCTTGCCGTTTGGCCTCCAATATAAACATTATCTTCATCATCAATTTCTACGGCATATATCTCATCAATTTGTTCTCCTCCGTAATAAGTTGACCATTTTCTTTGTCCATTTGTAGAAAATTTGAAAACTACTCCGTCTGAATGTGTAATTGGATCATGTGATTCCTGAAAAACACCAGCAGTTGATATGTTCATAAAACTATATGAGGAGCCTGCTATTACGATATTATTATTCCGTACAGCTATTGTCTTTAGATTATCTTGATTTTCGCCTCCAACATATGTACTCCATATTAAATTTCCTCCTGAATTAAATTTGGTTAAAAAACCATCAACATTTGAACTTGTATCATTTAATTGTGTCTGAAAATTATTATTGATACTAATATTGGTTTTACTTGTAGTACCACCAGTTATATAAATGTTATTGTTTTCATCCAAGGCTATGGCAGTAGCATTATCAGTATTCTCACCTCCAAAATATGTTCCCCAGATTCTAACTCCTAACTTATTAAATTTAACTAAAAAAGCGTCGCTATATCCTGTTAAATTTGGTTTGTATGAACCAGTTGTACTAATATTTGTTTGAGCTTGAGTAACTCCAGTTATCAAAATGTTGTTTTGGGTGTCTATTTTTATTCCAGTTATATCATTAAAATCTTGACCACCATAATATGTTCCCCATATACGATTCCCATTTGAGTCAAATTTTTCAATTATTCCATTTAAAGTGAAATATGCAGAAGGAGGAATAGAAGTCTGATGTGAGCCTGTTGTTGCGTATGATGAATTTTTAGCTGTTGTGCTTCCTGATACATATACATTGCCAAAAGAATCCGTACTTACATTTGATGGATTAAGGGAAGTATGAATATTTGTTTCATCTCCATAAAAAGTCCCCCAAAGTCTAGTCGGTACAGGATCAATAATAACGGTTTTCCCTTCAACAGAATCTACTGAATTAAACCCATAAACATCCTTCTTAATCTTTCTATAACCAACCTCAATTTCCTTTTTACTTAACCCATCCTCAATCCAACTCGCCGGCAGTGTTTCTTCCATTTTGCCAAAACGAACATTCATCTGGATTTTGTTATCAACCAAATCAGTTTCTGCGCCATTAAATTTTATTTGAATATCAGATATTTTTCCTTTTGGATGAATGACGAAATTATATTCAACTGTTTTTTGAGGATCATTTGGTATTGAAAATACAACATCAATATTATGATAGATATTCTTGTATGTAATTTGTTTGTATTGATAAACGCCTGTAATTCCTTCTGGTTTGTTGGGAACATTGTAATAATTATCAAAATCATTTGATTTTTGATCTGTAATTAATTCAACTTTTGAATTAGAGTGCACAAAATCAATATCAATACGATGAAAAACATATTCAAGATTATATTCGGGTTTTGCTTCTTTATCTTTTTCGGGAATTACATAAGGAAGTGTTTTGGATGTAGGCGAATGTACAATCGGTATTTTCTTAACTTCATAAACATCATATGAAAACCCATTTTTTTTAAGCTGAACATTTAAGCCATTAGAATTTAATATATATTTTACCGCTGTATTGGGCTTTCCTTTCTGATCAATAATTTGGCCTTTATTTTCTTTAAAACCAACGGGTTGGTTTTTATTTTGTGAAAATGTTTGAATAGTAATAATAAAAAAAAACAAAAGTAATTTATGCTTCATGTGAATAATTTGAATTGCCACAAATGTAATTAAATATCTACAAAACAAAAGTAAAATTACGGGCATCAATCTTTCCTTAAAAAGTCGCTAAATATCTCGTATTTTTGCAAAAACATTTCCTTTTGAAACCAAAACTTTTTATAATAACACCTCCATTTACCCAACTGAATACTCCGTATCCGGCAACAGCTTATATAAAGGGTTTTCTGAACACGAAGAATGTCGAATCCGTTCAGGCAGATTTGGGTATTGATGTAATTTTGGAGTTGTTTTCTAAGAAAGGTTTGAATGATTTGTTTCAAGTTTCAAGTTCCAAGTTTCAAGTTGTTAGAAACGAAATTTCAGATAATTCGAAACGTATTTTTGCTCTACAGGATGAATACATTAAAACGATCGATGCTGTAATTCAGTTTTTGCAGGGAAAAAACCCAACACTGGCTTTACAAATTTGTCAGGAAGATTTTCTTCCTGAGGCTTCCCGTTTTGCACAATTAGAAGAACTCGATTGGGCTTTTGGAACAATGGGAACTCAGGACAAAGCAAAACATTTGGCCACTTTATATCTCGAAGATATCTCGGATTTTATTGTAGAATGTGTTGACGAAAATTTTGGCTTTAGCCGATATGCCGAACGTTTAGGCCGAAGTGCCAATTCTTTTGACGAATTATATGAAGCTTTACAGGAAGATTTAACTTATATAGATTCGATTTTAATCTCATTATTGCAGAAAAAAATACAGGAAATACAACCAACATTATTTTTGATTTCTGTTCCCTTTCCAGGGAATTTATATAGCGCTTTCAGATGTGCACAATGGGTAAAGCAAAATTATCCCGAGATTAAAATTTCAATGGGAGGAGGTTTTCCAAATACCGAATTGCGATCACTTTCAGACAAACGTGTTTTTGAATTTTTCGATTTTATTACTTTAGATGATGGAGAAGTTCCAATTGAAGAATTAATAAATGCTGTCATTTCGAGCGAAGTCGAGAAGCAGTATAAAAGAACATTTTTATTAGAAAATGGAGAAGTGGTCTACAAAAACAATTCCTTAAAACACGATTACAAACAAGCCTATGTAGGGACACCAGACTACTCAGATTTGCCTTTGGATAAATATATTTCTGTAATAGAAATTGTCAATCCCATGCACAGAATGTGGAGCGATGGCCGTTGGAATAAACTTACCATGGCGCATGGCTGTTATTGGGGAAAATGCACTTTCTGTGATATTTCATTAGATTACATAAAAGTATATGAGCCTGTAGCGGCCAATTTACTTTGTGACCGAATGGAAGACTTAATGCAGCAAACAGGTCAGAATGGTTTTCATTTTGTTGATGAAGCCGCACCGCCGGCTCTGATGCGAGCTTTGGCTCTTGAAATTTTGCGTAGAAAATTAGCGGTAACATGGTGGACAAATATTCGTTTTGAAAAAAGCTTTTCGGCAGATTTATGTTTGTTATTAAAAGCTTCTGGTTGTATTGCTGTTTCCGGTGGTTTGGAAGTTGCCTCAGACCGATTATTAAAATTAATCGACAAAGGCGTAACGGTAGAACAGGTGGCAAAAGTAACCCGAAATTTTACCGAAGCAGGAATAATGGTTCATGCCTATTTAATGTACGGATATCCAACACAAACAGTTCAGGAAACCGTAGACAGTCTCGAAATGGTACGTCAATTATTTGAAGCAGGAGTTCTTCAGTCAGGATTCTGGCATCAGTTTGCAATGACAGCACACAGTCCGGTCGGATTATATCCCGAAAAGTTTGGTGTTACAAAAGCAACCGAAACAATTGGAACTTTCGCAAATAATGATATTGAATATACTGATTCTACAGGAATCAATCATGATAAATTTAGTTTTGGGTTAAAGAAATCCCTTTTCAATTTCATGCACGGAATTTGTTTTGATTATGAACTGCAGGAATGGTTTGATTTTAAAATACCAAAAACCAAAATAGATCCTGATTTTATTTTTAATGCCCTTGATGAAGGAAATGACTTTAATACAAAACCAAATGCAAAAGTAGTTTGGTTAGGAGGAAAGCCTTTTGCAGAATCTTTTGTGAAATCTAAAAAAGGAAAAACCTGGGAAATGATGTCATTAACCTTTCATGATAAAAAAGAAAGTTTTACCATTCAGACCAATAAAAATGAAGGGGAATGGCTGGTAGAACTGCTCAAAAAAATAACAGTTTCAAATTCAAAAAATTATACTTTTCAGGAAATAAAAACTGATTTCGAAACTGAGTTTGATGATTTTGAGTTATTTTGGTATTCAAAACCAATAAATACACTTCGTGAGTTTGGTTTATTGGTTCTTTAGAAAATTTTCAGTTTAGTTTTTGATAACCCAATAATGAAAGTCTCTTTCTAAATCATAAGCCATTCTGCTTACACTTCTTTTTATCAAAAAATAAGGAATTCCAAGCATAAGAGACATATGAATCAATAGAAATGGTAAAATAAAAAAAGGAAAATTGTCATCAGCAAAGAAGGAACCTGCGATAAAAATCAAATAAAACACACACAAAAAGCCAAAGAATAGAATCATTCTTTTTCTAAAACCATTAATTTCGATCTTTATATCCAATTGTTCATTCTCCTCAGTTAGTATTCCGGTTGCTTTAGCAAAAGAATAATTGGTATCAAAAAACCTTTTTCTTTTTTCTAACTCGAAATTGTTATTGTAAATATTTCCTTTATAATGATTTGAACTTGACTGAAAAGCTTCAAAAGGATCAAAACTAAGATTAGATTGATCAACATTCTCCCTGAATTTTTGAATGAAATCTGTTTTAGAAATGTTTAACGTAAAATTTAAATCCTTAAATAAATTTATTTGGCGTGAAAAATTGGTCATTTTTATGTTTGGGTTTAGGTGCCAAATATAATATTTATAAAGAAATCCAATCAATAATAAAATCTAAAATCAATAATTTTTTAGAAGTAAAGTAACAAGCAGATAAAAATTAATACTCCACACATTCCCCATCATTAGGAACAACGGTTTTTGATAAAAGATTATTTTCAATCAAAGCCTTTTTCAACTCTTCTCTTGTTGTCGGACAATGATTTAAAGCTTCCAGATGATTAGCAAAAACTTTTCCCGGAGCCAGTTTTGTAAATTTTAAGATATCATCCATTCGCATCAATAATGGCTGCCCAAAATCTAATCTTGCAGTTCCGCAGGCAACAGTAGAGATATCAGGTTTAAGTTCTGTCAGGACTTTTTCCACATCATTAGTAAAAATGGTATCAGAACTAATGTAAACAGATTTTTCGGCTTCAAGTTCGATAAAAAATCCCATTACATTCCCCATTAATCTGGCAACAAAACCATAACCGTGAAGCGCCGGAATTCCTGTAATTTTGCCATCCAAAAAATCTTGTGGCTGCCAGTAATCCAGGGTTTGTGCCACCGTTAAGCCTCTTTGCGTCAGCTTTTTTTCATCTTTTACATTGCAGATTACCGGAATTGATTTTCTTTTTAGAAACACTTCACCAGCCTTATCAATATGATCAGGATGCAAATGGGTTATTAAACAATGAGTTACTTTGCTAAGAATTTCTCTGCTGTTTTTAGGAAGTGCAGTCAGCGGATTTCTTTTCGGCTTATAGCGAAAAATGGTAAAAGGAGGAATGGTTTTCCTTTTACCCAGCATAGGATCAATTAAGATGACATGCTTTTCGGTTTCAATAACCAGAGTGGCGTTACGTAAATGATGCAGTTTCATATCTTAAAATTTAATATTAAAAATACGAATTTTTAAAATAATCTTTAACTGAATTACATTATAAAACGAAAACCTATTCCGTGCAGATTTTCAATCGCAATACCTTTTTCGTTAGCCAGAATTTTTCGCAATCGGGAAATAAAAACATCCAGGCTTCGTCCCATAAAATAATCATCATCACCCCAGAGGGAATTGAGGATTTGCTGTCTTTTTAAAACGAGGTTCTTATTATCAAGAAATAATTTCAAAAGTTCGGCCTCACGCTGAGTAAGCCCAACTTTTTCATTTTCATTAAAAAGAATAAAATTTTTTGTATCAAACTGGTATTTGCCAATTTCGTATACGGACTTTTTGTCTAAGCCATTTTTTTGGGAACGTTTCAGGAAAATTTCAATTTTCAGTAATAATTCTTCAATACTGAAAGGTTTAACCAGATAATCGTCTGCGCCCAGACGCAAACCTTTTATACGATCTTCTTTTAATGTTTTAGCCGAAAGAAAAATAATCGGCACATCAATATCTATTTTTCTAATTTCTTCAGCCAGCTCAAAACCATCCATTTTGGGCATCATGATATCCAAAATGCAAATATCAAACTCTTCATTTTTAAAAACTTCCAAACTCTTTTTTCCATTAGAACAATGTGTAACATCATAATTATTCTGTTCCAGATTATCTTTAGTCAGGAATGCTAACGTTTCATCGTCTTCGGCGTATAGAATTTTAAAATTTTTCATTTTTTGTATGGAATTGTCAGCGTTATTGTAATGCCTTGTTCTATATTATTTGTAGCGTTTATTTTCCAACAATGTAAGTTACAAATTTCTTTTACATAAAACAAACCAAGACCAAAACCATTTACTTCGTTACTCTTCTCATTTTGAATACGATAAAATTTATCAAAAATTGAGCTGATTTTTTTTGGCGGAATTCCTATTCCGTTATCGACAAACTCAAGTTTCAGAGATTGATTTTCTTTTAAAATACGGATGAGAATTTCCGGTTTCTCATTGCAGTACTTAACCGCATTATCCAACAAATTATAAACTAAATTGGTAAAATGAAAAACATCTGCATCAATCATATAATCCTCAGAATTAGTTTCGATTTTGATAACAGCTTCAGGATATTTTAATTGGATATTTGTAATCGTCTCTTCAATAACCGGAACAATCAAAATAGGTTCCGTTTTTAATTCTAAAGGGACATAATCAGATTTGGCAATACTTAAAATTTTCTCAATATGATTATTAAGCTTATTACTCTGATTGATAATAATATCGGTATAAGTATGAAGTTTTTTATCTTGCTTAATCGGATTTTGTTCAATTAAATATTTTGAAGCAATCAGAATAGACGATAAAGGCGTTTTAAATTCATGCGTCATATTATTAATAAAGTCACGTTGCAGTTCAGAATATTTTTTTTGCTGCAAAAGCTTAAAAATCGAATACACATAAATCAATAAAATAAGAATCAGTACAGTAGAAAGAATAAACCAAAAACGCATCGAACTAAACAAGTAAGTCGTTTCGTTTGGAAAACGAACAGCAAAATAATAAACTAAGTTTTTGTGTTTAGGGAAATATACCGTTTTGTTCTGCCTTCCTTTTTTAGATAACGAAATATAATCTCCATATATCATTTCATCACTCTGACAATTATACATAGCGTATTCAAAGTCAGTCGTGATATTCATTTTTTTGAATTCTGTCTGGAGGTAAAACTCCAAAATTTCGGGCTCAAAATCATTATCAACATTTACAATATAATAATCATTTGCAATTTTCTGAACAGGATTTTGTGCCGGCAATTCATGATTTGTTCCTTCATATAATTTTTTTGCCACCTCCAATAAAGCAATATGGGCCCGCTGGCTCAGTTTTTTTTGCTCCAGGTTAAAAGCCTCTTTTGTCCAGAGTAACTGGGCTACCAGTATGCTGATAATGGCAACCAAACCGAGCAGGATGATACTATTAAGTTTATTTATTTTCAAGAAAAGACAGGATTTTAAAAGTGTAATATTAATCAAAAAATAAATTAAAAACACCCCTTAACAAGTCGTTAACAAAGATTTGAAACCGCTTAACAGCCACTTGATTTCATCTGCGGTACTTTTGTAATGTAAAATTTAACCAGTAACCATTTAAATAAAAAAAACTATGAAAATTATTAAAATTTCGATGTTAGCTTTAGTCTTAGGATTAATGTCTTTCTCAGCAATTGCTCCGGTACAATCTTTAGCCACTACTGCAAAAACAGAAACTACAGCTTCAACAATTGTCTGGAAAGCAGAAACTATAGATGTTGGTGAAATCCCACAAGGAACTCCAAAAGCAATCGTTTACGAATTTAAAAATACAGGAAAAACAGCTGTTGTAATTACAAATGTTGTGGGATCTTGCGGTTGTACAGCTACAGACTATACAAAAGAACCGGTTTTACCTGGTAAATCAGCAAAAGTAACAGCAACTTACAATGCTGCAAACAAAGGTGCTTTTACAAAAACAGTAACCGTAACAACAAATGCAGAAACTGCACCAAAAATACTTACGCTAAAAGGAACAGTAATCTAAAATAAAAGGTTGATTATAAAGGGAAAAACTCCGGTCATATAATGTGTCCGGAGTTTTTTTATTAAAGATGTAAATTACTATTTAGATAAAACATCAATGCATTTATAAAATCGTTTGGTATAATGTTCTGTCGCAAGCGAAGTAATCGTTACACTACTTACTTTTCCCGAAGACGCATGTATAAATTTCGATTCCATACCATTGGCTTCGCAGATGATACCCAGATGGCCAATAATGGTTTGATCTTTATAACCGTAGAAAACCAAAATATCTCCAACTTTAAAATCTTCGGGTTTTAGTTTAATACCAATATTTTTATAACCTCCTGAACTTCTCGGCAAGTCCACATTAAAATGTTTAAACACATAACTGACAAAACCCGAGCAGTCAAACCCTTTTTTAGGATCATTTCCTGCATATAAATAGGGTGTTCCCATATATTGTTGCGCATATTCTACAATTGCATCTCTGTCTGTTTTAGCCGCTGCAGTATGAATTTGAGGGACACTTTTTTCTTCTTTTTTGCAGGTAAAAGAAGTGCATAAAATAGCGCCGGCCAAGAGTATATAAAGAGATGATTTCATTTTAATGCTGTAAGATTTAATTGATAAAGATAAGGTCTTGCTTTTGAAAATCAAAGAAATGATTTTTGAAAGCCCCTAAAGGTAACGTTAATAAACCTGAAAGTGATCGAATGGTTTTGGTGTTTTTTTATTGCTTTTTGATGTTTTAGTATCTTTTTCAATATCCTATTTCGAATATATTTGTGAATCGTATTTATATTTTTACAAATAAATTATGTTTCTCAAAAAAATAGCTGTTTTAATTTTGTTTTTGCTGATTTCGATTACTTCAATAGCCCAAAATCAAAATTTCCTGTACGCCGGAAGAGTAGAAAAACTTCAAAATAATGAAGTTGTCTTAATAGGAACGGCCTCTTCGGTTTCGTTCAATTTTACAGGAAATAAATGTGAAATTTCATTGCAAAGTGTAGACGCCTGGGAACATCATAATTATGTTTCGTTGGTTTTGGATGGAAAATATATAGGGAAAATAAGAATCGAAAAAGGAGCAGCACAAGCCTTTCCAATAAAAATTACTTCAAATAAAAAAGTACATAATCTAACGATTTACAAAACTACAGAAGCACACAGCGGCGGAATTCTATTTGCAGGAACGACAGCCAAACTGACTTCAATTTCGGCCAAAAAGAAAAAGAAAGTCGAATTTATTGGCGATTCAATTACCTGTGGAGCAGCAAGTGACCCGTCAGATATACCTTGCGATAAAGGCGAATATTTTGATCATCATAATGGTTATTATGCATATGGGCCAATACTTTCCAGAGAAATAGAGGTCGATTATTTAATGAGTTCTGTTTCCGGAATTGGCATGTACAGAAACTGGAACGACGAAAATAAAGACGAAGCCATAATGCCAGATGTGTATCAGAATTTGTATTTGACAAAAGACGCATCTAAACCCAAATACGATTTTGCTTTTCAGCCGGACATTATAAGTATCGCTCTCGGAACCAATGATTTTTCTGGGGGAGACGGCAAAAAAGAACGTTTGCCTTTTAATCCCGAAAAGTATGTTACGAATTACGTCAACTTTATAAAAATGCTGTACGAACATAATCCCAATGCACAAATTGTAATTACCAATAGTCCAATGATCAATGGGCAAAATGCGATAGTTTTTGAAGATTGTCTGAATAAAGTAAAGCACGCTTTCGCGGAAGACAAAAAGCACAAAACCATTCAGATTTTCAAATTCCAACCTATGACTCCTAAAGGCTGCTCTGGTCATCCTGATATTGCAGATCATAAAATTTTGGCAGCTGAATACGGTCCATTTTTAAAAAAGCTCCTAAATGAAAAATAATATATTTAAGTTTGTTTTCTTTCTGTTGATTTCCAGTACTATGATGGCAAACGTTACACTTCCGAATATTTTTGGCGATAATATGGTTCTTCAGCGCAACGCCGAAGTGAAAATTTGGGGTTGGGCCAGTCCAAAAGAAGAAATCAAATTGACGGCGAGCTGGAACAACCAGGAATATAAAGTCGTGGCCAATAATCAGGCACAATGGGAACTCAAAATTAAAACGCCTGAAGCGGGCGGACCTTTTACGATTTCTATAAAAGGATACAACGAAGTCGTACTTAAAAACATTTTGATTGGTGAAGTTTGGGTGTGCGCCGGACAATCGAATATGGAAATGTCTGCCAGTTGGGGAATCGATAACGGAGAAGAAGAAATGAAAAACGCAACCAATCCGAATATTCGTTTTTTTACTGTTCCGAAATTAACAGCAACAACACCACAAAATAATCTTTTAGGAAACTGGGTCGAATCGACTCCGGAGACGATGAAAAATTTCAGCGCCATTGGCTATTTCTTTGCCAAGCGGTTGAGAGAAGATTTAAAAAACGTACCAATCGGATTAATTTCATCGAATTGGGGCGGAACTCCTGCCGAAATCTGGATGCCCGAAGAAGTCGTGCAAAATGATCCCGTTTTATTAGAAAATGCCAAAAAACTCAACGAGCAGGAATACGGACCACGCCAACCCGGACGTGCCTATAACGCCATGATTTATCCCATCACGGGTTTTAAAATTGCCGGAACGTTTTGGTATCAGGGCGAATCGAACGTGGGTTCGTTGGTTTACGACAAAACATTATCGGCTTTAATTACTTCATGGAGAAAAGTCTGGCAGGACGAATTTCCTTTTTATTTTGTTCAAATCGCACCTTATAAAACCGGAAGCAACAACTTCTCAAATGTTACGGTTAGAAATTCTCAAAGAAAAATCCTGAATGAAGTTCCAAAAACCGGAATGGTTTTGACTTCTGATATTTCAGACACGATTGATATTCATCCAAAGAATAAAAAAGGTGTTGGAATTCGTTTGGCAAATTTGGCTTTGGCCGAAACTTATAAAGTCAACTCTAATTTGGTAAACGGTCCACTTTTCAAAAACATTCAAATTGAAAAAAACAAAGCTATAGTGTCTTTCGATTTTGCTGACGGATTGCATTTTAAAAACAAAACATCCAATCAGTTTGAATTGGCTGGTGCCGATGATATTTATTATCCTGCAGAAGCGACAATAAAAAACAATCAGGTGATTTTGTCAAGCAAGAAAGTTACAAACCCAACGAAAGTGAGATTCGCGTGGGGGAATACAATTCAGCCAGATTTGTTTAACAAAGCAAATTTGCCGGCTTCTTGTTTTGTTACGGAGTAGCCTTTTTTGTCATCCTGAGGAACGAAGGAACAAACTAGAAATTCCGCAATCAAAGTCGTCAATCTTTGTCGAGCTACTTGCGTTCCTTCGACTTCGCTCAGGATGACAAGATTATGGATAATTGGGCTTCTTTTTAAAACAAAAAAGCTCTAGTAACCCGCTTGCGTGAGGGATAGCAGTGAAAAGCCCACAGCCTGACGAAGGAAGTGCGAGGACTTGCAACGAATAGCCCGACCCGGAGGGACACGCCCCATAAAGAATTAGAATCTTAGTGCCTTAGTCCCGAAGCTTCGGGATAGTATCTAAAAAAAAGAATATGAAAAATAAAAACATAATAACTATTGGGGTTTTTACCCTGTTTACTGTTGGAAATATGAATGCACAGAAAAAGCCGTATCTGGATAAGAGTAAAACCATTGAACAACGTGTAGATTTGCTTTTGCCGTTAATGACTTTGGAGGAAAAAGTAGGGCAAATGAACCAATATAACGGTTTTTGGGATGTAACGGGTCCGGCTCCAAAAGGTGGAACGGCAGAACTAAAATACGAACATTTGAGAAAAGGATTAGTGGGCTCAATGCTAACGGTTCGTGGTGTGAAAGAAGTGAAAGCCGTACAAAAAATTGCGGTAGAAGAAACCCGTTTGGGAATTCCGCTGATTATTGGTTTTGATGTGATTCACGGTTATAAAACATTAAGTCCGATTCCGTTGGCAGAAGCGGCGAGCTGGGATTTAGAAGCCATTAAAAAATCGGCAGCGATTGCGGCAGATGAAGCTTCGGCATCTGGAATTAACTGGACTTTTGGTCCGAATGTCGATGTAGCAAACGATGCGCGCTGGGGACGTGTGATGGAGGGTGCGGGAGAAGACCCGTATTTGGGAAGTAAAGTGGGTTATGCCAGAGTAAAAGGTTTTCAGGGTGAAACGATTGCAGATTTGGCCAAAGTAAATACGATCGCAGCCTGTGCAAAACACTTTGCAGCATATGGTTATGTTGAAGCGGGATTGGAATATAATATTGTTGATATTAGTAATTCTAAATTGTACAATTCGGTTTTACCTCCTTTTGAAGCGACGGTACAAGCCGGAGTTCGTACGTTTATGAATTCTTTTAATACACTAAATGGTGTTCCGGCAACGGGAAATGTGTTTTTGCAAAGAGATATTTTGAAAGGCAAATGGAAGTTTAATGGTTTTGTGATTTCTGACTATGCTTCAATCCGCGAAATGATTGCGCACGGTTATGCAAAAGACGAGGCCGATGCGACTGCGAAAGCGGTAATTGCAGGATCTGATATGGATATGGAATCGTATTTGTATGTGGCAAAATTAGTCGGTTTGGTGAAAGAAGGAAAGGTAAAAGAAGCTTTGGTTGATGATGCCGTTCGCAGAATTCTTCGTGTGAAATTTGAATTGGGTCTATTTGATGATCCGTACAAATATTGCGATGAAAAGCGTGAAAAAGAGGTTGTGGGAAGTAAAGCCAATAATGATGGCGTTCTGGATATGGCGAAAAAATCAATCGTTTTGCTGAAAAATGAAAAGAATTTGCTTCCGCTAAAAAAATCAGGTCAAAAAATTGCTTTGATTGGTGCTTTGGCAAATGATAAAAACAGCCCGTTGGGAAGCTGGAGAATTGCAGCAGATGATAATTCGGCTGTTTCGGTTTTAGAAGGAATGCAGCAGTATAAAGACAATCAGCTGACTTTTGAAAAAGGAGTTGAATTATTAAAACAAAAAGCAACTTTCTTAACTGAAACGGTTTTTAACACCACAGACAAAAGCGGATTTGAAGCGGCAAAATCAGCTGCTAAAAATGCCGACGTTGTGGTAATGGTTTTAGGTGAATATGGTTTTCAAAGCGGGGAGGGCAGAAGCAGAACAGATCTCAATTTGCCAGGTTTACAGCAGGAATTGTTAGAAGAAATTTATAAAGTAAATCCGAATATCGTTTTAGTTTTAAACAACGGACGTCCGTTGAGTATTCCGTGGGCTGCAGAACATGTTCCTGCAATCGTTGAAGCGTGGCAATTGGGAACGCAAACCGGAAATGCAGTAGCACAGGTTTTATACGGAGATTATAACCCAAGTGGAAAATTGCCAATGTCGTTTCCTAGAAATGTAGGTCAGGTTCCGATTTACTACAACAAATACAGCACCGGCAGACCAATTGATAGCGATAAAAATGTGTTTTGGTCGCATTATATGGATGTGGAGAAAACGCCTCAGTTTCCGTTTGGTTTTGGTTTGAGTTATACTAAATTCGATTATAAAAATCTGAAAGTAAACAAAACTTCTTTTTCTAAAGGAGAAAATGTTCAGGTGAGTGTTGAAGTGACCAATTCAGGAAATTACGATGGAAAAGAGGTGGTACAACTATATATACATGATGAATTTGCAAGTATTGTTCGACCAATTAAGGAATTAAAAGGTTTTGAATTGGTAAACCTTAAAGAAGGTGAAACTAAAACAGTAACTTTTACTTTGACAGATAAGGAATTGGGTTTTTATGATAATGAAGGGAATTATTTAGTAGAAGAAGGAACTTTTAAAATTATGGTTGGAGGAAGTTCGGATAAAGGTTTGGAGAGTGGGTTTGAGATAAAAGGATAGAAGTTTTAATCTCGCAAAGACGCAAAGTCACAAAGTTTTTTTCGCCACGAATTCACAAATTAATTATTTAAAAATTCCTGAATTCGTGGCGACTTCTAATTTTTATGCATAGCCCCTAGCTTTAGCTAGGGGAATAAAATTAAAACAGGAAAAGGGCTTTAGCCAAACTATAACGGTTTGGCTAAAGCCCTTTTCGTTTGTGTTTATCTCCATCCAGCTAAAGCTGGACGCTATTCAATCTTAAAACTAAAAAAAAAAACTTTGTGACTTTGCGTCTTTGCGAGATTAAAAAAAGGCAGCTTTATTTATTACTTTTTTCTACCTTTAAAACTTATTAAACTTCAACCATTAAATTATAATAATGAAATATAACAGATGTGGAAAAAGCGGGTTATTATTACCTGAAATTTCTCTGGGATTATGGCACAACTTCGGGTCCGTAGATAATTTTGATAATGCCGAAAGTATTGCGGTAGAAGCTTTTGATAAAGGAATTACACATTTTGATTTAGCGAATAATTACGGACCGGTTCCGGGTTCTGCTGAAACTAATTTTGGTAAAATATTGTGGCATAACTTTCAGGGAAATCTGCGCGATGAAATCATCATTTCAACTAAAGCCGGCTACACCATGTGGGATGGACCTTATGGCGATTGGGGTTCCAGAAAATATTTGTTGTCAAGTTTAGACCAGAGTTTAAAAAGAATGAAAGTCGATTATGTTGATATTTTTTATTCACATCGTCCAGATCCTGAGACACCTATTGAAGAAACCATGATGGCGCTTGATTATGCCGTAAGAAGCGGAAAAGCCTTGTATGTGGGCATTAGTAATTATTCGGCAGAGGAAACTCGCGTTGCGGTTGATGTTTTAAAACAGTTGGGAACACCATGTTTAATTCATCAGGCAAAGTATTCGATGTTAGAGCGTTGGGTTGAAAACGGCTTGCTGGATGTTCTGGAAGAAAAAGGAGTGGGCTGTATTGCGTTTTCGCCTTTGGCACAAGGACTTTTAACGGATAAATATTTAAACGGAATTCCAGAAAACTCAAGAGCGCATAATCCGAACGGACATTTAAAGGAAGATGAGGTTACTCAGGAAAGAATTAAAAAATTAATTCAGCTGAATGAAATTGCTCAAAACAGAAACCAATCTTTGGCACAGATGGCTTTGGCGTGGTTACAAAAAGACAAACGAATTACTTCCGTTTTAATTGGGGCAAGTTCTGTACCTCAATTAAATAATAATATTGATTGTTTGCAGAATACTGAATTTACAGCAGATGAGTTAAATTCAATTGAAAAGATTTTATCTTAATATCAAACCTAACAGGTTTTTAAAACCTGTTAGGTTTCAACCTGTTTAGTTATTTTATAATCATCGCTAATCCACCTCCGCTTGCTAATCGATACGTTAACTTCGTTGTCGAATCAACTGTAATAATTTCCCTTTTATAATCGTTCGCAGCTTTATCGGCGTTTAAACCATCTGAGAAAATCTCAGCTTCAAATTTTTTACCTTTTTCAAGGAAAGAAAAATCAATTGTAATTTCTCTTGAATCCCAACTAGTAATAGAACCTAAGTACCACATATTTGCTTTTCTTCTGGCAATGCTTACAAACTTTCCAACTTCACCATTTAAGGAAACTGTTTCATCAAAAGTGGTTGGAATTTTTGCTATAAAATCGGTGCTTTCCTGTTCCTTCATATAAGCCGTTGGACTATCGGCCATCATTTGCAAAGGCGCTTCAAATATTGTGTAAAGTGCCAGTTGATGTGATCTCGTCCCCTGACTTACCGGATTGGAATGACTGGGTTTGAATTCGCTTTTGGTTGCATTTCGCATCGCACCCGGTGTATAATCCATTGGTCCGGCCATCATTCTGATAAATGGAATGGTGCAGTCGTATAACGGAACATCATCATGTGGTGTCCATTTATTATTTTCTAAACCTTTTACGCCCTCAAAATTGAGAATGTTGGGAAAAGTTCGCTGAATTCCGGTTGGTTTGTACATACCGTGAAAATCCAAAAGCAATTTATATTTAGCAGCTTTTTGAGCAATATCATAAACTGAATTTACCATTTTAGCGTCGTCACGATCTATGAAATCGACCTTAAAACCTTTAATGCCAAGTTTGGCATAATTTTCAAAAATACCTTCTATATTTTCATTCAGTGCCATCCAGGAACTCCACAAAATAATGCCCACATTTCGCTCTTTCGCGTAGGCGATTAAAGCTTCCAAATCTACATTCGGATTGTGTTTCATAATGTCGGTTTCTACGCTCCAGCCTTCATCCAAAACAACATATTCGACTTTATTTTTAGAAGCAAAATCAATGTAATATTTATAAGTTTGAGTATTTATTCCGGCTTTAAAATCAATATTGTAAATGTTCCAGTCATTCCACCAATCCCAGGCCACTTTTCCGGGTTTGATCCAGGAAATATCTTTTATTTTGGACGGTTCCGCGAGTTTCTGAACCATATCATTATTGGCTAAAGCCGAATCATTTTCAGAAATGACAATCGCTCTCCACGGAAAAGTTCTTGTTCCTTTGGTTTTAACCAAATAATCGGCTCGTTCTGTAATTAGTTTGTTGAGGTTATTAAAACCGCCGTTAGTTTCCTTTATAGGATATTTAGAAAATCGAGATTCAAAACCCGATTTTGATTTTGTATTCGTAACAAACAATCCCGCATAATCTTCGAGATTGGCTTCCAGAAAAACCGCTTTTTTATGATTTTTATAATCAATTAAAAAAGGAAGAAAAGCCAAAGTATCTTTGGTGAATTCGCTTATTTTTTTGTTTTCATAATGCGATTCAAACGACGAAATATAAGGATCTTTCGGATTTCTCAAATCGCGAACATAAGGCATCAAAGTATTATAATCCTGATCAAAATTCAGAATCACTTCTTCATTTTTTACCGTAATATCTTTTTTCTTTTTGGTGATAAATCGATATGCGGCACCATCATCAAAAACACGATATTCAATACTGAAATCATTTTTAAAATTTAAAACCAATTGATTGTATTTATTCTGAACTGATTTTTTTTTATAAAATGGAGAATCAAACGAAGCATCAACACTTTCTTTTTTCGAATTTAGAACAACAGGATTTTTTCCTAAAACAATATTTTCGTCTAAAGTCATCGACATTTCAGAAGGGGCCAGAATCAAATCTTTTCCATGCAAAACGCTCCATGAAATTTTATCAGTCAACAAAATTTTAACCTCAATTTTCCCATCAGGAGAAGTCAAAATAAAGTCCTGTTTCTGCTGAGAAAAAGAAAGATTTAAAAGTAAAAATGATAAGATAACAAATAATTTATTCATATCGGGAAGTTTAAACCATGTAAGTAATAGGAGAGATTATAAGTTTGCGAACGTTTAAAGGAACTTATATTACTTTTATGGTGAAAATAATTAAATCTTTTTCAATTGTTTATTGTATTTCTTTACAATATCTAAAGTCGATTTATCTGAAGAAAAAACAGAATTCAATCCTTGTGGTTCTTGCGGAGGATCTGTTGTTAAGGGCTCACCGGTATTCCATTTTCCGGTTTCGTTAACTGCTTTTCCCTCGCCACCAAATCCCCAGAAGTTTGCTGCTTGCAACGGACCATTATTTTTAACGCTTTCTGCCACCCGGCTAAAAACGTAATTGTAAAAAATATCCCTGTTTGCTACTGATGAGCCGGCAATTAGGTTTTCGTTTTCTCTTGGTAAACCAAATTCTTCAATGATAATAGGGCGTTTTAAATGATTGGCAACAGCTACATGTTTGTCGATATATTTTCCGGCATTTTCTAAAGTTGTCGATAACGTTTTTTCAGCATTATCAGCTTTAAACCAATTCCAGTTTTTCGGCCAGATGTGCATGGTCAAATAATCAATATTCGGATTCTGATGTGTTCTTTCAAAAATCCCAATATCATCATTCGAACTATTTAAGCCTTCAGAACCAGTCGAAATCAAATGATTTTTATCGAGACTGTCCATTAAATTCACAATATTATTCAGCCAAAGCGTAAATTTTGCTTCGTTTTCAACAGTAAAAAGTCTTGGTTCGTTGCCCACCTGCCACGCCATAATGGTGTTGTCTTCTGTATATTTCTTTTTAGAATAGACATTTGTTCTGCCCATAATAAACTTTACATGATCTTCTAAAGCTTTCATACAAGGTTCACAGCTATGAAATTGTTCGGTATACGACATAAATTGCGGCCATGTATTTGGCGCAATATTCGGAACCGGAATTGTACCTTTACCATTCCATTCTAAATATTGCGACAATCCTCCGGACCATTCCCAGTTATTCGTCAAATACAAAACCGCATACATTTTGCGTTTGTTCATTTCGTTCATCAAAAAATCCAGTCCGTCAAGTAAATCTTCATCGTATTTTCCCTGTTCGTATTGCAGCGCCTGACGAACCGTAAAATCATATTTTCCGCCATCGGCACCCACCAGAACGCGCAAATTATCGATTCCGTTTTTTTGCATTAAATCCAATTCACGAAGTAGTCTTTTTCGGTCGCCTACTTTTTTTGAAGCGAGTAAACTTCCGTACCAATAATTGGTTCCAATGTACGCATACGGTTTATCGCCTTTGTAAAATTGTGTTCCTTTTACCGTAATTTTTTCCTGCGCCTGACAAGCGATTACAGAAAAAATTAAAGTGAATCCGATGGTTTTTAGAAAGTTGTTTTTCATACGTTTATTTGTTTTCCTAACAGGTTTTCAAAACCTGTTAGGTATTTATTATTTACGTCTATAATATTTAACAGATTGCGTGGCTTCGACTCTGCTCAGTCTGACAAAAAACCCGAACCGAGATAAGTTGTTTTATTTTGGCATTTCATACATCTTAGGCAAAGAATTCAATAATGCCGATTTTGGTTTTGCAGTAAACGTCTTAAAATCAGTTGCATTCGAAACAGCATTATTCGGCACATAATAAGCATCTTTACTATTGTTCCAAAACATTACATAACTTATCGAAATAACCGGAACATCAAAAGTTGGATGATCGTTTAACGCAGTGTATAGATAATTTGAAAACCAATCTGTAATAGGCGGATTTGTTGTAGTAACCTGATATCCTGTTTCGGTCAATGCTGCAATTTTAACTTTGTTGTGAGCTAAAGTCGATATCATTTTTAGTTTTAAATTGGCATTTTTGGCACCAGAACTCCCCTGATTATTAAAATCGCCGTAATTATCTATTCCTAAAACATCGACATATTTATCTCCGGGATAGCGGCTTAAATAAGATTCGGCTGTTGTATAAGAGTTGTCAGGAGAAAAGGCGTATAAAATGTTGTGCACCCCTTTTGTATTCTTTAAATAATCAACCGTAAATTGATAAGCAGTTTTATATTCTTCGGGAGTACAAAAATTAGCACCCCACCAAAACCAGCTTCCGTCAAATTCGTGTAAAGGCCTGAAGATTATCGGAATCAATTCTCCATTTGAACCTTTTAAGTTTAAAACTACGCTGGCAATTTTGTCGAGTTTTTTCTTGTACCATTCATGATTGGTTCCGCCGGGTAAAATACTTTTAAAAGCTGTTGCCTTTTCATCAGCAGACATATCTGCTGCGTAAAAAGAATCTTCATTGTTGGGTTCTCTCAAATGCCAGCAAAAAGTGTTGATTATGCCTTTCGCGTAAGCGGCTTTTACATCGGCTGTAATTTTTAATTCCTGCTGATAAAACCAATTATCTGTTTGCCCGTTATTGTTTTTGTCGGTAATAAACATGAAATCTGAACCTAAAAGCGCAGGATCAAAATCGGTATTTTTTTTAATGTCAGAATCTCCGCCCGCATCTTCGTAAAAACTATTAAAAGCATCCTGCTGACCAATAGCCACTTTTGTTTTAGCAAGTTTTTTTAAGTTGTAAAACAATGCTGCCGTTTCTTTTGTAGCATTGGCATCGACCATATAAGTTGCTGTGTTTGCAGTAGTCAACGGGTCATCTTGTATCGCAGGATCGGGTATAATTTCCTGATCGGCATCTTCTTTGTCAGAAGAACAGCTGGCAAAAGTTAAAATCAGGAAACTTATAAATGCTATTTTAAGAAAAGTGGTTTTCATTTTTTAGGTTTTAATTCTGTGAATAAGTTCTGAACATGCACGGCTATTATGATAAGGGCATTTCCAGAATCCGGCCTTGTCTTTTTCAATCAAAGAATAATTGCGGTTAATTCCCCAAAACCACTCTCCATTTTGTTGGTCAAGAATGTGTTTTTTTATAAAATCCCAGTTTTTAAAAACAATATCTAAATACTCTTCATTTTGGGTAATTTCATAAGCATTATAAAAGCCAATTAAAGCTTCGGCCTGAACCCACCAGTGTTTTTCTGCAATTAATTCATTCTTGTCAGAATTAAATTCGTACCACAAACCGCCGTCACTATCTAAACCTTCTATGGTAACCTGGGCCATTTGAACGGCGTGTTTTTTATAACTCACGACTAGATTTTCATCCTCAGAAATTTCTGCGCATTGTAATAGAAGCCAGGCGGCTTCGATATCATGACCGTATGAAATTACGTCTGGTTTTTCGATCCAGTTTTCATCAAAAAACAAACGAAGATGCCCGGTTTTTGTATTAATAAAATGTTTTTCTATGGTTTGCAGTAATTCGATAATATCTTTTTGAAGTGCTTTGTCTTTCCAAACCTTAAACAAATTCGCATAAGCTTCTACAATATGCAAATGAGTGTTCATGGTTTTCTTTTCATTGGCGTCTTTTTCACTCAAACGCAAATCTTCTATCGGTTGCCAGTCTCTTGTAAACGCTTCAAGATAACCTTTGTTTACTGGGTCGTAACTGTGTTTTTGTATTTTTAGGTATAAATTAATAGCTATAGCCAATGCTTTTTCATCTTTAGAAATAACATAATATTCAGATAATCCGTAAATGGCAAAAGCCAAAGCGTAAATCTGATTTTTGGTATCTTTTGGTGTTTTGTCAGCATTGATGCTCCAAAACAAGCCGCCAAATTCCGTATCATAAAAATATTTAGACAAATAATCAAAAGCTCTATGTGCTATTTTTTTATGTTCTTCATTTTTTGTGATTTGATATCCGGATGAAAATGACCATAAAATTCGGGCATTCAAAACAGAACCTTTTTCAGCGTTTTCAATTACGTTTTCATCGTTATCAATCTGACCAATAAAACCATCATTTTGAGTATCGATCGCGTTTTTTGACCAATATCTTAAAATGCTTTCCAGTTCAGCCGATAATTCTGTTTTGAGTTGCTTTAATTGTTCTGACACGATAAATTATATTGCGTTATTTTTTTCGATTTGACTGATGATTGTGTTTACAGAACCCGCGGAAATAAAAGTATCTTCAGGGGTGTTCATCACATAATCAATTAATTTTTCTACAGATGAAACGGCTACATGCATTCTTGTGTCTGATGAAGCATAATAAATAAAAACTGTTCCGTCAGTGTCTTCAATCCAGCCATTTGTAAATAATACGTTTGATACGTCACCAACTCTTTCAATTCCCTGAGGTCCCATAAAATGTCCGGCAGGAACATGGGTTACTTTGGTAATATCATTCAAATCGGTCATAAACATATAGAGTGTGTAGCGCAAACCGGCAGCAGTGTTACGAACTCCGTGTGCTAAATGCAGCCAGCCTTTTTTTGTTTTGATAGGAGCAGGGCCGGCACCATTTTTTAATTCATATATGGTATGATATTTTTTTTCGAAGATAATTTTTTCGTCTTTTACAACAGGGTTTGTCATGTCTTCAATATAGCCCAAACCGATTCCGCCACCGTTTCCTACATCAATAAAACCATCTTGCGGACGTGTGTACAAAGCATATTTTCCGTTTACAAATTCCGGGTGCAAAACCACATTGCGCTGCTGGCCTGTATTCGAAATCAAATCGGGCAATCTTTCCCAGTTTACTAAATCTTTTGAGCGTACAATTCCGGCATTGGCTACAGCCGAACTTGTATCGCCTTTTGGTGCTTTAGGATCTTTTCTTTCGGTACAAAAAATACCATAAACCCATCCGTCTTCATGATTGATCAAACGCATATCGTAAACGTTTGTGTCCGGTTCCTGAGTCTGCGGAATCACGCATGGTTTGTCCCAAAATTTAAAATTATCAATTCCGTTTGGGCTTTCTGCTATTGCAAAAAAAGATTTTCTGTCAATTCCTTCTACGCGAACAGCAAGCAGGTATTTTCCGTTCCATTTCATGGCACCGGCATTAAAAGTGGCATTCATTCCGATTCTTTCCTGCAGAAAAGGGTTCGTTCTTTCGTTAAGATCAAAACGCCAGTTCAACGGTACATGCGCTGCTGTAACCACAGGGTTTTTGTAGCGGTCAAATATTCCGTTTCCTGCATTTTCTTCAGGGGTATTTTTTAGCTCAATTAGTGCTTTATGTTCTTTTTCTAATGCTACTTTTCTATCCTGAAATGTAGTTGAAGTGGCTATTGTTGTCATATTAATCTATTTCTGGTATCTGTATAATTAATTGGTCTGGTCTCTTTTTTCGTTTAAATCCTGTTCTATGATTTGTAGTTTTTCTTCAGATAAAGGATAAAAAAGAATAAAAGCGACTGATATAAAAGCTGCGATTGCAGGAAGTATGCTTAACATTAATTGAATTCCGTTTTGGGTTGCAACAGTTTGTTCAACATTGGCCTGAAATCCAAAATATCCCAAAAGCCATCCGGCTCCTGCTCCACCAATTGTCCAGCCAAATTTTTGTGACATTGAGGATGCAGAGAAAACCAATCCCGTAGCTCTGCGGCCTTGTTTCCATTCTGAATAATCGGCACTGTCAGCATACATTGACCAGATTAGTGGAAAAATGCATCCTGCACAAATACTGATAAGAACCTGAAAACTCATGATTAAGAAGATATCTTCTTTTCCGAAGAAATAGAAAATCAAACTCAAAAGTGCTGCTAAAGCCATCGCACCAAAAAAAGTATTTTTCTTGCCTATTCTGTTGGCAATGGGTGTCGCGATAATAACGCCGATAATATTGGCAGCCTGACCCAAAACCAAATAAATAGAAGTTGGAGTCATGTGAAAATCAGTTCCGAATAAATTGAAATCAAAATTGATACTGCTGCTTACGTAATATTTAAAATAATAAACGGCAGCACCGTCACGAATTGAGTTGAAAACTAACGCGCCAATTCCGGCACCCAGTAAAATCCACCACGGTTTGTTTTTAAGTAAATCTTTTAAATCTTCTTTTAAATTATTTTTTTCATCAGCAATTGGTTTTACTCTTTCTTTTGTGAAGAAAAAACAACCCCAGAAAAAAGCCGTTGTAATTACTCCAAATACAGAAATTGTTGCCAGCCAGCCTGATTTTGAGTTTAGGCTTCCGCCGAAGTAATTTACAAGAGGTTCAATAAGCCAAAGTGCCAGTAAACTTCCCCCAAAGGCAAAAACCATTCGATAAGAAGATAGCGTGTTCCTTTCTTTTCGGTCAGATGACATTACGCCCAAAAGTGAGGCATACGGCACATTGATTAGGGAATAAATCATCATCATGAGTGAATACGTAACGTAAGCATATATTATTTTCCCTTTTTCGTCAAAATTCGGCGTATAAAAAGTCAAAACGCCTATTACGGCAAAAGGGACGGCAACCCATAATAAATACGGTCTGAATTTTCCCCATTTCGTTTTGGTTCTGTCGGCAATGATTCCCACAATAGGATCGAAGCAGGAATCCCAGATTCTGGTGATCAAAAACATAGTTCCTACCACGGCAGGTGCTAATCCGAACACATCGGTATAGAAAAACAAAAGATACATACTGAAAATTTTCCAGAACATGGATGATGCGGCATCTCCAAGGCCGTAGCCTATTTTTTCTTTTAAACTAATTTTATCGTGCATTCGGTTTGTTTTTTTTAAGGTTTAAGTTAGTTTGGGTTATTATTTAAATGTCTTTTGAATGTCTTTTTCAAATAAAGTTTTGTCCAGATTATAAAAATCGACAAAATCTTTTTCACTTACTTGCCCGGGATACGGAGTATAATAATGCATTTTTTGTTCTTTTTCCTGCCAGCCGTGATTTCTCCATAAAAGGACATAAGAAATTTTATATTCACCAATAGCTTTTACAAGAACTCCTGTCCACCATTTTGTATCAGGAATTGCCTCATATCCGGCTTCTGCCAGAGCAATTGGTTTGTTTTGTTCCTGACCAATTTTATTAATTATTTTAAACTGATTCTGAACTTCTTCAATAAATTTTTCCCCTTCCTTGTCATCATTATTCTGATAAGAATCAAAACTCAGAATATCTGCGTAATCAGCACCAGGATAGTTTGCCAAATAATCTTCTTCTGTTTTGAAACTACTGGTATTGTAGACATATATTAAATTATGAACACCTTTTTTTTGTAGATAATCAAAAGTGAATTTCCATAAAGTTTTGAATTCTTTGGGAGTGCAATTTCCTTTTCCCCACCAAAACCAACCGCCGGTCAATTCGTGATATGGCCTGAAAAGGATCGGAATGTTTTTTCCTTTTTTGTCTTTTAATGACAAAAAGAAATAAGCTGCTTTATCCAACCAAGAAGTAAATTTTTGATGATTTTCTCCACCGGGCAAAACTGTTTTTACTGCATTTGGAGTATTATCCCAGGCGTTTTTTCCTGTTTTTGGATTGTCAAAATGCCAGCTTACAGTAGAGATACCGCCTCTTTCGTTTGCTTCTTTAATATATTGTTGCATTTTGGCAAAAGGAACTCCGTCAATATTATTAGCGTCGTCTTTTTCTAATCCTGCAATATCCCATCCATAAACGGCAGGATAATCGCCTGTGACATCTTTTATATCGCTTTTGCCATTTTCATATTTCCAATTTACACCATATGCAAGATCGTCCTGATGACCAAAAAGAAAACCTTTTTGAGTTAATTGATTCAGCTTTTTATAAAGAGAAACAGTTTCGGGTGTCGCTTTTTTATCTGAAAGTGACAAATTAGTATTAGTCATGTTATTTTTAGAAGAGCAGGAAACCCCAATAAATACGGTCGTTATAAGGATAAATATGTTTTTTTTCATTATAAAGTATTTTGTTTTTAGTACCATAATATTTCAAAGTGACATATTATATGATGTTGTAAACTGCTGAGATTTTCAATCGTCAATTCATTATGGTTTCTTCGATAAAATTATTAAAACTTTAAAAAGATATTCTATTAAAAATGATTAATGTTTATTATTAATAGTGTTTTTAAAAAAATGATAATTCTATTTTTCAAAGATAAACGGATGTTTCTCGTCTAATTAATATTATTTTATCAATTATATATCATATTATTGCAAAACAAAACGCGATATTATTTTAAAAATAAAGATATAAGATGAGTAATGCTAAAAATTTTTACAGAGAAATTGCGCCGCTTTCGGCCGGAGACAGCTTTTTGGTTTTTGACAGAGTGAAAGATAGTTTTGATTTTCCGGTACATTATCATCCTGAATTTGAGATTAATTTTATCTTAAACGGAAAAGGGGTGAAGCGTGTTGTGGGTGATAATATTGAGGAAATTGATAATGTTGAATTGGTTTTGATTGGGCCAAATTTATATCACGGATGGGAACTAAATAAGTGTACAAGTAAAAAAATTCATGAAATTACAATTCAGTTTCATAATGATTTATTTCATGAATCTTTATTGTCAAGACGCATTATGAATCCGATCCGAGATATGTTTAATCGTTCGATACATGGAATTTTATTTTCAAAAAAAGTGGCCGAAGAGTTAACGCCAAGATTAGTAAAGCTCTCTAAACTAGATGGAATGGACTATTTTTTGGAAATTACATCTTTATTATATGATCTTGCAAATTCAAGAAACCAGCGATTGCTGTCTACTTATACGGTAGATTATGATACGTTTGATGATTATGATAAAATGAAACTGGTTTATGAATATGTACAAAAACACTTTGCCGAAAAGATTACTCTTGAGGATGTTGCAAATGTAGCCAGCATGTCTATAATTTCCTTTAACCGATTTATTAAGAAACGTACCGGAAAAACATTTGTCAATTATATAAATGATATTAGAATAGGATATGCTGCCCGTTGGCTGGTAGAAAAGGATATGAGCGTTTCTGAAGTTGCTTTTAAATCCGGGTTCAATAATATTGCAAACTTCAATCGTAGTTTTAAGGCTACTAAAAACTGTACACCCAGTCAGTATAGGGAAGATTTTTCTGGACTAAAGCGAATTTTGTAGTGATACTTTTTTTGCACAAACAAATATTATTTTTAACGAAATCGTTTGCTTTTTTCGATATTCGTTAATTTTAATTTATAAAACTACTTTGGTTTTGTATATCTTATTGTGAATAATTCAATTTTATTGTGTTTTTATTTTTATATGTGTTTTTTTATTCGCATATAGTAAAAATATTATCATCAAATGATATAATACTATCGATTTGATGTTTCCTTCTGTTATAGATTTGTTAAATAATCAGCAATAAAATAATACCCTCTTTTTATTACTGAATTATAGATTAAAACGAATTTAAACTAACCAAACATTTATTATGAAAAAACTAATGACTAATCTCATTCATTGGAACGCTGGCCACAGAGCGGTACCTTTGATTTTATTCTTGTTACTGACGAGTAATTATATTTCGGCTCAGGTAAAAATATCAGGAACAGTATCTGACGATAAAGGAATGACTATTCCTGGTGCAAACATTGCCGTTGTGGGATCTAAAGTGGCTGTTTCGACAGATTTTGATGGAAAATATACTATTGATGCTCCGGCAAATGGAACGTTACTTTTTTCTTTTATTGGATTTGATTCTCAAAAAGTTGTTATTGGAGGAAGAACAAAAATAAATGTCTCTCTAAAATCAAGTTCAGAAGATTTGAAAGAGGTAGTCGTAATTGGTTATGGAACTCAAAAGAGAAAAGATGTAAACGGTGCTATTTCATCTGTACAAGCTAAGGATTTGGAGAACTTAAAGCAGGTTTCTGTTGATCAGATGCTGCAGGGAAAAGCTGCCGGGGTTTCTGTAACAAATAATTCAGGTCAACCTGGTGGAGCTGCTTCCGTTAGAGTGCGTGGAACTACTTCTATTACAGGTACAAATGAGCCTTTGTATATTATAGATGGTGTGCCAATTTCTGGAGATGCTACAGGAAAATCTACCAGCGGTCAGACTTTGGCCGGTAAAGATGGATTTTCATCTTCCGGGGGAAGCGGTAATAATGCTATGAGTCCATTATCTATGATAAATCCTAGTGATATCGAATCTATGGATATTTTGAAAGATGCGTCTGCAACAGCTATTTATGGTTCAAGAGGTGCCAATGGGGTTATTATTATTACGACCAAATCCGGAAAAAAAGGAACTGGAAAGATTGCTTATGAAAATTATACTTCTTTTAGTTCAGTTGCCAATAAATTGGACGTATTAGATTTACAGCAATATGCAACCCTAAAAACACAATTGGCAAATCTCTGGGGATTTCAAACCCGTCAGGAATTCTCTCATCCAGAATTATTAGGGCCGGGAACCAACTGGCAGGATGAGGTTTACAGAACTGCTATTACTCAAAATCATCAATTATCATTTTCTGGAGCAAAAGACGGAACAAGTTATTATTTGTCAGGAAGTTATCTGGATAATCAGGGAACAATCATTAATTCTGGACTAAAAAGATATACGGTTAGGTTAAACCTTGATTCAAAAATAAAATCATGGATACGAGTGGGAGGTAATCTTACCGGAGGTATTACTAATGAGGATATTACAGTAAATCAAAGTTATTCCGGATTAATATCAAATACCTTATTGCAAGCACCGGATATCCCTGTTCGTAATCTCGATGGTACTTTTGCAGGACCGCCAACATCTGAGCAAAGTGTAACATATTATAATCCTGTTGCTGAAGCATTAACAAGAGAAAATAAATTAGTCAGAAAAAATTTCCTGGGAAATATTTATACAGAAATAGAGTTGTTAAAAGGTTTAAAATACCGTCTGGAAATTGCTGCAAACACAGAATTCTCAGAAAATGACGATTTCAGACCCTCTTATGCATGGGGAAGCCAGGTAAATTTATTGGCAGACCTTGATGTGAGAAGACAAAACTGGTATTCGACAAACATCAAAAATTTATTGACTTACGACAGAACTTTCGGAAAACATAAGTTTACAATCTTAGCAGGTCAGGAAGCTAATGATTCACATTGGGAAGGACTTGTTGCATCTGCACAAGGTTTTAAAACAAACTCTATTCATACAATTAATCTGGCAGATGTTGATAATAACACTATTACTCAATATAAAGGAAGCGCTTCACTTTCGTCTCTTTTTGCCCGTGTTATTTATGATTTTAATGATAGATACAGTATCACAGCATCAACAAGACAGGATATTTCATCAAAATTTGATCCAACAACAGATAATCAAAAAGGTGTCTTTAATGCAATTTCGGGTTCATGGAGATTGTCTAGCGAGTCTTTTATGGAAGGAACGCGTAAATATGTTGATAATATTAAGTTTAGAGTTGGTTATGGTGAAACCGGAAATCAACAAATTCCGAACAATAGTTATTCTGCAATGCTAGGAGTGCAGAACTCAGGATTAGGAAGTGGATTTTTGCCATCAAACTATCCAAATCCGGGATTGGTTTGGGAGTCTCTAAATCAGACAAACTTCGGAATCGATTTTACAATGCTTGATAATAAATTGTCTGCAAGTTTTGATGTTTATGATAAAAAATCAAAAGGATTTTTATTTCAGGTTCCATTGCCTTTATACTTAACTGGGGGCGGAGGACAATATGGAGGTATTTCTGCGCCATACTCTAATTTGGGAACCATGAGTAATAAAGGATATGACATTACTTTTGGATATGACATGAGATCTGCAGGTAATTTTAATTGGAATTCTTCTTTGGTTATTTCTCATTATAAAAACAATTTAGATGAAATTGCCAATGGTATTATTTTGACTCAGGAAGTTAATACAAACGGCTACCAGCCTGTAGTGGTTACAAATACAACAATCGGTAACCCAATTGGATTGTTTTACGGTTATAAAACAGATGGCTTGTTCAAAGATCAGGCAACTCTGGACAGTGCGCCAATTCAGTTTGGTCAGCCTGTTGGAACAGGAGCCGGAGAAACCGCTTTGGGAGATGTAAAATATGTAGATGTAAATGGTGATAAAAAAATTGATGCAAGCGATAAAACTTTTATAGGTAATCCTCATCCAAAATTTACTTACGGGTTTACTAATAACTTCAAATACAAGAATGTAGATTGTTCTATTTTTCTTCAGGGATCGTATGGAAATGACGTAATGAACCTGACCAGAAGAGGAGGTACTACAAATGCATCATTATACGACAATCAATTAGTGCAGGCTATGGATTATTATTCTCCTGAGAATACAGGAAGTAACAACCCAAGACCTATAGCTGATGGATCAAATACCAATTTATTAATCTCTGACCGCTATGTTGAGGACGGTTCTTATTTGAGAATCCAGAATGTTACAATCGGGTATTCATTGCCGCTAGATGTAATCTCTAAATATAAATTGTCAAGATTAAGATTATACGCATCTGCGCAAAACCTATATACGTTTACTGACTATTCAGGTTATGATCCGGAGATTGGTTCATTCAATCAGAATGTGCTTTTATCAGGAATTGATAACGGTAGATATCCTATCGCAAGAACATTTTCAGTTGGACTTAACGTAGAATTTTAAAAAAATAAAATAAAATGAAAAAGAAATCTTTTTTAAGTAGATATAGTTTGCTACTGGTAGCAGCAGCATTTCTGACCCTTGGTTCATGTCAGGAAGATTTTACAGACCGACCTTCTGAAGACGGAATCAGTTTGGATTCGTATTATAGTACAAACGATCAGGTAGCATCTGCAACAAATGGTATGTACAGCAGAACATGGTTTCAGATGTATAACAAGTTTTGGTGGGCGCTTGAAGTGGGTTCGGGAAACATGTATTCGGGTTCGCCAGATGTAAGCGGATTAAGAACTTTTGCTCTGAACGGTAGTGATCCTGAATTAGTAAACGGCTGGTCTTCATTATGGGCCAATGTTCAGCAATCAAATATGATTATTAATTTCCTTGCTGACAGAGTTGGGCCGGCTGTAGATCAAAATGTTTTAAACAATACAATTGGTGAGGCTTATTTTATGAGAGCCACTGCCTATTTTGACTTAGTAAGACTATGGGGACCGGTGCCGATTATAGAGAATCCTCTGGAATATACCAGTAATCCTTATATTAATACCAATCGTGTTGAAGATGTTTATACTTTAATGGTTATGGATTACTTAAAGGCTATTGAGTTATTGGCAGATAAAAACAGAGGAACAAATTATGCTAATAACGGACACGTTTCTAAAGGTTCAGCTCGTGCATTTTTAGCAAAAGTTTATTTGTATCAAAAAGATTATGCTAAAGCAAGAGCAATGGCAGAAGCGGTAATAAACAGCGGGGAATTTAAACTTTTAGGAGGAGATCAGTTACCATCAAAAAGCTTTGGAGATTTGTTTACTTATGGAAATAATAATAACGAAGAGTCAATTTTTGCAATTCAATGGAAAGGAGACGGAGCTTACGGATCAGCCAATAACAGTAATACACAATTTGGTTTTCAGGATGGAACATTATCTACTTCAAATGCATCTTATGCAGGAGTTTTTGGTCCAAGTCAGGAGGTTATACTTTCCTTATATGGTCCGGGCGATCTTAGAAAACACGAAACTGTAATGGTTGCGGGAGATACTTATCCAACACTAAAAACAACTCAGGGAATTGGTTTAACAGTTCCGACCGGTAAGGACCTTGCTCAGGGATCCGGAGGAGGAATTAAAAAGTATTGTATTGGTGTTGTAAACGGAAATGTAACAGGTCCGGCAGATGCCTGGGCAATGATGGATAATAATACATATGTAATGCGTTATGCGGAATTATTGCTGATTCATGCCGAAGCTGTTTTGGCAGGAGGAGCAAGTACTTCTGATGCTTCAGCTTTAAGCTCAATTAATGCTGTGAGAAGAAGAGCGGGATTAGCAAATCTGGCTTCAGTAACGTTTGACGATATTTTCTTAGAAAGAAGAAAAGAATTGTGTTTTGAAGGAGATTATTGGTTTGACTTAGGCCGTATTGATAAACAAAAAGCAATAGCCATTATGTCTGCGCAAAACAGAGGAGACAGAAATGCAGAACGTCATTATACACCTGTATATAGCGAAGATCATGCTACAAATGATTTCTATATGGATTATCCGGACAATGAGGTAGCCAAAAATCCTAAGTTATTACAAGCGCCGGTTCCTTATACTTTTAAATAATTAGTAAAATTTGAATATTATGAAAAATATAAAAATAAAATACTTATTGCCTTTTTTTGCAATAGCTGCTTTAGCTTTGGGTATCTTCTCCTCATGTGACAGTGATAATGAAGGTTCGTCTGGATCATCAGGGACTTTAAGTATTACAAGTGTAGTAAAAGCAGAACCGGGAGATTTGGTTCCTGTTACACAAGGAGACCCAAAAAACTATTATATCATCAGAGGTACAGGGCTTTCACTTGTTCAAAAAATCTATTTCAATGATTTTGATACGTATTTTAATCCTGTATTAGTTACAGATACAGAAATATTTGTATTAATAGATGAGAAAACACCTTATGCAAATGCTAGTAATAAACTAAAAGTTGTTACTAAAAATGGTACTGTTCTTTATGATTTTATAACGAAACCGCCAACGCCAAAATTTGATAGTTTTAATTCTATCAATGCTGCCGAAGGTGATATAGTAACTGTTTATGGAGATTATTTCTTAAATCCTCAGGTAAAAGTAGGAACTGTAGATGTACCGGTTATTTCATCTACATTAACGGAGATAAAATTCAAAATGCCGGCCAATGCAACAGATAAGTATGTAACTGTTACGAATATTTCGGGTTCAACAGTTTCTGCAGAAGCAATTGGTTCAGCTCTTTATGATGATGTACTTCAGGGAGATGCAGGACATTGGATGTGGGATGGAGATGATACTTTTGATACTAATTTTAAAGACGATAAAGTTCAGGGAGAAGCTGCTATTAAATTTGTTTTTGGAGGATGGAATGGTGCTGATATGAAATTTAATTCCAGAAATGTTTCAAAATACAAAGCATTCAGAGTTAAGGTTAAAAGTGTTTCTACCAATACAGCAGCTAGCGTAATATTTGTATTTGGAGGATGGGCTTATCAAATTAAAAAAACAATTACAGACAAATGGACAACAATCGAAATTCCGTTTTCTGATATCGGTAATCCAACTACTTTTGATCAGTTAACATTGCAAGAATCAGGTGGTTTTGGAGGAAATACGATTCTTATGGACGACATGGTATTTGTATTAAAATAAAAGATTTTTTTTATTTTGAGTTTGTTTAATATTCCCTAATTACTCAATTAGGGAATATTTTTTAATAATTAATCTGAATTAAAATGAAAAAAATAATCATAGCATTAACTTTAAGTGTGTCAGTTTTTGGTTTCGGTCAGGGAAATACACACACGCAGCAAGCCGGCAAGTTTGAAGGTTTGGCAATGACACCGCCAATGGGCTGGAATTCATGGAATACTTTTGCAACCAATATTGACGAGAAATTAGTAAAAGAAACTGCAGATATAATGGTTTCCTCTGGGTTGGCCGCCGCAGGTTATAATTATATTGTATTAGATGATGGCTGGATGACAAAAGAGCGTGACTCAAATGGTGATTTGGTGCCGGATCCGGTTAAATTCCCAAACGGAATGAAGTCTTTGATCGATTATGTGCACAGTAAAGGCTTAAAATTTGGTTTGTATAATTGCGCAGGCACTCAAACCTGCGCCGGGTATCCGGGAACTCGGGGCTACGAATATCAGGACGCTCGCTTTTATGCTAAACTGGGAATCGATTTCTTAAAGTATGATTGGTGCAATACAAAAGGAATTACTGCGCCAGAAGCGTATACAACAATGAGTAATGCATTAAAAACCGCAGGAAGACCAATCGTTTTCAGTCTTTGCGAATGGGGCGATAATCAGCCTTGGGAATGGGGGAAGCCGGTTGGGAATTTGTGGAGAATTTCGGGAGATATATATCCTTGTTTTGATTGTGAGTTCAAGCATCCTGAAAACTGGTCATCATGGGGATTTATGAAAATTGCTGATATGCGAAAAGATATCCGTAAATATTCAGGACCGGATCATTGGAATGATTTTGATATGATGGAAGTTGGAAACGAGATGAATGATACCGAAGATAAATCGCATTTTGCAATGTGGTGTATGTTATCATCACCATTGTTTACAGGAAATGATTATAGAAAAATGTCAAAAGAAACTCTGGCAATCCTTACAAATAAGGAAATGATTGCCGTAAATCAGGACAAACTAGGGATTCAGGGATTTAAATATTTAGCAGAAGACGGAGTAGAAGTGTGGGTAAAACCACTTTCAGATAATAATTGGGCGGTAACGTTTTTGAACAGAAGTGATGTTGCTAAGAAAATAAACTTTGATTGGAAAAAACACTCATTTAAAGATGCTGATTTTGGTTACGAAGCCGATTTTTCAAAGGCACTTTTTAAAATAAAAGATTTATGGAAGAACAAACAAATTGGTAATACCAAAAAGAACTACCTTGCAGATCTGGCTTCGCATGACTCAGTTACACTGAGATTAATTCCTTAAAATTATTCAGTATGAAATCAAAAACTAAACTTTTTATTATTGTCTTATTGTCAATATTTGGAATCTCTAACGCCCAGTTTGTAAAACAACATGGACAGCTTAGTGTTCAGGGAACTCAGTTGACAGACAAAAATAACAATCCAATCGTGTTGCGCGGAATGAGTTTTGGATGGCATAGTATGTGGCCAAGATTTTATAATGAAAAAGCAGTCAGTTGGCTAAAAAAAGATTTCAACTGTAATGTTGTTCGTACGGCAATGGGCATAGAGCTTGGAGAAAAAGCATATATTAAAGATTCACTGTTTTCTAAGCAGAAAATCGAAGCCGTTATAAAAGGAGCCATAAAAGCTGATATCTACGTCATTGTAGATTGGCACAGTCATAATGTTAATCTAAAAGAAGCAAAAGCTTTTTTTGCTGAGGTTTCAAAAAAATACTCAAAATATCCTAATATTATATATGAGGTGTTTAATGAACCTGATTATGAAACCTGGCCAGAGGTTAAGGCTTATGCCGAAGAAGTAATCAAAGTCATCAGACATAATGACCCTGACAATATTATTTTGGTAGGCAGTCCGCATTGGGATCAGCATGTAAATCTTCCTGCTTCAGACCCTATAAAAGGATTCAATAATATAATGTATACAATGCATTTCTACGCTGCAACTCATGGCAAAGAATTGAGAGACCGTACAGATGAAGCAATAAAGAGTGGGCTTCCAATATTTATTTCAGAATCTGCAGGTATGGAAGCAACAGGTGATGGTCCTTTAAATATCAAAGCATGGGAAGAATACATCGATTGGATGGAGTCAAGAAAATTGAGCTGGATTACCTGGTCAGTTTCTGATAAAGACGAAACATGCTCTGTTTTAAAGAAGACGGCAAAATCTGAAGGAAAATGGAAAGATGAAGATTTAAAAGAATCCGGAATTAAAGTACGTGAATATCTAAGAAGATATAATACTAAGCAATAGCAAGAAATTAATGTAGTTATAAGGCCTGTTCAAATGAACAGGCTTTTTTTATTCCAATTTTTAAAAATTTGCCATGACTATACGCCGTTTATTGTAGCTGTTTTGATGATTTATTTTGTAAGAATGTGAAATCGAATTTGATTTGGTTTTTTTAAGCGTAAAACAAACTGCTTTTATGTGTTATTTTTTAATTTTTATTCAACACCCCTATTTTTATAAGGGGTGTTTTGTTTTTTAATCCTTTTATTGAGTTGTTTTACTTGTAAATTAACCATGTTTTTTATTTTTACTATGGTTTTTTTCTTATAAAGTTTGAAATAGTGTTATTGAATTTTCAAAAATAAAATAAGATAAATGTCAAATAACGATTATTAAGAAGTTAATTTTTGTAATCCGTAATTCTTGTCTTAAAACTTCAAAAAAGCAGTTTTCAATTCTTCTACTCTCACAAAAGTTAATAAATTCGCTAATGAAAATGAAGAGGATAAAGACGTGAATTTGAGGTTTTAGAAATGACTTATACTATTAAATAGATATATAAAAGATTAACTAACCAGAATCAATTAATAACTAAACCAATTTAAAACATGAAAAAAGTATTTCACATTTTAGCCGCGATGTTAACCAGTTCTTTTGTATTTGCCCAGGAAGATAGTGAAACACCAAAAAGCCCGGCAACTACTTTTGCAGGATCTGCTGATGCTTATTATAAATATGATTTTTCAAAACAAATGAATGGATTAACGAGCTTTACCAACTCACAAGATTCATTCGAACTAGGAATGGCGTCCATAGAAGCTTCTCACTCATTCAAAAAAGGATCTGTTTTTGTAGACTTAGGTTTCGGAAAAAGAGCAGGAGAATTTTCATATAATGAAACAACAGATAAAGATATTACAGCAAAATTTTTAATTAAACAATTGTATTTTACGTATGAGATAACAGACAAGTTCAAAGTAGTTGCCGGTAGCTTTAGTACTCATATTGGGTATGAATTATTAGATGCAGTAGATAATAAAAACTATAGTATGTCATACGCTTTTTCATACGGGCCATTTTTTAATACCGGTGTAAAAGCACAATATACATCAGGAAAATTTACGGCTATGCTTGGAATAACAAATCCTACTGATTTTAAATCAGCCATGGATGCCGGTACAAACCAAAAAACGTATATCGGACAATTAGGATACATAGGAGAGACTGGTAGTGCTTATTTAAATTTCACATCGGGAAGTACTAATCCTGTATCTTCCGAAAATAAAACACAATTCGATCTTGTAGCTACAAAATCAATAAGTGATAGTTTCGGACTTGGATTCAATGCTACTTATGCGCAGTCAAAAGATGATTTTGACAGTACATTAGACGGCGAGTGGTTTTCTTTAGTAGGATATGCTAATTATTCATTCAAAGAGGATTTATCCCTGGCGTACAGAATTGAATACTTTGATGCTAAAGATGCTTTAAATCTTGGAACTCTAAACGGATCAAGTGTATTTGGAAATACAATTTCGTTAAATTACAAAGTTGGTAATCTGACAATTATTCCGGAGTTAAGATACGATGCTGCTTCTGAAGATATTTTTGCAGATAGCGACGCTCTTCCAACAGGCGGAATGTTTTTTGCCTTACTTGCTACAACATACTCTTTCTAGAGATAAAGATTGATATTTTTTTTTTTTTTGGAGCTGTCGGAACACATTAATTGTTCTGGCAGCTTTTTTATTTTTTTTATGTTTGGAAAAACCTGTTATTGAAGTTGTTTTTTGTAAATAGAATAAATTGTATCTATTGTTTTTCGGTCCAAAACAGAAGTGGCATCAGTCTGTATATAATGTAATTTAAATGCCTGTATTGCTGCTGTAAGGTTTTTGGTGTTATAACCAATAATCCGTAATGCAGGTTCTATTTTAAAATCAAAAGGTGCTTCTTCCAAAACTTCATCCGGCCATATTCCAAATCCTTTTTCAGCTAATGTTTTCCATGGAAATAATGCACTTGGATCTTGTTTTCTGCCCGGAGCTATATCTGCATGACCCAAAATATTTTGAGTCGGAATGTTGTAATCTTTTTTCAATTTAGTTAAAAGAGCAACCAAACTACTAATTTGTGCTTCTGTAAAAGGTTTAAAACCATTATTATCCAGTTCAATACCAATAGAGCTTGAATTTAAATCAGTATTTTTTCCCCAGGTAGAAGCTCCTGCATGCCAGGCTCTCAGATAATCATTAAGCATCTGAACTACTTTACCGTTTTCCGAAATAACATAATGAGCACTTACCTGAGTTTTTGTCTTTGTAAAAGTATTTATCGTTTGCTGAACAGAATCTTGTGCAGTATGATGAATGACAATGAAACTTGGTTTTCTTAAATTGAAGTTTACTGTGCCAATCCATTCTGTACTGATACCATTTAATAAAGCCGTAGAGCCGGTTTTTGATAAGGTATCTTTTATAATTCCTAATTGTCTCGCATATGTTGTGTCAATAACTAACGGACTTACAGGAGGAATAGGCTTAGCTTCTTTGCTTGTAATTTGATTTTCTAAAGTTTTAAGCTGTTGGTCGTAAGCTTTCTCAGTATTTTTATAAGGATTTGTAGAGCAAGAAGTGATAACAATTGCTAAAAGCAGATAACAAAAATGTTTTTTCATCATAATCAATTACATTTTGGAATTAGGTTTAGACAATTATTCCGGAGTTTTTCCTGTTTCTATGTCTTCTTTTACTTCCTTATTTTCTTTATTGTCTTTTTTCTTTTTTGACTTTTTGGTTTTTTTAATCTCTTTAAAATTATCCATAAAATTGGTATACTTTGCAACCTGATCCGGATTAAGGAAAGCGGTAATTTTTTTATTGGTACTTTCTCTTAGAGCTTTCATTTGCTCAATTTTTTCGTCCTGGCTGCTGCTTTCGTTTTTCAAAAGAACACCTTGTTCTTTCATGCTGTCAGCCAAAACGTTTGTTATTGCTATTGCCTGCAGTTCATCAAGATTTACCTCGGGCTTCATTTGCTCAACAATCTTTGCTGCAGTTTCTTCAGCAGGGACTTCTTTTGGTTTGCTTGGAGAACTCTGTGGGCCCTGCATCATGCTTCTGTCCATTCCCATTCCGCCGCCTCTTCCGTAACCGCCTCCACCATAGCCATTATTGTATCCGTTTCCATATTGGGCAGAAACAGTGTTAATGCATAATAAGGTAAAAACCAAAAGAATCAAAGATTGAATAGACTTCATAAAAAGTATGTATCAAAAGTTAGCAAATATATATTGTAAATTTAAGCAGGTTCTCCGTATAAATCAAATTCTGTTGCTTCAATTATCTTAATGTTAACAAATTCGCCGGTTTTTAAATAATATTTTGATGCATCAATCAAGACTTCATTATCAACATCAGGGCTGTCAAACTCTGTTCTTCCAACAAAATGTGCGCCTTCTTTTCTGTCAATAATACATTTAAAAACTTTTCCAACTTTTTCCTGATTCAGATCCCATGAAATTTGAGATTGCAATTCCATAATTTCATTTGCTCTGGCTTGTTTTACATCATCCGGAACATCATCTTCAAGTAAATAAGCATGTGTGTTTTCTTCATGAGAATATGCAAAACATCCCATTCGGTCAAATTTCATTTCCTGAACAAAATCTTTTAAAATTTCAAAATCTTCCTGAGTTTCGCCTGGGTAACCCACAATTAAAGTTGTTCTGATCGCCATTCCAGGAACGGCTGCACGGAAATCTTTTAATAATTGTGTGGTTTTTGCCTGGGTTGTTCCACGGCGCATTGATTTCAGGATTGAGTCAGAAATATGTTGCAGCGGGATATCAATATAATTACAAATCTTAGGTTCGCGTTTCATGATTTCCAAAACATCCATTGGAAAACCGGTAGGGAAAGCATAATGTAAACGAATCCATTCTATACCTTCTACTTTTACTAAAGCTTCCAATAGTTCGCCAAGATTTCTTTTCTTATATAGGTCAAGACCATAATAAGTTAAGTCCTGTGCGATTAAAATTAATTCTTTTACTCCATTTTTGGCTAGTCCTTCTGCTTCTTTTACTAGTTTTTCAATTGGCTGCGAAACGTGAGAACCACGCATCAAAGGTATAGCACAGAAACTGCAAGGTCTGTCGCAACCTTCGGCAATTTTAAGGTAAGCGTAATTTTTTGGAGTTGTAGTTAAACGTTCCCCGAGTAGTTCATGTTTATAATCGGCTCCTAATGCTTTTAGTAATTGTGGTAATTCTGTTGTACCAAAGTATTGATCAACATTTGGAATTTCTTTTTCTAAATCCGGTCTGTAACGTTCAGATAAACATCCTGTAACAAAAACCTTGTCAACAATTCCTTTGTCTTTTTTATCTGCATATTCCAAAATCATGTTAACCGACTCTGCTTTGGCATTATCAATAAAACCACAAGTGTTTATTACAATAATGTTTCCTTCTCTTTCTGCAGGCGCTTCGTGTTCAACCTCTTTTCCGTTTGCGCGAAGTTGGCCCATCAGGACTTCACTATCATACACATTCTTTGAACACCCAAGAGTGATTACGTTAATTTTGTTCTTTTTTAAAGACTTGGTTCTCATACTTTTATAAATTGGAGTGCAAAATTACACTTTTTTATTCAAACACCGCTTGTTTCCATTTCTTTTAGCTGTTTTTTATGAAGTAAAATAACTAAATCGGGTTAAAAAAAAATCCGCCAGATTAATACCTGACGGAAATTTTCATTCATCTATTTATTTCTAATTACAATTCAAATAATAAGGTCAGGGAAACATTGTTCAGTTTTGATGTAATGTTTGCTCCATCTGTAAATCCACGTTCGAAAAATCCCTGATTTGATTTTCTTTCCAAATAAGAATAAGCTAAATCTAATTTTGTCGAACCAAAGTTATAACCTAAACCACCAGAATAGCTGTTTAAATCCCCAATTGTAGTTCCGTTTTTATAAGGACTTCCTTCAAAACGATATCCGCCACGCAGACTTAATTGTTTGATTTTATATTCTGCACCAATTCTTAATTCCCCGGCAGAAGTCAAATCGCTGCTCATGTCGCTGTTTAATCTTCTAAAGCCTTCATCGCTTGTAGGTTTAAATTTTGTGTTGCTATAATCTTTAATAGAATAATCTACACTTATCAAGCCAGATTTTCCGAATACATATGCACCACTAAAAGTTAATTTGCCTGGAGTTTGCAGCTTGTATGGGTCATAAACATTGATAATATCCGGATTTACGGAATAATTTGTTGGTTGCCCAGTAGAAGCTTCCAACGTGGTATATAAACTTTGTGAAATTTCATCATACAACTCATACCATGTATTTGATTCATATGCTAAACCAAGGCGGAAGGATTCTGTAACTTTAGCAATTGCTCCAAGTTGAAAAGAAAATCCATTTCCATATGTATACTGTTCGTTGTTAAAACGTAAACTGGATATAGTGTATCCAGGCAGTAGGTCGTTTGAGTTGTCTTCATAAAAACTGCTGGATCTTCTGTAGTCGGTAACATGAAAATTAAGGTTTGCTCCTAAATAAAGACGGTCTTTAAATGATGTTCCTATGTTGAAACTTACTTTACTATTATATCCTCTTTCGCTAATTTCATTTTCATGATAATAATTGCCTCCGGCAGGAACATTAGTAAGATATTTTGTGTTGTTGTTATTTTCGGATACGGGATTAATCACGTGGCCATAATAGCCAAAATAGGCTTGCTGTTCTTTATAAAATTGATCTCTGTAGTCAATATTTGTTATATTGCCTAAAGGAACACCTATAAGTTCTGGTGGTGCACCATTTGCATAATCTAAAAAATAAGCATCTATAGAATGTGTTGGATTTGTACCAAAAGCTACAGTATTGTTATCAAAATTGTTTGTAGTTTCATAAGTTGCTCCAATGGCAATTTTTTTCCAATTGCTATTCGGATTTCTGTCATGGAAAACAAAAACACCTCCTGCCTGATTTAAGGTAAAAGAATTTTCTTTTTCGCTTGTCTTGGTTCCAAAATAGTCAGAGTTATTTTTGATGTTCTGATTACTCAAAGTTACTCCAAACTGATTGTTAGAAAACACGGCAGATCCTGCAGGGTTGACACTTAGTGCAGATAAATCGCCACCGACAGCTCCAAAGGCGCCACTCATTGCTCTGAATCTTGCAGTTCCGGTTATATTGTCCTGTGCATATCGCATAGCATCAGAAATTTCCTGAGAATGTGAGACGCTAAAAGATAATCCTGTTATAAAAAGGAATAATATTTTTTTCATTTTGATTGAATTTTAGATGATTTATGGTTTTTGGCTGGAGAAGAAGAAATTATCTTCTTCCTCCTCCACCGCCGCCGTAAGATCTTCCGCCGCCGCCGCCTCCAGATGATCTCATGCTTCCTCCACTGCTGTTTGATGAACGTGATGGGCTAGGAGAGTAGCTTCTGGATGAATTGTTATTTCCGCTATTATTGTAGTTATAACTTCTGTTTGTTGTAGCGGCACTACCGGATCTTCTGTTAGAGTAATCATAACTGCTATTTCCTTGTGTAGTACTTCTTCTGTTAGAAAAAGTTGGGTTTGTTGTTCTGCCATTTACATAAGAACTTCTTCTAAAGTCAGTATACTCGCTTCTTCTATTTGTATTATAGCTATTTCTATTGGTATAGCTTCTGTTTGAATAACTTCTATTTGTGAAATTTCTGTTAGTATAGTTTCTGTTTGTTGCATAACTTCTGTTAGAAGTATAATTTCTTCCTCCATAATATGAGGCAGAACCTCTTCTTCCGTAGCTATAAGAGTAATTATTATATCCATAATAACCTCCTCCCCAATATCCGGGATATCCCCATCCATATCCATAACCAGGTCCCCAATATCCGGGATAACCCCATGCATAACCAGGATAACCCCAGTAACCACCATATCCATAACCCCATCCGTAATAAGGATATCCAAATCCAAGTCCGAATGACCATGTTGGATTTGAGTAAAGATTTACAGATACTTCAGAATTACTGCTTCCCCATGCTGGGTAAGCGGTAGCGACGGTTTGTGTACTGTCATTTTCAGCATAATTACCGTAATTATCTACATCTGTAAAAATTTCAGTTGGCTGATCGTCATCTTGTAAAGATTTAAAGTAATCCTTATATTGATTGTTAGTGTTTGATGTATTTGTTTGTGCGTACGTGTTTGGTCTGTTACCATAAACTCCGTCATTATCATAATATGATGTATTTTGGTACGAACCACACGATACTGCAAGAAAACTCAGTAATCCAAGAAGGTAAAAATGACTAGAGTTTCGGCGAAAAGAAATATAAGTTTTCATATCTGTGGTGTTTTTTATTGTTGCACATTACAAAAATAGTTAGTTTTGTCAAACTATTTAGTTAAAATTATTAAAACAAAATTTGTGCCAAACTATTCAATATGAGTAAGAACCTCACTACAAGATCAGAAGATTATTCAAAGTGGTATAACGAGCTGGTTGTTAAAGCAGATCTGGCTGAAAATTCAGGAGTTAGAGGATGTATGGTTATTAAACCATACGGATATGCTATTTGGGAAAAAATGCAGGCTGAGTTAGACAGAATGTTTAAAGAAACTGGACACCAGAATGCTTACTTCCCTTTGTTCGTCCCAAAAAGCATGTTCGAAGCTGAGGAAAAAAATGCAGAAGGATTTGCGAAAGAGTGTGCTATTGTAACACATTACAGATTAAAAAATGACCCGGATAAACCTGGAAAATTAATGGTTGACCCAAATGCAAAGCTTGAGGAAGAACTAATTGTTCGGCCAACTAGTGAGGCTATCATATGGTCTACATATAAAGGTTGGGTGCAATCTTATAGAGATTTACCTTTATTGATCAATCAATGGGCAAATGTAGTGCGTTGGGAAATGCGCACACGTTTGTTTTTAAGAACTGCCGAATTTTTATGGCAGGAAGGTCATACTGCACATGCTACAAAGGCAGAAGCTTTGGAGGAATCTGAAAAAATGATGAATGTTTATGCGGACTTTGTTGAAAATTTTATGGCAATCCCGGTTGTAAAAGGTATAAAAACAGAAACTGAACGTTTTGCCGGAGCTGATGAAACTTATTGTATCGAAGCATTAATGCAGGATGGAAAAGCATTGCAGGCAGGAACATCTCACTTTTTAGGACAAAATTTTGCAAAAGCATTTGATGTTAAATTTGCTAATGCAGAAGGAAAGCAGGAGCACGTTTGGGGAACTTCATGGGGAGTTTCTACCCGTTTAATGGGAGCTTTGGTTATGACCCATTCTGATGATCAGGGGTTGGTCTTGCCTCCAAATTTAGCGCCTATACAAGTTGTGATTGTTCCTATATACAAAACAGATGAACAATTGGCTGAGATTACATCTGCGGTAAATGACTTGACTGCCAAGCTAAGAAAACTGAAGATTTCAGTTAAATATGACGACAGAACAACCCAGAAACCAGGCTTTAAGTTTGCTGAGTGGGAATTGAAAGGAGTTCCTGTTAGAATTGCAGTTGGTCCAAAAGATCTGGAAAATGGGACTTTTGAAGTGGCTAGACGTGATACTTTGACAAAAGAAGTTGTTTCAGGAGAAGCAATTGTAAATTATATAAATGACTTGTTAGAACAGATTCAAAACGATTTGTTTAATAAAGCATTAGATTATCGAAATACTCATATTACGGAAGTAAATAGTTTTGAGGAATTTAAAGAAATATTAGATGGAAAAGGTGGTTTTGTTTCGGCTCATTGGGACGGTACGGCTGCTACTGAAGAAAAGATAAAAGATTTAACAAAAGCAACAATTCGTTGTATTCCTTTGAGTGCTGTTGAAGAGGCTGGAACCTGCGTATTTACTGGGAATCCTTCGACTAAAAGGGTGTTGTTTGCGAAGGCATATTAAAAATTTTTGATTTTTTTTGCATCAGGTATTGTACATCTTAAAAATAGTTGTATTTTTGCATCCGCATTAGAGAAACACGGTCCGTTCGTCTATCGGTTAGGACGCCAGGTTTTCATCCTGGTAAGGGGGGTTCGATTCCCCCACGGACTACTTTTTTTTCTGCAAATTTAAGTTATTTAACTTGATGTAATGGTCCGTTCGTCTATCGGTTAGGACGCCAGGTTTTCATCCTGGTAAGGGGGGTTCGATTCCCCCACGGACTACAATTTCAATTTCATTAAATTGGAGAAAACTTAGAAGGATATGGTCTGTTCGTCTAGGGGTTAGGACTCCAGGCTTTCGTCCTGGTAACAGGGGTTCGATTCCCTTACAGACTACTGAATTAGTTGTAAATAAGTTTTGTAAAATAAAGGTTGGTGTCTCGATTTTTATTTTATTAGTTAAAACCAAAGTGATTGCTTTGCAATTGTGGGAGGTTTTTCTTTTTTAACTAGTATTTATAATAATTATTACATCTAAAATTAAAAAAAAATGGCAAATCATAAGTCAGCATTAAAAAGAATCAGAAGTAACGAAAAAAGAAGAGTTCTTAACAGATATCAACATAAAACTACTCGTAACGCTATCAAAGCATTAAGATTAGCTACTGATAAATCTGACGCTACTTCAAAATTATCAACTGTAATTTCTATGATTGATAAATTAGCTAAGAAAAACATCATTCATGATAATAAAGCTTCTAACTTGAAGTCTAAATTAACTAAGCACGTTGCTAAATTGTAATTAACTACAATTGAATAGATATATAAAAGTCCTCTTTTGAGGACTTTTTTTGTTTATAATAAAAATAAATCCTTATAAAAAAGAATAAATTACGGGATTCAAATAAGCTAAAACTTAATATAGATGAAATCCTGTTTATTTATATTGGGATTTTAGTATTAAAATCTTCAGGAATTGGTTTATTGATTAAGATCTATTTTCTTCTTAAGATATTCAAGCATGGCCTGAGTGATTGGTTTAGAAAGAAAGTCTATAATGATAGGGTATTTTTTTGCTTTGGCTAAATCATCGGGATCAATTGTAGATGATAAGACTATTACGCTTGCTTTATTGAATTCAGAATAGTCAGATGAAGTAAAATGATCCAGAAATTCCCAGCCCCCCATAACCGGCATATTCAAGTCTAAAAAAATCAATTCTGGTTTTTTGTTTGTTTTACTTTTATTGTTGTTGTATTTAAGAGTATTAAAATAATGCAATGCTTCTTCACCATTTTGTGCTGTAATAATTTCTTTTGAAAATGAAGATTTTGAAATTACTTTTTTGCATAGCATTAACGTAATAGGATCGTCGTCAATGCATAAAATTTGCTCAAGCATATTAATTAATTTTTAAATGTTATTGTAAATGTTGTTCCCTTGTTGACTTCACTGTCAATATTTATTGTTCCGCCCATTGTTTCTACCTGAGATTTTACGAGATACAAACCTAATCCTTTGCTGTCAGGGTAGTTATGAAATCGTTGGTAAAGCCCAAATACCTTATCCCTGTTTCTCTCTAAATCAATTCCGATTCCGTTATCTTTAAAGGTAATAACCGCTGTGTTATCAATTTGTTCTGCCGTAATTGAAATTTTTAGCTTTCTGTTTTCAGATTTGTATTTGATTGAATTGGTGAGCAAATTAAGTAAAATGCTTTCTATATAGGCTTTGTTAATGTTAAGTAACGGAACTCTTTCGAATTTGAGCTTGATAATTGGTTTGTGTAATTCTATTTGGAATGATAACTGACTAAACACATTTTCAAAAACTTCTTTCAGAGAAACTTCTTCTTTTTGCATTGAAGGGTTGTCTTTGATTATGATCACTTTTACCAAATCATTAATTGTTTCATTTAACAAATGTGTTGATTTACTAAAACCTGCCAAAATTTCCTGAAGTTCCGGATTTTCAATCGGAATATCTTCTATAAGATTGAGCAGCCCAATTAAGTTAGACAGAGGAGCGCGCAAATTATGCGATGTTATATAAGAAAACTGTTTTAAGTCTTTATTGTTTTGTGTTAATTCGCGTATAAGATGCTCTTTTTCTGCTTCCAGTTTTTTCTCATCTGTAATGTCTCTTTGTATAGAAATCCAATGTGAAATTACTCCTTCATTATTAAAAATCGGAATCATTGAAAAACGAACCCAGTATTCTTCTTTTTGTTTTGTATAACTAATAGCTTCTATTAGGCATTCTTCTTCATTTTTGATTGCTCTCAATAATTTTTTTAATTCCTCAGAATCAGAATTTGGCCCTTTATTAAAAATATTGGTTGATTTTCCTATAATTTCGTTTGGCTGATAACCTGACATTTGTGAGAATGCAGGGTTTATGTAAACTATTTTAGGAATTCTTCCATTAGCAGAATTTGCTTCTGTAATTAATATCGAATCTTTAGATTGTGTAATTACCGTTTCTAAGAGTTTTAATCGTTGTTCTTCTTCTTTTTGCTTGGTAATATCCTGAATGGCACCAATCATACGGATAGCTCTTCCGTTTTCATCTTTTAATAAAAAGCCTCTGTCCAAAACATATTTATAGGAACCGTCAGCACATCTAAAACGATATTGATCCTGCCATTTTTCAGTTTTTTGTTCAATAAAAGAATAAAGTTTAATAGACATTCTGATACTGTCTTCCGGATGGATTTTGTCAAACCACCATTTTGATGTGTTTCCGACTTCTTCCTGTTTGTATCCAAAAACACTTTCAATTCCTTTATTCCATCCAATGCTGTCTTCTTGTATTTTCCAGTCCCAAATCGTGTCGCTTGTTGCTTTTGCTACAATATCATATTTTTCGTTGGACTCCTTGATGTCTTCATTAGTTTGCCTTAGTTTTTCAAAAACAATAACATTTTTATTTTCATTTTTTGATAATATATATCTAAATATGAGCCCTGTTACGAGGATGAACGCAATGTCTTTTATGAAAAATAAATAAAAATATTCTTTGGAGGTGATAAATGTGGAAAGTAATTTATGACAGATTATAGCCATAAATAACGAAATGATAATGTAAATTAGAGTAATTGGGACAGTTTTACTTTTCATTACTCAAATATAGTTAAATTAACCATAATTAAACAACATTTAAATTTGAAATTGGCGCTAAAATTTACATTGATTTAAAGAACTAATTCGTTGTCTATACGCAAACTATCGCAGAAACGTTTTTTATATCAAAATAAAGTGTACCTTTGCACCCATTAAAAATCACAGATGGAATCTATTAGAAACATTGCAATTATTGCCCACGTCGATCACGGTAAAACCACTTTGGTTGATAAAATTATGTATCACTGTCAATTATTTCGTGACAACGAAAACACAGGTGATTTAATTCTTGATAATAACGATTTAGAGCGTGAGAGAGGTATTACTATTACTTCTAAAAACGTATCAGTTCAATATAAAGGAACAAAAATCAATATTATTGACACTCCTGGCCACGCGGATTTTGGAGGAGAAGTAGAACGTGTATTGAACATGGCCGATGGTGTATGTTTGCTAGTGGATGCTTTTGAAGGTCCGATGCCACAAACTCGTTTCGTATTACAAAAAGCGATTGACTTAGGTCTTAAGCCTTGTGTAGTTATTAATAAAGTTGATAAAGAAAACTGTACTCCTGAAGAAGTTCACGAAAAAGTTTTTGACTTAATGTTTGAATTAGGTGCTGAAGAGTGGCAGTTGGATTTTCCAACAGTTTATGGTTCTGCTAAAAACAACTGGATGTCTGATCATTGGGAAAACGTAACTGATAATGTTGAAGCATTATTGGATATGGTTGTTGAAAATGTTCCTGCTCCTAAAGTTTCTGAAGGAACACCACAAATGTTAATTACTTCTTTAGATTTCTCAGCTTTTACAGGTCGTATTGCTATTGGTCGTCTTGAAAGAGGTATTCTTAAAGAAGGTATGCCAATCTCATTAGTAAAAAGAGATGGTACTGTATCTAAATCCCGTATCAAAGAACTTCATACTTTTGAAGGACTTGGTCGTAAAAAAGTACAAGAGGTTATTGCCGGAGATATTTGTGCAATCATTGGAGTTGAAGGTTTTGAAATTGGTGATACTATTGCTGATTTTGAAAATCCTGAGGGTTTAAAAACGATTGATATCGATGAGCCTACTATGAGTATGTTGTTTACAATTAATGACTCTCCTTTCTTTGGTAAAGAGGGTAAATTTGTAACTTCTCGTCATATTAGAGAAAGACTAACAAAAGAATTAGAGAAAAACTTAGCTATGAAGTTAGGTGAAACTGATTCTGCAGATAAATTCATGGTTTTTGGCCGTGGAGTACTTCACTTATCTGTTCTTATTGAAACAATGAGAAGAGAAGGGTATGAGTTGCAAATTGGTCAGCCACAAGTTATCATCAAAGAAATTGATGGTAAAAAATGTGAGCCAATTGAAGAATTGACAATCGATTTACCAGAAGCACTTTCTGGAAGAGCGGTAGAGTTTGTTACTATGCGTAAAGGTGAAATGCTGAGTATGGAAACTAAAGGTGAACGTATGATTGTAAAATTTAATATTCCATCACGTGGAATTATTGGATTGCGTAATCAATTGCTTACTGCTACTGCGGGTGAAGCTATTATGGCACACCGTTTTATAGGATATGAGCCTTACAAAGGAGAAATTGCCGGACGTAATAAAGGTTCATTGATTTCTATGGAAAAAGGAAAAGCTATTCCTTATTCTATCGATAAATTGCAAGATCGTGGTAAGTTTTTTGTTGAACCAAATGCCGAAATTTACGAAGGTCAGGTAATTGGAGAAAACTCTCGTGGTGATGATATGTGTGTGAACGTAACTAAAGAGAAAAAACAATCTAACGTTCGTTCTTCTGGAAATGATGAAAAAGCTAGAATTATTCCACCAATTATTTTCTCTCTTGAAGAAGCTTTAGAGTACATTCAGAAAGATGAATATGTAGAGGTTACTCCAAAATCTATCCGTTTAAGAAAGATTTATTTAACTGAAACTGATAGAAAAAGATATAAAATCTAATTATATTTTAATTTTCAATATAAAATCCCAAATTCCAATTTAAGGACTTTGGGATTTTTTTTATTTTCAATCGTTACTCAATTTTAAGCCTTTGAATTTAAATTTTTAAAATTGGAACTTAAGGAAAGTTATCTTTTAAGACTAAAATGACCTTCCACATTTTTACCATTTGCAAAAAGTAAAGTAAACCAATAATCATCAGAAGGTAATTGTTGTCCGTTAAATTGCCCGTTCCAACCCGGACTTTTTTGATTCATTTGGTTTAATAATTTGCCGTAACGGTCAAAAATAGAAATAGTATAATCAGGAAGTAGATCTATATTTTTGATATACCACACGTCATTAAAACCATCAGCATTTGGGGTAAAAAACCTCGGATAATCCAAAACGTATATTGTAAATGAATTAGAAAGGCCACAACCATTTTTGTCTCTGACAATTGCATTATAAATTCCCGGATTGACATTGGTGAATAAAGGCTCATTCTGAAAAACATTTCCATCTATCGAAAATTCATAATTTCCCACTCCTGTATATTGTATCAATACAGAATTTTCAGTGGCAGAAAAGTCTTTTACTAGGACTTCTGTGATAAATGCCGTTTCGGACAGAATAACATTAAAAGTTTTAGTTTTCTCACAACCATTTGCATCTGTAACAGTTACGGTATAAACTCCCGGAACAGAAACAGTAATAGAGTTACCTGCATATCCTGTTGACCATAAGTATTTGCTAAAATTTGAATCGACAGTTAATTCAATTTGATCATCTTTGCAGAAATATTTAGTTTCATCTTCAAAATTTGGCGGATCAAAAGTATTTATAACAAGAGTAATTGGAGTGATTCCATAACAATCGGCCCCATTTGTGGCGCGGGCATAAATAATTTGAGAGAAAGCCGTTGTATTTTTAAATAAATTAGGCAATCGATTTGCTTCTGTCAAAGCATCATTTTCGGTTAGGTAATAATTTAAAATTATGCCATTCGGAATTCCCGCTATTTTTGGAGTAATCTCAGCATTTAGGTCGAATTCATTTATTCCATCCTGAATATTATCAGAATCACATGTCGCTATTGGGTTCTGAGCAGGTATCGTTGTGCTTGAAATCTGTAATGTAATTTCTGCAATTTTAAAACAGCCATACTTGTTTTCGATTCGTGCAAAAACAATTTGACCATTACTCTTATTGGCATACATTTCAGGAATTGCAATTTTATTTGTTTTAGCTTCAGCATCTGCCAAGGATTCGTAGTACCCATTATTTATAATTTCCGGAGCATTATTCTTTACAATTTCTGCAACTTTAGTCAAATTAAAAACTGAAATTCCATCTGCATTATCATCACATTGTAATAATGTTGTATTGGTTGATAAAATTTCCTGAGCAAATTCAATTTTAATTTCTCCTTCAGAAGTGCAAGAGGTTCCGGATAGTGTTATTGCTACTTTATAATCTCCTGTTGTTTTAGCAATATAAACCGAAGATGTTTCAGAAGGAATTTCTATATAGTTGTTTGAGGCATCTTTTTTAAACCATTTAAATGTATTGACAGCAGGATCTAACTTTGTATCTAAAATTACGTTTTCTCCATAACAAGCGGGGTTATTATTGGCAATAGTTCTGTCTTCTCCAAAACTCACCTTAGAGAGAAAACTTCCGGCTTCTATAAATACGGCAGAATTGTATTGTCTCGTTAAGTCATCGGCAATTACGAGCTTTAGATGATATTTTTTATTTGGTATTACTTCTGTTTGAGCGTTCATTACAATAGTCTGTCCTGCATAATTTACAGGACTTACCACAGTATTATAACCATTAAAATAATTTTCATTTAAGGCATCACACTCATGTGTCTCTCCCTTTACAATAACAGGATCAATTTTGGGATGAACAGTTGTCGAAGATACTGGGGTTGTTGTATTTGGTAACACAGCCAGATTTTTGTATGCATCGCTGCTGCCTGATTCTTTTATTAAAAAAGCAAAACCATCTGAAAATTCACAAGGATAATACCACTGATATTCATTAGACGCAAAAATATAATTAAAGCTGAAGGCATTGGTGAGTGACACAAAATCAAATTCTAAAACTGTTGCCTGTGTACTTCCAGAATTGCCTAATGCTGTGTTTAAATCAGTATCACCGTTCCAGTTACGATTTGATACGCCAACAGATGTAGCTTCTGCAAATGGGCCTTCAGCATTTTTTGCCGGTGCGGTAGATAAGACTAAACCATTGCTGAAAGGAAAATTTGTTGTTCCCGAACTGAATGAAGCGTAACTCGATTCATTAGCTTTTGGATTGCCTGACGCGCGGACATTTTCTATACTAATGCAGGAACTATTAATCAAAACATTTTGAACTAATTCTAATGCAGATTTTGTATCATCAACAACTATATTTTGACTGTTCATCTGTATAAAAGAGCAACAGATGAACAGCAGAATTAGAATATTTTTTAAATAATTCATAGCATAACAAATATACTACAAATCTCTACTTTTTAATAATTTGTAAGAAAAATAAACAAAAATAAATGTCCAGATCAGAACAATTAAAACAGAAAGCGAATGTACACTAAAGTCGTAGTTGGTGTCGACACCCATTTGTGTGCCAATATTTTTAACTACAGATAATCTTTGTGCAGGATTAACAATTAGGTTAGACATTGCTTCTAAAGGAAGAAATTGTGTAATATAATCACCTGTTTTACTATCAGGGAATATTTTAAAAATCAAAAGTCCTTTGATAATTGCTTCTAAAATGCTCCAAACCAAAAGAAAACCTAACGCAAATGCGGATCGTTTTACTAAAATCCCTAAGAATAAGCATAAAGAAAAGAATCCTGTTAATTTTACAAAGAACGCTAAAAGGTATTCCAGATCAGAAAAAATTATACCGAATTCGTTATATGATGAGAAACTTAATCCTAAAATTAAACTCATTACAAAAACAAAAACAGTAGAACAAAAAGCAAAAACGACAACGGTTAGAAATTTTGAAAGTATAAATTCTTTTTTGCTTAAACCATCAATTAAATTTTGTTTTAAAGTGCCGTAACTGTATTCATTTGCCATCATCGAAACAATAACGATAGCCAGAAAGAATTTCAGCCAGGCAGCAACATAAGTATTAAAATGCCATATAAAAGGAAAGTTGAAAATTCCCATGTCGGCCAGATGAAACTTAAAAGGACCAATGTCAAACTTTATCGAAGCAATTAAGGCAATGAAAGAAAGTAAAATGAAATAAGTTAGGGTAAGAACTCGGCTGGCTTTGTTTTTCCAGATTTTTTGTATTTCTATAGATATAAGTCTTTTCATGGCTTAATTGTTTTGAATAGTGGTGTTTTTGGTTAATTCTAAAAATTGTGCTTCTAAACTATTTTTGCGTTTTACTAAATGACTTAAAGCAATATTTTTAGAAAACAGATACAGATTCAGTTCAGATGCTGATAATTCTGATTTTAAATACACCAGAATTTTTCCATCCTCTTCTGCAATTTTGTCAACAGCCAGGTGTTCACTTAAAGCATTTTTCAGAGCTTCATTATCATTAGACTGAACTTCAAAGAAACCTTCATTAGAAGACATTCCGTCAACAGAACCTGAATATAAAATTTCACCTTTTCTCAAAACAATTACATCCGAGCATACTTTTTCGACTTCATCCAATAAATGTGATGCCAGTAAAATAGTCGTTCCCTGTGAGGCAATCTGTTTAATAATATCCCTAATTTGATGAATACCCTGTGGGTCCAAACCATTTGTAGGTTCATCCAGAATTAAGATTTCCGGGTCATTCAAAAGTGCCGATGCGATTGCCAGACGTTGTTTCATTCCTAATGAAAAAGTACTGAACTTGCTATTCTTTCTCTCTGTTAAACCAACCAAAGCTAGCTTTTCTTCTATTTTAGAATAGTTGATACTTTTAATTTTACAAACCAGTTTCAGATTTTCTTCAGCGGTCATGTAGGGGTAAAAGTTGGGTCTTTCTATAATGGCGCCCACTTTTTTTAAGGCTTCATGCGTCTGCAATTGCCCGTTAAACCAGCGATAATTGCCAGAAGTATGATTTACAACATTCAGGACAATTCCAAGTGTAGTTGATTTTCCACTTCCGTTTGGACCTAAAATGCCATAAACGCGGCCTTTTTTTATTTCAAAAGATACATTTTTTAAAGCCTGAATGCGCCCGTATCTTTTATGAAGATTTTCGATTGTAAGAATGGTTTCCAAATTATTTCGGTTTTAATTTTTAGTATGACGAATCAAATGCTGTATTGTTACGTTAAATTTTATTTATGTGTCTAAAATTATAATTTACTGTAAATTTGTATTAAAGATATTCAAAATGAGCGAACCTTTAATGGTTTTAAAAAAACCGTCTTATCCATTAACGCAAACCCTTTTGAGTTATTTAGAACGATACGAACGAATTTCAAAAGTATCTGTGTTCTATGATGACTTATTGCGGTTTACGGGCTCTATAAATGTTTATGATAAAAATGATACTGACACCTTATGGATTCGGGTTTATTACAATGAATTTGAAAGAAATGAAATTGATTTAAACCTAAAAAAGATTTATTCGCTACTGCATTCTGACGGTAATATTGAGATAATTCAGTTTCTGAATATTGATGCAATCGATTATTGCACTTTCGGAAACTCTAAACCTTTCCGTATCAAAGTACGAAATATTCTTAATGACAATTATGTTCATTTCTATATTAAAAAAGCTGATGCATCGAGAATTTACGGACTAGAATTAGAAGATATTCTTTCGCCTGATAAAATCAATTTTCTGGTGTATAATGATACACTGATAGAAGAACATATTATCGGGATTCCCGGTGATGTTTTTATGGATACGTTATTGGATTCCTGTACAGAAACCGAGAAAGCCCAAATTGCAAAAGAGTTTGTTAAATTTAATGAACGTTGCATGATCAGGCTTTTGGGCGATATGAGAGCATATAATTACGTAATTGTCCCGATTCATGATTTTGATCAGGTGGTATACAAAATCCGGCCGATAGATTTTGACCAGCAATGTTATGAAGGAAATTTTAAGGTATACCGTCCTCAGTTTTTTAAGGAAAACTTCCCGATGATCCAATTGATTAAAGAAAAACTCGAAGAACGTTCAATCCTTCAGTATAAAGATGAGGAAAGAGCTATTTTGGCAAAACGTATCCATTCTGCAGAAAACAGGATTAAAAAATTATTGAATATAATGTGTCACGATACTATTTCGACACAGGAGCATTTGGATCAGTTGAAGATGGAATTGTACCGATATACAAACGATATGAAATTTAAAAATGCCAAATCAATGGGACATATCATGCATGCGGCATTTGAGTTTATTACACGTAATTTTAAAAATACCAATTTGGTTTAAACTAAAACAAAATATTATGAAAAAGCCTTTTATATTAGCCCTTTCAATTGTTTTATTAGCTTGTCAACAGCAATCTAATTCAGACCTAAAAGAGCTTTATTCACTACCAAAAAAATTAAAGGAAGTTTCGGGGATAACCTATTTTCCGGAAACAAATTCGATTTATACTTTGGAGGACAGCGGGAATAAAAACGCAATTTATGCTATAAATTCAAAAGGAAAATTAGAAAAAACAATTACCATCTCGAATGCAACGAATGTTGATTGGGAAGATATTACTAAAGATAAAAAAGGCAATATTTATATTGGGGATTTTGGTAACAATGATAATGAGAGAAGGGATTTATGTATTTATAAAGTTGCCAAAAACCAACTGAATCAGGATACTGCAAAAGCAGAATATAAAATCTCTTTTTCTTATCCGGAGCAAACCGAATTTCCTCCAAAGAAAAAAGAACTCTTTTATGATGTCGAAGGTTTTTTTGAGAAGGATGGTTATTTTTATCTTTTCACAAAAAACAGAAGCAAAGGTTTTGACGGAGCAGCTTTTATTTATAAAATTAAAAATGCGCCGGGAACTCAAAAAGCAGTTAAAACAGGAGAATTTAAAACCTGTAGTAATTACAATCATTGTGTTCTGACAAGTGCTACAATAAGTCCAGACGGAAAAAAAGTAGTTTTATTAAGTCACGACAAAATTGTTTTATTTAAAGATTATAAAGGAGATTTATTCCACAAAGGCACACAAACAGAAATAAGCCTGGATCACTTTTCTCAAAAAGAAGCCATCGTTTTTAAAGACAACAATACATTATTGGTTTCTGATGAAAAAACGAATAAAATAGGAGGAAAGGTGTACGAGTTTAAACTTAAATAATTTTTAGGTTCTGGGATGCTAAGGTTCTGAGATACTAAGTGTAAAAAGTTTGCTACAAATTTCACGAATTTTTACCAATTATAGATTAGTGTAAATTTGTGAAATTCGTGGCAAAAACCTTAGAGCCTTAGAGCCTTAGAGCCTCAGAACCTTAGTATCTCAGAACCTCAGAACCTTTCCCTAAAAACTATATGCTGCTCCAAAAATAACTCTTCCTACTTCATCAGGAGATTTAAAGTAAGAGATTCTTGCAGTGATTACATTTATGGCATTCAGCCAAAGTCCGCCGCCGTAATCCTGATGCCATTTTCTGGAATTTTCACCATCAAGCCAGATTCTTCCATAATCAAAACCACCAAGAATTCCGTACGTAAACGGTACAATCGTTTTTCTGATTTTACCAAGACTTAGACGCAAATCAGAACTTTGAGAAAAATAAGAACTTCCTAAAAAACGTTCGTTTCTATACCCTCTCAAATCCGTATCACCACCCAGAGTTGCACCCTGATAAAATTCATAATTATTATTTAAAATTGCTTTTCCCTTAAGAAACGTAGCCAGAACCAATTTTCCATTGTGGTCAATTTTATGCGTAAATCCTAAAACGCTCTCTAGAGTTGGAAAATTTTGTTTGGTTTCGTTTAAATCAGTTGTCCAGGTTCCGGCAATCATAAAATAAATCCCTAACGTTGGCTTTGCCGCAAAATCAGAATTTTTAAATAAATATTTTACTTTTAAACTTCCATAATTCCTGGTGTCAAATACATCTGGATTCACAATTCCGGGAATGTCTATAAATCTATTGTCAGTTTCTTCAACCGTCATTCTCTGAAAAATAGGCTGTATGCTAAACTCACTGCCATATCTCCCAACATGTCTGATCGCGCCAGAAGCATTAAATTTTCGGATACGAACACGGTTGTAATCCATTCCGACTTCATCATTATCATATACCGTTTCATTTCCATAACCAAAGTAATTCATGGCAAAATTCGGAGTTGTATATAACGATTCAACATCTATAACCCATTTGCCTAATAAACCGGGAAAATGAGCCGCATAATTAAATTCTAATCCACCTGTGGCGAAATAGTAAAAAGCATTTAAAACATGTCTTTGCGTGTATGGGTTTTGTTTGAAATTATTAACAGTATAATTCAAATTCACACCAACCTTTACGCCATCATCCGGATTAAATCCAATATTTGGCAGTCCTGAAATTACATTGTATTTCGGCTTTTCATAGTTATACAGATTGACATCATAATCGTCAGTCAATTGTGTCTGAGTTTTAGAATCCAGGTTATAAGTGTTTTCTTTTGATTTAAAATCGTACACAATAACTTTTTTTCCGTTTTCGATATTATAAGTATCATTATTCTGACCACCAATCAAACGAATTTTAATTTTCGATTTTTCGGTACCTTTTACTTCAAAAACGTCATTATCATCTAAACCATAGATCCATAAATTTCGGGTTTTTGCATCTGTAACGTTTTTTGTATACAACAATTCTTCGCCTTCTTTTTTAATTCTGAAAACCTGAATTTCGATACCACTTTTAGTATTATGATTCAAAACAAACTTGTCTTTCTTGTCTGTTCCGGCAATCATAATCGTTTTGCTTAAAACTTCAGAATAACGTATTGCATATTTTTGAAGCTCTTTTTTTCTATTTTTTAATTTTCGTTTGATTTCGTCAATAGTTTCGTCCTGGATTTCTTTTGGCAAATTTTTAAAAGCACTATCGATATCACTATCAGATAAATTTTCCTGAATAAATTTAGCCTGTTCAACCCAGTCTTTTTCATCAGCAGTTTTTAAAAATGCCAAATCCATCGGATAAGGTTCTCTGCTCAGCCATTTTACGTTATCAATTTTGTTTTTAAAAGTACGCATATGGCGCAATGCCGGAATATTCATCAAAATAGAAAGCAAAGCCCCGTCATACTTTACAAATGCCTGATCCCTGTCACGCGGAATTGGTTTGTAGATTATCTTACCATCCGTTTTATATTCGGCCCAGCGCCATTGATCGCTGTGTCTGTCCCAATCGCCAATCAGCATATCAAACAAACGGGCCTTGATATATTCTTTTTCGTCAACACTGTATTTTTCATCTTTATGAAGATTCAGCATCAGATCATCTGTTCCAATTATGTTAGTAGGATTTCCAAAATTTTTAGCATCAAGATGATTATCTGCCGGTCTTTCTTCTACCATATACAATTGATCTCCAAAACTGGCATTAAATTCTTTTAAACCATTTTGTCTTGGTATATAATATAAAACAGGATTCGTATGTCTGAGTCCAATTTTATCAGACATACTTCCAATAGCAAAAGAAGCGTATGGATGTGAAGTAGTATAAAAATCAAATAAAAAATCCTCTGCATATGTATCTTCAAAATCATTTACTATATACTGATCCTTAAAAGCAACTGACTGCAAAAATACCGTGGCGCTTTTTTTCATGGCGCGCATGACATACTCACGACCTTTACGATCTGACATTCTTAATGAAACTGACTGATGTCCCCCGCCTTCGCGAATAGGTTTCAGCCCGCCCATCAAAGTATCTATGGTTGCCGTTCTGGCATTAATTGGCAAACTGTAATATTCTCTATAGTGCTGGCCGAATAAAAACTTGTGAAACAGGCTCTTATCAGTCATTTTTTTAGAATAAATTGAAGTGGTTATATTCGAAGGAAATTTATTCGAAATATCTTCTGCCCAATTGATTTCTTTAGCTTTTATAATCTCTTTTTCAAAAAGGAGTTTTTCTTTGTTATTTTCATTTCCAAAAAAAGAAACTTTGGCATCGCCGCTTTTGTATAAAGTTAAGGTGCTGTAACCATTTCCGCCATACGAAAAATCAAACGGATTAATAGCCCGTGCTGCCTCTGATTTTGATCCGGCACCACTAATAATCTGCTGTATATTTTCTTTGCTGATGTATTGTAAATTGTGATCGTGTCCTGATACAACAATTACATTTTTCTGTTTTTGCAAAAGTGTTTTAATCCTTTTCGAATAAATCGTATATTGTTTATTTTGAATATCCTGTGGACTTACACCTGTTGTTTTTCGTAATAAATTGATAAAAGACCCGATTATAGGCAAGGGGATTTTTTTTTCTAAAGGAAACAATTGTTTTTCTAATGAAAATTGTCCGCCATGAGTACCATTACTTAATAAAGGGTGATGCAGGGCCAAAACAACTGTTTTCTCCTGATTTTTGTTTAAGATATTTTCCAGTTCTTCAAAAAACGCTTCACGTGTTTTAATCTCGCAGTTGTCATTAATTGTCGGATGATTGTCCCAATCCTCCAGAAACCACTCACTATCAATAGTAACTAAGGTTGCGGTACTGTCAATTTTTATATCTTCTATAGGACAGGATTTTCTTGGTAAAAATGCTTTTTTGTCGTTTAGGTATTTCGTAACAAAATCAGCCTGAAGTTCAAGGCCTTTAATGCCGTTATACCAATCATGATTACCCGGAATAAAAACAGTTTTTCCTTTAAATCCTTTTGTTAATTTTAACTGGTTTGTCAATTTTGTTTCAGCCAGAGCCTTGTCTCCGTCATTTTTATCAGCAGGAAAACCTTTCGGATAAATATTATCTCCCAGGAATAAAAGAGTAGATTTTTTGTTTGCTTTTTTAAGCTTTTGATGCAATAATTCAAGAGTTTGCTGAGACTGTTCTTCATCTGCATTTCCTGCATCACCAACCAAAAAGAGAGTGTGAGCAATTTTTATGGTATCTGTAGCGTTTTCATTTTCATTATTGCTAACATTTTTTCCGTACTGTGCTTTGTGTGTTGCACAGGCAGTAAGTAAAAATATAAGGAGTATAACCAAAGAATTGGTTTTAATCTTGGTAATAAAATGATTATCCAAAAACAATTTCATAATTTAGTGGTATAAAAATATTCTTTATGAATCTAATAGAACAATCCGAGGATTTCGTCAGTAATTTACTCAAAGATAAACTTTCTAATTTATATTCTTACCATAATTTTAACCATACTTTTAATGTTGTAAATGCTGTTAAAAAGCTTTGTAACAAAGAAAATGTTGATGATCACGAAAGAGAAATGCTTTTAGTGGCAGCCTGGTTTCATGATGCAGGTTATATAAACGGATTTGAAGATCATGAGAATGAGAGTATCAAAATAGCGGCAAAATTTTTAAAAGAAAAAGGACAATCTGATGAATTTATAGCCAAGGTTTCAAAACTTATTATGGCGACTTCAAAAACGTATGTGCCCCAAAATAAGCTGGAATACATTATCAAGGATGCGGACTTTGTTCATATAACAAGCCTGGAATACGAGTCTACAGGAGAATTACTCCGATATGAACTAAAAAACACTATGAATGTTTCTATGTCTTCTTTAGAATGGGCTCAGGAAAATTTGAATTTTCTGGTAAATAAACACCGATTTTATACGGATTACGCTCTAAGGAAATGGCAGCCTTTAAAAGAAAAAACAATTGCACTTGTTCAAAAGAAGATTAATAAAGAAGAAATAAAAAAAGCCAAAGATCTGGAAGACGACGAAAAAAAGAAAGATAAAGCAGAAAAACCGGACAGAGGTATAGATACTTTATTTCGTGTTACATTAGGAAATCATACCCGTTTAAGTGGAATTGCCGACAGTAAGGCAAACATCCTTCTGTCTGTAAATGCCATTATTATTTCAATTGCACTTTCGTCAATTATTCCGAAATTAGATAGCCCGAAAAATATGCATTTAGTAATTCCGACTTTTATCATGCTGATGTCGAGTGTTATTACTATAATTTTTGCAATCCTTTCGACAAGGCCAAAAGTTACCTCCGGATTCTTTACCCGCGACGATGTTGAGGCAAAAAAAGTAAACCTTATGTTTTTTGGAAATTTCTACAAAATGCCATTAGAAGATTATGACTGGGCAATGAATGAAATGATGAAAGACCGTGATTACCTGTATTCTACAATGATCAAAGATTTATATTATTTAGGATTAGTGCTCCAGCGAAAATATAATTTGCTTAGAATTGCCTATAACCTTTTTATGGTCGGGATTATTATAACTGTGATTTCGTTTGTAATCGCTTTTAAAAATATATAAAGAAAAAGCTCAACTATTTAGTTGAGCTCATCTAATAAATCCTGATAGGTGATTTTCTTTGCAGTTGCGTTTGTGATATTATTTATCACTTTTACGCGAATTGCTCTTAATCCGGAAACCCCCTGTAAATCTTCAACTTCAAATTGCTCGATAGAAGGTTCTAATACTTTCTTGTGCTGTAAATATTTGATGTATTTCAAGTATTCGGCCTCTTCACTATTTTGAGAATATACAATAGTGATTTTTTCTTTTTCGGTAATTCTTTCGCGGCTGCCTTTTATGTGAGCTTTATCGATACGTTTTTTAACTACCTCATATCTGGCATTATAAGTTCCGTCAACATCAAAACGTTTTTCATCCATTCTAAAACGGATAGAAATCGCAGAACTAAAAACCAAAATCAATGACGTGACATCCAGCTCATACGGAAGAGATTCCTTCAGTTGATGATGTTCTAATTCCATTTCGCATAAAGTCTGCAATTGCCACAAACGCAGATTGTGCAGGTACATAATGTCAAAAGGCTTTGTTGGCGCAATTGAAGCTCCTATATATAAGTTATGTTCAACACCGTCGGTTTTAAAACGCTCATAATAATGCGGATAAATCTGCTGCGCTTCAACTTGTTTTTTATCCAGTACAGAAGCCAGTTTTTTATTAATGATAGACATCGCATTATCAAATTTCTTTCTTTCCTGATAAAACATTCCTGTCTTTTCGTCCAGACTGGCAAAGTATTCTTCCTCAAGTTTCTGATTTATAGCTGTATCCTTTGTGTTTTTTAGAATCGGATGAATTTCTTCTTCGATATAACGTTGAATATATTGCTCCGTATCAGCCTTTAATGGCTGGTCTAATTCATCACGAAGCGACTCTAATTCAAATTTGCGCTGCTCCAAAAGCATCAGATTACTGTTTGGTTTCTGATTTTCAAAAATTTCCAAAATCGTGCTCAGCTGATTTTTCAAATCTCTTCGTACTGTATCATTTCTGTGCTCAGAAGAACCTTTGATGTCGATTTGTCCGTATAAAGGGAAAACATTCTTAAACACAATTTCCTTAAAGATATAATCTTTGGTAGGATTCGTGTTTTGAAAGTAATTTTGCGATTCTTTTTTAAATTTCCAATACACACTTGGGTGAATTGTAGTATACTCACGCTGAATAATTGCTTCAACCTGATGTTGCATATCGGTATTGTAGCGGTCAATTGTATCGGTAAGATATGGCAAAACCAAATCCAGTTTTGTTGCGTTTATAGTATTTAAGGCTCTTGGTATTTCTGAAACCAATTCTACAACACCCAATAAATGTCCGTCCTTAATAACCGGAGCAAATACACAACTCTGTATATTTTGTTTCAGCAAATGTTCGCCAAGTCTTTTATTTGGTGATTCCTCTGTGAATTTAATTACATTAGAAATTACAAAAGGTTCTTTGTTGTCTAATAAATTTTCAAAAGAACATCCAAAAAAAGCATTTTTGCATTCTACTTCCTGATCTGTCGAAAGCAGGAAACTCTGTAACTGATTATCATATTTAACCGGTCTGACAAACTTTTCTTCCTCAGAATTATAGATGATAAAGCCCACTTTTAAATCTGGAATTTTGAATATTGATTTAAAGATGTTTTCGATAATATCATTCGAAGCCACCGTTTTGGTATCCGGCTTTAAAAGATTGCTTTTTAGGTTTGAGATAGCACTTTCTGTAGTTGCATCAAACAAAGAAACAATTCCGAAACCTTTTAAAGTCCAGCTCCCCGGTGGAAATTTAGATTTCCAAAGATCAATATCATTATAATTATCAATCAATAAATCAATATCATCCTGCGTAAGCGAAACTGAATTCTCTGATGGAATAATTTCCATAAAGTCAGCATTGTACATAATGCGATAATGTTTTTCGATTCCATTTTCGTCAGGAATATCGTAGAAAAAGATTTTATTAGAATCGAGATTCTGTTTGTAATAACTGCTCAAAATCAGACAGCAGTTATTGACATAGAATTGGTGATCATCAAAATCACGAATTTCCATATAAAACTCATCACCGGCATTTCTTAAGATTTTCTTGAAACGTTCTGTATAATTAAAAGATATATTCTGAAATGGAATTGTAATTGCTTTTATTTCATTGTGAGTCAAAGCCGTAGGGAATAAATCTGCAGCAATGTTTTTGATTAAAGCTTCATTTTTTCTTATAGTAGCTAAGTCCCGAATTCCGGTTCTAAATTCCGGAAATGCATCAATTTCTTTTAAAATAGCTTTTGCGTAGTTAGATCGGTAATCAACATCTGATAAAGCAATTTGTTCAAAAGACTCAATTAATTTATGAAATGAAATTATCGTTTCAAAAGGACTTTCTTTTGGTACATGACGATCCATCGTGGTATTTTTTTTAGAGTATAAAATTAAGCATAAATTAAGAATGTGCGACATTTTGCTATTTCTTTCCTTTATAGTTCTATAGATATCCTAAACTCTAGTGTATGTTCTTCTAAAGAGTTTTACAGGATTGGATGCCGGGGAAAATCAGAGTAAATAGTTTTGGAAGTGTTTGATAGACATAAAAAAAACCTCAATTACGAACTGTAATTGAAGTTTTTTTATGAGATAGAATAATATTTAAGTCTATTTATTAAAGACATTTAGCTGAAACCAATTTTGTGTTTCGTCAATCATTTCTTGTCCATATTGTTTACGGATAGTGTTATACACCCATTGCAGATTTTTTTCTCTTAGAGAATCTTTTATTTTTTTCTCGGTTTCAATCATTGCCAAATGTATTGCACAAAACTGGTCCTTTTTCCAAGGCAGATTTTGCTTATTCAATAAAATACAATTGTCTCTAATGTTATCACATTCAAAAAATGAAATCTCACCTTCTACAGCAAGTACAATGTCTAAAAATGTAATATCTTCGGGCTTTCTGCAAAGCCTATAACCGCCTTTGACACCTATATTAGATTTTACGATTCCGGCTTTTTTTAATTTAGTAAAAGCTTTCGCTAAATAAGTTTCAGATATATTTTGAAAATTTGCCAAATCGCGCACGGTAATCGTATTACCTTCCGGATTATCTATTAAATAGACCAAAGAATGTATAGCATATTCAACATTTTTCCCTAAAGTTGGCATAGCAATAATTTAAATGTTTCATAAAATCTAATTTAAATGTTAAACAGCGTTTGACTAACATTTGGAACTTCTGGAAAAGAATCTTCCAATGCAGTTTGAACATCATCTGCCGGATAAATTAATTTCGTAGTAACTTCCATTTTTATATTTTTTCCTTCAATACCGCTAACAGCCAGACTACGTTCCCAACCTGTAGTCAACATTCCGTCTTGCTGGCCCAAATCTACGCACGTAACATAATCTGTATAATTGTAAGGTTTTAATGGTTGAGAAAATAAGGCATTAACAGCATTATGTCCAGCCCATTTCCCCAAAAACATTGAAAACTGGCAAGCCATAAGTGAGCTGTTGCCTTTATCATCAACGGGAATATTGGCAACATCTCCTGCTGCAATTACATTTTGATATGTTTCTAACTGAAGATATTTGTTTACATGCAGACGTCCCAATTTATCTTTTTCTCCTTTAAAGAAGCTGCATAGCGAACTTGCTACTAATCCAACGGTAGAAATTACTGTCTGAGATGGTATAAAGGTTCCGTCGCTTAAAATTGCTCCATTTGAAGTTACCCCGGCCAGCGAAACATTCGTAATAGAAGTCACATCTTTAGACTTTAAAGTATCTAAAACATATTCCTGTGCTTCAGGAGAATAATAATTCCCTACCTGATTTGCCTTTTCTATAAGGACAACCTTAAACTCAATTGTATCCTGAGAATATCTGCTCCATATTTTCAAGGCCTTTTCTTTAATAACTGTTGCTACTTCAAGTCCGGTTAATCCGCTTCCTGCAACTACAAACGTAGCACCGCCATCGCCGTCAAATCTTTTACTTGCCAATTGTATTAAATGATCTTCCAGCCTTTGGGCACCGTTAAAAGTATCTACATTAAAAGTATTCTCTATGCCCTCAATATTTATTGCTTTTAAAACGCTTCCTGAAGATAATATCAGATAATCATAGCTCAAAATTCTTGATCCGCTGTCGGTTGCAATTGTTACAAGATTTTCATCAGGATTAATAATTTCTGCCTTACCAACAATGAATTTAATTCTTAATGGTTTAAAATATTTATTAAGGCCAACTCTTAAACCTTCCAGCGAAACCTCGTACAATCTTGGGCGAATCGTTAAATATTCATCCATGTTTACTACAGTCACCTCAATTTCATCTTCTTTACTTAATTCACGACTTTGTCTAATTGCACTTAAAGCACTCCAAAAACCAGCAAATCCTCCTCCAATAATTAATAATTGTTTTTTCATTTCTTTAATAGATAATTACGATAATATTTATCGCAAATTAAAGAAATTAAAACTTAAAAATAAAATTAATCTTACAAAATATTCATGAATACATTTTTTATTTAAGTAAAAACTTATAAATTAGATCTTAAAATTTATTGATAAGATTGTTGAATAAGATAATTTTTTGAAAAAGTGTCTAAACTTTGACTAAAATTCTAATAGCTTCACATGGAAATTGATTGTATAAAAAACGGCAGTTACCAATATAACTGCCGTTTTTTGTTTTAAGTAAGTAATAGAAAATGAAAACTTCCTAGCTTTTTTCTTCTTTATTGAAATAGACTAAGTAGTAATACATTTGTTTTTCTTCATCCCAGCCTTTTTCAACAAATTTTTCTGCGCTTTCAGGATTGATAAAATCCATCTTAATCTGAATGTGTGTATCCAGATTAATGACATTTTTGATTGATTTTCTGGCGTCAGAAACCGCTGCGTTGGCAATTGGAAATGAGGTTACATCTTCGATGCTGTATTTTTCTCCTTTATCCACTTTATAATTTTTGAATTCAGGAATTAAGTCCGGATTATCTAATACTTCATTTAAGAAATTTTGTTCTTCAAACTGATCATTTTTAGCAAAATAATTCACCGATCTGTTCATAAACATTACTTCTTCTTTTTTGTCTTCTGCCGGTAAAACAACATCTTTTGCGAAGTTTTGACAGAATTTCAAGTATTTTTTTGTGATGAAATTTTCATCTTCAAAAGCATCAACAGATAAAAAGTGCTCCAACCAGTAACGGGCATCGTAACGATTGCTGTCTACAGTTAGAATTTTATATCCTTCTTCTTTTTTATAATTAAAAATCAAACAACCTTTATCAAGTTTGCTTAAATTGATTCCTTGCTGTAGAATCATTTCAAGGTTACTGTCTTTTTCTTCAAACTGTAAAAAGTCAGACTGCAATTCGCTTTTAAAAATTCCGATTGCGTCAACTACATTATTATCAATGCTTAAATTTGTCAAATACGTTACATAAACCTCTCCGTTTTTTATATGCGGATGATTTGACTGCTCAAATAAATGTGTTGTAATTTTTTTCGAAATCTCTTGTAAATTCCCCGGATTGCTAAAAATCTCAGTAGCATACTTAAACATGTCGTTATAGTCCAAATCCACTTCGTGTGCAAACTGATAATAGTTTTCTTCTTTCTCTCTAAAAGGCTTAAAAAAGTATTCTTTTATCAAAGGAACAATTTCGTCATTTAGATTAAATGGCTGCTCCGATAAAAAAATGGCTTCGTTTCTGCTTTTGTTCCCTACGCGGTGTATCGCAAGCGTCTCGATGTGGGTGTTGAATAAGTTGATCATATATTTTTAGGTTCAGAGATACAGAGGTTCAAAGGGACAAAGGTTATTTTCTGTGTTTTATTTTTCGAATAAAAGAACTTAACATTCGTTCGATCTCTCTACTTTCTCCATTTATTTTGTTAAATTGATTTTCGTTGATGTATTTTAAATTGAATGAAATTTCCAGCTGAGTCTGTATTTCAAATAATGAAGAAATCGAAATGTTTAAAAATCTCAAATAATCACTATTTCCATTTCTGCCAAAACCCTCTGCAATATTACTTGGAATCGATATGGAACTTCTTCTGATTTGTGAAGATAGACCATAAATTTCTTCTTTAGGAAATGAATTTGTTAATTGATAAATTTCAGTTACAAGATTCATTGATTTTTGCCAGATTAAAAGGTCTCTAAAAGTATTCATGTTTTTGTGTTTAAAAAATTAAAACACAAAAATAAAAATATTCCTACATTTTAAATTAAAAATTTAAAATGAAACCCTTTGTACCTTTGTTTCTCTGAACCTTTGAACCTTTCCTCTAATTCCAATTCTCCTCAAATCCGTAATCTTCGAAGCTGTCATCACCTTCGAACATATCAAGATCATCTTCGTCTAAATCATCTTCAAACTCTCCGTAGATATCATCATGCATATCTGCTTCGAAGTTTTTTTCAGTTGCTTCATCAGGCATTTCACCATGTGCAAATAAAGTTTCAGGATAAATTGCGCCAGCAGATTCTTCTTCAATAGCGGCTAATTCAACCAAGAAAGTCCACATACTGATGAAATCGTAAACGTAGATAATTTTGGTGTTTTCCTTGTCTAAAATAGAAGATAATGGATAATCGCTCATAGTTCGCTGTTCTCCCGGAACATCACCTGTATCAAAAAGCGGAATTTCATCCTCCTGATTCCAGGTATCGTCGCAAGTGTAAAACGAAGCTACTTCTGATCCGTCAAAACCGAAAGCGTTGAAGATCGCATTATGTAAATCTTCCAGAGTATCATCTTCAAGAATTGCAATGTCTCTAAAAATATCTTCTTCGGCGTCTAGAATTACTCTAAATTTATAAACCATAATCTTTGTTTTTATTGAGAGGTCAAAGGTAAAATATAAAAAACGAAATACGAATTATGAATTACGATTTGTTGAAAAGATTTTTCTTTTGTCAGGCTGAGCGAAGTCGAATTTCAGGCCGAGCGGAATCAAATGTCAGGCTGAGCGAAGTCGAATGTCAGGCTGAGCGAAGCCGAAGCCCGATTCCAGTTGACAAGCCTTCGACTCCGCTGATGATGATAGTTGTGTTGGCGGAAAAAACTACTATTTCCTGGCCAGTCGTTTTCTGATCTTATGATACTGTTTATGATAAGTACTATGGCTCGGATAGCTTCTGCTTGAAGTCATATTATTAAAAACTAAAGCCGTCAGAAACAAAATCAAAACGCCAACTAATACAGGAGACAAAACATACATATAGCCCAAATCCTTTATTTTATCAGAACCTATAACAGCAATAAGGGCCGTTGCGCCCCCGGGCGGATGCAGGGTTTTTGTTATCTGCATTAAAATAATGGCAAGAGAAACCGCAAGCGGAGCCGCAATCCAGATAATATCCGGAGCCAGTTTGTGAACTGTAACTCCTATAAATGCCGAAACTAAATGTCCGCCAATTAAATTTCGAGGCTGAGAAAACGGACTTTGAATAATTCCGTAAACCAAAACACTCGAAGCTCCAAAAGAGCCAATTAAGTAAACTGCATCATTTCCTGTAAAATGTATAGACTGGATATAAGCCAGAATTCCGATACCGACAAAAGAGCCTAAGAAAGACCAAAAGTGCTCTTTATAATCTACTAAAGTTTCTTTATAAAGAATGTAACGTGTTTTGCGATATCCTCTTTTTATTTTTTGAACAGGCATGGTAACTTACTATTTGTTGTGGTATTTTTTGTCACAGGTTTAAAAATTAACATGTGCAATTATTCTATGTGATATGTTTATTTTATTAAGCTCGGAGAATAAGTATAAACCGTGTGCGGATATATCATTTTTGCTGTGTATTTGGAAATCAGGCAAACGACCAAAATCGGAAAAAACAAGGTGTAATCATTTGTCAGGCCGCAAACCAAAAATATTGCCGTAAAAGGTGCATGAATACTGGCACTTAAAACTGCCGCCATCCCGATAATCATAAAATTCACAGGAATTACATCTGCGTGGAAAAACGTATTTAAAATCGATGCCAATAATAATCCTAAAAATGCTCCAATAAAAAGGCTAGGAGCAAAGACACCACCATCACCGCCGGAAGCCAATGTTATGGAAGTTACAATTGGTTTTAAAAGTAGAATCCCGACAAAAGTAAAAGCCAATGTTATAGTCAGCGGAAGTTCTGAAGATTCAGCAAAAATGCCTTTTATAGCGTGGTATCCTTCTCCGTATAATTGCGGAAAAACAAAAAGTGAAATACTTAAAACCGCTGATCCTAAAATGATTTTATAATAATGAGTGTCGATTTTTCCAAACTGAGATTTAAAAAATAAAACACAACGTGTTAAATAAACCGAATTTATTCCGGCCAAAATTCCCAAAAGAATAAAATACGGAATCGCTTTTAAATGCCACGTTGTTATGGAAACAGCAAATAAAGGTTCTTCTTTTAAAATAGTAAGTAAACCAAATGCAATTGAAACTGCAATAACATTCGAAATAATAAAAGCACGCGTTACTTTTCGTGAAATAACTTCAAGAGCAAATAAAATTCCCGCAATCGGACTGCTGAATAAAGCGGTAACGCCTGCCGCAACACCTGCACAGATTAATTCGGTTTTGTATTGGCGAAAAACGTTTTCTTTTTGTTGCGCTACAGAACCAATTGTAGCAGTAGCCACAACAGTAGAAACTTCGATTCCGGTTGATCCGCCAAAAATAACAGTCAATAATCCGTTTATAAAGTGCGATGGAATTTTATAAGAAGGGAGGTTTTTTGAGCTTGATTTGGTACTTTCAAAAACCTCTTTGATGCCTTTGTTTTCTTTCTTTTTAAAAAGGTATTGTCTCAGAAAATAAATAACCGATAAGCCAAAAACAGGGAAAATGATATAAAAAACAGGATTTACCGAGACTTCATGAAAAAAGATTTCTTCGTAATATTCGGTAATTTTTTTGAGTGAAATTCCGAGAAAGGCCGAAAGGAAGCCAATTAAAATAGAAACAATAACTAATTTTCGGAATTTAATGAATTGATGATTTTTTTTGATTTGCGCCGTTTTGTTCATCAGAGTAAATTTGGATTCGCATTTTTTTTATGCGGATTACAAAATTAAGAATCAAAATCGGTTTAAAATAGGAAATCTTCAATTTAATATGTTAAATTCAGTATAAACAAGAAAATTCTCTCACTGTGTTTTTAGTTACATATTGATTGTGGATGTCATGAAAACGAAACATTAAGCTTGTAAAAAGAAACCGTAGCACCTCTGTATGATTCTTAAATATAAAAACTTTCCTAAAAAAAAACTTAGAACCTCAAAACTCAGAACCTCACAGCCTATTTTAATAAAACCTCAAAATTGAGAATTAATTCTAATAGAAGCTTTTACTAACGCTACTGCTTTTACACTGCTCATTGGAAACTCTACAGGCTGATAGTTCTGATTTTGCGGTACGAGCCTAACAAACGAATCCTGATCTGATTGTTGTATGTATCTGGTAAAAAAGAAATCATCGCCATCTTTACTGATGTAGATCAAATACATTTCACCCCAAATAATATTTTCAGGGTTATTTATTTTTTTAAAAGCTAAGATATCGCCGTTTCTTAATAAAGGATACATGCTGTCGCCAGCTATATATAATGCTCCGTCGCAATCTGTAATTTTGGGTATACCAATATATTCTAACGGAATTTGATTTTTATTTTTTCCAAGCAAATCTTTAATGCCTTCAGCTGCTCTGATATCATAAAGAGGAATGTTAAAATTACCATCTTCAGCCTCTTTTTTCTGATTGTAATGAATATCTTCTTCCGTCAAAGCATTAATCTTTAACATATTTCCGTTACCTGTAAGAAGCCATTCGGCATTCAAATCTGGGTAGTAGTGTAATATTTTACCTGCTTTATCGGTGCCCATATTACTGCTATTATCTAAAAATTTATTCGAGAATCCTAGCTGCTGGCAAAACTTATATCTAGTGATTCCCTTGCGGTCTATAAACTCTTTGACTCTTTCTGTCGCTCCCATTAAATTAACCAATTGTAAAATTTTACGTTAAAAATTTGTTTGCTTGTAAGATTTTACGTTACCTTTGTCCGCTGTTTGGTACAAACAATACAAATTGTAAAAATATGAAAACTAAAGCAAGTTATAATCAAGATGTGTTAAAGATTATACACGAGAGGTATGGTTTTTCTTACGACTATATCCGAAAGTCTATCAGAGGCGATAGAGTTGGTATAACAAGCGATATAATAAAAAAAGAGTACAATGTTTTATATCAGGAAGTTAGAAAAGTGATAGAAGACAAATTTAGAGAAATATAATACCACACAATACCAGCCAATCTTATATAAAAAATTTCCAATTACAAAGCATTTTACAATTTAAATATTAAAGCCACGGATGAGACAAACTAAGTTTGCAAATCGTGCGATTTAATAATTTTTGACGCCCTTTTCTAAATAAGGGTGTCAAAAATATATGCATAAGTGCCTATCTAATAGTATAGAGTGCACAAACCTGACAGCATAATATAAAATTGTAAAATTATTGGAAAAAGAAACTAAAGCGACTACCCCCAAAAAGTCCTGATAAAATACCATATCGCTACGGTTATTTCTTAAACAAAAAAACATATAGTAGTGCAGGCAGCGGCAAGCAGCCTGTTTATTGCGTCATCGCAAAAACAAATATCTTTTAATGATTATCAAATTATAATATAAGAAAACATGAAAAAAAATTAACATAAGTCAGACGATATACAATGCGACAAAGTGGGTATATGTATTAGATCTATGGCAGCAGAATAAATGCTGCAAATTACTCAGGAGCATCCTGTAGGATTCAAATAAAATATTGGCTCATAAATAAAGAGCTTGAAACATTAAATTAAAAGAGAATTAAAATGAAAAAGAAATTTAAACTATTGGCATTTATTGCATTAATGACAACGTATTACAGTAATGCCCAAATGGGTATCAATACCAAATTCCCGGATGCAAGTGCGGCACTTGAGATAAAATCCCCTGACAATACAAAAGGTGTTTTAATGCCACGCTCTACAACTACACAAATAAATGCGATTCCGTTACCGGCAGAAGGATTAATCGTTTATGACACCACCCAGCACTGTTTCTTGCAGAACGCAGGTACAGCGGCCATTCCGAATTGGGTGCCTCTGATAAATGCAGCAGATAACGGATTGACAGTAACAGGCAGTAAAATACAACTGGGAGGAACATTAACTAAGCCTTCTGTTATAACAGCAACAGCAACTAATACCCTTGCCATTTCAGGATTGCAAACTGGAGCAGATGCTGATAATGTAATGGTAACTGATGCAAATGGTGTTTTAAAAACAGTATCAAGATCTAGTTTTACCGGAGCTGACAACTTAGGAAATCATATAGCGACGCAAAACCTAATGATGAATCGTAATGATGTTGTATTTAGCGATAGATCGCTGCTAACAAATAATAATACTTTCTCTCTATTTAAAGATAATAAAGTTTTTGGAGTTTATAATAGTGTAAAAAGTTCAAATTCAATAGCTGTTACCGAAAATGGAAATGTTGGTATTGGAACCAGCAATCCGGATGCATCAGCCATTTTAGATATTTCCTCTTCCAATCAAGGTCTTTTGGTTCCGAGGGTAAGCCTGACAAGTGCTACTGATAATACTACAATACCATCTCCTGCAACAAGTTTAATTGCATATAATACTAATGAAGCTATGACTAATGGTAATGGAGTTGGCTTGTATACTAATACCGGAACTGCTGCTGTGCCAAGCTGGGCTCCCTTTGCAGTTGGCGTTGCACAATCTGTGTCTGGGCAAATAATGCGTTATCCATGTGCACCACTAACCCTTACAGGCGCAGTTACCGTAAAAATGGCATTTTTAAAAACTTATATCCAGCCAAATGGTGCAAATGGAGCAATAAACGGAATAACAGGAGCTTCTCTATCAGGCACTGGAGATTTCAGTTTGCCACCGGGAACTTATCGTGTAGATACGGTAATTTCTGGAGGGTGGAGTACAGATCCTTCGATAAATTCTGGAGCATGGCAAGTACTGGTTAATAACCAGCTTTATGCTGATCACTTATTTACAGCAGGCGCAACATTGTCAGATGTCATAACATTAGAAGGAACATCAAATTCAACAGTAGTGTTCAATTTGAAATCTTTAGGTAATACTTTTACTTTAGATTCAACCATTAGCGGAAAGTCTAGTAGATCAATCATTATTATAACCAGATTAAAATAATTTAAAATAAATTCAGCAACCTTACATTAATTGAACTTATTATATATAAGCTCTGTATTTAGGCTTTGTTTATCTTTAACAACATTAAACATCTCGCAAATCCGCGAAAAGCGCAAAGAAAAACTTGCGAATTCACGGTTTTGCGGGATTATTTTTTTTTATCTCTCATAAAACTCAATCGGCAGCAAATCAGGATCTGCGATAAAAGTAAAACGCCTTTCGGTAGTTTCATCAATTCTGATGGGTTCAGATTCGATGTTTTTTGAGTTAAAAAAAGCGATTGTTTCTTCCAGATTAGTGACTTCAAAAGCCAAATGTCTTAAACCGGCTGCTTCTGGTCTCGAAGGTCGTTGCGGCGGATTTGGAAATGAAAATAACTCGACTACATAAAGGCCGTTCAAAGCCAAATCTAATTTATAAGATTCGCGTTCTGCGCGGTAAATTTCCCTGATGATTGTTAGTCCCAAAATCTCGGTATAAAATATTTTAGACTTTTGATAATCAGAACATAAAATGGCAATATGATGAATTTTGTTTAAGGTAAGCATTAGGATTTTGATTCAGTTTCCTGATTTAATTTTCGAATTATTTTTGCCGGATTCCCCACGGCCAGTGAATTGTCGGGAATATCTTTTGTGACCACAGATCCCGCGCCAATAACACAACCTTTTCCAATTGTTACGCCCGGGCAAATAACAGAATTTCCGCCAATCCAGCAATCGTCTCCGATCGAAATGGGTAAAGCATTTTCTAATGATTTGCGTAATTCGGCGTCAAGCGGATGGCATGCCGTATAGATTTGCACATTTGGAGCAATAAATACATTAGAACCAATAGTTACAGGTGCACAATCTAAAACTACGCAGTTAACATTAAAATAAACGTTTTCTCCACAGATTATATTGTAACCATAATCACAATGAAAAGGCGGTTCGATATAAAAACCAGCTCCTGTATTCGGAATTAATTCTTTTAGAATTTCCCTGGCTCTTTTGGTAACTCTGTATTCTTTGACATTCAGACTGTGTAAAAGATTCTTGGCAGTTCTGCGGCCTTTTACCAATTCCGGGTCAAAAGCGTTATAGTACTCGCCGGAGATCATTTTTTCTTTTTCTGTTTTCATATAAAAAAGCTAATTCAGCTTTGGGAAATTTCAAATTGCTTATAATTTCAATTTTTTACAAAAGTTTCTTCAAAATAACAATCTGCCCCAAATGATAAACGTCGTGCTGAATAATTCCGTGAAGGTGTTCATAATAGGTATGACCATTATTAGCATAAATTTTCGCGAAATCGGCATCATCAAAACTTTCAAAAAAAGCATTCCATAATTCCTGAGATTTTGCAAGACTCTGTAGTGATTGTTCCCACGCCGCTTCTGAGGAATCCAGAACCGGTACAAAATAATTATGATCAGGAGCATTTACTACTTCTCCCTGAACACGGCTTAAAATGGTTCGTCTCCATTGTATAAGATGGTTTACAATTTCCCAAATTGTATTTAAATTGGGACTAATTTTTTTATATGCCTGACTGGCAGTAATGTCTGCCAGTGTATCGGCTAATGTTACTTCCAGCCATGGATTTCCATTATAAATGGATTGATATAAATTCGAAATTCTTTTGCTTTCTGACATAATTATTCAATTTTTAATATGCAAAAGCTAAGATACAAATAAGTAATTTACAACTCATCCTCAAAATTCTACAATTGGGTTATTTATTATTTTTTAACTTCAAATGTTAAAATACATTTGTCTCATCAAAATAACAAACACACCAAAACAAATAAAATCAGGAGGTATGACAACCAAATTACTTTTTACAATTAGCTTTTTATTTTTAACAACTGTATTTTTTGCTCAGAATACCATCTCAGGAAAAGTTCTTGATCAAAAAGGAAAGCCTGTTCCCGGAGCTAATATTTATATTGACGGAACTTATGATGGAGCAACAAGTTCTGAAACGGGAGAATTTTCTTTTGAAACAACAGCAACAGGAAACCAGTTTTTGATTGTAAGTTTTTTAATGTACGAAACATTCAAACAGGAAATTGATGTAACTAATTATAAAGATCAAACAGTAAAACTAAGAGAAAGCGTAAACACACTAGATGCCGTTGTAATTACTGCCGGAACATTAGAATCGGGAGACAAGGCGAGAGTTTCTGTTCTTAAGCCTTTGGATATTGTAACAACTGCGGGTTCTGCCGGAAATATTATTGCCGCTTTGCAGACTTTGCCGGGAACACAAACTGTTGGAGAAGACGGACGTTTGTTTGTTCGTGGAGGTGAGGCCAGCGAAACTCAAACTTTTGTTGACGGTCTTCGTGTTGCACAGCCTTATGGCGCAACTACTAATAATTTGCCAACCAGAAGTAGATTTTCTCCATTTTTGTTTAGCGGAATTGCTTTTTCTACCGGAGGTTATTCTGCAGAATATGGAGAGGCTTTGTCAAGTGTTTTACTTTTAAATACTCAGGATGAACCAGATCAGAACAAAACAGATATTGCTTTAATGACAGTAGGTCTTGGAGTAGGAAACACGCAAAAATGGAAAAAAAGTTCTTTTAGTATTAATACTAATTATATTAATCTGGCTCCTTATCAGGCTGTAATTCCACAAAATGTTGACTGGAATAATCCGTATCAGTCTTTGGGAGGTGAAGCAGTATATCGTTATCATTTTACAAACGGTATTTTTAAATTATATGCCGCTTTTGATTCTGAGAAATTTGATTTAAATCAGAAAAATGTAAATTTCGTTGATCCGATCAGAACAGATTTAAACAATAATAATTTTTATCTGAATGGTTCTTATAAAGGTGATTTTGGAACAGGATGGCAGCTTACAACCGGAATTAGTTATGGGTACAGCAAAAACAAAGTCAAATATGACATCAATGATGTTAACACCGACGAAAATGCTGCTCAATTAAAGTTGAAGCTAAGAAAAAATATTTCCAATTACTTTAAATTGTCTTTTGGAGCAGATTATTTCATTACAAAATTCAATGAAAATTTTAGGGACAATATTTCAATAGATGCTGCAAATGGTTACGATTCAAACATTGCTGCTTTTTATACAGAAGGAGATATATTGTTCTCCAAAAAACTGGCAATGAAGGTAGGAGTAAGACTTTCAAACAATAGCCTGCTTGACGAAACCAACCTGGCGCCAAGAGCATCGATTGCTTACAAAGTGTCAAAAACAAGTCAGTTTTCATTTGCTTACGGAGATTTTTCTCAGACTCCGGTTGTTGATTACATTAAATATTCAAAATACCATCAGTTTGAAAGTGAAAAAGCGCAGCATTATATCCTGAATTATCAGTTTACAAAACCGGGACAAACTTTTAGGGCAGAAGCTTATTATAAAGATTACACAAATTTGGTTCAGTATAATACAAAAGATATTCAATACAATTCTGTTTTCAACAACAACGGTTCGGGTTATGCAAAAGGACTGGATTTATTTTGGAGAGACAGCAATTTGTACAAAAACTTAGAATACTGGATTTCGTATTCTTATATCGATTCAGAAAGACAATATAAAAACTTTCCAACTGTAGCGACACCAAATTTTGTAGCCAATCATAGTTTATCAATTGTAACAAAATATTTTATTACAGACTGGAAATCACAAATCGGATTTACAAACAGCTACAGTTCAGGACGTCCTTATAATGATCCAAACCAGACACAATTCATGAACGGAAAAACAAAAGCTTATAATAGTTTAAGTTTTAACTGGGCTTATTTATTAACAACACAAAAAATCCTTTATTTTTCTGTTTCGAATGTTTTAGGAACTCAAAATGTTTTTGGATACGATTACGCCAAATTGCCAGACGCTAATGGAGTTTACAACCGACAAGCCGTAACACCAAACGCAGACCGATTTTTCTTCGTTGGTTTCTTCTGGACAATCAGCAAGAATAAGAATGATAATCAGTTGAAGAATTTGTAGAGTTAGGTGCAAAGGTTCAGAGGTTCAAAGGAACAAAGGTTTGCCTCCACGAATTACCTAAAAAAACTTTGTTCCTTTGAACCTCTGAGCCTTAAAAAAAACAATTCAGTAGCTAAAATCAACAACTCAGTAATATTTAATTTTAAAAGAATAAAATCAGACATACTTTTGAAGTATAAATTAACAATCAGAGTTTTAATCATCAAATCAAAGGAACTTAGAAACTTTAAAAAAAAACTTAGCATCTCAGAACCTTAACATCTTAGCAACTTTAAAAAAAAAGAAACCATGACCAAAATTATCACCGCAATTATATTATTTGTCTGCAGCTTAATGTCTGCACAAAAAGTAAACCTTACTGTTTCTGTTTCAGGTTTAAAAAACAATACAGGAATTGTAAAAGTAGGTTTGTACAACTCAGACGAAACTTTTCTTAAAACAACCTATAAAAGCATGGTTTCTGAAATAAAAAATAATCGGGCTACAGTAACTTTCATCGGTATTCCGGCAGGAGAGTATGGCGTTTCAACTTTTCATGATGAAAACAACAACGGAATCCTGGATAAAAATATGATGGGAATTCCTTCTGAAGATTATGCTGCATCAAATAATGCGAAAGGATTTATGGGGCCGCCTTCTTATAAAGATGCTAAATTTACTGTCAACAAAGACTCAAAAATCGAAATTGTATATTAATAAAATTTAAACTAATAACTTAAAAGTAACCACTAAAAAGTAACAATATGAAAAACATTATTACCGCAATCGCATTATTCGTAGCAGCAATAACTTCTGCACAAACACAATTTGAACAAGGAATGGGAAAGGCCTTCGGACTTTGGAAAGAAGGTAAAAATACAGAAGCTTCTGCATTGTTTGAGAGAATTGCATCTGCAGAAAAAACAAGCTGGTTACCTAATTATTATGTGGCTTTAGTGAATACAACCTCTGCTTTTTCAGAAAAAGATAAATCAAAAGTTGATTTGTTACTGACCAAAGCACAAGACGCACTAGATGTAGAACTTATAAAAGACCAGAACAATGCAGAATTATACGTTTTACAAGCTTTGGTTTATACGGCCTGGGTGGTACAGGATCCGATGACGAATGCTCAAAAATATTCGGCAAGAATTATGGAGAATTATGCAAAAGCAAAAGCATTAGACCCAAACAATCCAAGAGCTGTTTTTGGTGAAGCTGATTATCAGTTAGGAGGAGCAAAATGGACAGGAGTTGACACAAAACCGTTATGCGCGCAAGTAGATAAAGCTGTCGAACTTTTTGGTACTTTTAAACCAGAAACTCAATTTTCACCAAAATGGGGATTAGAAAGAGCTTTGGAAACTCAAAAATCTTGTAAAAAATAATTATTTAAGCTTACTCAGAAAATGAAAGATCATAGAAATGTATATTCAGATTTAAAAAGTGGAACGATTGTCTCATTCAAAATTTCTATGATTTTTACCGTAATATTTTCAGCCTGTTTAGGAGATGATCTTAATATTAGAAACGTTCTTATTACTTTTTTTATAAGCTGTCTTTATTCTTTCGGTGTAGGTTTCGGCAACGGATATATCAATGTTCTTTTAGATAAAAAATGGGATTGGTTAGAGCAGACAAACCTAAGAGTTTACTACGGGATCATGGTTACAGTGATGTACACGGTTCCAATCGTTTTAGGAATAAATTACTATATCTATGTTATTCTGCAAAATATGTCTTTAGACAAATTCTTTAGCGAAAGAATGATCTGGGTGCATTTGTTTTATATTATTTTATCTTTAGGAGTTTCGACTTTTATGCAGGCGAGAAGCTTTATGGTAAAATGGAAACAGGCCTCTAAGTTTGAAATAACACAACAAAAAATTATTGCAGGAACCGCAAATGCCAAATTCGAAAGTTTAAAAAATCAGATAGATCCGCATTTTCTTTTTAATAGCCTGAATGTTTTAAGTTCCCTTATTGAAGAAAATCCGGATAATGCGCAGCGTTTTACCACTTCCTTGTCCAAAATCTATCGTTATGTTTTAGAGCAAAAAGATAAAGAACTGGTTTCTGTAGAAGATGAATTGTCATTTGCAAAAACCTATATGAACCTTTTAAAAATGCGTTTTGAAAACAGTTTGTTTTACGAAATGCAGATAAAAGAAATAAATCCAGATGCCAAAGTAGTGCCGCTTTCTTTACAGCTTTTGCTCGAGAATACAGTAAAACATAATATAGTAAGTGAGCAAAAGCCGCTTCACATCAGGATTTTTATCGACGGAGATTGTCTTGCTATTCAAAATGATTTCCAGAAAAAAGAAGTTTTGCAGGATCGCCAGGGAGTTGGTTTGCAAAACATTGTAAACAGATACGCAATCATAACAGACCGGAAAGTTGTGATCGAACAAAATGAACAAAATTTCACCGTTAAAATTCCGATTTTAACCAAACAAATTACAGCTATGGATGCCAATGCAGATTATAATGATGAAAACAGATCTTATTTCAGAGCAAAAAAGAGAGTAGAAGAACTAAAAGGTTTTTACGGAAATGTAATTTCTTATTGTTGTGTAGTTCCATTTTTAATATTTATAAATTTAAAATTTTCTCCAGATTTTCAATGGTTTTGGTTTTCAGCTTTAGGCTGGGGATTTGGAGTTGTAATGCATGCTTTTAAAGTTTATGGTTACAGTTCAGATTGGGAAGAACGAAAAATAAGAGAGATTTTAGAAAAAGGCAATACTAAAAAAACCTGGAAATAATGGAGCAAAATTATACGGAAGCCGAACGTTATTACCAGGCTCATAAAAGAGTAAAAGAAATTAGGGATTTTTATGCGCACTTAGCTATTTATATTCTTTGCAATCCGATTGTAATTGTAGTTAATCTTATGACTTCTCCTGGATATTTATGGTGTTTATACAGTGTATTTGGATGGGCAATACCGATAGCTTTGCATGCAATGAAAGTTTTTAATTACGGACCATTTTTTAACAAGGAATGGGAAGAAAGAAAAATTAAGGAAATCATGGAAAAAGATTCTCACAAAGAGTTAGAGTGAATTTAGAAATGAAAATATTTTGGAAATAAAGCAAAATGAGAGAAATCATGGAAGTAAATTATAATGAAGAAGACAAATATCTCTTAGCAAAAAAGAAAGTTGAAGGGATAAAAGGATTTTATGGAAACCTAATCGTTTTTATTGCTGTAAATTTGGTTTTGATTTTCATTAATTTATACACATCACCCAATTATTTATGGTTTTTTTGGCCATTATTCTGGTGGGGATTAGGCGTTGTTTTTCATGGATTGAAAGTTTTTGAAGTATTCCCGTCTTTTGGGAAAGATTGGGAAGAAAGAAAAATTAGAGAGCTTATGGAAAAAGAAAAAGAGAATAGCAATAAGTGGCAATAATAAAAATAAAATAAAAATGGGAAGATTCAGAAGACGCATGTACGAAGATTATCAGCAATATAGTACTGATGAAAACTTTAATATAGCATACAAAAAAGTAAAAAGAATTAAAGGGTTTTATTCACATTTAAAGATATATGTAATTATAAATATTCTGATTATTATTGCAAGTATAAACGGAGAAATTTTCGGAGATCACATTCACATTCGTGACGGAGGATTATTTAGCTGGCACACTTATTCGACAGCAGTTTTCTGGGGAATTGGTTTACTGGCACACGCACTATCGGTTTTTGGGCAGGATCTATTTTTTAGTGATGACTGGGAAGAAAGAAAAATCCAGGAATACATGAAAAAACAAGAAGACAAAAACAAATGGGAATAACTTTAAATTTTGCATTTTTATAAATGACTACATTAATTATAGAAGACGAAAAGCCGGCAGCAAGGCTGCTTCAGCGAAAGTTAGAAAAGCTGAACATTGCAGTAGAAATCATGTTGCATTCTGTAGAAGAATCAATTGACTGGTTTTCCAATAACGAACATCCGGATTTAATTTTTCTGGATATTCAATTATCTGACGGTTTATCGTTTGAAATTTTTGAAAAAATAGACATTCAAAGTGCCATTATTTTTACAACAGCTTATGATGAATATGCTTTAAAAGCTTTTAAACTCAATAGTATAGATTATCTTCTTAAACCAATTGACGAAGACGATCTCGATGTTGCGGTCACAAAATTTAAATCCCGTTTGCCAAAACCGGAATCTGAAAACAGTAATCTTCAGCTTGATTTTGAGCAGATCAGAAGAATGCTTTCGAATCCTTTTGAAAAAAATTACAAAAAGCGGTTTACAGTTAAAATCGGACAACATTTAAAAGTGATTATAACAGATGAAATAGAATGTTTTTTTAGCGAAAACAAAGGAACTTACATCCGTACTTTTGATAATCGCGATTACCTGATCGATTCAACTCTCGAAATTCTGGAACAGGAATTAGACAACAAGGATTTTTTTCGCGTAAGCAGGAAATTTATAGTTCCGCTAAAAGCCATTAAAGAAATTCAGGTTTATACCAATTCACGTCTAAAAGTGATCTTACCAACTTACAAAGAAGATGAGGTTATTGTAAGCCGTGAAAAAGTGCAGGATTTTAAAAACTGGCTTGGGTAAAAATAATTCCATCAGAATTGAATTTCATAGAACTATAGGTTCGATTCATTTTGTAAGGCCGGATTTTAATCCAGTTAAATAGGATAATACAATCTATAGAGCCGTAGGATCGGTATATATTAAATAGTATAAAAATAAAAAAGAGCTGGAATTTCAAAATTCCAGCTCTTTTTTATTTTAGCAACTTTTTATTTACTCAATCTATGTAATGTATACGTCATAGCACTCAAAAGGAAAAACGCCATAATCTGATGAATTAACCCTAATGCCAATGGCACACTGTAGAGCAAAGTAAAAACCCCTAGTAAAAACTGAATAAAAACAAAAACCACCAAAATTTTTATTCCGTTTGCCTGAGTATTGGTAAGTGTGTATTTTTTACTTTTAAAGAAAAGAAAAAGGATAATTGCAACTACTACATAAGCAAAAGTTCTGTGCACAAACTGAACACCGCTTTTTCCTTCAATGAAATTTTTAATCAAACTTGATTGCTCAATAAAAACCGATTCGTGAATAAATTCCCCATCATTCATTAAAGGCCAGTGATTGTGAATTAACCCGGCGTTTAGCCCGGCAACAAATCCACCATAAATAATTTGAATTAATAAAGCGGCTAAAGCATATCTTGCAATCGTGCGAAGCGGTAAAATTTTATTGATATTCCTTTCCGGATAAATCAGATCTAAAGCAACCCAAAGTGTATAAGCGAAAGTTATAAAAGCAAAAGTTAAGTGTAATGAAAGTCTAAAATGACTAACATCCGGATTGTCTATTAACCCGCTTCTAACCATAAACCAGCCCAAAAATCCCTGAAAAGCTCCCATTGCCAGAAGCACAATGCATTTTTTAATCGTTGGCGTGTCTAATTTTTTTCTAATTAAAAAATAAACGAATGGGATAAAAAATACCAAACCAATTATACGTCCGATAAAACGGTGAAACCATTCCCAGAAATAAATGAATTTATAATCTGCTAATTGAAAATCGTTGTGAATATTAATTTTTTGATACTCAGGAAATTTTTTATATTCATCAAAAGCAGCCTGCCACTTGGCTTCTGTTAAAGGCGGAAATGTATCGGTTACCAAATGCCAGTCGGTCATTGATAAACCTGAATTTGTCAAACGGGTAATTCCACCCACGACAACCATTAAAAACAATAAAACACAGCCTGATAGTAACCAAATGATTACTGATTTGTTTTCTTTTTTCATTTTACTAATAGTACTTATTCTTATACTTTTTTTAAGCCCATTTTTTCTGCTCTTTTGACTACAAAGTCATAAGCCGCCTGATACTCATTTGGAATATCACCTTCTAAAATAGCTTCTTTTACCGCCTCTTTTAAAACTCCAATTTCGCGTGAAGGTTTCAAATTGAAAATTTCCATAATTTCTTCTCCGGAGATTGGCGGCTGAAAATTACGAACCTGATCTCTTTCTTCTACTTCAACAATTTTCTTGCGAACCACTTCGAAGTTTTTATGATATTTTTTGAACTTTGCAGGATTTTTGGTTGTAATATCAGCTTCACATAAAGTCATTAAATCCTCAACATCTTCGCCGGCATCAAAAACCAAACGGCGAACTGCGCTATCCGTTACAATATCCTGCGCCAAAACAATAGGTCGTGAACTCATAATCACCATTTTTTGCACAAACTTCATTTTGTGGTTTAGTGGCATGTGCAAACGTTCAAATATTTTCTTGGCCATTTTCCCGCCAAGAAATTCATGACCATGAAAAGTCCAGCCTTGTTTTTTATTGAAACGTTTTGTTGGTGCTTTTCCAATATCGTGTAATAAAGCCGACCAGCGCAACCAGACATCATCAGTATTGGGACAAATATTATCTACAACTTCCAATGTATGGTAGAAATTGTTTTTATGTGTGTGACCTTCAATCTCTTCAACCTGATTCAACGCTGTTAATTCGGGCAAAATAATATCCAGAAGTCCGGTTTTGTATAATAATAAAAACCCAACAGAAGGTTTATCTGTAGAAAGGATTTTGTTTAATTCATCAACAATTCTTTCACCAGAAATAATGTTGATGCGATCTGCATTTTTTGTGATGGCATTTAGTGAATTCTCTTCGATTTCAAAATTGAGCTGTGTGGCAAAACGAATAGCACGAAGCATTCTCAAAGGATCGTCAGAATAGGTAATATCAGGATCCAAAGGCGTTTTTATAGTTTTGTGCTCTAAGTCGGCTAAACCATTAAATGGGTCAAGAAGATCTCCAAAGTTATTTTCGTTTAGCGACAAAGCCAATGCATTTATAGTAAAATCACGACGGTTTTGATCGTCCTGAAGTGTTCCGTTTTCTACAATCGGATTTCGACTATCACGGTTATAAGATTCTTTTCGGGCACCAACAAATTCTATATCAGTATCTTCAAAACGGAGCATTGCAGTTCCGTAGGTTTTAAAAACCTGAACTTTAGGTTTTTTAGGAAGCAATTCTGATACCTTCAGAGCCAGCTCAATTCCGCTTCCGACAGCAACAACATCAATATCTTTTTTAGAACCGCGGTTTAAAAGTAAATCACGTACGAAACCACCAATTACATAACTATCAACGTTTAGTTCTTTTGACGCCTGCGAAATGATTTCGAAGATTTTATTTTTTAAAGCTGTTTTATAATTTGTTTGTATAGCCACGAATTCACGAATTTTTAGAGTATGTTTATTCTGGAAGAGAATGAACGACTGCAAATTTACAACATAGAAAATGCCTATTATAATCTATTGCTGACTTTTTTGAACAATTTCGCATTTTGAGGCATAGATTTTCTTAAAGTGAGAAAATGTTGCCGTGAATTAGACAAAATTTAACTAATTTTTATTCTTCTGATAAATTCTAATGTGTGAAAATTTGTGTAATTCGTGGCTAAAAAAACTTTTATAACCTCATAAAACAAATCAATTGCAATAACATATTTTTAGAAATTCAATTTGTATTTTTGAATCAATTAAAAATGCACAAATGAAAATTGTTATATCGCCTGCAAAGTCATTAAATTTCGAAAAAGAATTACCAACAACTCAACATACAGAACCTTCTTTCCTTAAAGAAGCCCGTCAGGTTCATAAAGTTTTAAAGCCAAAGAAACCGACAGAATTATCAGAATTAATGTCAATTTCAGATAAATTGGCTGATTTGAACTGGGAACGCAATCAAAAATGGAAAACACCTTTTACTCCAGAAAATTCACGCCCGGCTGTGTATACTTTTGATGGTGATGTGTATACAGGTTTAGATGCCTATACAATTCCGTTGGAAAAATTAGATGCTTTGCAAGATAAACTTAGAATCTTATCCGGACTTTACGGAGTTCTGAAACCACTGGACTTAATGCAGGCTTACCGTTTAGAAATGGGAACCAAACTTCCGATTGGTGTGCATAAAAATTTGCATGATTTCTGGAAAACTCCAGTAACAAAAGCATTAAATAAAGAGTTGAAAAAAGGAGAGTTGTTTGTGAACCTGGCCAGTAATGAATATTTTTCTGCAGTAGATGTAAAAGCTTTAAAAGTTCCTGTTATTACGCCGGATTTTAAAGATTATAAAGATGGAAAATTAAAAATGATCAGTTTCTTCGCGAAAAAGGCGAGAGGCATGATGGTACGTTATATTATTGATACTAATGCAGAAACTGTTGATGACCTAAAAGGATTTAATTATGAAGGATATCAGTATGATGATAATCTTTCTAAAGGGAATCATTTGGTTTTTACACGATAGTTTTTTTTGAGGTTCTGAGATGCTGAGGTGCTAAGGTTTTTACTTTAGCATAAAAATGCTTTTTACTCTAAGATTTAACTCAAAAAGCATAAATAAAAAGCCGGGTCACAGGAAATTGACTCGGCTTTTTCGTATTATAAATAATTATTAAATATTAATGCATCGCATCTGCGGGATTAATTTTGTTCTTTCCTTTTTTGATAAGAAGGATAATAGGAATACAGCATAAAAACATAATTCCTAAATACATGAAAATATCTATGTAGGCCATTACAGTACTTTGCTTAAGAACAGCATACTCTAATGCTTGATAAGATTTTTTGAGCGCGACATCAGCACTATATCCTTTAGACATAAATGCCTGTTGCATACCTCTAACCCGTTGGCTTACTTCATGTTTGGCAGGGTCCAGATTATTAATCAAATCAACTCTGTGTTCCTGGCTGAAACGGGTAATAAAAGTGGTGATAATCGCGATACCAAAAGATCCGCCAAGCTGACGCATCATTCCGGTAAAAGCTGCTCCTTCACCAATATGTTTTCCTTTTAATGTTGACAGAGAAAGAGTTGTAATAGGTACAAAAAGTAATCCTAAACCAATTCCTCTCAGAATTAAAGGCCAATACATATGTTCTACACCAGTATCCGGAGTCATACGCGTTTGCATCATAAAGGTAAAGAAGAAGAAAACCAAAAATCCTACTCCAACCATATATCCCTGAGGAACACCTTTCTGTATCATATTACCCACAAATGGCATCATAATCGCCGTTGTAATAGACCCCGGAATCAATAATAATCCGGCATCAGTGGCGGTCCAACCTAAGATTGACTGCGTATAAATCGGGATAATCAATGTCGATCCGTATAAACCAAAACCAAGAATAAAACACATTACAGTTCCAATTCTTAAATTTCCATCCTTGAGTACACTCAGGTTCACAATTGGATGCTCATAAACCAACTCACGCCAGATAAATAAAACCAATCCTAAAACTGTTACAACACTAAGCGTTATAATTGTACCATCATTAAACCAGTCGTCTTGCTGTCCGTGTTCCAGAACAAATTGTAATGAACCAATAAACGCTGCAAGAAGAAAGATTCCCCACCAGTCAACCTGATTTGCTTTTAATTTCTCTCCATATTTTGGACTTCTAACGAATGTTAAAGCCAAAATAGTAGCGATAATCCCCAACGGAATATTAATATAAAATATATAAGGCCATGAGTAATTATCTACTAAATAACCTCCCAAAGGGGGGCCAAGAGTTGGTCCTACAATCACACCCATTCCGTAAATAGCCTGCGCCATACCACGTTTTGCTACAGGGTAACTTTCGGTAATAATAGTCTGGGCGGTTACAAGAAGGGCACCACCACCCATTCCCTGTACAAACCTAAAGGCTACCAATTCCCATATATTACTGGCATTTCCACATAAAAAAGAACAGACGGTAAATATTATAATCGAAGCTACAAAGTAATTACGTCTTCCAAATTGCTGAGAAAGCCAGCTCGTCATCGGGATTACAATAACATTCGCAATTGCATATGCTGTAATCACCCAGGCCACATCCGTCAAAGTAGCGCCAAGGCTACCTCTCATGTCTGTTAGTGCTACGTTTACAATCGTGGTATCAACAATTTCCAGCAATGCACAAAGTACTGCTGTAATCGTGATAATGACACGTCTGTAACCGTATTCTACTAAATCGTCGTCTCCTTGTACTGCTGTTGCCATTTTTTTATTTCAAATGTACGTCTACATCAACATTCATTCCCGGGCGTAATAATTTTACTTTCTTAGGATCGTTTGATTCATCTAAACTGATTTTTACTGGTAATCTCTGAATTGTTTTTACGAAGTTCCCTGTTGCATTGTCAGGAGGTAAAAGTGAAAAACGAGATCCTGTTGCAGGAGAAAAAGAAGTCACAGTTCCTTTAAACTCATAATTAGGATAAGCATCTACTTTTAAGCTCACTTTTTGACCCACAACCATTTTGTTTAGTTGGGTTTCTTTAAAGTTAGCTACAACCCATGCTTCATTATTATTAATGATATAAAATAAAGATTGTCCCGGCTGAACCAATTGTCCCGGCTGAATATCAACTTTAGAAACCTGACCATCAATAGCAGCAGTTACTACAGTATAAGTAAGGTTTAATTTTGCAACGTCAAGCATCGTTTTTGCTTTTTTGATGTTTGCAGAAGCTACTTCAGTTTGTTTGTCAGAAACTTTAGATTTAGATTCAATTACCGATTTTTGGTAAGAACTTGCTCTTTGTTGCTGTTCTAAAACACGAACCTGATTTTCGGCTTCGTCTTTTGCAGTCTGAGCCTGTTCAAATTGTTGTTTTGTGATCGTATGGGTTTTGTACAAATTGTTGTAACGGTTAAAATCATTTGTCAATTGTCTTAATCTGATTTTGGCACTTTCAATAGAACCGCCGGCAGATCTCATATTAGCATCAGAAACCGAAATACTTGCATATGCACTTCCAATATCAGCTTTTGCTGCTTCATATTGACCTTCAGCTCCTAATAAAGCAGCATTTGCTTCATCAATTTTTAACTCATAATCTCTTTTATCGATAGTAAATAAAGTATCTCCTTTTTTTACAAAATCATTATCTTTTACATAAACCTTGCTAATGTATCCTGAAACTCTTGGAATAATAGGATTCATTTTTTTCTCAATTTGAGCATCATCTGTTTCTTCGTGAGCCTGTGAGTGTAAGTATTTTGATATTCCGTAAGTTCCGCCCAATAAAACCAAAACGGTTAGTATGATGATGAATTTTTTATTTGTCTTTTTCTTTTCCATGAGAGCTATGATTATATTTTAGAAAGATTGAATGATTGTGATAATTGTCCGGATACTGAAAGTAATTCGTAATATTTTTGAATAATGGCTGCTTTAGACAAAGCGGTGTTTATTTTTGCATTAAGATGTTCTACATCGGCTTCAACTAAATCATTAGTATCAGATAAACCATTATCAAATTTATCTTTTACAAGCCTGTAGTTTTCTGCTGCCTGTTGAAGCGCTTCGTCATAAACAACACTTTGGTTGATTGCCAGATCATAATCTTCAATAGATTTCTGAACTTCAACTTTAATGCGGTCTGTCATAATTGCTTCGGTATTTTTTACTTCCAATGCTCTGCTTTCTGCCTCACGAACATGAGCATTATTTTTTAGAATTCCAGACAAGTCATACGTTAAACCTACACCAAAATTCATTGCATATTTTACGGTAATAAAATCTTTAAGATCTAATGCTGTATAACCACCCAGTAACGCAAGTGATGGATAGTAACCTGCTTTTGCAACTTTTATATTTGCCTCACTGGCTTTTTGCTGGAAACGAAGAGCCTCTAAATCTTTTCTGTTTTCAAGCGCAATTGCATCAGATGTTGGAGCATTACTTGTTTTTAAACTAAAGAAATCATTTTCATTAACTTCAATTTTTACGCTTGGATCCAACTTTAATAAAGTTACGAGATAAAAATTAATGTTGTTGATGTTGTTATTAGCTTCATCAATAGATAATTGTGTTTTAGAAACCAGTAACTGCGCTTTCAACAAGTCATTTCTCGGAATGATTCCGTTTTTCTCCAATTCTGTAAAATCTGTAACACGCTGTTTAGCCTGCTTTTGATTTTCGTTCAAAAGATCCAGTGTTTTTTGAGCTTTGTATAATGCAGTATAATAAGTGATTACACGCAGGGCTACATCTTCTTTAGTTTTAGCAGCATTTGCAGATTCTGCTTCATAAAGATTGTCGTAAGCATCAATACTGCTTTGGATTTTAAATCCAGAAAAAATCGGAAGACTTAAATTTGCCATACCAAACATAGCACGATCCGGAGAAGCTGTTGGTTCTGCACTTGCTTCATCATTATGCATGTCGATAGAAGCTTTTCCTAAACGTTGGTATTGTCCCTGAATTTTAAGATCAGGATATTGATTGTTCTTAACGGTTTGTAACTCATACTTTTTTGAGTTTACCTTAGTATTGGCAAGCGTAACTTCGTTACTCTTTTCCCAGGCCATTTTAACGGCTTCGTCTAAGGTTAAACTTGTTTTTTCTTGTGCTTCTATTGAAGATATTCCGATAAAGAAAACTCCAAAGAGCATTAATTGACTAATTTTCATAAACAAGTAGCGCTTTTATAGTTTGTTGAATGTGCTTTGTAAGACTGTTTTTTATATAATCGTTATATAAAGTTTCTGTTTTTAGATTCAGAAGTTCCTGAAAAAAAGGTTTATTCATGTGAAAATGAAAATAAGTACCCATAATCGTCGGCGTGATAAGCGGAATAATGATATCTTTTCTAAAAATTCCTTTAGACTGGCCTTCGTGAATAATTGTTTCCAGTGACTTTAGATTTCCTTTTTTTAATTCTGTGAAAACGGCAAGACTTTGTTCTCTTTTTTTTGTTGTAAGTTCAAAATGCAAAACCCTGAAAATCCCTCTGTTACAATTGATTCGGTTGATGTAAATTTCAACCAGTTTATTTATTTTATCAAGAGGTTCAAGATTTTGGTGCTGTAAACTTTCGATTTGTAATTTTAAATCAGCTGTTTTGTAGATGATCAAAGATTCGAGCAGTTTTTCTTTAGAACCAAAATAATACGAAACCATGGCAATGTTTATCTTGGCATGTTTTGAGATATCCCGTATAGATGTACCTTCAAATCCTTTATCTGAAAATAATTTTTCAGCAACCTCAAGAATCTGAATTTTTTTATCGTTTAATTCAATGTGCGACATAGTAGTGTTTCTAATCGAACACAAAATTAAACACTTGTTTAATTTAAACACTTGTTTAATTTTATTTTAACATAATATTAACATAAAACGGTGTAGTTGTTTTATGTTAATATTTGAAACAAAAAAGCTGGATTAAAAATCAAAATTTTAATCCAGCTCACTTGTCATTTCTTTTTCTTGGAAATAACAAAATACTTGTTTTTTATCGAATCGCTCCAATAAATTCTTCAATTTTCCCAGAACCACTTTCACTCAAGTGTTTAATAAAAGCACTTCCGATAATAGCACCTTTTGCATATTTAGTAGCCTGATTAAAAGTTTCCTTATTTGAAATTCCGAAACCAATAATTTGAGGATTCTTTAAATTCATAGCGGCGATTCTTTCAAAATAACTTTCCTGCGTATCTCCAAATCCTGATTGAGAACCTGTAACACTTGCTGAACTTACCATATATATAAATCCGTTTGAAACGCTGTCAATAAAACGGATACGTTCGTCTGAAGTTTGCGGTGTAATAAGGAATACATTTATTAATCCATATTTATCAAAAATAGCTTTGTATTCGTCAGCATACACATCAACAGGAAGATCAGGAATAATTAAACCATCAATGCCAATTTCCGCACATTTTTTACAAAAAGCTTCAACACCATATTGTAACATTGGGTTGAAATACCCCATAATAATCAACGGAATTTTTACGCTTTCGCGGATATTTTTCAGCTGGTCAAAAAGAATTTGTGTTGTCATCCCGTTTTTCAAAGCCTGAGTTGAACTTGCCTGAATTGTCGGGCCATCAGCCAAAGGATCACTAAACGGAAGTCCGATTTCGATTAAGTCAACACCATTTTTTTCTAAATCCTGAATGATTTGTACACTGTCATTTAAATTAGGATATCCGGCAGAAAAATAAATTGAAAGTATCTTTTTATCTTCTTGTAATTTTTGGGTTATTCTGTTCATTTCGTTTATGTTTTTTCTCCTAACAAGTTTCCAAAACCTGTTAGGTATTTTATTAAGTTTTTTTGCCACAGATAGCATAGATTAAAAAGATTTATTTCTCATCAAATTATTACTTTAATCTGTGGAAATTTGTGCAATCTGTGCATTATATTTTAAATTTTGATAATCTTGCTTGTCCAATTATTATTTTGATTTTCTACCAATAATAACCCAGAATCTGAATCATTCATTTGCCCAACCAATTCTCCTTTGCTATTCCAAAAAGCACTTTGCCCTGCAGAAGGATATCCCCAGGATTCTCCACTAAAATTTGACATCAAAACATTCATTTTATGTTTCTCAGCATAACTTTGCAAATCTCTGTATGCATTCGGAATGCCGTTTGGAGTAAAGAAAATACTGGCAATATAAATATCTGTTTCTTTTTTGCAGGCATTTTCAGGATGAAGCGGATTGTCAATATCAGCACAAATAGCAAATGAAATTTTCTGATCTTCAATTGTAACCATTGGATTATAATCAAAAGAAGGCTGAAAAAATTCATCTTCTCCTTCATGCAAGAATTGCTTAGTGTAAATCGAAACCGAGTTATCCGGAAAAATTATAAATTCTCCAATAAACAGCCCTTTTTCTGTCTGAACAGGAGCACCGGCAACAATTATAATATTTTCTTCAACAGCCAGTTTCTTCAAATGATCTATTCTGGAATCGTCTATAGTAAAGGCTAAGTCTGCTGCATTTTCTCTTTCATAACCTGTAATTGATAATTCTGGAAAAACGATTAAATCGGCTCCTTTTTGTGCAGCTAATTTTATAAGTTGATAATGATCTGATAAATTAGAATGAATGTCTCCTCGTTTTGGCTTTGTTTGTGCTGCTGCTAAAATCATTTTCTTTGTTTATAAATTCTCAATATAAATCCAGGCAATTGTTCCGGATTTTAAGGTTATCTGAACCCTTTTATAAGAGTTAGATTCGAATAAATCTGCCTTTGCCAAATCTGAACTGGAAATATCGAAAACAATACCTTTTATATAATCAGATATATTTTCGCTGGGAACAGCAACAAAATAATCTGTCATTCCAAATTCTTCTTCTATCTGAAGGTCTTTTAGCTTGTACCCCGAAAGCTGATCCCGTGTTCCGGTTAGTACTTTATTAAAAACCTGCATTTGAATTTCTCTTGATTGTAATGTTCCGTATGAGAATATCTTTTCCATAAATACTATTTTTACATTATTGGTTTACGCCGGGAATGAGAGTAACATCTTTTATGGCTTTTCTGACAAAAAAAGATATAGCAGACACCCGTTCGTTTCGGCAAAACACCAAAATTATACTTTTTTCTATAATTTAAAATAATCAATATAAGTATTTAAATCTTTATCTCCTCTTCCAGAAAGACTTATTACGACAATATCTTCCGGTTTAAATTTTTTATCATTCAAAACTGCCAAAGCGTGAGAAGATTCTATTGCAGGAATAATTCCTTCTAGTTTGCAAAGCTCCATTCCGGCTTTCATAGCATCATCATCAGTAACAGAGAAAAATTCGCCGCGTCCAGATTGCGCCAAATGAGCGTGCATCGGGCCAACACCCGGATAATCCAGACCTGCAGAAATAGAATAAGGCTCTGTAATCTGGCCGTCTGTTGTTTGCATTAAAAGTGTTTTGCATCCATGAATGATTCCCATTTTGCCAAGTTTGCTGGTTGCGGCACTATGCCCGCTATTTACTCCCAAACCTGCAGCTTCTACAGCAATGATTCCTACTTTTGGTTCGTGCAAAAAGTGATAAAAAGTTCCGGCAGCATTACTTCCGCCTCCAATACAGGCTATAACATAATCTGGGTTTTCACGTCCTTCTTTTTCTTTGAGCTGCGATTTTATTTCTTCGGAAATGATGCTCTGAAAACGCGTCACCATATCCGGATAAGGATGAGGTCCAATTGCAGAACCAATAATGTAATGCGTATCAACGGGATTGTTGATCCAGTCGCGGATAGCTTCATTAGTAGCATCTTTTAAGGTTCTTGATCCTGAAAGTGCCGGACGAACTTCTGCACCAAGCATTTTCATTCGGGCTACGTTTGGTGCCTGGCGTGCAATGTCGATTTCGCCCATATATACAATACATTCCAGCCCCATTAACGCACAGACTGTAGCGGTTGCAACACCATGCTGACCCGCTCCGGTTTCGGCAATAATACGCTTTTTGCCCAGACGTTTCGCTACGAGAATTTGACCAATTGTATTGTTTATTTTATGCGCTCCTGTATGATTTAGATCTTCTCTTTTTAAGTAAATCCTGGTGTTGTATTTTTCAGATAAGCGGTTGGCGTAATAAAGCGGACTTGGTCTGCCAACATAATCTCTTAGTAATTGATTGAACTCAGACTGAAAATCCGGCTCAGCCATGATTTTTAAATAATTCTGGCGCAATTCTTCTACATTTGGATAAAGCATTTCGGGAATATAAGCTCCTCCAAATTCTCCGTAATATCCTTTTTCGTCTACGTTAAAATTCATTTTTTGAAATTTAAAAGTTTGCAACTTCAAATTTTCGTTTGAAATTGGTTAATAGGTTTTTGTTTTTCAGCCCTGGTTCGATTTCAAATTTACTATTTACATCAACAGCATAAATAGGTAAATTGCTTTTTGAAATTTCTTCGATAGCTTTTAATTCATTAATTCCGATACCGCCGCTCAAAAAGAAAGGTTTCTGTGAATTGTATTTTTTTAATATTGTCCAGTCAAAAGTAGTTCCGTTACCGCCCGGTAATTTTCCTTTAGTGTCAAAGAGAAAATAATCACAAACAGGTTCGTAAGGTTTTAAAACCTCAAAATCAAAATCATTATCTGCAGAAAATGCTTTAATAAGTTCTATTTTTTTTCCCACTTTGATTTTTAATTCTTCACAGAATTGAGCCGATTCATGTCCATGTAATTGCACTGCCTGTAAATCATACTGAGCTACTCTTTCCAAAATTTCTTCCTGGCTTTGATTCACAAAAACACCTGCTTTTTTGGTTGTTTTAAGCAATTCCGGAATTTCTCCGTTAAAATATCGTGCGGATTTCTCCCAGAAAATAAATCCCATATAGTCGGGTAGGAGTGCGCCTACCTCAAGGATATTATCTGAATATTTCATGCCGCATATTTTGAGTTTCATTTTTTTTATTGTTTTTGCCACTAAGGCGCTAAGGCACAAAGTTTTTTTGTTTTTTTTGCCACTAATTTTACGAATTAGCAAGAATCGAATTAGTGAAAATTAGTAAAATTCGGGCAAACCTTTTATTTATCTAATTGTTTAATAAATTCTTTAGCTGCATTTCCTGCGTTATCAGTTTTCATGAAGTTTTCTCCAATTAAGAAACCTTTGTAGCCGTAAGGTTTTAATTCGTTAATAGCATCAACAGACGAAATACCGCTTTCTGAAACTTTTACAAATTCATCCGGAATTTGCGAAGCCAGTTGTTTGCTAAAATCAAGGCTGACTTCAAAAGTTTTTAGGTTTCGGTTATTCACACCAATCATATCAAGAGTAGGCATAATCGATTTTTCTAATTCTTCCTGATTGTGTACTTCCAAAAGAACTTCTAAACCTAATTTTTTTGCAAACTCAGATAAAGATTTGATCTCGTCGCGGGTCAAAACTGCAGCAATCAATAAAATCAAATCGGCTCCATGAGCTTTTGCTTCTAAAATCTGATATTCGTCAACAATAAATTCTTTTCGCAACAGCGGAATATTTACCGAAGCTCTTGCTAATATCAAATCGTCCAAAGAACCACCAAAATATTTCCCGTCTGTTAAAACGGAAATTCCGCAAGCTCCGGCATTTTCATAACCTTTAACCACTTCTTCAACTGTAAAATTATTGTTTATAATTGATTTTGAAGGAGAACGGCGTTTATGTTCGGCTATAATCCCCGAATTACTTTCTTTTAACTTTTGGCTCAGGGAAATGGTTTTTCTTTCAAAAAAAACAGAACCTTCCAATTGCGAAACCGGAATGATTGATTTTTTAAGAATAACTTCCCGTTGTTTATCTATTATAATTTTATCTAAAATATTCATTTGTTTTAGTTTCAGGTCTCAAGTTTCAGGTTCCAAAAACTTGAAACCTGAAACTTGAAACTAAATTATTACCTGCTTAATTCTTGTAATGTTTTTAGAGCATGAAGCCCCTTTCCGGAAAATAAACTTTCTTTAGCAAGTTCAAAACCTTCCTGCGGGCTGCATTTTGTCACAGTCGAAATTGCCATTGCAGCGTTTGCTAAAACTACATTGTTCTGAGCTTCAGTTCCCTTTCCTGAAATAATATTAGTAAACATTTCTGCTGATTCTTCTATTGTTTTTCCTCCTTCGATTTCTGTTTGAGATAAAAGTTTCACTCCAAAATCTGCCGGTTTTAACATTCCCTCCATATGGCTTGTTATAATTTTGGTTGGACCTGTCAGCGAAATTTCGTCGTAACCATCAAGCGAATGTAAAATTGTAAAATTGACATTGGTGTTTTGGTATAAATACGCATACATTCTGGCCAATTCTAAATTGAAAACGCCTACCAGCTGATTGTTAGGAAAAGACGGATTTACCATTGGACCTAACATATTAAAGAAAGTTTTTACAGCCAGTTCTTTTCTGATTGGCCCTACGTTTTTCATTGCCGGGTGAAACAATGGTGCATGCAGAACACAAATTCCGGCCTGATCGATACATTTTTCTAAAAACGAAGGATCATTGCTGAATTTAATTCCCATTTTTTCCATTACGTTGCTTGATCCCGAAATTGATGAAACTCCGTAATTTCCATGTTTAGCTACTTTTATTCCGGCTCCGGCTGCGATAAACGAAGCCAAAGTCGAGATATTGAAAGTGTCTTTTCCGTCACCGCCAGTTCCACATAAATCAATTGTATTATAAGCTGATAAATCAACACGAATACATAATTCTAATAAAGCTTCGCGAAAGCCTGAAAGTTCATCAATTGTAATGCTTCGCATCATAAATACAGTCAAAAAAGCCGAAATCTGGCTTGTATTATATTGACCGCTGGAAATATTAATCAATACGTCTTTGGCTTCTTGTTTAGAAAGCACTTCGTGGTTGATTAATTTGTTTAATATATGTTTCATTTTTTTTTTAAGTTGCTAAAATTCTAAGGTATTGAGTTACTAAGTTTTTGAAAACTGAGACTGAAAACTTTTAATGTTCATTTCCCTGATAAATCCACATTGGTTCTGTTTTTCCTGCTCTTTCGAAACCATTTTTTTTATAAAAGTCAACTGCTTTCCCGTCGGCGGTTAACATCTGCATGTGAAAGTGACTGTATTTCTCCTGCATTTTGTCTACAATCATTTTTCCAATTCCTTTTCCCTGATAATCCGGAAGAACTAATAAATGAGGATAGTAAACCGTTAAAAATCCATCAGAAATTGCATTCCCAAGTCCGACTAATTTTGTGTCTTCCCAAGCTGTAATCAAGGTTTCGGAATTTAAAAGGGCATTGTATAATTCGTTTGGTTTATTTGCCGAACTCCATTCATTTGCTTTGTATAAAATCAGAATGTCTTCTAAATTGATTTCTCTGGTTTCTGAAAGTGTTATCATTTTTTTAGGGTTCTAAGTTTTTTTACTGCGACTGTAGACTAGCTCTTAATCCAGTTCTCAAGAATCAATTTCCCTTTTGGTGTCAACACGCTTTCCGGGTGAAACTGTACGCCTCTTACATCAAAAGTTTTGTGTCTTAATGACATAATTTGCCCATTTTCATCTATTGAAGTTGCTTCTAAAACGTCCGGTAAATTGGCATCTACAACCCAGGAGTGGTATCTTCCTACTTCGAATTCATTTCCTAAACCTTCAAACAAAATTTCATCCGAAACTATTGTTTTTACGTTTGTCGCAACTCCGTGATATACTTTGTCAAGGTTAGAAAGTGTTCCTCCAAAAACTTCTCCAATTGCCTGTTGTCCCAAACAAACTCCCAAAATGCTTTTTGTTGGACTGTATTTTTCAATTACCGCTTTTAATAAACCAGCTTCATCAGGAATCCCGGGTCCGGGCGAAAGTAGTATTTTGTCGAAAGTGGCAATTTCGTCAATATCAAATTCGTCGTTTCTGTAAACGGTTACTTCACAGTTTAAATCTTCTAAATAGTGCACTAAATTGTAAGTGAAACTATCGTAATTGTCTATAACTAGTATTTTTTTCATGAGTTTTTTTGTTTCAGGTTTCAAGTTTTTTTGTTTCAAGTTACAACAACGTGAAACCTGAAATTTGAACTTGAAACTAATTTTTTTATTTTTCCCTAACGTATTTTTCGGTTATAATTCTATTGATTCCTAATTTTTCTACTTTTTCAACTCCTTTTTGAGTTAACGTATCATTTTTAATTTTTACTACAAATTCAAATTTTCCATTTTCCCATTGACGGTTGTTGAAGTATTCCAGATTTTCGGTATAAATACTGTCCTTCAAAGTATATTTTCCGCCTCCGCCAAAGAATACCGCAGAGGTGCTGTCTTTGCCGTTATTCAAATCATGATTGAAAAAAGCAAAATGGGTATCATTTATAATTTTAATCATTTTTGTTTTTGAATTGAAAGTCGAGAATGTCGAATCTTTTTCTGTCGTTTCGGCTGATATAAGACACCAGGTTCCTTTGATTTGATTCTCTTTTTTTTCTGAATTACAAGCAGTTATAATAATGATTAAAACTAAAATTGATATTGCTTTTTTCATAATTTATTTATGGTTTTTTATAGTTTGTTTATTAATTGTTTTTGGGGTTTATCAATCTTTGTCTCCAACGGTTGAAACCGTTGGCTATGTTTATATACGATTCTTTTTATAACTGCTTTTCAAACATTGCCCGAGGTTTCAACCTCGGGAGACATATCGCCGATCATTTTGTTCCTGTCTCTGTGACTGAAACCTGAAACAAAAGAAATTATATTTTCTCCGCCATTTCCAGCGCTGTATTCAAAGCTCTTAATTTGTTATAAACTTCCTGCATTTCGCTCTCTTCGTCTGAGCTGGCAACAATTCCTGCACCCGCTTGGCAATGCAATTGATGATTTTTACTAAGGAAAGTTCGAATCATAATGGCATGGTTAAAATTGCCTTCAAAATCCATAAATCCGATTGCACCTCCGTAGAAATTACGATTTGTTTTTTCATAATCTTCAATTAACTGCATGGCTCTGTGTTTTGGTGCACCGCTCAAAGTTCCTGCAGGAAAAGTATCCGCAACAACCTGCATGGTAGTGGCTTTTTCATGCAAATGTCCTGTAACTTTTGAAACCAGGTGAATAACATGCGAGAAAAACTGCACTTCTCTGTATTTTTCTACATTCACATCATGACCATTTCGGCTCAAATCATTTCTCGCAAGGTCAACAAGCATTACGTGTTCGCTGTTTTCTTTTTTATCCTCAGAAAGTTCTTTTGCCAAAAGTGCATCACGTTCGTCATTTCCGGTTCTTTTGAATGTTCCTGCAATAGGATGAATTTCGGCTTTTCTGTTTTTTACAATAATTTGTGCTTCAGGGGAAGAACCAAATATTTTGAAATCTCCATAATCAAAAAAGAACAAATAAGGTGAAGGATTAATACTTCTTAAAGCACGGTAAACATTAAATTCATCACCTTTGAAGCCTTGCGTAAAACGGCGTGATAAAACCAATTGAAAAACATCTCCACGGAAACAGTGTTTCTTGGCCAAAGCCACATTGTGTTTGAATTCTTCATCTGTAAGGTTTGAAAACCCTTCTCCTTCTTTGGTAAATTTATATGAAGCAATATTTCTGGATTGCAATAACTGCTCAATTTCTACAATGTTGTTTTTTCCGTCAACGCTATGACAGAAAATATAAGCTTCGTTTTTGAAGTGATTAATGGCAATTATGTTTTGATAAACTGCATAAAAAACATCGGGGATGGAGGTTGCATTATCTTTTTTAGCAATTGTAACTTTTTCAAAATAACGAACGGCATCATAAGAAATGTATCCAAACAAACCATTATTAATAAATTTAAAATCGTTTTTCTCCGATTTAAACTGACCCGAAAATTCCTGAATTATTTCCGGAATATTTGATGAACCATCTACAGGAATTATTTCAGTAGTTCCGTCAGGAAAAGTTTTTGTAATTACTTCATTTTCGATTTTGATTGTTGCAATCGGATTACAGCAAACATAAGAGAAACTGTTGTCATTTCCGTGATAATCACTACTTTCAAGTAATAAGCTATTAGGAAACTTGTCTCTTATTTTAAAATAAATACTTACCGGCGTAATGGTGTCTGCCAGAATTTGTTTGTAGTGTGTGTTGAGTATAAAAGGTTTCAAAGTATATAGATTTTAATTTTAATGTATTTTTTGTGTTTCGATTTTGACCAAAAAAAAAGGCTTGTCGTGATGACAAGCCTTTTATATTTATAGTTTTACAATACCATAGGAAGCTTTGTTCACGACGTTTGACGTAAATTCTTCCACCACCAAGTATTGTTTAAAATTGTTCTCATTTCTTTTTTTCTTGAAGCAAAGATATAAATGTAATTTGAATTGAGAGATATAAAAATTCAAAAAAAACTTTTCTAAATCTGAAAATTTGTTAAATTTTAATTTTAGTTGCTCTTTAAGTGCTTAATTTCCAATTGCAATTGTATTGTTTATATTAGCTCTAAAATCTGGGCTTCCTTTGATATTTGGTGTTAAAAAAAGTTCATTATTCTTCATTTTAGTATATCCAATCCCATTTTCAGGCCTGTTGTACCAGTTGTCCAATGTAGAATTAATACTGCTTGATTCACTTACAATGCCACCATTGCAATTATTTACAACCACATTTTTGAATGTAATTTTAGATAAATTCTCATTACTGTTTCCAACATTTCCTTCTAATAAAACAAAAGGAGTAAAGCCCGAAACAATTGTATTGGTTAAGTTAAAAAAAGTATTTTCTCTAACAAAAACAGCTTCTCTGACCAATCCCTGGTTATTTTCTTCCAGATTTACCAAAGTAATATTGCTTGCATTTATTTTGGTCATTTTCTTGCTCATATCTGTATTCTGAATTTTATCATAAGAATCTACTTCAAAACATCTTGATCCCGAAACATCTGATGAAAATGGATGACGGACTGCAATACTATTGCTAATATTGATTTGTGCGCCCTGTGTAAAATCAAAATCATCATCTGTAGTTCGGTAAGAGACTAAATTACTCATATTCAAATCTCCGCCGTAACATTCAAAAGAATCATCATTTGAGAAACTGATCTGAATATTATTCAGAATGGTTTTTCTTCCAATACCTGCCAGAGAAAGTCCATTAAGTTCTTTTAAAGCACTTAATTTTCTTCCTGCATATTCAATTCTCACATATTTTAAAACTCCTGAATTATCTTCCGCATCCTGACCTCCGTAATGATTTAATATTGGATCTAAATCAAAGGGCAATGTGTGTACACCTCCAAGAATATTAATTGGTGCTTTTCCCAGAATAATAATGCCGCCCCAGTCTCCCGGTTTTCTTTCTGTTTTTTCTTTATTTGAAGTAAAAACGATAGGATCAGTTTCTAAACCTTCGGCTACGATTTTTGCACCATTTGTTATCACTAGTGTCCCGCAGCTTTTATCATCTCCGCGAATTACAGTTCCCGGCTCTATGCTCAAAGTAGCATTGTTGGTAACATATACAACACTGACTAGTTGGTAAGTATTGCGTTTTAATAATTTGGTATCTTTATCTATTGTTCCGGCAATTATATTAGTAGCTTCATTATATTCGTTTGCAGCAGGTTTAAAATTAGTCCAGTTATTCATCCAGTTATTCGTTCCAAGAATTCCTTTTTGCTGTTGTTGTGCATGAAGAAAAAAACTGCTTGCAAGAGTAATAATGGCAATTTGTATTTTTGTTTTCATAACTATAATTTGATTTCTGGTTTTGATTTTTTTAATTACCCAAAATTAGAAGCCATATGTTAATCAAAACTCTGATCGTTGTTACCAAAAAGTTATGCTAATATTAATAACGTTATTTTTTTGAAAACTTCGCAAAAAAGAACCCCTAATAGCATAAACTATTAGGGGTTCCTGAATATTTGAACTAGTAAGTCTGAAATATTAGAATTTTAAAGCTACAGTCAACTCAAATTCGTCACTGATCGTTTTGTCTCCTAAACCTTCAAAGAAACTTCCTGAACCGTATTTAATATCGTATTTAGTTCTGTCAACTTTAAATGCAGTTGTAGCAGTTTTTCCAGCTACAGCGATGTCAAAAGTTACTGGTTTTGTAATTCCTTTGATAGTTAAATCTGCAGTTACAGTATATACGTCAGTTGCTTTAGCGCTGATAGTTTTGAAAACTAATTTTGCAGTTGGGAATTTTTCAGTTCCGAAGAAATCGTCAGCTTTTAAGTGACCGTTTAGTTTTCCTTGGTATTCTCCAGTTAAATCTGTTGCAGTTAAAGAAGTCATGTCAACTGTAAAGCTACCACCAACTAATTTTTTTCCTTTGAAAACTACAGCACCATCTTTAAAATTTACAGTTCCAGAGTGTTCTCCTGTTACTTTTTTACCTACCCATTTGATAGTAGATGCTTTTACGTCGATTTTCTTTGTTTGTGCGTTTACTGAAATGCTAGCTACTGCTACGAATAATGCTATTGCAATTGTTTTTAAATTTTTCATGTTGTTAAAATTGATTTTGATTAATAATAATTATAGTGTGATAAATAATTCTTCGTGTGATTTTCTAACTTTTTTGTAGTGCTGAGCGTCGTCCTCATCATGTCTGTAACCTACAGTTGCAATAACCGAAGCGTTTAAGCCTAGTTTATCAAAACCTAAAATTTCATTAAATGCCGCAGCATTAAAACCTTCCATTGGAGTTGCATCAATTTTTAATTCAGCAGCAGCAGCCAGCAAAGTTCCTAAAGCAATATAAGTTTGTTTTGCTGTCCAGATATTTTTAGCATCTTGTGATAAGTTAGAAATTACGCCATTCATCATATCTGCAAATCCGCCTAATGCCTCAGTAGGAACACCTCTTGTTTCGCTGATGTTTTTAATATAAGCAGCCACAGATTCTGGCCCGGCATTTAAGTCGTTTGCAAAAATAAATAATTGCGAAGCATCTGTAATTTGAGTTTGTCCGTAAGCAGCAGCTTTTAATTGCTCTCTTAATTCAGGGTTTTCTACGATAACCACTTTATATGGCTGTAATCCGTATGAAGAAGCAGCTAATCTGACAGCTTCTTTTAAAGTATTTAAATCTGTCGCTGAGATTTTTTTTGTTGCATCAAATTTTTTTGTTGCATATCTCCAGTTTAGATTTTCTAAAAGTGTACTCATAATATTAATTTTCTTGGGTTCGGTATTTTTCTAATAATGTATTCAATAACTCTAATTCTTCCGGGCTTATATTGTTTGCAAATGCGCGCTCATGCTCATCTACTTTCGGATCTAATTCCTTTAATACATCCAGTCCTTTTTGTGTAATCAGGACCTCGATTTTTCGCCGATTATCGGGACAGACATTTCTTGTTACTAATTCTTTGAGCAACAATTTATCAACCAACCGGGTCGTGTTACTCGTTTTTGCCAACATGCGCTCCTGTATGACGCACATATTAGCAGGATTTCCTTTTTGTCCTCTTAATATACGCAGAACATTATATTGCTCTCCTGATAAATCATACGGTTTCATCAACTCGTTGAAATTATCCTGAATTACATTTTGCGTGTACATAATGTTTAGAATAACTTTTTTCGCATTATCCATCTTAACTGTACTCTTAATAACCTCTTCAATTGTCATAGTCGTAAGTGTATAATTTGTATATACAAATGTATAACTTTTAATAGTTGTATATACAACTGTCATGTTAATTTTTTGTTAATACAGAAGTTTCTAATTATTTCTAAATGAAATCGCCTTTGTTCTGATGATAAAATTAATGTATTTAAATATCTGATATTTTGATATTTAATGTTAATTTAAAGCGCAGTAGTAAAAAAAAATAAAAGTTTTAAAAAAAGTTTTTTTTGTAAGAGTTATTAAATACTAATCTTATAGAAGACTTTAAAAAGTTAGTTTTTTTTTGTTTTATTGAAATTCAGACAAGAGAAAACCTTTAGAAATTGCTTTAAAATTTGAAATTTCCAGGGTTATCCAAATCTCATCATGACCAAGTTCTTTAGCAATGATTCGTGCCGTTTTTTCTGAAGATTGAATTGCCGCTCTGGCATCTAAGAATAATAAACGAACACGTCTGGCCAGAACATCATCAACAGTTCTTGCCATTTCATAACGAATGGCCCAGACTACTTCTGCCATTGTAAATTCGTGATCAGGATGTAGTTTCTCTGCCAATTCAGGTTCATTTTTTTGCAATTCGATTATTTTTGGTCTATCTGAACCATAAATATAAAGGTGATTCGTCCGATCAAAATTAGTGGTAGATTTATTTCCGTGAATAGAAAGATGCTCTGTGATACAGTTTTTCTTAATCAATTTGTGTGTAGTGATTGCTTTATCTACTATATCTTCGGCGATTTTTCTGTATGTGGTCCATTTTCCGCCTGTTATGGTTATAAGGCCCGTTTCAGAAACGATGATTTTATGACTTCTGGAAACTTCTTTTGTGCTTTTGCCTTCTTCTTCAGGTGCTGCCAATGGGCGTAAGCCGGCAAAAACAGATAATACATCTTTTCTTGTTGGTTTTTTGGCTAAGAAACGTTGTGCAGTTTCCAGAACAAACTCAATTTCGCTTTCTAAAGCAATAGGTTCCAGACTTTGTTTTTTTATTAAAGTATCTGTAGTTCCTACCACAATACGATCATGCCACGGAACGGCAAATAATACTCTTCCGTCTTTTGTTTTAGGAATCATCAGGGCATTTTCGCCAGGCAGGAAAGATTTGTCAAAAACAAGGTGAATGCCCTGACTTGGTACTATGTATTTTTTATAAACGTTATCGTTGAGTTTCATAATGGCATTTGTAAAAACACCGGTCGCATTTATAACAGCAGAGCCTTTTATATCATATTTAGCCCCGGTTTCCTCGTCTAGTGCCTGAACACCAATAACCTGGTTTTTGTCGTCCTTTAATAAGTTGACAACTTTTACATAATTTAAAAGGCAAGCTCCGTTTTCTACAGCAGTCTGTGCAATATTAATGGCTAAACGGGAATCATCAAATTGTCCGTCGTGATAAATTACACCATTTACTAAACCATTTTCCTGTACGTTTGGCAGCATCTCAATAGTAGTTTTCTTTGAGATATATTTAGAACTGCCCAAACTTAAGCAGCCTGAGAGTAAATCATAAATTTTTAATCCGATTGTGTAGAAATAACCGCTCCACCAATTATAGTTTGGAATAACAAATGATTGATTTTTAACTAAATGATTTGCATTTTGTGCCAATAATCCTCTTTCTTTTAGAGCCTCTCTTACCAAATGGATATCGCCTTGTGCCAGATAACGAACACCGCCATGAACTAATTTGGTGCTTCTGCTCGATGTTCCTTTTGCAAAATCTACGGCTTCCAGCAAAATTGTTTTATATCCTCTGCTGGCAGCATCAAGAGCGGTACCGAGACCGCTTGCTCCTCCGCCTATAATAATAATGTCCCATTTTTCTGTATTCTGTAATTTAGATAACTGTTCGGAGCGTTTCATATGGTATTTCGAGGCTTATTTTTGCAGGACTTATTGTTAAGCAAACATAAGAAAAGGAATGACAATAAAATGATTCTTTATCTTAAATAAGACACAAAATTCAGATTTTTGAAAACAGAAAGGAATTGTAAGTTGTTTGCTCGCGTGAGGGATAGGAGCAAACTGCCGAAGCAGTGCGGATAGCCTGACAGCATGCCGATAAGAGGGCGTATAAGCGCACTGTATTTTGCCCTCTTATCGGGATGGTGGCACGCCCCTTATAAAAAAAGAATTGTTTCAGGTTTCAGGTTTCAAGTTTCAAGTTGATATGAAAACCTGAAACCTGAAACAAATAAAACAAGAATAAATTAATGAGGAAGCTTATCTTTTATTAGGCCATAGACCCATGTTCCTGCAATTGCACTTACTAAAGTTACAATGATTACGGTTGCACCTGTACCAATCTGAGCGAAAAGTGGTCCTGGACAAGCTCCTGTAATTGCCCAGCCGAAGCCAAATAATAATCCGCCGTAGATTTGTCCTTTGCTGAATGTTTTTGGCTGAATTTCAATTTTTTCACCCTGAAGGGTTTTAATATTGAATTTTTTTATGATGAAAACAGAAATAACACCTACAGCAACTGCACTCCCAATTACGCCATACATAAAGAATGATTGGAGATGAAACATTTCCTGAATACGAAACCAGCTGATGATTTCTGCTTTTACGAATACAATGCCGAAAAAGATGCCTACGATTAAATATTTAAGGTTAGAAAATCCTGAATCTTTGATTTGGCTTCCGTTGATTCCTTCTGTATCGGTGTTTTTATTTTCTAAATTATTCATTTTTGAAATTTTAAAGTGAAAGAATATAAGGAAGAATCAAAAGTGTCATTGCAAAACCGCCAATCATAAAACAGATTGTTGCGATTAATGATGGCCATTGCAGATTTGATAAACCCATAATGGCATGCCCGCTTGTACATCCTCCGGCATAACGTGTTCCGAAACCTACTAAAAATCCGCCCACGACAATCATAATAAAACCGCGAAGGGTGAATAAACTTTCCCATGAAAATAACTGCGAAGGAACTAGACCGGTATGATCCGTGATTCCGTAAGTGGCTAATTTCTCTGATAATTCTGGAGCTATCGCAACAGGATCTGGATTGGAGAGAAAGTACGCACCAATAACACCACCAAGAAATATTCCGAGAACGAAGAATAAATTCCAGCTTTCTTTTTTCCAGTTGTATTTAAAAAACGGAATATTTGCAGGAATGCACATTGCACAAATATGTCGCAATGAAGAACTGATTCCGAAAGATTTATTTCCGATAATCAACAAAATTGGAACAGTCAATCCAATTAAAGGACCTGCAACATACCAAGGCCAAGGTTCTCTTAAAATTTCTAGTAGGTTCATATTTTTCTTTAAAAATTAGATTTTTTATTTTTTTACCATTAAGATATTAAGAGAATTAAGATTTAGCAGCTTAATGAAACTTGATAAAGAAAAATTTAAGTATTACTAGCTTAATAAACTTAATATCTTAATGGTAAAAATTATGTTAACGTTTATGCTTTCAAGATTTTACTTTGACAAACGAAATCTGATTTTGGAATATTGGTTTTTGCGATTGCTCCAAAACCACCGTCAATTTCGGTAAAATTCCTGAAACCTCTTGCTTCTAAAATAGAAGCAGCAATCATACTGCGATAACCGCCTGCACAATGCAGGTAAAAATGCTCATTTGGATTAATGTCTTTTACCCAGTCATTAATATAGGCTAAAGGTTTGCTGTAAGCATCTTCAATATGTTCTGCTTCATATTCGGTTTCTTTACGAACATCAATAACTTTATCTTCTTTGATATTAAATTGAGCGGCAAATTGCTCGGCAGAGATTCGGTTTACCGTATCGATTTCAAAACCAGCTTTTTGCCAGGCTTCAAAACCGCCTTCCAAATGTCCGATAATGGTATCAAAACCTACGCGGCTTAAGCGTGTAACGGTTTCTTCTTCAAGACCATTTTCTGTAACTAATATAATAGGTTGTTTTACATCAGCAATCAAAGTTCCGACCCAAGGGGCAAAATCACCGTTGATTCCGATATTAATAGATTGCGGAATAAATCCTTTTGAGAAATCACCACTTTTTCGGGTGTCCAAAATCAAGGCACCGGTTTCTTCGGCTACAGCTTCAAAATCGGCTGCTTTTATTGCTTTCATTCCGTTATGCAAAACCGATTCAAAGCTTTCATAGCCTTGTTTGTTCATGGCTACATTCATGCTGAAATAGGCTGGAGGAGGCAAAAGGCCATCAGTTACTTCTGCAATAAATTCTGCTTCGGTCATATTGGCACGCAAAGCATAATTCGTTGCTTTTTGGTTTCCGATAGTAGAAACGGTTTCTTTGCTCATGTTTTTTCCGCAGGCACTTCCGGCACCGTGCGCAGGATATACAATTACGTCATCACCCAAAGTCATGATTTTATCTCTGAGCGAATGATATAAAATACCGGCTAATTGATCCTGAGTCATTCCGGCTGCTTTTTGAGCTAAATCCGGACGGCCAACATCACCAATGAATAAAGTATCTCCGGAGAAAATTGCATGATCTTTTCCGTTTTCATCAATCAATAAAAAGGTAGCACTTTCCATAGTATGTCCAGGTGTATGCAATACTTTTATTGTGATTTTTCCGATTTTGAATTCCTGTCCGTCTTTTGCAGAAATGCAGTCAAACTCGCAGACAGCGTTTGGACCGTATACGATTGGTGCTCCGGTTTCTTTGCTTAAATCAACATGTCCGGAAACGAAATCGGCATGAAAATGGGTTTCAAAAATATATTTCAATTTTACCTGATCACGATTTAAACGATCTAAGTAAGGTTGTATTTCTCTAAGCGGGTCAATAATGGCAGCTTCGCCATCTGAAGTGATATAATATGCACCTTGTGCTAAACATCCGGTGTAAATTTGTTCTATTTTCATGATTGTAATCTAAAATATGGGTTTACAAATGTAACGCTGTTTTCTGATAATATACGTGACTAATGTTACAGAAATTCGATTTTTGTGTAAAACAATAAAAAAATAAAACGGGTTAAAGTAATTTATACTAATAAGTGTAATTCGATAAGCTGTCCATTTTGTAATTTTGTTTTTTAAGATTCATTTATAAAATCACTTGACATGGACACAGAAGATTTATTGGGCCAAATTGCCTTTATAAAAGAAATCGATAAATTGAAATATATTCAGCGAAAAACGAAACTATTTAATAGTGAAAGAAATGAAAATGATGCTGAACACAGCTGGCATTTGGCTTTAATGGCAATTGTTCTCGCAGACCATTCGGATGCGCCGATTGACGTTCTGAAAGTTTTAAAAATGGTACTGATTCATGATATTGTAGAAATTGATGCCGGAGATGTTTTTATTTATGATATGATAAAAAGTCATTCGAATACTGATGAAGAAAGAGTGGCGGCAAACCGTATTTTTGGATTACTCCCAAAAAATCAGGCAGAAGAATTGATTGCTATTTGGGAAGAATTTGAAGCCGGGGAAACCAATGAAGCCAAATTTGCAAAATCGATGGACAGATTAGAACCTTTGTTGCAAAATACTTCTAATAACGGAGGAACGTGGAAGGAGTTTGGTGTAAATTATGATAAGGTTTACGAAAAAAAGAGTGTAATTAAAAATGGTTCAAAATCTTTATGGAATTATGCAGAAGGTTTGATTAATGAAAGCGTTGCAAAAGGAATTTTAAAAAAATGATTAACATAGCCCACGGTTTCAACCTTGGGAAACTAAAAACCGCGGGCTATGTTTTGTTGAAAAGTTTAACAAATATCGCGGTATAAACTTTTTTTAAAAGGCATTAATTCGGGTTTTAATGGGTAAATTTGTGGAACTTCATAAACAAAATACCACTTATGGAAGAAATGCTCTTTTATGACCGAATGCAATTCGCCTTCACTATTACTTTTCATTATCTTTTTCCACAACTTACAATGGGTCTTTCGCTAATCATTGTTTACTTTAAGTGGAAATATCTAAAAACTAAAAACGAAGAATACAACCACGCAACCCATTTCTGGATGAAGATCTTCGCCCTCAATTTTGCGATGGGTGTAGTAACCGGAATTCCAATGGAGTTTCAGTTTGGAACCAACTGGGCAAAATTCTCCGAGCTAACAGGAGGGATTATTGGCCAGACACTGGCAATGGAAGGAATGTTTTCCTTTTTCTTAGAGTCTTCATTTTTAGGTATATTTTTATTTGGAGAAAAACTTCTCGGCCATAAATGGCATTTTGTCACCGGATTATTAATCATGATTGGTTCCTGGGCCAGCGGTTATTTAATTATTGCCACACATTCGTGGATGCAGAATCCGGTTGGCTATGAAATTCTGGAGAACGGAAGATTTGTATTAACGAATTTCAAAGCTTTATTTTTAAATCCGTGGCTTTGGCCTTCCTATCTTCATAATCAGGCCGCGTCTTTGGTAACGAGTTCATTTGTAGTTGCCGGAATTGGCGCTTTTTATATTCTGAGTCAGAAGAATGTTGCTTTCGGCAAATTGTTTCTCAAAACAGGCGTGATTTTCGGATTAATTTCGAGTGTTATAGTGGCAGTTCCTACAGGAGATTTACTGGCAAAAAATGTCGTAAAATATCAACCGGTAACTTTTGCCGCAATGGAAGGAATTTTTCATACTGAAAAAAGAGGTTCTGAAATTGTTTTGATTGGCCAGCCCGACGTAAAAGATAAAAAACTGGATAACAAAATTGCCGTTCCAAATATTTTGAGTTTCCTGACTTATGGAAACTGGAATCAGGAAATTAAAGGTTTAGATCAGTTTGAAGAAGATCTTCACCCAACAAACATATCGGGATTGTATTATGCTTATCATATTATGGTGGGACTCGGAACTGTTTTTATTGGTTTAATGGTTCTTGCTCTTTTTCAAATGATAAGAGGAAAATTATTCCAGACAAAATGGATTTTATGGTCGCTCATGTTTATGATGCCGTTCCCTTATATTGCTAATACTACAGGCTGGTATACGGCAGAATTAGGAAGGCAGCCGTGGCTTGTTTATAATTTAATGCGGACTTCTGCCGGAGCGTCGCCAACAGTTTCATCAGGAAACACCTTATTTACATTGCTTGGTTTTATTGGTTTGTATCTTTTACTCGGCATGTTGTTTTTACTTTTAATTGGAAAAATTATCAATAAAGGGCCTCATCATGTGGAACTTTCAACAGAAAACATTTAAGTATGGAATTTTTTTGGTACGTAGTTTTAATGGGAATTCTGGCCGTTTATATTGTACTTGACGGTTACGATTTTGGAGCAGGAATTATACATTTATTTTTTGCCAAAACAGAAAAAGATAAAAAAGCAATCACCAACTCTATTGGCCCGTTTTGGGACGCCAATGAAGTGTGGTTGATTGCCGCAGGGGGAGTTTTATTTTTTGCTTTCCCCACTTTATATGCTTCTTCTTTCAGCGGATTTTATTTGCCGTTGATTATGATTTTGTGGCTTTTGATTTTCCGCGCTATTGGATTAGAAATGCGCGGACAGGTGCACCATCCAATGTGGGAAGCAATTTGGGACAAGGCGTTTGGAATCGCGAGTTTACTTCTGGCACTTTTCTTTGGAATTGCGTTGGGAAATATTGTTCGCGGTGTTAATCTCGGAATGGTACAAAACGGCGTTTCGACGCAGGAACCACATTTTTTCTTTCTGCCTTTATGGAATCCGACTTTTAGCCCGCAGGCAAATGAATTGGGAATTATTGACTGGTTTACGCTTTTTCTGGGAATTGTAAGCGTTGTGGCGTTAATGATTCACGGTGCCAACTGGATTATTTTTAAAACCAATTCTGATCTGAATCCGCAACTTAAAAATATGGTTTTCAGGCTGAATATCGGTTTATTGGTTTTGGTTTGTATTTCGTTGCAAATCTGGCATTTTATTGAGCCGGAACCGTTTCATAATTTTATTGAAACGCCAATTCTTTGGTTTTTTCCAGTAATGGCTTTTGTTGGTATTATCGGATTATTCAAAGTACGTTCTTTCAAAAAAGACGGCCACGCTTTTATATTTTCTTCTTTATTTTTAGTTGGAGGATTCGCTTCAACAGCCGTTTCGATTTTCCCGAATGTTTTACCTTCGACCAATAATGTAAATCCGTCCTTAACTATTTATAACACTGCCGCCGGAGAATACGGTTTAAACGCCGGACTGAGCTGGTTTTTTATCGCTTTGTTTTTGGTGATTATTTATTTTATTATTCAGTATCGTGTTTTTAGTGGGAAGATGGATGATATTGGGTATGGGGAACATTAAGATTTGTTAAATTTATAACCAAATCAAATATTTGAGACTTTTTAAGATGATAAATATATTTAGAAGAAAGACTAATAGTAAAGATTTAGACCTGTTTGAATTAAAAATAGCAGAGTTAATAAATGTAGAATTTCCACAAATAAGAGAACATTTAAAAAAAGGTAAATTGGAGATTCATTTTTCTAAAACTGGTATTTTATTATTGAGAGATCCATATAAAAAGTCGGAGGAAATTATCAAAAAAAACAAGTACAGTTTTTTTGAACTTTCCGGAATATATTTAGTTGAGAGGAAAAATCAAAAAGAAAAAGAGATTAAATTATTTTATCAGAATAATGTTTTAAATCAAATTAAAGTTGATCAGCCTGAAACATTTTATAAAGATTTCGATTTGAATTCGATAACGAAAAAAGATCTTTCTATTAGAAATGTTGAAGTTGAAAATCCGGACTTAAAAACCGTTTCCAAAATTTTATCTTCTTTAAATAAAGAACAATTGGACTTATTAGATTTAAAATATACTTTTGAAATTGAAATTAACGAAAAATTTTATTATCCAATTATTGATTTTGAAAATGGTAATTATATTGCTGTAGATAAAAAAGGAAAGATCTACAGATTAAATCATGATAATGAAGAAGATATAAAAGAGGTTTTTAAAAATGTTCATGATTTTTTGAATGTTTATAATGGAGTAAAAGCTGAGCTAGAGATTTACTTTGAATAGCCAGACGTTGTTTTAACCAACAGTTTTTTAAGTTTTAACTTGCAATGATCTTGAAATAAAATTTTTGATTTCGCGCAACTTTCTCTGTTTTCATCTTTGTCAAAGTTTTAAACTTTGACAAAGATTGCACTACAAGTCGCTAAAACAAAACCTCCTTAGTAATAATATAAAATCCCATAACGAGCACAAACCATCCAAAAAGCGGTTTTAGTTTTGCACCGTCGATTTTTTTAGAAAGCCGGCTTCCGATTATCATACCTATAAGTGCGATAGCAGAGACGCTAAGTAAAAAGGAATAGTTTATTGGAGTTCCGATGTATAAATCGCCTGCGAAACCTATTGAGGAATTGATTGTGATAATTAATAAGGAAGTTCCAACGGCTTGCTTCATTGGTAGCTTAGCAAAAAACAATAAAGCCGGAATTATTAAAAATCCGCCTCCGGCACCCAAAAAGCCTGTTACAATTCCCACCAAAAATCCGATGAAGCTTAGTTGTAGATAATTCGTTTCGCAGCCTTTTATTTCGGGCTGGTTTTTTCGAATCATCGAAACGGCAGCTGTTATCATCAAAACCGAAAAGACGATCATAATTAAAAAATCTTTGGAAACCGAATAAGAAGCAATAGAAAATAGGGTTGAAGCAATTTGCGGAAATATTACTTCACGAATAATCAAAATCGAAATCACAGAAGGAATGGCAAAATACAAAGCCGATTTTAGTTTTAGATTTCCCATTTTATAATGACTATAACTTCCAAACAATGTAGTTAAGCCAACAATAAACAAGGAATAGGAAGTTGCCTGATCGGGATTTACGTGAAATAAATATACCAAAATCGGAATGGTCAGGATAGAGCCGCCTCCGCCAATTAAGCCCAGAGAAATCCCGATTATGATTGAAGCAAAATAGCCTATATATTCCATTGCATTATTTTTGTGCAAAGTTGCTTCGATAAAAAGAAATCTACAGTAACATTTATCACAGAAGAATTTTTTTGTTGTTTGCCACGAATTACATGAATTTTTGCTAATTATTTTATTGTCACATTGAGCGAAGTCGAAATGCTTTACCTGTTCTCCACTTCGCTCGAACTAACAATATATTCTTAGCGAACAATAAAAACTTATTTCAAAAGCTCAATCTGGTTTCGGTTGAGTTTAACAAGACCTCGCTGTTCCATTTTTTTTAATAATCTCGAAACAACTTCTCTGGAGGTATTTAATTCGGTTGCAATTTCCTGATGGGACAGATTTACCTGAGAACAGCCACAGGCTTCAGAATGACGTTTTAAATAAAATTCCAGACGTTCATCCATAGATCTGAAAGCAATATTATCAACAACTTCAAGGATTTCTTCGAAACGGCTTCTGTAGGTTTCAATTACAAATTCATACCATGATCTGTGTTCCATCATCCATTTGTCCATCATTTGCAACGGAATCATCACTACCGAAACATCTTCGACCACTTTTGCCATGATTTGACTTTTTTCACTTTTAGCGGTACAAATCATTGAGATTGCACAAGCCTGACCGGGTTGAAGATAGTACATCAAAAACTCACCGCCATCTTCGCCTTCACGGTAAATTTTGATTTTGCCTTTGGTAATCAGAACGGTGTTTTTGATATATTGTCCGGTTCGCATCAAAATGGTTCCTGATTTAAAATCCTGCGCAACAGCATTTTCTTCAATTGTAGAAATAAGTTCGATGGAAAAATTCGGAAATATATTTTTTAATGAATTTTGCATGGATTGCATTTGTTTTTTTACCACGAGTTGCATGAATTAACACAAATTAATTCTTGAAAATTCGTGAAATTTGCGGCAGCTCATATTATCAAAATGAAATTAAATCATCATGTTTTATACAAAGATAACAGATTGCTGCGTTAATAATTGTCAGAAAACTATTTTTAAGTTGTATTTTATACAAATGAAAAAATCCTATTTTCTATCGATTTTATAGACTGTATTTTTAAAAATAGTGAGTAAATTTGTAAAACACTGATTATAATACTTTCTCTAAAACGTTTTCTGAGAATAATAATCGAAATCGCATTTTGTACGTATTTTATTTAATAAAAACGTCGTAATTTTACAAAAAACACATATTATGAATTTATCACAAGAAGATTGGGTTAACCAACTAGCTGCTGACGAGAATGCAGTTATACTTGACGTAAGAACCGAAGACGAGTTTAATGACGGCTATATCGAAAACGCTGTTAATATTGATATTAATAAAGGTCAGGGTTTTATTTATGAAATCGAAGAATTAGATAAAAATAAAAATTATTATGTGTATTGCCGTTCTGGAGCCAGAAGTGCCAAAGCATGTCAGATTATGAATGAGTTAGGTATAAATAATGCCTACAATTTGCTTGGTGGAATCCTGGATTGGGAAGGTGAAACCATAAACCCGTAAAAAAACAAGAAGAGGCATAAAAACGCCTCTTTTTTTCTTTTGAAATGCTATTAAATAACCGAACAAAAAAATTACCAAATTATGAGTTTTATACCAGAAGAATATCAGATTAAAACCCTTATAAATCAAGATACTTATCTTGTAGATGGTGAGCTGAAAAAATGGACAGGACAAACGACTCCAGTATTTTCTACCATTTCATCTACCGAAAAATACTCTCCAACATTATTAGGTTCAATCCCGTTTATGGGAGAAAAAGAAGCTGCAGAAGTTGTCAACGCAGCTAATGGAGCCTACAATAAAGGTCAGGGCTTATGGCCAACAATGAAAGTTTCTGACCGTATTAAATGCATGGAAAATTTCGTTCGCCAGATGAAAGAAACCCGCGAAGAAGTAGTAAAACTTTTGATGTGGGAAATTGGAAAAAACCTTGGTGATTCGCAAAAAGAATTTGACAGAACTGTAGAATATATTCAGGATACCATTGACAGTTATAAAGAACTAAACGGACGCAGTTCATATTTTTCTAAAGTACAAGGCGTAAATGCCATGATCCGTCGTGGACCTCTGGGTGTGGTTCTATGTCTTGGGCCGTATAATTACCCTTTAAACGAAACTTTTTCATTACTGATTCCTGCTTTGATTATGGGTAACGCGGTGATCTTTAAACCTGCAAAACACGGTGTTTTATGTATTTCGCCATTGCTGCATGCTTTTAGAAGCAGTTTTCCTAAAGGTGTTATTAATATTGTGTACGGCAGAGGCCGCGAGATTGCGTCTCCAATTATGAAATCAGGAAAGATTGATGTTTTGGCCTTAATAGGAAACAGTAAATCTGCGATTGCTTTGCAGGATCAGCATCCAAATAAAAACAGATTGCGTTTGATTTTAGGTCTGGAAGCCAAAAACCCGGCGATTGTTTTGCCAGATGCCGATTTAGATTTAGCAATTCAGGAATGTATTGCAGGATCTTTATCTTTTAACGGACAGCGTTGTACAGCATTAAAAGTATTATATGTTCACGAATCTATTGCAGAAGAATTCAATAGACGTTTTTCTGAAAAGGTTGACGGACTGGTATTTGGAAATCCGTGGGAGAAGGGAGTAACGTTAACACCACTTCCGGAAACTGATAAACCCGAATATATCCAGGGATTAATTGATGATGCTACTTCTAAAGGAGCAAAAATCTTAAACGAAAAAGGAGGAAAGCATACTGAAAATTATATTTTCCCCGCAGTTTTATTTCCAGTAAATAAAAGCATGAGAGTGTATCACGAAGAACAATTTGGACCTGTAGTTCCTATTATTACTTTTAAACATATTGATGAACCTCTTGATGATATGGCCGAATCAAACTACGGTCAGCAAGTGAGTTTATTTGGAAAAGATATTAAAACTTTGGCTCCGCTTATCGATTCTCTTGTAAATTTAGTTTGCAGGGTAAACCTAAACAGCTCATGTCAAAGAGGCCCGGATGCATTCCCTTTTACAGGACGTAAAGATTCAGCAGTTGGTACCTTGAGTATTCCTGATGCCTTGCGTTCTTTCTCAATTCGTACGTTTGTGGCTTCAAAAGATATTGATTACAATAATGAAATTCTGCAGGAATTGCTAAATAGCAAAGAATCGAATTTCATTAATACCGATTATATTTTGTAGTTACCAAGGTTATATATTAATTGTAGATTGCCGTCTTTTTCTTTTTGAAAGAGGCGGTTTTTTATTTTAGGTTTTAAGCCTGAAATTAAAATTGAAAATTATATTTTTGAAAATCGTGTTACAACTGATTTTTGATATTTTTTCAATAAATTGTAACAATAAAATAAATTAATCCAATGTTGTATTAAGATTCCAAAAAATCATTTAATCATAAAAAAACTATGAGAAAAAAGTCACTTCAATTCTTACTTTTTAGTTTTCTTTTTTTTGCGCAATACGGCTTTTCACAAGAGCTTTTCATGCCTAGAAATATAAAACAAGCGTATGCTAAAGGAACACGTTCTGCTGATGGAAAACCAGGAAAAAATTACTGGCAAAATCATGGTAAGTATACAATGGAACTTACAGTTAATGCTGATACAAAAATAGTAAGCGGAACTGAAACTATTGTTTATCAAAATAATAGTAATGATACCTTAAAAAACCTGCCAATACGATTTGTAAATAATCTCCACAAGCCATCTTCACCAAGAGGAGGAGCTGTAAGTAATGATTTTTTGACGGATGGATTAACCATTACTTCTCTAAAAGTTGAAGGCGAAGTTTACAATGAAGATGGCAAGAGCTGGGGAACCGTAGGAAATGTAAAATTAAAAAAACCGATACTGCCTCATAGTAAAATTACAATTAACATAGATTGGAATTATCCATTGTCTAAAGAAAGCGGTAGAGAAGGACAAATTGATGACACAACTTTCTTTGTAGCTTACAGTTATCCAAGAGTTTCTGTTTTTGACGATTATAACGGTTGGGACAGATTGCCTCATACAGACCGTCAGGAATTTTATAATGATTTTAATGATTATACCTATTCTGTAAAAGCGCCAAAGAATTATGTGGTTTACGGAACCGGAGATTTATTAAATCCGGATGAGGTCTTACAGCCTGAATTTTCTGAGCGTTTAAAAAAATCATATACAACAGATGAAATTCTTCATATTGCAAATGAGCAGGAAATGAAAAGCGGAGCAGTAACCAAACAATATGATTGGAATATATGGAAATTTGAAGCTAAAAATATTTCAGATGTTTGTTTTGGATTAAGTAATCATTATTTATGGGATGCAGGAAGTGTTATTGTTGATAAAAAGACAAATCGACGTGCAAGTATACAAGCAGCATATGATGTAAAAGGTACCGACTTTGTAAACTCAGTTAAAAATAATCAATATGCTTTAGATTATTTTTCTAACAACTGGCCTGGAATTCCATATCCGTTTTCTAAAATGACTGCTTTTCAGGGTTTTGCCGATATGGAATATCCAATGATGTGTAATGATTCGCAAATGAATGACCCTGTTTTTGCTCAATTGGTTCAGGATCATGAAGTAGCACACACTTATTTTCCTTTTTATATGGGAATCAATGAAACCCGTTATGCATTTATGGATGAAGGCTGGGCAACAACATTCGAGTATTTAATAGGAATTGCAGAACATGGTAAAGAAGCAGCAGATAAATTTTATAAAGAATTTAGAGTTGAGCATTATATTAATGATCCTTCTACAGAAGAAGATCAGCCAATAATTACTATGTCAACACAAGTTTCGGGACCGGGTTACGGAAATAATTCATACGGAAAAGCATCTCTTTCTTATATTGCCTTAAAAGACTTACTTGGAGATGATTTGTTCAAGAAATCATTGCATGCTTATATGCAAAACTGGAACGGTAAACATCCGATTCCGTGGGATTACTTTAATTCAATAAATACAGCTTCGGGTAAAAATTTGAATTGGTTTTTTAATAATTGGTTTTTTACTACCCATTATATTGATCTTTCTGTAAAAAATGTTGATGCTAAAAGTATTTCTGTGCAAAACATTGGTGGTTTTGCAATTCCATTTGATGTAAATATAATTTATGCAGACAACTCAAAAGAAACATTACATCAGACACCGGCTATTTGGGAGAAAAATCAAAAAGTCGCCACTATAGCCTTAAAAAAACAAAAACAAATAAGACAAATTACAATTGACGGAGGTATTTTTATGGATGCTACACCAAAAAATAATGAGTGGAAAAGTAAATAAAACAGAATTTTTAGGTCGGTTTTTATAAAAAATTGGCTTTTTTTTGTAAGTTTTTTTTTATAAAAATAGCATTGTAAATCGCTGTTTATTAGATTATTGTAAAATTAAAATTTCGGTTGAGTAGATTTTTTGTGATTTTTTAAGCTTAAAAGCTTAAAAAATAGATTAATATAACGATAATTAAATTATGTTTACAAAAAATTTAAAGCCCTAATTTAAATGAAAAAAAAGTACATTACAATTCTTATTTTATTATTGTCATTTAAGAGTTTTTGCCAAAGTAACCCAAAAGAAGCATTCCAAAAAAACAGGTACGAGTTAGCAGTTTCACATTATAATAAAGGAGAATATACCAAAGCTTTGGATCTTTTTTCTGTAGCATGCAAAATGAATCCTGAAAACCAATTTGGTAAGCAGTCTATAGAAAAGATAGATATATTAAAAAGCATTTTAAGAAAAGATTTTTTAAATAAATTTTTGGGAGTCTGGTATTTTTCCGGAGATAAACCTACATGGGCAGTTAAGGAAGAAGATAATAAAGCATTTACTAAATTGATGGAAGTAAATGAAAATAAGATTGCTTTTTACGAAGAGGATAAAAAAACAAAAACAAAGAAACTTATAAAATCCGAAGATTTGGTTTTTTATGACAAAAACAAATCAGATCCGTTATTTTCAGCACTAATATTATCAAATGGAAATATTTGGTTATGTACTTTAAGTGAAGATTCAAAAATACTACATGCAGTTAATATAGCATCAGATAATCAGGATGGTGTTAAAAAAATTGACATAGATAATCAGGAAAGATTTTATACTAAAGCATTGTAATTTATAAAGTGTAATATTCGGCATTTTATAATTACTTATTTAAAAAATTATAAAATGCTAAGAATATGATAAAGAATAACTTGACAGGGATTTCTAAAAAGGGAATACTATTATTTTCTGTTGTCGTTTTTGCAGCAAGCTTTGGATTTGCACAAAAAAGCAGAAAAATTGAAATTGGAGCAGTTGACAGTGTTTTTTCTAAAACCTTAAATGAAAACAGAAAAATCCTGATTCATCTTCCAAAAAGTGTCCAGTATAGTGGTTTTGCCAAACAAAAATATCCTGTTGTATATTTATTAGACGGAGATGCTCATTTTACTTCCGTAGTTGGAATGATCGAGCATTTAAGTGAAGTGAACACTCTGTGCCCGGAAATGATTGTTGTTGCAATCCCTAATACAAACAGAACAAGAGACCTTACTCCAACACATACAGATGTTGATCCTCCGTTTGTTGATAAAGGTCTAAGCGAACAGTCGGGTGGTGGTGAAAAATTTGCCGAATTCCTGGAAAAAGAATTAATTCCGTTTGTAGATTCAAAATACCCAACAGCGCCATACAGAACATTAATAGGTCATTCTTTTGGAGGATTGACTGTTATGAACATTCTGACTAATCATACAGCTTTATTCAATTCTTATATAGCCATAGATCCAAGTAGGTGGTGGGATCACCGGAATTTTTTAAAACAAACAGAAAAAAAATTAGATGCCAAAAATTTAAAAAATATTTCCTTATTTCTGGGCGTTGCAAATACAACCGGAAGTAATATGGATCTTGAAAACGTAAAAAAAGATACTTCTGTAATTACAAAGCATATTCGTTCAATTCTGGATTTAAATACCTTTTTGAGTACAAACAAAAAAAGCGGTTTAAACTACGGATATAAATATTATAAGGATGAAAACCATGGTTCTGTGCCGTTGATTACAACCTATGATGGACTTCGTTTATTTTTGATTTTTATCAGTCAAAACTTTCTCTTGCAGAACAAATGAACTTCAACAAAGAAGTTCTTTCAAAAATAGAACTGCATTACGCAGATATTTCCATACATTTAGGATATAAAGTAGCATTGCCGGAAGCTTTGGTAAATAACTATGGCTATCGCTCAATGGGAAATAATAATAGTGAACTTGCCGGATATTTGTTTAAGATGAATGTTGTCAATTATCCTGATAGCCCAAATACGTACGATTCTCTGGGAGATTTTTATGTAAGTGTCGGAGATAAAAAGAATGCAATTGCAAACTATCAAAAAGTACTTACTTTAGATCAAAATTTTCCTGAAACAAAAGGTAAACTCGATAATCTCTTAAAATAATTTTCTTTAATTCATGTCCATCAAAGAAATAAAACCTTCAGATACATGGCTTATCCGGCATCAGGTAATGTGGCCGGATAAGCCTTTTGAATTTGTACAGCTAGCCGAGGACGATTTAGGTTTGCATTTTGGCTTTTTTGTAAATGAAAAATTAGTTTCAATAGTTTCCTGTTTTATTTCTGATGATGAAATGCAATTCAGAAAATTAGCCACACTGGAAGAATATCAGGGAAAAGGAATCGCTTCTGCATTATTAAATTTCATCTTTGAAAAAGCAAAAGAAAAAGGAGTTAAAAAAATCTGGTGCAATGCCAGAAGTAATAAAACTTCTTTTTACGAAAAATTTAAAATGAAAAATACACACAAAATTTTTGTCAGATCAGGGCAGGAATACACTGTAATGGAAGTTTTGTTTTAACAGAATATCCGCAAAGAAATTAGCTCTATTTGTTAAGTCATTGAGGTTTTATCGTATTTTGTTATTAAAAACTAATTTTTTTTAATCAAAAGAGAATGCGAAAACTAAAGAAATTAAAATGAAAACGTTTTCGTTTGCCTGTTCATGTTAAGACTTTCTTATTTTATTTTTTTTATTCCGATCTTTTATTACTTTCGCACTCAAATGAGAAAGCTAGTCGTTTTTTTGGTATTCATGAATTTCCTTCTGCTGGGCGGAGGGCAATATCTTAATGCCGAAAATCAACACAATCCTCATCATAATCTTGAAAGAAGACACCACGTAAAATACACTAATCAGGAGCAGGGAAATTCTATAATAGAAGATGCTGATTTAGACCTTGATGAAGAATTTCTTGGCAATGATCTTAAAGATGGACTTACCAACAAGTTTTTTGCATCAAATTACAGCTTAATAGATAATTTGTATTTGACACTCTCTCGTCAAATTAGTGTAAACTCTTATAGTCTTTTCGAAATTTTAGGCCCATCTTGTGGCCAGTCAAATCCTATTTATATTACTCAGAGAGTTTTAAGAATATGATTCTACTTATACATCGGTTACCAATAAGCGTGATCATGCATAAGTGCGAACTGTATTTTTAGAATACTTTTTCATTCTACAGTTTTTTCACGTTTTATTCTGGCGACTGATTATTATTTTCAGACCTAGGGAATTCCTGTATTCCTAGCATTCATTCGCTTAATTTCCATTATTATATCATGAAAAAAATCGTGTTAACGGGCTTATTTGCCTTGTTGTGCTTAACCAGTTGTACATCAAAAAAAGAAGAAAAAGAAGAAGTTGAAAAATTTACGGTTACCAATCCTGTAAAAATAGACACTTCATTTACCAAACAGTATGTTTCGCAGATAAAATCTGTCCGAAACATCGAAATCCGCGCTCAGGAAAAAGGATTCCTGCAAAACATTTATGTTGACGAAGGCCAGTTTGTAAAAGCAGGTCAATTATTGTTCAGAATCATGCCAAACATGTACCAGGCAGAATTACTTAAAGCTCAGGCCGAGCAAAAATCAACAGAAATCGAATTGCAAAATGCCAAGTTGCTGGCAGACAAGAATATCGTTTCTAAAAACGAATTAAGTGTAGCCCAGGCCAAATTGCAGTCTGCAAAAGCAGAAGTAGCCTTAGCAAAACTTCATTTATCATTTACAGAAATCAGAGCTCCATTTGACGGAACTATTGACAGAATCCCATTAAAATTAGGAAGCCTTATTGATGAAGGCGAATTATTGACAAGCCTTTCAGACAACAGTCAAATGTTTGTTTATTTCAATGTTTCAGAACCTGAATATTTACAATACCAAACAGATGTAAAAGACCGCGCAGATAATAAAGTCAGCCTGGTTTTGGCCAACGGAGACACCTTTAAAGAAAAAGGAAAAGTAGAAGTTATCGAAAGTGAATTTAATAACGAAACGGGAAACATTGCTTTTAGAGCAAGATTCCCTAACTCGGATAAATTGCTTAAAAACGGAGAAACAGGATCAGTTCAAATGCTTGTGCCTCTTAAGAATGCCATTGTCATTCCGCAGAAAGCGACTTACGAAATCCAGGATAAAAAATATGTTTTTGTAGTAGATAAAAACAATAAAGTAAGTTCAAGAGAAATTACGATAACAGGTGAAATACCTGATTTGTATGTGATTACATCCGGAGTGACTGAAAATGATAAGATTTTGCTTGAAGGAGTGCAGAAAGTAAAAGAAAACGACAAAATTAAATATGAGTTCCAATCTCCGAAAACCGTAATGAATAATTTACGCGTAAAAGCAGAGTAAGTTTTTAGTTTCAAGTTCCAGGTTTCAAGTTTCGTACTGTGCCTGAAACTTGAAGCCTGAAACATGGAACACTTTTAAATTCCAATTTATTTTAATCAAAAATATACAAAATGTTTAATAAATTTATTCAAAGACCTGTACTGTCGATAGTTATATCGCTGGTGATTGTCTTTTTAGGGGTTTTGTCGGTGATGAACTTACCTATTACCCAGTTTCCTTCGATTTCACCACCAATGGTGAATGTTACAGCAGATTATCCTGGATCTAACGGTGAATTAATGATCAAATCGGTTGTTATTCCGTTAGAAAGAGCTTTAAACGGAGTTCCCGGAATGAAATATATGACTTCTGATGCCGGTAATGATGGTGAAGCAAGTATACAAGTAGTATTTAACTTGGGTACAGATCCTAATCAGGCCGCTATTAATGTGCAAAACCGTGTAGCATCTGTTACCAATAAACTGCCTCCTCTGGTAGTAAGAGAAGGAGTTAAAATTACGCGTGAAGTTCCAAGTATGCTGATGTATGTGAACCTTTATAGTACGGATAAAAATACCGATATGAAGTTCTTATACAACTATGCAGATATCAATGTATTATCAGAATTAAAAAGGGTAAACGGTATTGGATCCGGAGATATTTTGGGAACACGTGAATATGCAATGCGTATCTGGCTAAAACCTGACCGTATGTTAGCATACAAAATATCTGCAGATGAGGTAATGGAAGCATTATCAAGCCAGAGTTTAGAGGCCTCACCGGGTAAAACCGGAGAAAGTTCCGGTAAACGTTCGCAGGCATTTGAATATGTACTGAAATATTCAGGACGTTTTACCACCAAAGAACAATATGGAAATATTGTTGTAAGGTCGAATTCAAACGGGGAACTTCTGCGTTTGAAAGATATTGCCAATGTTGAATTTGGAAGTTCGATGTATGATATTTATTCGAACCTGAACGGAAGACCATCTGCTGCTATTGTATTAAAACAATCTTTTGGAAGTAATGCCAATCAGGTTATTGAAGATGTAAAAGCAAAATTAGAAAAAATCAAGACCAAATTTCCAAAAGGAATGAATTATGAAATCTCATATGACGTTTCGAAATTTCTTGATGCTTCTATAGAAAAAGTAATTCATACGCTGATTGAAGCTTTTATCCTTGTAGGATTGGTAGTTTTTCTTTTTCTGGGAGACTGGCGTTCGACTATAATTCCGGCAATTGCAGTACCGGTATCGTTGGTAGGAACTTTTATTTTTATGACGTTCTTCGATATTTCATTGAACTTAATTACATTATTTGCTTTAGTATTGGCAATTGGGGTCGTCGTCGATGATGCGATTGTAGTTATTGAAGCTGTTCACGCCAAAATGGAGGAGGAACATCTTTCTCCGCTCAAAGCGACAAAAAAAGCAATGCATGAAATTGCAGGAGCTATTGTTGCCATTACATTCTTAATGGCTGCAGTATTTATTCCCGTTGCTTTTATGTCTGGTCCGGTTGGGGTTTTCTACAGACAGTTCTCCATCACGATGGCAACGGCTATTATACTTTCGGGGATTGTAGCTTTGACACTTACACCGGCACTTTGTGCGATAATGCTAAAAAATAATCATGGTAAACCTAAAAAGAGAACTCCCGTAAACAGATTTATAGATGGTTTTAACAACAAGTTTAATCTCGCTCAGGGTAAATATCAAAACGTATTAGGGAAAATTGTAAACAGAAGAGCCGTTACAATTATTGCACTTCTTGCGTTTTGCGCAGGAACATGGTTAATAAGCAGTACAGTTCCTTCAGGATTTATTCCAAACGAAGATCAGGGAATGTTTTATGCCATTATTCAGACACCACCGGGTTCTTCACTTGAAAGAACAAATAATATAGCAGAAAAACTGCAAAAAATATCCGAAGGTGTAGAAGGAGTAAAATCAGTTTCTTCATTGGCAGGTTATGAAATTTTGACTGAAGGTACAGGATCAAATGCCGGTACTTGTCTGGTCAACTTAGAAGACTGGAATGATCGTAAACAATCTGTACAAGAAATCATGACAGAGCTGGAAGAAAAATCAAAAGACATTCCAGGTGCCAATATCGAATTCTTTCAACCGCCGGCAGTTCCCGGATATGGAGCAGCAGGAGGATTTGAACTTCGTTTACTAGATAAAACAGGTTCAGGGGATTTCAAAAAAATGGAAGCTGTAAACAAAGAATTTGTAGAAGAACTGAACAAACGTCCGGAGTTGTCTAACGTATTTAGCTTTTTTAGTGCCAGTTTCCCTCAATATATGATGAAAGTTGACAATGACGCAGCACAGCAAAAAGGGGTTTCTATAGAAAATGCGATGAATACTTTGTCAACTCTTGTAGGTAGTAACTACGAAATTAGTTTTATCAAATACGGAATTAACTATAAAGTAATCGTTCAGGCTTCTCCGGAATATCGTGCACAGCCAGATGATATTCTGAAACTTTATGTAAAAAACAACCGTGATGAAATGGTTCCTTTTTCTGCTTTTATGAAATTAGAAAAAGTATATGGACTTTCAGAAATTACGAGACATAATATGTACAATTCTACAGAGATTAGTGGTGGAGCTGCCCCGGGATATAGCTCTGGTACAGCCATTAAAATAATTCAGGAAGTAGCTGCAAAAAAATTACCAAGAGGATATGATATTGACTGGGCAGGTATTTCTGCCGATGAGGTAGCACAAGGCAATCAGGCAATTTGGGTATTCTTAATTTGTTTGGGATTTGTGTACTTAGTTTTGGCAGCACAGTACGAAAGTTTTATTCTGCCATTATCTGTAATTCTTTCTTTGCCGGCCGGTATTTTTGGTGCTTTCCTTTTACTGAAAATAACAGGATTAGAAAACAACATTTATGCACAAGTTGCCATGGTAATGCTTATTGGATTACTGGGTAAAAATGCCGTATTGATTGTAGAGTTCGCGATACAGAGACATGCCGCAGGAAAATCAGTTTTAGAATCAGCGATGGAAGGAGCCAAAGCAAGGTTCCGTCCAATTTTGATGACTTCATTTGCTTTTATTGCCGGATTATTGCCGCTTGCTTTTGCAACAGGTCCGGGTAAAATTGGAAACAGAACTATTGGTACTGCAGCAGCAGGAGGGATGTTGATAGGAACAATTTGTGGGGTATTTGTAATTCCGGGATTATATTACATATTCGGAAGAATTGCAGAAAAACACAAGTTGGTGAAACATGAAGAAGAGAATCCATTAACAGAAGAAATAGACAACAATCATGTATAAATTCAAGTTACAATATGGTATTGTGGCTGTGCTTTGTCTTGCAGCGGTAAGCTGCAAGGCTCCTCAGGCCACAGCCGAAACTCAAAATAAAGCCGCTGTTCCCGAGGCTTATACAAACAGCAAGGACACAACAAATATGGCCGCTATTCCATGGCGTCAATACTTTAAAGATCCAAATCTGGTAAATCTTATTGATACCGCTCTTAAAAATAATCAGGAACTAATGATCACTTTGCAGGAAATTGAAATTGCAAAGAATGATGTTCGTATAAAAAAAGGAGCATATTTGCCAACTGTTGGCGTAAGAGCAGGAGCAGGAGTAGAAAAAGTAGGAAGATATACCAGTCAGGGAGCAGGTGATGCTACTACCGAAATTAAACCCGGAAAAGAAACACCGGATCCGCTTGGGGATTTTGTGGTAGCCGCTTATGCAAACTGGGAAGTCGATATCTGGAAAAAACTGCGTAATTCTAAAAAAGCCGCAGTAAGCAGATATCTTTCTACCGTAGAAGGAAAAAACTTTGTCGTTACAAATCTAATAGCCGAAGTTGCTAATTCTTATTATGAATTATTAGCGCTTGACAGCCAATTAGAGATTGTAAAACAAAATATAGAATTACAATCTAACGCTTTAGAAATTGTAAAAATTCAGAAACAGGCAGCCAGAGCAACAGAATTGGGCGTTCAGAAATTCCAGGCTGAGGTAATGGATTCCAAAAGCAAAGAGTTTGAAATTCTTCAGCAAATAAAAGAGACGGAAAACAGGATAAACTTTTTGGTGGGTCAATATCCACAGGAAATTAAGCGAGATAGAAACAACTTTTTAAGTTTGTTGCCATCAACAGTAAATTCTGGAATTCCGTCTCAATTATTACAAAACCGTCCTGATATTAAACAGGCAGAAATGGAACTAACAGCTGCGAAACTAGATGTAAAAGTGGCCCGTGCAGAATTTTATCCTTCACTAGACATTTCGGCGGCAATAGGGGTAAATGCTTTCAATCCGTCTTATTTATTAACGTTTCCAGAGTCGCTTTTGTACTCTTTGGCCGGAGATATCGCTGCACCGCTGATTAACAGAAATGCAATTAAAGCAGAATTTAGTAATGCCAATGCAAGACAGCTTCAGGCATTGTACAATTACGATCGTACGGTTCTAAACGCTTATATAGAAGTGTCGAATGAACTTTCGAGAATTAATAATTTAGAAAAAAGTTACGATCTAAAATCACAACAAGTAGCGGCACTAAACACCTCGATTGATGTTTCTAACGATTTGTTTAAATCTGCAAGAGTGGACTATTTTGAAGTTCTGATGACACAGCGAGATGCTTTGGAATCTAAATTAGAATTAATAGAAACAAAAAAAGATCAGTTAAATGCTGCGGTCAATGTTTATAAAGAATTAGGCGGTGGCTGGAAATAAAATGGTTATTAATTTGTAGGTTGAAACCTTTCGGAAGTTCGCTTTCGAAAGGTTTTTTATTTTAAAGAAAGTTCGTAGTTATTTTATCAGGAGCTGATCCTGCTGTCCGCTGTATCTTTTCCTGGCTAAAGGAGCCAGAAAAAGGATGCCGCTCCCATCAGGGCTAGGGCAGTCATTTTCATAAGAAAACTTTTGGTCGACGATTAAGTCGATTTATCCGAATTAAATAAATACTTGGTAACCAAAGTAAAGAAAACCAAAATATTTAATGTAGTAGACCCAATTAGGGTAATAATTATTTCGTCGGATAAATTCAATTTACCAAGACCCTTCCACATTAAAATAAAGAAAATGCAGATACACCAAATGCATGTGAAAGAGAAAATTAACTCAGCATACCTTTTTCTTTCTATCATGTTTTGATTTGAGTTCTGGATATCCGAGCGATGTTTTTCGTAAGAAATAAACTCGGCAATAGATACAGAACTTGCGGGGGCATTGGCGACATCGTCAATAAGTCCGCCCAGATTAAAGCCTCCCATACTACTCGCTTATGGGTTTATTTACAAATTTTTTGAAATAGTTGATCATAAGATCATTGGATATTTCCTTTTCATTGTTTTTCTTCGCTTCAGTCCACGGAGATTCCGGAAGATGTGTCCAGTTTGATAACTGGATAGCGTTAAGGTTTTTAGCAATTTCCAAGGCAAATTCTATAACATCGTCTGTAGCTTTGTCAAGTTCTTTTTGTTGATTTATGGAATAACTTAATGGAATTTGTTTTATTGCAGAATTTCCGTAAGCTTTAAATTCTTGATAAACAGATTTGATTACGGGACCATACGGCCAAACTTCAATTGGTTCCTGAATTAGCGGTGCGCCATTTTTGGCAAGATATAATCCATTGGCAATGAACAAAAGCTTTTGTAAAGACATATTAGAAATCTCAATGTTTTGCTCTTTTGCCCGTTTAAGTATTTCTCCGGATAAAAATATTGCTGATTGTGCCATTCTACAAAGTTTTGTTTAACAAATATAAGTTTATATAACGAATATAAATCAAAGTTTGTACAAAGTTAATAAATTTATTTTTAAACGCGTGTTACTACTGAAAATGGGTAGCCTAGCCCAGATAGGAACGGCATCCTTTTGTGGTCTCGTTTTTTTAACGAGACCACAAAAGATATAGTGGATAGCTGGAATAGCTTCTAATAACCAAAATTTCCGAATCCGAAAAACATTTTGCGGAACTCTGTAGGATTTATGCCTCTGTGTTTTTTGAACATATTATTAAAATGACTCTTGTCAGTAAAACCAAATTCGGCGGCAATTTCATTGATACGCATATCGGTATTTAATAAACGGTTCTCAATTAATTTTAGCTTATAATTGGTTTGATACTCCTGAAGTGTTTCATTGGTATGTTTACGAAAAAAACGCGCCAGATAAGTTTCTGAAATTCCAAATTTTGCGCTGATATGCCCACCTTTTAATTTTTCAGGATTATAAATATTTGCCTGCACGTACTGCAATATACGCAACACTTTTGCATCGCTGTGATTATTGATTTTTTCGGGAAGTGCCATCATGATGTTTCTTGCCACAATAACCAATAAGGTATTGATATATTGTGAGAGCAATTCTTTATGATATAATCCTCTTTTGGTATGCTCCCTTATTATGGCGTCCATAATTGGATGAACTATTATTTTGTCGTCTTCATCTTTTAATATACAGCCTGGCTCATGCGAAGCATTTTTGAGAATAATTTCTATTTGCTGTAATATTTCCTGCTGATAGGCACCGGTTACATAAATATTATTAAACCTTATGAAAAATAATTGGGTTGGCTCTTCAAAATCCAGACTATACGAATCTTCGGGAGTCAAAAGAAACAAATGTCCGGCTTGGTAAGCAACAGTATTGTCATTAATACGCTGTGTTCCGGTACCCTGCACAACATATGCAAGTTCAAAAAAACTATGCATGTGTTCGCCTTTTGGGCATTCTTCCATTAATTCTTTCAGAACCAATTCAAAAGGTTCGTGTAATACGTCGTTTACCATAACAAGAAAATACACTTTTAGTGCTTAAATATGCAATAATGTACAATTATATATTGTAGAACTTTGCAATATTATTTGATATTAAACAATATTACTAAATATTAAAATAGGAAAGCATTTATATTAGAAGAATTTGAAACTGATTTTTCAAATTAGAAATATTGAAAAGCAAAAGGGAAAAGATTTAGAATTCTTTTCCCTTTTAAATTATTTTGTTTGTGCCAAAAAATCCCGAAACCACAATCCGGATTGTTTGATGGTTCTTTTTTGGGTTTCAAAATCAATATGAATAAGTCCGAATCTGGCATTGTAGCCTTCGGCCCACTCAAAATTATCCGTTAAACTCCAGACAAAATATCCATCGACATTGTAGCCTTCTTGTTTGGCTTTGAGCAATTGCTCTAAATTATCACGAATATATTGTGTTCGTCGAATATCGTATACTTTTCCGTTTTTTACAACATCCGGAAAAGCAGCACCATTTTCTGTAATGATGATTTTCTTTATGTTCTTATATTCATTAAATTTTTTAATGGTGTGGTAGAGGGCAGGAGGATAAACTTCCCAACCCATTTCTGTGGCAATCACATTTCTTTTTTCTGCACTTACCAATTCGGCACCAATATAAGGAGTCAGTAAAGATGATTTTACGATTTCACGGGTATAACATTGTAAACCTATAAAATCAAAATCAAATGCCATATTGTTCAAATCGTCTTCGAGAATATAGTTTTTGAGCTTTTTGAGAACTGCCAAATCATTTTTTGGATATCCGAGTCCTAAAATCGGTTCTATAAAGGTTCTGTTTAATAAAGTGTCTACACGTTTTGCAGCTTCAATATCTTTTGTTTTCTCTGTTTCAGGCTCAATATGTGTACACGAAAACGTGGTGCCAATATTAGCTTCCGGAACTCTGTTTCTCACTATTTTTGCTCCTGCTGCCGTTGAAAGCGTTACGTGGTGCATGGCTTTGAGGTAATTGGTCAGTCCTTTTTTTCCGGGAGCATGAATTCCCAGAAAATATCCTGCGCCGGTAAAGACAGAAGGTTCATTAATTACCATCCAGTTTTTTACCCTGTCGCCAAAATGCCGTGCACAGACTTCTGCATATTCTGAAAACCACGAAACCGATTCGCGATTGGTCCAGCCTCCTTTTACTTCTAAGGCGTGTGGTAAATCCCAATGGTATAATGTAATCCAGGGTTCAATATTGCATTCTAACAAAAAATCGATGATTTTGTTATAGTAATCAATTCCAGACTGATTTACAGGATGAACACCGGTTGGCATAATCCGCGGCCAGCTGATAGAAAATCTAAAGTTCGGAATGTTTAATTCACGAATTAGCTCAATATCGTTTTTGTAGTAATTGTAAAAATCACAGGCTGAAATGGCGTGATGGCCATTTTTAATCTTACCTTTTTGCGAAGTAAAAACATCCCAGATAGAAGCTCCTTTGCCATCGGCGTCATGCGCTCCTTCAATTTGGAAAGCGGCCGTAGAAACTCCCCATAGAAAGTCATCTCCAAATTGTTCTTTATTTAAAAGTGCGTTGTCTGTTTTATTCATTTAAATGCTGCTTATTCCTTATGGGGTAAAAAATTATTAATGAAGGAAAGGAGACTGCATTGCTTTTAAGAAAAGCCATTCTTTGAATGAAACCAAAAAGTTTAGGTTGAAGAATTTCATAATAATTAGTTTTATTCAAATTAACAATACAACTTTAAATTTATCGTAAAGCAAACGTTATTAAATAGTTAACTGATTTAAAACCGGCCGTTTTAAACGATTTTCTATGATTTTTATTGTGCTAATGCTAAAAAAAAATGTAAGATAATAATTATGTAAATCAATTGAAAAATTCTGAAACAGACTTGGTGTTCTTTAAAAGTAATTTAGCATTAATAAAAATTTAAATAAATAATACAAAAATTCAAATCATGAAAAATAGAAACTTTTTATACGTATTAGCACTAAGCTTGGGAATGTTTGCTACATCTTGCAGCAACGATGACAATGAAGGAGAAACAATAGTTCCTATTCAAGGAAAATACAATCTAAGCCAACAAGGTACTATTGTAGATGGTAAAGAAGTGTTAGTAAATGCTCCTGAAAATCAAGAAGGATGCAGCAGAGATTATTTAGACTTAAGAGTAAGTAACGCAGCAGTTATAGGTGATTATGATGGTTCTAACTGTGCTTTGGTAGAAACGACAGGTACTTATGTTAGATCTCACAATGATTTGACTATTACTGTTGGTGGTGCAAGTACAACTTCGGATATCATGAATCTTACTAACAAAGAACTAAAATTAAAAGACAAAGCTACAGGTATTATTACAGTTTATACCAGATAGTAAAACGCTTTGAGCTCAAACAAATCCTGATTTTTGATTGGGAATTAAACGGAAACGACTTGTGAAGTTGTTTCCGTTTTTTTTTTATTAATCTGCAGGAATATAAATATCAAAAGTTGCGCCTTTATCGACTTCGCCATTGGCAGAAATAAAACCGTTATGATTTTCTACAATTTTTTTTACGATTGCAAGACCAATTCCGGTTCCGTTGTAAAGTTCTCTTCCGTGTAAACGCTGAAAAACATCAAATATTTTTTTATTGTATTGCTGGTCAAAACCAATACCATTGTCTGAAATACTTATATGGCAATAGTTTTTTTCGGGAGAAAGCAAATCATTTTTAAAAAGTTTTCCTTTTCCAGTTTTACTGATAATTTTTATATGTGGTGGAGAATCCTGTTTAGCAAATTTAATTGAGTTGCTGGCCAGATTATATATTAATTGCCTGAACTGAAAAGGAATGATGTTTACTTCTTGTGATTCATTGTTTTCTATTACACCATTTTTTTGTTCCAGTTCTTCTTTTAAATCTTCCCTGACGGCATTGATAATTTCAGAAAGATCTGTTTTTTCAAATATTCGTTCCTGAACATTTGTTCTGGAGTAAGAAAGTAAATCGTTGATTAAAGTCTGCATTCGCTGTGCAGCACTTTGAATTCGTTGAAACTTATCTTTTCCATTTTCAGATAGATTATTAAGTTCCTTGTCTACAATAAGTGAAGCAAAAGTTTGGATTTTTCTAAGCGGTTCCTGCAGGTCATGACTTGAGATATAGGTAAACGACTGGAGTTCTTTATTAATCTGTTCCAATTCTATGTTTTTTTGTTCCAGCTCAAGTGCATTTAATTTTAGTTTATCATCGGCTCTTTTTTTCTCAGTAAGATCATGTGTAACTTTTGAGAATCCGATGACATCATTTTGTTTGTTATGAACGGCTGTAATAACAACGCTGGCCCAAAAAAGGCTCTTGTCTTTTCGTACGCGCCAGCCTTGCTGTACAGCTTTGCCTTTTTCTCTGGCCAGCTGCAAAAGTTTTTGCGGCAAGTTGATTTTGCGGTCTTCTTCGGTATAAAAAGAAGCAAAATGCTTTCCGATTATTTCTTCGGCTTTGTAACCTTTTATTTTTTGTGCTCCAACATTCCAGTTTTCAACAATTCCTTCGTGGTTCAAATATAAAATGGCATAATCCTGAACTTCTTCTACCATTAAATGATAGCGTTCTTCACTTTTGCGAAGCGTTTCATTAATCTGAATAAGTTCTTTGGTTCTGGCACTTACCTGTTGCTCAAGCTCATGAGTAAAAGCTTTTTCATTTTGAATATCAGTAAAAGCGCCAACCCATTTTATGATTTTATTGTTTTTATCCAAAACAGGTTCACCAATGCCGGTATGCCAGCGGTAACCGTCATTTTTGTTTTTTATGCGAAGGTCATGACGGTAGGCTTCTCCTGTTTTAGCACTGTGATTCCATATCCTGATATTTTCTTCATAATCGTCTGGGTGAATTAATGATTTCCAATCTTCATCATTTTTTGGATGAATTCCGGTATATTCAATCCATTTTACAGATGCAAATAAAGAATTTCCCTTTTCGTCTGCCTCCCAGATCAATTGAGGAAGACTTTCGGTAAGAGAACGAAATCTCTTCTCGCTTTCTTCAATTTCCTGTTGGTATTTTTTTTCTTCCGTAATATCTCTTATGGTTCCTAATAATCTTTCAGGCTGTTTTTCTGCATCATAAGAAACGCTTCCTCTGGCTTCGACCCAACGTATAGATTTATCGTCCCATATTAATCTGGTTATATAATGAAGATTTCCTGTCTTAAGAGCATCCTGAAAAGCTTTGTTTCTAATATCTACATCAGCAGGATGAAGATATTTAAGTAATTGTTCGTGGGTCAATTTATCAATTTCCTTATTTCCGGTAACGATCTCGATATATCTTTTAGAATATATAAATTCAGATGTTTTAGGATACAGTTCCCATGTACCAAGTTGGCTTGCTTCAACAATTATGTTAAGTCTTTCTTCATTAAGCAGTGTTTTTATTTTAGATTCTACTTTTTCAGTTACGTCTGTTACAGTTACTATTATCCCTGAGATTGCGCCATTTTCTTCTTTTAAAGGAGAATAAAGAAAATCAAAATAATATATTTCTTCCCGAACGCCATATCTGTTTAGAGGAATTGGTAACTCATTACCATGATAGGATATTCCTGTTTCTAAGACATCTTTTAGCAGTGGACTCACAACTTTTTCAACTTCAGGCAAGGAATCAAAAAGAGGTTTTCCGACAAAAGTTTCTTCTTTTCGTCCAACAAGTCTAAGATAAGCTTCATTGGCCATTTCAACTATATAATCTGCTCCCCGCAAAATTGTAATTCCTACAGGAGCCTGCTTGATGTTGCTGATGAATTTGACATTACTTTCTTTTAGGGCTTCGGCACTTTTTTTCTTTTCGGTGGTTTCAATTACCGTAACGAGGATCCCGCCGACTTCTCCGTTTTCTTTTTTAATGGGACAGTACGAAAAGTCAAAATAACATTCTTCTATAAAACCATTTCGGTCTAATGGAACCATAAAATCAGGAATACTAATCGATTCACCTTTCATTACATTCTGAAACATAGGGCCAATAATATCCCAAATTTCAGAAAAAGTTATTTCAGAACTTATCCCCAGTGCTTCAGGATGTTTTGTAGCACCAAGAATAGGACGAAATCTGTCATTGTACAATTGAATATAATTTTCTCCCCAGGCAATATACATACCAAAAGGATTGTTGACCATGACCGATACAATGGTCTGAAGACTATTTGGCCAGGTTTCAGGATTTCCCAATGATGTTTTGCTCCAGTCTTTGGCCCGCATCATTTTGCCCATTTCTCCGCCATTAGCCAGAAAATAATGTTCATTATTTGTACTGCTCATTCAAATAAGTATTAAGGTTGGAGTATAAAATCCTTTTTTGCAGGTTGTTTAAAATTATTTTCTCTAATCATTGCAAGTGCATTTCCGATTACCTTTTTTAAGTGAGTAAAATCACCGGGTTTCCTGATATAATACATTGCACCTTTTTCGTACATTGAATCAACAATATTGACATCAAGTGAGGTCGAAAAAATGATTACAGGAAGTTTTTTCAATTTTTCAATCTCTTTTATTTCTGTAAGGCATTCATGGCCATTTTTTCTGGGCATATTCAAATCCAGAAAAAGAACATCCGGAAGATTATCTGAAGATTTGTCCAATAAAAAATCCATAAGCTGTACGCCATCATTAACCGTTACAAGAGAGACAGGCAAATGCAATTCTTCTAATGCTTCTTTAAAAAAAGCACAATCATCCTCGTCATCGTCTGCAAGTAAAAGATTATAATTGTGTGTGTTCATTCTTATAAATATAACGTAATTTAATTGTTTTTAACTTTTCCTACGCTAAAATAAAACTAATTTTTTACGTTTTTATCAAAATTTATTATTTCAAACTTAACATATTAAAGAATTATCTTTCATTTTTGTGTTAAATGAGGTTTTTTAACACAAATAGAAAACTAATCAAAAAACAGATAACAATTTTATACTATAGATTAGCCCAATACTCTTTCAAAATTGTTATTGGTCGAAATAGTATCAGATCAAATATTTATTTACTTTAAATTTAGGGTCTAATTTGCTTGTAAATACTATATTCACATGACCCCGATAAAAACCGCTTTTTTGTTTTTTTGTTTTTTATTTGTAATTCAGCCAGCTAAATCTCAGGTAAAGTCTCCGGAACCTTTTGGACCTTTGCCTACTCAGAAACAAGTGGACTGGCACGAAATGGAATTTTATGCTTTTGTGCATTTTTCATTAAATACTTTTACGAATAAAGAATGGGGTTATGGGGATGAGTCACCACAATTATTTAATCCGACAAACTTAGATGTTCGCCAATGGGCCCGTGTAGTAAAACAAGCCGGGATGAAAGGAATTATATTAGTTGCCAAACATCATGACGGATTCTGCTTGTGGCCATCTGCTTATACAGAACGATCTGTAAAAAATTCTCCGTGGGAAAATGGAAAAGGTGATTTGGTCAAAGAATTAGCAGCAGCTTGTAAAGAATACGATTTAAAGTTAGGATTATATCTTTCTCCATGGGACAGAAATCATACGCAATATGGTAAACCTGAATATATTACTTATTTCAGAAATCAGCTAAAAGAATTATTGACGAATTATGGAGATGTTTTTGAAATGTGGTTTGACGGAGCTAACGGTGGCGACGGTTATTATGGAGGTGCAAATGAAACCAGAAAAATAAATTCACTTGAATACTACAACTGGGACGAAACCTATAAATTGATATATGAAACTGCTCCCAAAACACTGGTCTGGGGTGTTGGTCCATCTGAAGCAAGATGGATTGGAAATGAAGAAGGCCGCGCCGGAAAAACAAACTGGAGCCTTTTGCGCCAGAAAGATGAACTGGCAGGAAAAGTAAATTATACAGAATTTGTTTCCGGGCATGAGGACGGAGAAAAATGGGTTCCGGGAGAGGCAGACGTTTCTATAAGACCGGGATGGTTTTATCATGCTGTAGAGGATGATAAGGTTCGCCCGTTGGACGAAATGGTCGATGTTTATTATGAGTCAATAGGACGAAATGCCAATTTATTGCTTAATCTTCCTGTTGACAGAAGAGGATTGGTAAATGAAAATGACGAAGCAAGATTAAAAGAATTAGTCGCAACGATAAAATCAGATTTTAAAACAGAATTATTAGCAAAAAGTAAAGCAAGTGCTGATAATGTGAGGGGAAATAGTACTGAATTTGCTGCAAAAAATGTGACAGATGGTAATAAAAACACCTATTGGGCAACTGATGATAATGTAAAAATTGCTTCTGTTGAATTTAATTTTGATAAACCAACATTTATTAATCGTGTTCTGCTTCAGGAATATATAAAGCTGGGACAACGTGTGAAAGCTTTTTCTGTTGAAGCCAAAGTTGATGGCCAGTGGAAAACCATGGCCAGTGAAACTACGATTGGTTATAAAAGAATCCTAAGATTTGACAGGGTTTTGGCTTCTGCACTTAAAATAAATATTACAGATTCAAAAGCAAATATTGTTATTTCGAATATTCAGGCTTATAATGCACCAACTTTTGTTAAGGCTCCTAATATTCAGCGTGACAAAAACGGTACTGTAACAATCAAAGCCGAAGATGATGCAATAATCTATTACACGGTTGATGGTAAAATTCCAACTGTAAAAAGTACTTTATATAAAGGAACTTTTAAGTACAATAAAGCAGTACAAATAAAAGCTGTTGCCATTAATAAAGAAGAAAAGATCAGAAGTGCAATAAGCACAGCCAAATATGGAATTTCTAAAGAAAAATGGAAAGTACTTTCTACGTCAAGTGGAGATATGAATACCGTAAATCGTATTATCGACGGAAATCCAAATACAGATTGGGGTTTTGGAAATGATTCAAACAAACTTCCGCAGGAAATTACAATTGATATGGGAGCAGTTCTTAAAATAAAAGGTTTTACTTATTTTCCGCAGCAAGTGGGAAATAATCTTAACCTGATATCGCATTATGAGTTCTACACCAGTGCAGATAATATCAAGTGGACAAAACAGTCTGAAGGGGAGTTTTCAAACATTAAAAACAATCCTATAGAACAGGTAAAAATGTTTGGAGAAACCAAAGCCCGATATCTTCGTTTTGTTGCCCTGTCGAGTGTAACAAAAGCACAAACGGTTTCAATAGCAGAAATAAATGTTGTCGAGTAGCAGTCTTGTCTGGTATTAACCGAACCTGATTTTTTTTAAAGTTTCTAAATTATGTCTTTTACCGACGGTTTTATGTTATTAGTCGAATTTTTAATTTTTTAGAATATTAAAAATTTAATTTTAACATATAAATAAATGAATTAGAGATAAATGATTAAAGAAGGTATAAATTTTAAAGAAGCTGGAAAGTTTGAGGAAACTCGTTTTGAAAAAATTCATAACGTAATTTTCGATTCATCTCAGGAAGCCTCCATATTGGTTGCTCAGGAGATTGCAAACATAATTCAGAGAAAAGAAGAGCTAAACGAGCCATGTGTTTTAGGATTGGCAACCGGTTCTTCGCCGATTAAAGTTTATGAAGAATTAGTCAGATTGCATAAAGAAGAAGGTTTGAATTTTTCAAACGTAGTAACCTTCAATTTAGATGAATATTATCCGATGGACAGAAATAATATTCAAAGTTATTACCACTTTATGCATGAGCACCTTTTTAATCATGTAAATATACTTCCGGGAAATATTAATATCCCAGACGGAAATGTAAGTAATGAAGATTTGCAGCAATACTGCATTGATTATGAAATGAAAATTAAAGCATATGGCGGATTGGATTTTCAGCTTTTAGGAATTGGAAGAACCGGACATATCGGTTTTAATGAACCCGGATCTCACGTAAATTCAGGAACAAGAAGTATTACGCTCGATCACTTAACCCGTATGGATGCTGCATCTTCTTTTTTAGGGATTGATAATGTGCCAAGAAAAGCCATTACAATGGGAATTGGTACAGTCAAAAACGCCAAAAGAATTGTGCTTCTGGGTTGGGGAATCAGCAAAGCAGGCATTATAAAGAAAACAATAGAAGGAGAAATTTCTTCACGCGTACCGGCAACGTATTTACAAGAGCATAACAACACAACATTTGTTCTGGATACCGAAGCTTCGTCTGAATTGACAAGGGTAAAAACTCCGTGGTTGGTAAAATCGGTTATCTGGACAGAAGAGTTAAAACTTAAAGCCGTTGCCTGGTTAAGCGAATTGACTAAAAAGCCTTTCCTGAAACTAACAGACAAGGATTACAACGACAATGGTATGTCGAGTCTGTTGACAGAAGAAGGCACGGCGTATGATTTAAACATCAAGATGTTTAACAAAATGCAGCAGACCATTACCGGTTGGCCGGGAGGAAAACCAAATGCAGATGATACGTACCGACCAGAGCGCGCAACTCCGGAGAAAAAGAGAATTATCATTTTTAGCCCGCATCCTGATGACGATGTTATTTCGATGGGAGGAACTTTTGACAGATTGGTCGAACAGGGTCACGAGGTACATATTGCGTATCAGACTTCAGGAAATATTGCTGTTTCTAACGAAGAGGCCTTAAAGTTTGCCGAAATTTCAAAAGCTTTAAATTCAAATTCAACAGAGGCAGAAAATATCATCAGCTTTTTGAAAAGCAAAAAAAGCAACGATATAGATTTACTTGAGGTTAGAAAATTAAAAGGATTAATCAGAAGAAGTGAATCTCTGGCAGCAACAAGATATTTAGGTTTGCCTGATTCTAATGTGAACTTTCTTGACTTACCTTTTTATGAAACAGGTACAGTAAAGAAAAATAATCTTGGCGAAGCTGATATAGAAATTATGTGTGATATTATCGAGAGAATAAAACCACACCAAATATATGCAGCAGGAGATTTGGCAGATCCGCATGGAACGCACAAAGTCTGTCTGGATAGTTTGTTTGAAGCTTTGAAAAGATTAAAACATAAAAGCTTTATGGATGATTGCTGGGTTTGGTTATACCGTGGTGCCTGGCATGAATGGGAATCTTACCAAATTGAAATGGCGGTTCCGATGAGCCCGGATCAGGTGCTAAAAAAGCGTCATGCTATTTTTTACCACCAGTCTCAAAAAGACGGCGTTATGTTTCAGGGAGATGACAGCAGAGAATTCTGGGTGAGAGTCGAAGACCGAAACAGACTGACAGCAGAAAAATACCATGCTTTGGGATTGGCAGATTATTCGGCTATCGAAGCATTTAAACGATATTATTTCTAATTAATGAAATAGAAAAGTAATAAATTATTTTTTAAATGGTTTATTTTGGTTAGTTACCTGTATGAAAATGCAACCCTTGTGGTTGCATTTTTTTTGTTTTATATTTTTTCAAAAAATAAGGAATCGTAATTAGGTTTACAAAACATTGTCAATGGTTTTAACCATTGGGACGAAATATTTATAATCCTGTGTCCCGCGGTTGAAACCGCGGGCAATATTTGAATATTAGGGGATAAAAATAAAAATAGAATAATAAACATAGCCAACGGTTTCAACCGTTGGAGAGCAATGATTTCACAATCAGTATCCCGCGGTTGAAACCGCGGGCAATATTTGAATATTAGGGATAAAAATAAAAATAGAATAATAATCATAGCCAATGGTTTCAACCATTGAAGAGCAATAATTGCACAATCCGTATCCGGTTGAAACCGCGGGCAATATTTGAATATTAGGGATAAAAATATAAATAGAATAATAATTATAGCCAATGGTTGAAACCGCAGGCTATGTTAATCAATAGAATGTTGGAATTTGAACAGAATTTTTAAAACAGGATAATTTTAAATCGAAGAATTTAAAATTCTTTGTTTGACGTGATCGATATAAGATCTTCCAATGACATATCTAAGACCTTCAATCTCAATACTATTTCCTTCTACTGCATCAATTTTATCAATTGCAATGGTATAGGAACGGTGTATTCTTAAAAAATTTCTTTCGGGTAATAAATCTGTAAAATCAGATAACGTGCTGTGGATTATATATTTTCCGGTTAAAGTATTTATTTTTAAATAATCTTTTAAACTTTCGATTACCAGGATTTCATTAAAAAAGATTTTTTTCATTCTCTTTTTGTCAATCTTCACAAATATAAAGGGACTTTCCGGATTATTTTCCTGAGGGAGATGAGCACTGCTGTTAAGTCTTTTACTGATTTTATTTAGCGTTTTCATTAATCTCGGAAACTCAATAGGTTTTACCAGATAATCCAAAACATCCAGTTCATAAGTCTCAATTGCAAATTGACTGTAAGCACTTGTAATAACAAGCAAAGGCGGATTATCCAAACTTTTGATAAAATTTATTCCATCGAGTACCGGCATATTAATGTCCAGGAAAATCACATCGACTTTGTTGTTCTTCAAAAAATTCAGACCTTCAATAGGGTTACTAAAAGTGTCCACAACTTCAAAATTTTCAACAGCTTCTAAATAATTTTTAATAACATTGATTGCTAATGGCTCATCATCTATAATCAAACAATTTATTCTCATTTTTATATTATTTTTTCTTGGTAAAAGAATCGGGGGGGTATAGTATAAAAAAAAGCCTTTTTAAATAATTAAGACACCTTAATTATAAGCTTCACGACAAAAATATTGTTTTTATTTTTAAATGATAGCTTATAGTCATCTTTATTATAACCTAATTCGAGTCTTTTTTTGACATTTTCAATTCCTATACCACTTGACTTGTTAAAATTATCTGTATGTGCGGTAATTTCTGGTGTTGGGTTTGAAATTGTAAAATAGAGGAAGTCTTCTTTGACCTTAAAACGGATATCAATTTTTACTTTTCCCGTGTTTTTATTTACTCCATGTTTAAATGCGTTTTCAATAAAAGTTAATAATATAATAGGACTTATTTCCTTATCATGAATATCTCCGGAAACCGACATATTCACTTCAAGTCTGTCATCATTTCTAATTCTTTCTAAATCCAGATAATTCTGAATGCAAAGTATTTCATTTTCCAGAGATTGTTTCTGGGTTCTTGTGTCATAAAGCATGTATCGCATTAACTCCGAAAGTTTCAGGACAATTTTGGGCGTTTTGTTTGATTTTTCAACAGACAAAGAATAAATATTATTCAGAGTATTGAAGAAAAAATGCGGTGATATCTGCGATTTTAGAAAAAGTAATTCGGTTTCAAGCTGCGATTTTTCAAGATCAGTAACTCTTTTTTGTTCCTTCAGAAAATCAAAAGTAATTTTAATAGCTGTTACAAATGTCATTACATACAATTCACCCATCATCATATCAATGGTATAATTGAGTGATAGTTTATCAATGGTTTCAGGACCTTCCGGCCAGACATTATGAGTTATTAATATATAGGTAAGATTAAATTTTAAAACCACCATGATAAAAATTGCAGACAAAACCGCAATGACATACAATAAATATTTTTTCTTATAAATAAGATTGGGCATCAGAACAAAAATATTGAGATAACACAAAGCCATGTGAATAGGAAAACCCAATAAGTTTGTTTTTAAGGAATAACCATAATCATTAAAGTAACTACCCCAGCGAAAGGTGTTAAAAACGAAATAGGTTAACCAAAATATAATATGATACTGCAATTGAATGCGGTACAGCTTGCTTGTATTTAGGATCATAATAATTGTGCTGTTTTTGACTTTTTTTGATGTTTATCTAAGTTTATATGTCATCCGTCTAAATTAATTTTAATAAAAGTGGGAATTATATAAATTTAAAGTTAAATTAAGATTGTGCTATATGAGGAACTTTACCTTGCTTATTTTATTTGTAACCATCATTACAAGTTGTAAAATAAAGATAAAAAACGATAACAGCAAAAAAGATGTTTTTGTTAGTCACGTAAATCCTTTAATAGGAACTGGCGGGCACGGACATACTTATCCTGGTGCAACAGTTCCTTTTGGAATGCTTCAGGTAAGTCCCGATAACGGAATTTCGAGTTGGGATTGGTGTTCCGGATACCATTATTCAGACTCAATTGTGGCAGGCTTTAGCCACTTACACTTAAGCGGAACAGGAATCGGTGATTTGGCAGATATTTTATTTATGCCTGTAAACAGAAAATTAGACTTAACCGCCAAAGCCGCATCACGCGATTTCCTTCCGTATAAATCAAAATATAATCATGTTAACGAAAAAACAACACCGGGCTCTTACCAGGTTTTTCTTGAAGATCCTAAAATCAATGTAGAATTAACTTCTTCACAAAGAACAGCATTTCATAAATACACATTTGCAAAAGACGATAAGCAATCTGTTGTAGTCGATTTAGGATTTGCCATTAATTGGGATAAAGCTTTAAAAACAGCCATAAAAATTGAAGACGAATATACCATAAGCGGTTACCGTTTTAGTACCGGCTGGGCCAAAAATCAGAAAGTGTTTTTTGTTGCCAGATTTTCAAAACCAATTACAGAAACAACTTTAATTGCTGATAAAAAAGTAGTTGAAGGTAAAGTGGCAGAAGGAGAAAATACTTCATTGCAATTATTTTTTAATCCAAACAACACCAACGAATTATTGGCAAAAGTGGCACTGTCTTCGGTAAGTGTCGAAAATGCAAAAGATAATTTGGATGGCGGGGATTTCAATTTTCAGGATGTAAAATCAAAAGCAGAAAACTCGTGGAATAAAGCTTTGAGCAAAATTACAGTCGAAACTCCTGTAGATTCTCTAAAAACAATTTTCTATACCGCTTTGTATCATGCACAAGTTGCACCAGTTACCTATAGCGACAAAAACGGGCAGTTTAGAACAGAAGATGATAAAATTGTAACCGCAAAAAACTATACAGCCTATTCTACATTATCACTTTGGGATACTTTCAGGGCAGAAAATCCTTTGCTTACCCTATTAGATCCAAACAGAGTTTCGGATATGGTTAATTCTATGCTGGCATATTACGAGACAAAAAAGATTTTGCCTGTTTGGACATTATATGCCAATGAAACCAATACAATGACCGGTTATCACTCTATTCCTGTTATTGCAGATGCTTATCTAAAAGGTATAAAAGGTTTTGATGCCGAAAAAGCTTTCGAAGCAATGAAAGCTACTATGATGCAGGACGAACGTGGTTTAAATTTCTACAAACAATACGGTTACATTCCATACAACTTACTGGACGAATCCGTTACCATAACTTTAGAATACGCATACGATGACTGGTGTGTGGCCCAGATGGCAAAAGCACTTGGAAAACAAGCCGATTATGAATTTTTCTACAATCGTTCAAAAGCATATCAACATTTATTTGATTCTAAAACAGGATTTATGAGAGGGAAATCCAATGATGGCAAATCATGGAATGAACCTTTTGATCCTAAACATTCTAACCACAGAGAACATACTGATTATACCGAAGGAAATGCATGGCAGCACAGTTGGTTTGTACCTCAAAATGTTGACGATTTTGTTGCGCTTCACGGAAGCAATGAAATATTTACAAAACGATTAGAACAGCTTTTTACCGAAAGTTCTGAAATTACAGGAAATAATGTTTCGGCCGATATTTCAGGATTAATTGGTCAATACGCACACGGAAACGAGCCGAGCCACCATATTGCTTACATGTTTAATCATGCTAAACAGCCTTGGAGAACACAATATTGGGTACGTCATATTTTAGACACGCAGTACAATACAACACCAAACGGTTTGAGCGGAAACGAAGACTGCGGGCAAATGTCAGCATGGTATGTTTTCAGTTCAATGGGATTATATCCTATGAATCCGGCTTCGGGAGAATATGAAATCGGAAGTCCGATTTTCGAAAAAGCAACAATCAATCTTCAGGGCGGAAAAACTTTTGTAATTGAAGCAGAAAATGTTTCGACAAAGAATTTTTATATTCAGTCGGCAACATTAAACGGTATTGAATTCAATCAGACTTCAATTTCACATAAACAATTATTGCAAGGAGGAACTCTACATTTTGTGATGGGCTCAGAACCAAATAAAAAATGGGGATTATAATAAATCATACAAACTAACTAACTAATAAAAAAATTAATGGACATTATTGACGTATCAATTATCGTAGCTTATATCCTGCTCTCAGTAGGAATAGGAATTTGGATTTCAAGAAAAGCATCAAAGGGATTAGATGATTATTTCCTTGGCGGAAAAACAATCAAATGGTATTTTCTTGGTCTTAGCAACGGATCGGGAATGTTTGATGTTTCGGGAACTTCCTGGATGATTGGCGTACTGTTTTTATATGGTGTAAAAAGTTTTATGTTTATGTGGCTTTGGCCAATATGGAATCAGATCTTTGTTATGATGTTTCTGGCCGTCTGGATCAGAAGGTCAAAAGTAATGACAGGTTCAGAGTGGATTTTAACCCGATTTGGCAGCGACAGAGCCGGAAAAGCGTCTCATATCATTGTAGCCATTTTTGCCATTATTTCTACAATTGGTTTTATTGCCTACTTTTTTGAAGGAATTGGAAAATTTGTAACCATTATTCTTCCGTGGGATTTGACACTTCATTATGGAGACATGGTTTTGCTTACTTCAGAACGTTCTTATGCATTACTGATTATATTTTTAACTACAATTTATACTGTAAAAGGCGGAATGTTTTCTGTAGTGGCAACTGAAGTTGTACAATACTTAATCATGATTATTGCCGGTGTTTTAATCGCGGGCTATGCTTTTATCAATTATACAGACATTCAAATCAATTCGGTTATTACAGACGAGTGGAAAAATGTTTTCTTCGGATGGCAGTTTGAAACCCAGTGGGGTGATAAATTTCAGACATTCAATAAATTAATTGATTCTGAGGGATACAAAATGTTCGGTGCTTTTATCGGAATGACATTGTTCAAAGGATTTTTTGCCAGTGTTGCCGGGCCAACGCCAAGTTATGATTTACAAAGGGTTCTTTCTACAAAATCGGTAAAAGAAGCAGCTTATATGAGTGGTTTTACCAACCTGATTTTATTTATTCCAAGATACTTATTAATTACAGGAATCGTAGTGATTGCTTTAGTAAACTTAGCACCGGAATTGAATGCAAATGCAGCATTAACCGGAGCCGACTTAGAATTATTAATGCCAAAAGTGGTAAACTTATACATTCCGGTTGGGATAAAAGGAATTTTATTAGCAGGTTTACTGGCTGCTTTCATGTCTGGATTCTCTGCTTTTGTAAATGCAGGACCGGCTTATATTGTAAATGATATTTATAAAAAATACTTCAAACCCGTTGCTACAAATGCACACTACATTAAGGTAAGTCAGATTTCATCTTTCTTAGTAGTTGGTTTAGGCGTTTTTATGGGATTCTTTGCAGATTCAATTAACTCTTTAACCTTATGGATTACAAGCGCATTATACGGAGGTTACGTGGCAGCCAATTTTCTTAAATGGATTTGGTGGCGTTTTAACGGCTGGGGTTATTTCTGGGGAATGTTTGCCGGATTAATCATTGCTTCTCTGCAATTTGTCTTAGGCCAGAACAAAGGAAATTTAACCGAAGGATCATTTCTTTATGAGTTGTCACAAGTACAGGCAATTTATTTGTTTCCATTAATATTTGGTTTCTCGATTTTAGGTTGTCTTTTAGGAACTTTCCTTAGCAAGCCAACAGATATGGAGGTTTTAAGATCTTTCTATACAAACGTAAGACCCTGGGGCTGGTGGAGCCCTGTTTATAAAACATTAAAAGCAGAAGACCAGGCTTTCGAAAAAAATAATGATTTCTGGAAAGATATGATGAATTGCGCTATCGGAATTGTATGGCAGTCAAGTATGATTTTGCTTCCGATATTCTTTATCATCAGAGATTATCCAAAAGCGCTTGTTGCCTTGGTAGTATTTTTAGCTACAACCACAATATTAAAATTTACCTGGTTGGATAAAGTTAGAAGAATAGAAGATTAACCAGATTGAAAATAAAAAAAAGCATGTAGAGACATAGATTTTTAGGGTTAGAAAGTAAAAAATACAAAAGAAACAGTTCCACACATAGCTCTTCTTTTAAACTAACTAAAACCTTTTTTTGAGTTTAAAAACTATGTCTCTATGCGTTTTAGAGTTAAAGCAAAAAAACAAAAAACTATAAAAAATAGCAAAATGAGTAGTATTCCTTGGCAAGACAGACCAGAAAACAGTAATGATGTAATGTGGAGATATTCTGAAAATCCTATTATTGAGCGATATGCAATTCCTTCATCTAATAGTATTTTTAACAGCGCAGTAGTGCCTTTTGGCGACGGATTTGCAGGCGTTTTCAGATGTGATAATAAAGCGGTACAAATGAATATTTTTGCCGGTTTTAGTAAAAACGGAATCGATTGGGATATTAATCATGAACCAATTGTGATGCAGTCCGGAAATACAGAGATGATCGAATCGGCTTATAAATATGACCCGCGTGTTGTTTTTATCGAAGATCGTTACTGGATTACATGGTGTAATGGATACAATGGGCCCACTATTGGGATTGGATATACTTTTGATTTTAAAGAATTTTTTCAATGCGAAAATGCTTTTCTTCCTTTTAACAGAAACGGCGTTTTGTTTCCACAAAAGATAAATGGAAAATATGCAATGTTAAGCCGTCCGAGTGATAACGGGCATACACCTTTTGGAGATATCTGGATTAGCTATAGCCCGGACATGAAATATTGGGGAGAACACAGATTGGTAATGAAACCAAGTCCATTTGAACAAAGCGCATGGCAATGTACCAAAGTAGGTGCAGGACCAATTCCTATTTTAACCAAAGAAGGATGGCTGATGATTTACCATGGTGTTATCAATACCTGCAACGGTTTTCGTTATGCAATGGGAGCAGCGCTTCTGGATGAAAATACCCCTGAAAATGTAAAATACAGAACACAGCCTTACCTTTTAGGGCCAGCAGAAATTTATGAAATGGTAGGAGATGTACCAAACGTAGTATTCCCATGTGCAGCATTACATGATACCGAAGAAGATAAATTAGCCGTTTATTATGGAGCAGCAGATACAGTTGTTGCAATGGCATTTGGTAAATTAAGTGAGGTAATACAATTTACAAAAGATAACAGTTTATAAAAAAAGCATGCGTTTAAAATTTAAATGGTTATCAGTCGCTTTAGGATTTATTTCGATAATTGGGTTTTCTCAATCGAAAAAAACAATTACGCCTAAAACTTACGTGGCCGCAAAAACTCAGGAAACAATTGTTATTGACGGAGATGATTCTGATGTTTCCTGGAACAAAGCAGATTGGACAGCTCTTTTTGAAGATATTGAAAATAACGAAAAACCAAAATATGGAACAAAGGTTAAAATGCTCTGGGATGATACCAATTTTTATATATTAGCAAAGCTTGATGAGCCACATGTTTGGGCAAATTTAAAACAACGTGATACCATTATTTTTTACAACAACGATTTTGAAGTTTTCATTGATCCCGATAGCGATACTTTTAACTATTATGAATTAGAAATTAATGCTTTGAATACAGCTTGGGACCTTTTTCTGTCAAAACCATATAGAGAAAATGATAACGTAGTATTAAATGACTGGAATATTCCAGGCTTGAAATCAGCGGTAAAAATCAAAGGAACGCTCAACAACCCAAATGACATTGACGAAGGTTGGGTATTAGAAATGGCAATTCCCTGGGCATCTTATAAAACCTCTTATTTTGACAAAAATGTACCTGCAGATAAATTCTGGCGGGTAAATTTTTCGAGAGTAAATTGGCAACACAGCATAACCGATAAAGGGTATGAACGCAAAAAAGATGCGGCCGGTAAATTTTTACCGGAATACAATTGGGTCTGGTCGCCAATGGGAGTGATCAACATGCATGAACCCGAAAAATGGGGATATGTTTATTTTTCTTCAAAAGAAGGAAAAGACAATTTTGCGATTCCGCAGGACGAGAAAGTCAAGTGGGAATTATACACCTTGTTCAGAACGCAAAAAGAATATTATCAGAAGAATAAAACCTGGGCAAAATCAATACAAAATCTTACCAAAGAAACAATTAAGGTTGATGGTAAAATTTTAAAACCGGTATTGGAGAATCATGCCTCAGGATATAATATATCGGTAAAAAGTCCTTTTTCTGATAAAATATTTATTATCAGACAAGATGGCAAAATTATAACCAACTAAAAAAACAACCATGAAACTACCAAAACTATTACTTTTTTTATTAGCCTTGACCGTTTTGTCCTGTGCTAAAAAAGAAGAAACCACCTCTTTTAAATTTGGTGTCTGGATTACCGCAGACGCTAAAAGAGAAGACGCAGATTATGCAAAAGAATTCAAAAAATATAAAGATGGCGGCATTGATGAGGTTTTAATCAATACACAAACAGATCCTAAACTTTTGGGAAGATTAGTGCCAATTGCAAAAAAAGAAGGATTAAAAGTGCATGCCTGGATTATGGCTATGAACCGTCCAAACGATTCTGTTGCATTGCAGCATCCGGATTGGTATCAGGTTAGTAAAGAAGGAAAATCTTGTTTTGACAACCGTCCTTACGTAGATTACTACCAATGGCTTTGTCCGACAAAAAAAGAATCAAGAGAACATGTTTTAGCTTTGGTAGAAGGTTTGGCAAAAGTAGAAGGAATAGAAAGTGTACACTTAGATTACATTCGTTTTCCGGATATCTTTTTACCAATCAGTTTATTGCCAAAATATAATTTGGTTCAGGATACAGAATTGCCTCAATTTGATTTCTGTTATTGTGATGCCTGTGTAAGCAAGTTTGAAAAAGAACATCATAAAAATCCAAAAACAAGCCACAATACTTCAATTGATATGGAGTGGAAAAACTTCAGGCTAAATGCGATAAAAGCAGTAGTTGATGATGCTTATAAAATTGCCCACAAACACAATAAAAAACTAACAGCAGCCGTATTTCCTTATCCGGAAATGGCAGATCACATGGTACGCCAGCGTTGGGACAAATGGAATATTGATGAAGTTTACCCAATGATTTACCATAGTTTTTATAATGAAGAAATTGACTGGGTTGGCTATGCTACAAAACAAGGCGTAACAGATCTGGAAGAAAAAGCAACAAAAATTAATACAGGAATTTACATTCCGGGGTTAAAATCAGATAAAGAACTGAAAGAAGCTATTTTGTATGCAAAAGATAATGGCGCAAAAGGAGTTTCCTTTTTTGACGGAAATGCATTGTCTGATAGTAATTTAAAAACTATCAAAGAAACAAAAGCCAGTTTAAAATAATATCTTTCGGGTAGATTAATTTAAAAGTAAAACAAATGTCAAATAGAAGAGATTTTATAAAAAAAACAACTTTAGGCACACTAGCTATAAGTTCAGTTTTGGGCTATAGCGGATTTGCAAAAAATACTGAAGAGGAAACAGCAGTAGAAAATCCGGTTAAAAAGCAAAAAAAAACTATAGTTATTTCGACATGGAATCATGGTTTACCTGCAAATCAAGAAACCTGGAAACAATTAAAAGCCGGAAAATCAGCCTTAGATGCGCTCGAAGCCGGTCTGAAAATTCCTGAAGCAGATCCGAATATCCGAAGTGTTGGTTATGGTGGATATCCGGATCGCGAAGGAAAAGTAACTCTGGATGCCTGTATTATGGACCATAATAGCAATTGTGGTTCAGTATGTTTTCTGCAAGGCATTATGCATCCCATTTCGGTAGCAAAAAGAGTATTACAAAACACACCTCACGTAATGCTGGCTGGGCAGGGAGCGCTTCAGTTTGCATTATCAGAAGGTTTTAAAGAAGAAAATTTGCTGACTCCGGAATCTGAAAAAGACTGGAAAAAATGGCTTGAAGATTCTAAATACAAGCCAGTCATTAATATAGAAAATCACGATACCATAAGTATGCTAATGTTGGATCAAGACGGCAACCTTTCCGGAGGGTGTACCACTAGTGGTGCTGCCTGGAAAATGCACGGCCGCGTTGGTGACTCCCCAATCATCGGCGCGGGTCTTTTTCTGGACAATGAAGTGGGTGCTGCGGCAGCAACCGGTTTAGGAGAAGCCGTGATCAGAACAGCAGGAAGCGCAATGGTAGTAGAATTAATGCGTCAGGGAAAATCTCCTTATGATGCCTGTAAAGAAATTACAGAACGTATTTATAACAAGCACAAAAACCACAAGGATATGGAATATCTTCAGGTTGGTTTTATCGCTTTGAATAAAAATGGAGAACATGCAGGTTACAGTCTAAGATCTGGTTTTAACTACGCCGTTTCAGATGACGAAAAAGGGCACAGAATGGAAGATGCAAAATTTAAAATGTCCTGGGATAAATAGTTATCGTGCTTCGAACTTTGTCAAAGTTTAGAACTTTAACAAAGCTGAATTGCGTAAATATAAAACACATAGAAACATAGATTTTACTCTCTCATAAGATTAAATAAGGAGCCCCCAATCTTTTTTTTAACTTTGAAATCTATGTTTCTATGTGTTAAATTAAATTTGCAGAAAAAGAAAAAAACAACGTAATGAAAAAAATAACCGTCATAATCATATTAATAGCTTCCATGTTTTCTGTTAAAGCACAGGAAAAAGTTCCCTATTGGCAAAATGAAAAAATCAATGAAGAGAACAGGGAACCTATGCACGCTTCTTACTTCGTTTATGAAAATGAAGCAGCCGCGACTCAAAATGATTATAGAAAATCCTCAAATTATCTGGATCTAAACGGAACATGGAAATTTAAGTATGTTTACAGTCCGGCTGATCTGCCGGCCGCATTCGAAAAAACTACCTTTAATGATTCTGCATGGGATAATTTTAAAATTCCTGCAACTTGGGATGTAAATGGTTACGGATATCCTATTTATACCAATACCACTTATGATTTTGCAAAGTATATCAAAATAAATCCACCATTTGTTCCAACAAAATATAATCCGACCGGAGTTTACAGAAGAGAAATTACAATTGATAAATCCTGGGAAGGAAAAGATATTTTTTTGCATGTTGGTACCGCAAAATCAAATCTTATGGTTTGGGTAAACGGAGTTTATGTTGGTTATGGCGAAGACGGAAAACTTCCATCAGAATTTAACTTAAATAAATATGTAAAAACCGGAAAAAACTCCATCGTTATGCAAGTAATGAAATGGAGTGACGGCTCATATCTGGAATGCCAGGATTTCTGGAGAATGAGCGGTATTACAAGAGATACATATTTGGTTGCCAGAAACAAAGCACATTTAAACGATTACGAAATTATCCCGGATTTAGATGCTTCTTACGTAAACGGAACTTTAAAAATCTCCACACAATTTGCAGGTATTACTCCAAAAGACAAATATACTTTAGAAGTTCAGTTAAAAGACGGTGATAAAATTATTAACTCCAAAGTGATTTCCGCTTTAAGCGAAAAACAAACTTTTGATTTTGCAGTAAATAATCCTAAAAAATGGAGTGCCGAAATTCCGAATTTATATCAGGTAACTTTTCTTCTGAAAGATAAAAAAGGAAATGTTATTGAAGTTATCAATCAAAATGTTGGTTTTAGAAAAGTTGAAATCAAAGGCGGGCAGCTTTTAGTAAATGGAAAAGCCATTTATATAAAAGGTGTAAACCGTCATGAAACAGATCCCGTTACAGGGCAAACCGTTTCGAGACAGCGCATGGAAGAAGATATTAAATTAATGAAAGAGTTTAATATCAACGCAGTGAGAATGTCGCATTATCCAAACGACGAATATTTTTATGAATTATGTGATAAATACGGAATTTATGTAGTTGATGAAGCCAACATAGAATCGCACGGTATGGGCTATGATATTACCAAAACACTGGGCAATAAGCCAGATTGGGAACTAGCGCATTTAGAACGTATGCAGCGTATGGTTGAGAGAGATAAAAACCATACCTCGATTATTATCTGGAGTATGGGGAACGAAGCCGGAAATGGTTATAATTTTTACAGAGGTTATCTGTGGATAAAAAACCGTGATAAATCAAGACCAATTCAGTATGAAAGAGCAACAGCAGGTGCCTGGGACGGAAAAGATTTGAAATACGAATGGAACTCGGATATTATCGATCCAATGTACAGTTCGCCAAATAAAATGGAAGAATATATTCTGGCAAACCCAAATCCGGACAGGCCTTATATTCAATGCGAATATGCGCATGCAATGGGAAATTCGATGGGAAATTTTAAAGATTATTGGGATATTATCAGAAAATATCCAAATTTTCAGGGAGGTTTTATCTGGGATATGATCGATCAATCGGTTTATAAAACACAGCCCGATGGAACGGTAGTTTTTGCCTACGGAGGTGATTATGGGCCAAAAGATGTACCAAGTGATAATAATTTTCTGGACAATGGGGTTTTTAGCCCGGACAGAAAACCAAATCCGCATGCATTTGAAATGCGAAACGTATATCAAAACATCCTGACTTCATGGGATAATCAGGCAACAACAACTATCAAAGTGTATAATGAATTCTCGTTTAAGGATTTGAGTAATGTTAGTTTGCACTGGACATTAATTTTAGATGGTAAAGAAGATGCCAAAGGAGTTATTGAAAATTTAGATATCAGTTCAAATCAATCCAAAATTTATGCACTTCCGGTCAATTTAGAAGGAAAAGAATTTAAGGAAGCTTTTATAAATGTTTCCTATATCCTTAAAGAGGAAGAACCATTTTTGCCAAATGGTTTTGAAATTGCAACAGAGCAATTGGCCCTAAAAGGAGCTTGGAAAAATGATATTAAAATTAATGGCGGATCTAAAATTACGGTTGTAAAAAATGTAAATAATACTGTTTTCAAAAGTGATAAGACAGAAATTGTTTTCGATAAAAAAACAGGATTTATAAATTCTTATACTTTCGAAAATCAGCCTGTTATAAAAGAAGGTTATCAATTGCGCCCTAATTTCTGGAGAGCACCAAACGACAATGATTTTGGAGCTAATTTGCAAAATTACCTTGTAGTATGGAAACAAGCAACAGAAAACCCAACATTGGTTAGCTGGACCCATTCGGTTACCAAAGACAATAAAGTTTTGGTAAAAGCAACTTATGACTTACCACAGGTTTCAGCAAAATTAGAGCTCAATTATGAAATCAACAGCAATGGACAGCTAAATGTAAAAGAACAATTGAATATTGATAAAACCAAAGAAGTAGTAATGCTGCCAAGATTTGGTATGGAAATTATTGTTCCGAAAGATTTCAGTACTGTATCATATTACGGAAGAGGTCCGCACGAAAATTACATCGACAGAAATTATAGTTCTCAGGTCGGTCTTTATAATCAAACTGTTTCAGAACAATACTATCCCTACATTCGCCCGCAGGAAACCGGAAATAAAACCGATGTGCGATGGGTTGAATTATCAGGTGATAAGTTAAAATTGACTGTAAAATCAGATGAGTTATTGTCTTTTACAGCTTTGCATTTTCTAAACGAAGATTTAGACGACGGAACAAAGAAAGACCAGCGACACGCAGCAGAACTGAAAGAAAGAGATTTAACCAGTTTAAAAATTGATTACAAACAAATGGGAGTAGGAGGTATAGACAGCTGGCAGGCATGGCCAATGGAAAAATATCTTTTGAGAGAAAAAAGTTATCAGTATCAATTTAATATTACACCATCTTTAAAATAATTAGTATGCAGGTATTAAAATCATTTTGTGTTATAATCTTTCTAACTGCTTTTAGTTCAGGTTATAGTCAAAAAATATATACAGAAAAAGACATTCAGATTGTACCGAAACCAGCTCAGGTTTTGATAAAAACGGGTGTGTTTCAGTTTTCTAAAGACACAAAGTTTGTTGCCAATGGCGATTTTCAGAAAGATGCTGCGACAGCTTTAATCAGCAAGTTTGAAACCGCTGCAGGATGGCGCCCTCAGATTACGGCGAGTGCTCCGGTGGCAAATTTTATTCAGTTTAAAGTAGATCCGAATTTAAAAAACGAAGCTTATATTTTAGATGTAAATCAAAAAAGTATAACCATTACTGCCAAAGGAAATGCAGGTTTTATTTATGGTTTGGAAAGTATCAGACAATTACTCCCGGAAGCTATTGAAAGCAAATATGTAGTGAGTAGTGCAAAATGGGAAATCCCAAGTGTTACCATCACAGACGAACCTCGTTTTAAATGGAGAGGTTTTATGATGGATTTGTCACGACATTTCTTTGATAAAAATTATATACTGGCGACCATAGACCGTTTGGCAATGCATAAAATGAATGTTTTGCACTTGCATTTAGTTGATGATCAGGGATGGAGAATTGAAATTAAAAGGTACCCAAAACTGACTGAGGTAGGTGCATGGAGAGTGGATCAGGAAAACACAAGCTGGAATGCCAGACTGACTACAAATCCGGACGAAAAAGGAACTTACGGCGGATTTTTGACCCAGGAAGAATTAAAAGAAATTGTAAAATATGCTGCCACCAAAAACATAGAGGTAATTCCTGAAATCGAAATGCCGGCACACGTAAGCAGTGCAATTGCATCTTACCCGGAACTGGCTTGTTTTGATCAGCGCATTGGAGTGCCATCGGGTGGATTATGGCCCATTACAGATATTTATTGTGCAGGAAAAGAAACAACATTTGAGTTCCTACAAAATGTATTAGACGAAGTAATGACTATTTTTCCGTCAAAATATATTCATATTGGAGGCGACGAAGCTACTAAAACAAATTGGGCAAAATGTCCACATTGTCAAAAAAGAATCAAAGACGAACATTTAAAAGATGTTGGAGAATTACAAAGTTATTTTGTAAAAAGGATCGAGAAATACATTAATTCAAAAGGAAAAAAATTAATCGGATGGGATGAAATTCTCGAAGGCGGCGTTAATCCTTCTGCTACCATAATGAGCTGGAGAGGAGAAAAAATCGGTGCCGAAGCTGCAGAAAAAGGACATGATGTGATTATGACGCCGGAATCTCCTTGTTATTTAAATTTTTATCAGGGACCTCAGAATGAAGAACCATTAGCTTTTGATGCTTATAATCCGCTGAATAAAGTGTACGAATTTGATCCTGTTGCAGCAATGACACCGGCGCAGGCATCACATGTTTTAGGAGGGCAAGGCAATTTATGGGCAGAACATATAGCAGGCCCAAAAGATTCTGAATATATGCTTTTTCCAAGATTGGCTGCATTGTCAGAAACTTTATGGAGCACTAAAGAAAGCCGCAACTGGAATGATTTTACAACGAGATTAACATCACTGTTAAAACGTTATGATTACCTGGGAATCAATTATGCAAAAAGTGCTTATTTGGTAACGGCTGTTTCCAATTTTGATATGGCAAAAAAGCAAATCAACGTAACGTTGAAAAATGAATTTCCAAATCCGGATATACGTTATGTAATCGGTGACAAAACTATCGATCATCATGCAATCAAATATGTAAGTCCGATTGAGTTTAAAGAAACAACTGTCTTCAAAGCTTCCTTATTTCAAAATGACAAACCAGTCGGAAAAACTTTTACAGATACCATTATATTTCACAAAGCTGTAGCACAAAAAGTAAGTTATCTAACACCCTATAATCAAAGTTATAAAGGAGATGGACCTTTTTGTATGGTAAATTCGATCAGAGGATCTAAAAACTTTCATGACGGACAATGGCAGGCATGGCTGGTAAATGATATGGAACTTGTAGTAGATCTTGGAAAAGAAGACAGTGTAGAACAAGTAATCCTTGGAACTCTAGAAAGCCAGGGTGCAGGAGTTAATTTCCCGACAGAAGTTAGAGTGTTTATATCTAATGACGGATACAAATATTTACAAGTTGGTAAAATAGTACGTCCGTATGCTGTTAACCCAATTCCTGAATTGAAAGATTTTAAAATCAATTTCCAAAAACAAAATGCCCGATTTGTAAAAGTGATCGCAACAAATTTGAAGAAAAGTCCGAAAGGAGAAAGTTCCTGGATATTTGTTGATGAGGTTTTGGTCAATTAAAAAAAGAATAATAAACATAATAAAATAGAGTAAAGATGAAAAAAGGAATATTCATAATCGCGATATTATTTTCGGTTCAAATGTTTTCACAAGCCATTTACGAAGATGAGAGATATGTTCCGGAAAAAGATCCGTTGGTTTTAAAAAATTTAGAAGAGTGGCAAGGCAAAAAATTTGGTTTGCTAATGCACTGGGGAACTTACAGCCAATGGGGAATTGTTGAATCTTGGTCTATTTGTCCTGAAGATTATGGTTGGTGCGAGCGTAAAAAAGGAAGTAACCCTGCGAGCTATAATGATTATGTAAGAGATTATGAAGGATTGAAAAAAACGTTTAATCCGGTAAAATTTGACCCTGCAAAATGGGCAAAAGCAGCCAAATATGCGGGAATGAAATACATGGTTTTTACCACAAAACACCATGACGGATTTAATATGTATGATACCAAATATTCTGATTATAAAGTAACAGACAAAGAGTGTCCTTTTAATACAAATCCAAAAGCAGATATTTTAAAAGAAGTTTTTAATGCTTTTAGAGCCGAAAATATTTCAACAGGAGCATATTTTTCTAAACCGGACTGGCATAACGAAAATTACTGGGATCCTTACTTTCCTCCATTCGACAGAAACGTAAATTACGATCCGGCTCTTTATCCTGAAAAATGGCAGAAATATGTTGATTTTACACACAACCAAATTTTAGAGATTCTTAGCAACTACGGTAAAGTTGATATTTTATGGTTAGATGGAGGATGGGTTCGTAAAAGAGACCAGTTAAACATCAAAGAAAATTACGACGAGAAGTTTGTTGAAAACGAAGCTAAAAACGGTTTTATAAAACACAGAGTAGTTGATCAGGATCCAAAAATGGACGAATTGGTGGCAAAAGCACGTCAAAAACAACCGGGATTAATTGTTGTGGACAGAGCTGTTCACGGTATTAACCAAAACTATTTAACTCCAGAGGGTCGAGTACCTGCCAAAACATTGCCTTATCCTTGGGAATCATGCATCACTTCTGGCGGTGGATGGTCTTATACTCCTGACGCTAAATATTTAACAGGAAGACAAGGGATTCATATGCTTATTGATATCGTCGCAAAAGGAGGGAATTTATTATTGAATGTTGCTCCAAGCCCTGAAGGGGAATGGCAGCAAGGCGCTTACGATTTATTAAATGCTTATGGTGATTGGATGAAAGTAAACAGTTCTGCTATTTATGAAACAAAACCAATTGAGCCTTTTAAGGAAGACAATATTTGTCTGACACAAAATAAAGCAGGAAATGTTTTTGCTTTCTATTTAGCAAAAGAAGGAGAAGATAAAATTCCTGCAGAAGTTGTGGTGAAATCAATCAATCCTAAAAAAGGAACAAAAATCACGATGTTAGGTTCTAAAACTTCATTAAAATGGACAAAAGAAGCACAAGGATTTAAAGTGGTGATTCCGGAAAGTTTACGAAATAACCTGCCTTCAAAAGAAGCCTGGACTTTAAAAATTGAAGCTATTAACAGATAGGAATTATTATGGTTTTAAGTCAAAAGATAACAATTCAGACAGCATGTTTTTTTTTCATGCTGTTTTCTTGTATCAGTGTTTTTGCACAACAACCGGCAGATTTTGTAAATCCGTTTATTGGCACTTCAAATTATGGAGCTGCTTTTCCGGGTCCGATAGCGCCACGCGGAATGGCAAGCATCAGTCCGTTTAATGTTGCAGGGAAACAAAATAAATTAGAAAAAGACAGTCAGTGGCTGTCCAATCCTTATGTAAATGAAAATACTTTCCTGACCGGATTTAGTCAGGTAAATTTAAGCGGAGTAGGATGCCCAGAATTGGGGGTATTATTAGTAATGCCGACAACTGGAGCTGTAGAAATCAATCATCTCAATTACGGCTCCACCTACTCAAGCGAAATTGCAAAAGCGGCTTATTACAGCGTAAACATTGACAAGTACAAAATCAAAGCAGAATTTACAGCATCAAAAAGAGTTGGAGTAAGCAAATTTACTTTCCCGAAAGGAGAATCTAATGTGTTGTTGAACCTCGGTTTGGGTTTAACAAATGAAGAAGGCGCAATGGTAAAAGTGGTGTCTTCAACAGAAATTGAAGGAATGCGTTCTGTCGGTTCGTTTTGTTATAATAGTCCCGAAGAAGCTTATCCGGTTTATTTTGTAGCAAAATTTTCTAAACCCGCACACAAATTTGGCGTTTGGAAAAAACCGTCAAAATATGAAGGTACAGAAGCCCAGTGGATGACTTATAATGGAAAAGCACGAATGATGGATAATACCATCAAAACAGTTGTAGGAGACAGCATCGGAACTTATTTCTCTTATAAATTCGATAAACAGGAAACTGTAGAAGTCAAAATAGGTATTTCGTACGTAAGCATTGAAAACGCACGAGAAAACTTAGAAAAAGAAACCGGAAACAAATCGTTTGATGCGGTCTATAAAGAAACGTATAACGAGTGGAACGAAGAACTTTCTAAGATTTTGGTAGAAGGAGGATCGGGAGATGATAAAACGATTTTTTATACCGCATTGTATCATACTTTGATTCATCCTAATACTTTAAATGATATTAATGGAGAATATCCTGTTATAAAAAGAAGTAAGATTGCTAAAACTGATGGCACTCGTTATACCACATTTTCTTTGTGGGACACCTATAGAAACATGCATCCCTTAACATCTTTAGTGTATCCAAAGCAACAATCGGATATGATAAAAAGCATGTTGGAAATGTATGATGAAAACGGCTGGCTGCCAAAGTGGGAATTAAATTCGACAGAAACTTTTACAATGGTAGGAGATCCGGCAAGTATAGTTATAGTTGATGCCTGCTTAAAAGGAATTCAGGACTTTGATATTTACAAAGCCTACCATGCCATGTTAAAAGGTGCCGATCAAATCGAAAAAAATCCATTGCGTCCCGGGCTTAAGGAATACATTGAAAAAGGGTATTTATCGACTAATTATCGTGGTCCTGTTTCTACAACTCAGGAATATAATACTTCAGATTATGCGATTTCACTTTTAGCGAAAGCTTTAGGAGAAAAAGAAGATTATAAGCGTTTTACAAAACGTTCCTTATCATACCGAAAATTATTTGATAAAGATTTAAAACTACTTCGGCCAAGAACTGCTAACGGAAAATGGTACGAACCTTTTGATCCCGAATCCGGAGCAAATTTTCAGGAAAATGTTGGTTTTATAGAAGGAAATGCATGGCAGTATGCCTTTATGGTGCCACATGATATGAAAGGACTTATAAAATTAATGGGCGGCGAAAAAGCGTTTAGCGATCAGCTGCAAAAAGTATTTGATATCAAACAATTTGATATGGCAAACGAGCCCGATATTGCTTATCCTTATTTATTTAATTATATAAAAGGAGAGGAATGGAAAAGTCAGGAATTGGTAAAAAAACTGGTACAAGAGTATTTTCAGAATAAACCAAAAGGTTTACCGGGAAATGACGATACCGGAACCATGTCTGCCTGGTTGGTGTATTCTATGATGGGCATTTACCCGATTTCTCCGGGAGATCCTGTCTATACAATCACGACGCCAATGTTTGATAAAGTAACAATCAAATTAGATCCAAAATATTATAAAAAAGAAAATATTGTAATTGAAAGAGAAATCAATACTGATGGAAAAATCAAAGCAATAGAATTAAACGGAAAAACACTTAACAGCTTTTTCATTTCTCATGAAGATTTTGTGAATGGAAATACACTAAAAGTGATTCAAAATTAAACTCTCACAACTATGTTACAACTAAAAATCAAAAAAACAGCCATTATTTTTGTAATGGCTGTAGGTTTTTTTAACCAAATCCATGCGCAAAAAAAATACCCTTACCAAGATCCAAAATTACCTGTTGAAGACAGAGTAAGCGACTTATTGAGCAGAATGAGCCTGGAGGAAAAAGTACGCCAGATGGATATGTACAAAGGAGAATATTTTAAAGAAAAAGAAGATTTCTCTAAGACAAAATCGGCATTAAAAATCGGAAATTTAGGAATTGGAGCGATTCATGATATTTATCCGCGTTCGGCAAAAATGATCAATGATCTGCAGACAAATGTTATAAAAGGAAATAAATGGGGAGTTCCTGCACTTATTATGTGTGAGATGCTTCATGGTTATCTGGATGACGGGAGTACAGCTTTCCCGATGAACATTGGTCTTGGAGCAACCTGGGACACAGAAGTTATTGGCAAAGTCGGACAGGTAATTGCTAAAGAAGCCAGAGCACACGGCGTTCATTTTGGTTTAGGACCCAATTTAGATCTTGGCCGTGAGCCTCGTTGGGGCAGGGTTGCAGAAACTTTTGGTGAAGATGCTTATCTGAACAGCGAAATTGGTCTGGCATTTATTAAAGGAATGCAAGGAAACGATTTAACCTCTGACAAATCAATAATTGCAGAACCAAAACACTTTGCCGTGCACGGTATTCCGCAGGCAGGAGGAAATTCTTCTCCGATTTTGGTAGGAGAGCGTTCGGCACGTGAAGATCATTTGCCTTCATTTCAAAAAGCATTTATAAAAGGTGGTGCTTTGGGTACCATGTGTGCGTATTCTGAGTTGGACGGTATTCCATGCGCTGCCAACAAATGGTTATTGACAGATGTTTTGAGAAAAGAATGGGGATTTAAAGGGATTGTAGTTTCAGACTTAGGCGCAATAAAATACCTTCAGACCACACATAAAGTTACAGATTCTCCAAAAGAAAGTATCAGAGAAGCAATTACTGCAGGTGTTGATATGCAGTTTTATGATTTTACAAATGAGTTCTGGCAAAAAACAGTTATTGAACTTGTGAATGAAAAGAAATTAGCAATGGCCGATATCGACCGTGCTGCGGGAGGTGTTTTGCGTCTGAAATTTTTATTAGGATTATTTGAAAACCCTTATACGGCAAGTAACTTAATCAAAGATCGTTTTCATACCAAAGAAAATCAGGACATTGCTTTAGAAGCAGGTCTTAAATCTATGGTTTTATTAAAAAATGAAAATAATACACTGCCTTTAAATAAAGAAATTAAAACTGTTGCCGTTATCGGTCCAAATGCAAATGCTTCAAGATTAGGAGGATATTCGGTTCATAATAAAGTAGGAACAACAGTATTGGAAGGTGTAAAACAAGTTGTTGGAAAAAACACAAATGTACTTTATGAAGAAGGAGTTCCATTGATTGTGATGGGACAAGTTATTCCGTCAAAATATTTATTTACTCCGGATGAAGCTCAAAATGGTCTGAAAGCAGAATACTTTAATAACAGAAATGTAGAAGGAACTCCGGCTTTGACCCGTATAGACAATCAGTTAGAGTTTGACTGGCCATGGTCGCCAGGTGTAGGCGTTAATGATGATGATTTTTCTATTCGTTGGACAGGTTTTATAAAATCCGACAAAGCTTTTGATGGCTGGTTAGGTTTAAGTTCTGATGACGGAATCAGAATGTGGATTGACGATCAGTTGGTAATTGACAACTGGACAAAAGGTGCAACCAGCATAGTAACAACTCCAAAAAATATCGAAGCCGGCAAAAAATACAAAGTCCGCATTGAGATGTGGGAAGGAGGCTGGGGAGCCAGAGCGCATTTACGCTGGAATTTAGAAAGAGTAAATTTACAGCCTGCGGTTGACGCTGCTAAAAAAGCAGATGTTGCGATTGTGGTTTTAGGAGAATCTAATGAATTGGTGGAAGAAAACAGAGATGTTGCAAGTTTGGATCTGCACGGAATGCAGCAGGAATTGATTGAAGCGATCCAGAAAACAGGAACTCCTGTGGTTTGTGTATTGTTAAACGGTCGTCCGCTTTCTATAAACTGGATAAATGACAATATTCCTGCAATCGTAGAAGGCTGGTTTCCCGGAGAAGCAGGAGGAAAGGCTGTAGCCGATGTTTTATTCGGAAATTATAACCCGGGCGGAAAACTGCCTATCACATTTCCTAAATCTGTTGGACAGCTACCTATATATTATAACCAAAAACCATCTGCCATACACAGATATGTCAGCGAAAGCGAAAATCCGCTTTATACTTTTGGTTACGGGCTAAGCTATACGACTTTTGAATATTCAAATTTTAAATTAAGTAATAAGTATATTAACAGTAATGGCGAAATAAAAGCGACTGTTGATGTCAAAAATACCGGAAATTATGATGGAGACGAAGTTGTTCAATTATATATCAATGATGTATATAGCAGCGTAACAACTCCGGAGAAAACATTAAAAGGTTTTAAAAGAATATTTCTTAAAAAAGGAGAAACAAAACAGGTAGAATTTGTTTTGACTACAGAAGAATTAAGTCTTTGGAACAGAGAAATGAAAAATGTAGTAGAAGCCGGTGATTTTCAGGTTATGATTGGAGGAAACTCATCTAATCTGCAAAAACAAAGTTTTAAAGTGATTAATTAGTTGTTTGTCGAAAAACAAGATATTTATGTTTTTAAGTATTTTGTATAGAATACGGTTGAAAAAACCGTAAAACGTTTGGATTAATAACATGTTGAAGTTAAAAAATAGTAAGGATTTTAAGTCGGAAAAAAATGGCGTTTTTTATAAATGTAGAACGTACACCTTTTCAAAAATGTCATTTGTCGAAATAATGATTTAGTTAACAACTCCTTCAGTAAATTTAACATGTTATTAACTCAAAAAACAACTATATGATTAAAGATGTACTAAAATTACTGTTTGTAATTTGCTTGTTCGGATTTCAAAATCTACAAGCACAAACAACAGTAAAAGGAACGATCACAGATGCCACCAGCGGAATTCCGATCCCGGGAGCAAATGTTGTCGTAAAAGGGACAAAGACTAGTGTATCAACAGATTTTGATGGTAAGTACAGTATTAATGTTCCGAGTCAATCTTCAGTTTTGGTATTCTCTTATGTAGGATCCGGAACAAAAGAATTTCCGGTAGGAACACAAACTACGCTTAATGTGTCATTAGGTGCAGACACACACCAGTTAGGAGAGGTAGTTGTAACGGCTCTTGGTATCAAGAGAGAGAAAAAAGCCGTTACCTATTCTGCTCAGAACATTGCTGTAGATGAGCTTTCAGAGGCAAGATCTTTAAACGTTGCCAACTCACTTTCAGGTAAGGTTGCAGGTCTTAACTACTCAACAACATCAAATGGTGTAGGTTCGTCTTCAAGAATTACATTAAGAGGAAACAGATCCCTAAATGGTAACAACCAGCCATTATATGTAGTAGATGGTGTGCCAATCAGTAACGGAACAGGTGCAGGAAATTCTGATATTGATACAGGAGGAACTACACAGCCAGATGGTATCTCAAACATTAACCCTGAAGATATTGCTTCGATGACTGTTCTTAAAGGGCCATCTGCAGCAGCACTTTACGGAAACAGAGCGAGTAATGGTGTTATCATTATTACTACAAAATCTGGAAAAGCCGGAAAAACTTCAGTTTCATTATCGTCAAACTTCATGGCTTCTACAGCTTATGATTTAACAAATTTCCAAAACGAATATGGTCAGGGAGACGGAGGAGTTTATAATCCTATTTCTGTTTCGAGCTGGGGAGGAAAATTAGACGGACGTCAGGTTTCTGCATGGCAGTTAGCTACTAATCCTAATTATGCAGGTCCGGCTACTACAAGCTACAGCCCTCAGCCAAACAACGTTATTGACTTTTACAAAACAGGATATAACCTGGCGAATACATTGTCTATTACTACAGGAAACGAAAAAGCACAAGGATATTTTTCTTATACTAACACTCATGCAGAAGGTATTGTTAAGGGTAATGCTTTAGACAGACACAATCTTAACTTAAGATTGACTAGTAAGCTTTCTGATAAATTATCATTAGATGTAAAAACAAATTATATTATTCAGAAAATTGATAACCTGCTAAGAACAGGTGAAGAGTCAATTGGTACTTCAGCTTATTTATTACCTCGTAGTATTAAATTTAATGAATACAAAGATTTTGAATATACTGATGCTGCAGGACAATTGCAACAAAACTATTTTATAGACGAGGCTGGTTCTCCAGGAGGAAACCCATACTGGTCTGCTTTGCGTAATGATTCACGTGATGATAAAAGAAACAGATTTATAGGACTTGCCTCTCTTAAGTATGATTTTACAAATACGATCAGCTTACAGGTAAGAACAGGTTTAGACCAAATGAACAATGAAACTTTTAGAAACAGATACGCAACTAAGGCATTTAACAATAACTTAGGTCAGTACAGTGAGTTTTACGAAACAGTAAGAGAATTCAATACAGATGCGTTGCTTTCTTATAAAGAGACATTTGGAGATTTTACAGTTGGTCTTAATGCAGGTGCCAACATGTTGAAACAATCAAGTTCTTCTCTAACATCCGGAGGAGTTTTGAGTAAAAGGAACTATTTTTCTTTAATCAACGTAGCTACAGTTCAGTCTACATCTACGATGTCAGAAAAACAAGTTAATTCAGTTTATGGATTTTCTCAAATTGGTTTCAGAAATTACCTTTTCCTTGATATCACTGCCAGAAACGATTGGTCTTCTGCTTTGCCATCACAAAACAGATCTTTCTTCTATCCATCTGCAGGACTGTCAGCAGTAATCTCTGATATGGTTACTTTGCCGGAAGTTATAAGTTTTGCAAAAGTTAGAGCTTCTTATGCTAAGGTAGGTAATGATACAGATCCTTATCAGACAAGTTCTCAATTATCATACATAGGTGGTAATGGAGGTATGTTATATTCTCAGACTACAGCTGCAAACCCTAACCTAAAACCAGAGATGTCTAGTTCTACAGAGATTGGTGCAGATGTTAGATTCTTCAAAAACCGTTTAGGATTAGATTTTACTTATTTCCAGACAAAAACATCAGATCAGATTTTCTACATCAACACTCCTGAATCTTCTTCTAAATCAAGAGCAGTATTAAACGGAGGAGATATTGAAAATAAAGGTATAGAGCTTACGCTTACTGCAACACCTATCCAGACAGAAAATTTCTCTTGGGATATCTTAGCAAACTACGCTTCTTATAAATCAAAAATTACTTCTATCTATGATAACAGAGAAGAGTTGGTTATTGGTGAAGGAAGATTAGTAAGAAGTAAAGTGGTAAAAGGAGGAGAGTACGGAGATTTATACATTAAAGGATTCAGAAGAAATCTTAATGGAGAAGTTATTGTAAACTCAGCAGGTATACCTTTGGCGACAGATGATTTTAGCGTTCGTGCAGGTAACTTTAACCCGGACTGGACAGCAGGTTTCAAAAATAGTTTCAGATATAAAGATTTTTCATTAAGTTTCCTTGTTGATTTTAGAATTGGTGGAGAAGTTATTTCTTACTCACAAGCGAGAGAAGCAGGTTTAGGAGTAAGTGATGTTACTCTTGCAGGAAGAGAAGGTGGAATTGTTGTTCCCGGAGTTGTAGATAACGGAAACGGAACTTATTCTCCAAACACTACAAGCATTACTGCAGAACAATACTGGACAGCAATTGGACAAAGAACGCCGGTAGCAGAACCATTTATCTATGACGCAACAAACATCAGATTAAGAGAACTTGTTTTTGGTTATTCATTACCAAAACGTATGTTGCAAAATACAGGATTTGCCAGTATTGACTTTTCATTAGTGGGCAGAAACTTATTTTTCTTCTTAAACGAAGCAAAATACTTTGATCCGGAAGCAGGTGCAGGTACAGGAAACTTACAAGGTATCGAGTCTTTCAATATTCCTTCTACAAGAGAATATGGTGTGAATGTGAAGTTTGGATTTTAATTAAAAAAAAGAAGATATTATGAAAAATAATTTTAAAATTAAAACATTGGGAGTTGCTATGTCAATGCTCGCTGTTTTTTCAAGCTGTACACAGGATTTTGACGAAATAAACACGAATAAAAATACACTAACAGAGGATCAGTTAGATCAGACTCTTGCAGGTCCTGCGTTTGCCTCTGCATTATATGCAGGGATCCACAATGGTTCTTACTCATCACCAGTTGATGATCAGGGAACATGGGGTATTGCAACAGGTATTTTGCCTTCTACTTTTACACATTATCTTAGCTGTGGTTACGGAACAGAAAGAAATGCATTTGTAAATGGTTATGAAGGACGTGGATGGTTGAGATTCTATACAGTTGCTGTACCGGCATTAAACAATGCAATCAAAGCATCTCAGGGAAATGCTGATGCATTAGCAGTATTAAAAATCTGGAAAGTATTCATGTACAATCAAATGGTAGATTGTTATGGTCCAATTCCTTATACAGAAGCTGGAAATAACAAAGAGAAAGTGCCTTATGATAGTGTTGAATCTATCTACGCAGATTTCTTTAAATTACTGGATGAAGCAAACGCTACATTAAACGCTACTTCTGCAACTACAGTTGGAACACTTCAGCCAAATGACAGAGTTTATTCTGGAAATGTACAAAGCTGGAAGAGATTCGGAAACAGTATGAGATTACGTTTAGCATTAAGAATTTCTGATATAGATCCTGCAAAAGCAAAAACTCAGGCAGAAGCAGCAGTTACAGCTGGTGTTATCGAAACTAATGAGCAAAGTGCCACTTTTAAAGTTAGTAATATCACACCAAACAATTTAAATATGATTGTAAATTCTTGGGGTTATTACATGACTGCTTCTATGGAAAGTCTTCTTGTAGGATATAATGACCCAAGATTAGCAAAATGGTTTTCTCCAATTGATACAGGTGTTTACCAAGGACGTCCGGTAGGAGGTTTACAAGGTCAGTTTGGAACTACAAAATTCTCTATGTTTAATAATGACGTATTAGGAAGTGGTGCAGCCGGAAACCTTAGTGAATCTAAAAACATTGAAATCTTCATGGCTTCTGAAAATTATTTAAGCAGAGCTGAAGGTGCTTTGAATGGATGGAATATGAACGGAACTGCAAAAAGTTTATATGAGCAGGGAATCACATTATCATTAAAACAATGGGGTGCTACAGATACTCAGGTTGCAGCTTACATCGCTGGAACTTCTACACCAACTGTTCCAAACGTTGCAGCAGCTTATCCAACTTTAGGGTTAAGTGATGTTCCTGTAACTCTTCCTGTAGCTTGGGATGCTTCTGTAGCAAACCAACGTACACAAATTGCAGTTCAGAAATATTTAGCTATTTTCCCGGAATCATGGGAAGCCTGGGCTGATTTAAGAAGAAGTGATGCAAAAGTAATTTATGCTCCTATCAATACAGATAATAATGAGCCTGGAGTTGGTAAAAGCCTAATGAAACGTGTTATTTATGTTACCAATGAATATTCTTCAAACAACGAAGCTGTTCAGGATGCTATCACAAAATTAAAAGGTCCTGATTCTGGAGGAACAAGAATTTGGTGGGATACAAAATAAAAATTTAAGTAAGTAAAGATTTAAGGGATCCATTACTTATAAACGGCAAAAGGAGAGGTAACTCTCCTTTTGTTATTTTATTAAATATGAAATAAAGCAATAATGATAAAATTTAATCATGCCGTAATTGTATTTTCTACGCTGTTTTTTTCACTTACCGCTACAGCACAAAAAAAAATAAAAGCAGTAAATATCACGCAGCGTTATATTGCGCAGGAACCAATTACAACAAACTGTCACGCAGCTACACTTGCAGAAATAAAACCAAATCAGATTATTGCAGCGTGGTTTGGCGGAAAATATGAAGGAGCAAAAGACGTAGGAATTTATTTTTCAACCTACAAAGATAAATCCTGGTCTGCACCTCAGAGCCTTATAAAACCAGCAGTAATTCAGGGTGATACTTTGCCATGCTGGAACCCGGTATTATTTAAAAGCAAAAGTCAGTCATTGTATCTGTTTTATAAAGTCGGAAAAAATCCAAGAGAATGGTTTGGTGCCATGATAATTTCAAAAGATGACGGAGCAACCTGGAGTGCGCCCAAATATCTTCCCAAAGGAATTTTGGGTCCAATCAGGAATAAACCGGTTGAGGTAACCTCCGGTGTTATTTTATGTGGAAGCAGTACAGAAAGTGTAGAAAATAACAATTGGAGAGCACATGTAGAAATGTATACAGAAGCAACTGACCAATGGGAGAAAATAGCAATTGAAGACAAAAAACAATTCGATGTTATCCAGCCTGCATTTTTGCTTCATGCTAATGCAATACAGATGTTATTGCGAAGCAAACATAATAAATTGGTATCAAGCTGGTCAAAAGATAACGGAAAAACCTGGCAGCGTACTGATACTATAAACGTAGTAAACTCAAACTCCGGAATTGACGCACTGACTTTATCCAAAAAATCATTTTTATTAGTGAATAACCCTTTGCCCCAAGGAAAAGACTGGTTTAACGGACGTAATATTTTGGATGTTGAATATTCAAATGATGGACTGAAATGGAAAAAACTTTTTGACCTGGAAAATCAGCCAGAAGGAGAATTCAGCTATCCGGCTATTATCCAGACTTCAGACAAAAAAGTCCACGTCTTATATACCTACAACAGAAAATATATCAAACATGTCACTTTTGATGTGAATTAAAAGAAAAATGAGGAAGTTAATTTCCTCATTTTTTTTATTGTTTTAAATCAATCTGTTTGCTAATGCGCATATTTTACAAAATTGATAATATATTTCGAAGTTATTTCAGGATATTGATGCTGAGGTGCGTGACCAGTTTCAGAATAAACGATCATTTGAGTATTTACCATCTCATTTACAATAGCGTACCAGTTTTCTACCGCAAAACTTACATCATGATCCCCTGAAATAATCAGGATTGGAATTTTTGTTTTTTTGATCTGCTCCCTAAAGTTCAGTATATCTTCTTTAAAAGCATCCCCTCCGGCAAAATAAACCTGAAAAGCCTCCATTGTAGAAGGTATTTTTTTGACATCAATTTTCTTGTGAATCCTCTCATGCGAAGCCTTTGCAGCAGCTAAGCTTATTTGTGATTTGGGCTCAAAAAACAAAACAACTTCATCATCAAAATCATTTATTGGTTTTAAGGCTGCATCCAGAAAAACCTGCTCAAAAGGAACTTCATTTTTGCCCGGCGGATTTGTTCCTACCAATATAGAATGGCTTACCAGATTGGGATATAATAAAGTTACCGCCTGTGCGACCAGTCCGCCATAAGACCAGCCCAAAACTATAATAGTGTTTAGTTTTAAGGCATCGGCCAAATCTTTTACATCTTTGGCAACAATAACAATATCAGGAGCCATATTGCCTGTAGAAGAACCAACTCCTGAATAATCAAAAGTGATAACATTAAATTTTTTAGCCATCATTTTTATAAACAAAGGATCCCAGGTATCCAGAGTTCCTCTAAAACGATTTACAAAAATGATTGGTTTACCTTTGCCATAAGAGCGATACGCAATTTTTCGATCTCCTGTATCAGCAAAACTCGTCTCTGTGTCGTAAAATTTTTTCATAATTATAATTTAAAGATTAGGCATTGTTAGGTTTTGCAAAACAGTTTTAAATTATGGGGAAAGTGATAATTTCGAGAGACTCAAAATTAGCAGGTTAAATGTAGTAAAATTATTTTTTATTTTAATATTAACTAATTGTTATACAGCACCTTGTGTTCTGGTTGTTTTCGTGCTTTTTTTTTAAGTCCATTAAATCAATGAAACGAAAAAAGCCTTTGAAATAGCTCAATAAAACTATTTCAAAGGCACTATAAATAAAAAAGAACTATTCCTTATTTGATTTCTGTTACAAATTCACTTTGAGGAGCTCTTACCTTTTTTAGATTAACTAGCCAGTCGTTTGCTTCGTCTCTGTACCCAAGAGTAAGGATAACAGCGCTTTTAAGACCAAGTTCGTTCAAACCTAATAATTTGTCCACTTCTGCAGGAATAAAGCCTTCCATAGGTGTTGCATCTACTTTTTGCTCAGCAGCGGCAGCCAGTGCAATACCAAACGAGATATAAGCTTGTTTTGCTGCATGAATTGCGTGCCATTCCTGACCAAGAGGTTCGTACATTCCCCAAAGTCTTTGTTTGTATTCATCCATTGCATTTTCCGGCAAACCTCTTTCTGCAATCGTTCTGTCAAAAACAGCTGAAATTTTTTCTAATGAATAACCATCCCAGGCCGCAAAAACCAATACATGAGAAGCATCTGTAATCTGGCTTTGGTCAAAAGCAACGGCTCTTATCTTTTCTTTTAAGTCCTGATTTGTAACTACAAAAATCTGGTATGGTTGTAATCCTGATGAAGAAGGAGCCAATTTTGCCGCTTCTAGGATATAATCGATTTTTTCTTGCGGAACTACTTGTCCGTTCATTTTTTTGGTAGCATAACGCCACTTTAGTTCGTCTATTAGAGCCATATTTTTTTTAGATTAAATGTAAATATTTGTCAAAAGTAAAAACTTTAAGTTTATTTTTGTCATTTGATTACCAAAAGTAACTGTGACATTTGGGTAACTAACTAACATATTATGATAAAAGAACAAAAACACGATCAGCATAAATGCAATAAACACATAATGGCAGTGCACGATGCCATGGATATTTTAAATGGGAGATGGAAGATTTCTATTATCGCTTCGTTGTGCTTTAATACGTTGCGCTTCACAGATCTGTTAAGAGAAGTAGAGGGAATTTCGGGGAAAATGCTAAGCAGGGAACTTAAGAACCTTGAAGAAAATCAATTGGTAACCCGAATAGTTTTGAATACCCAACCAATCACGGTAGAATATAAATTAACAGAGTATGGCCATACTTTAAAAGAAGTTATCGATTCTCTGGCAAACTGGGGTCATAAGCATAGAAAGAAAATAACCGGAAACTAATAATTAGCTTTCCAGATTAGAAACTCTCTGAAAGAATCCCTGTTTGGCTAGTTTTTGTTCCGTTTCTTCTATTGCCTTAAGAAGATTGTTTTGATTATCGGCAATTTCGGCCAGAGTATTTTTCATAATAGTCCAGACCGGCTGCATTTTTTCAACCAGTTCTTTTCCTTTTGCGGTAAGGACAATCAATCTTTTTCGTTCGTCAGCTTTATCTTTTTTAGAACTGATAATTTTTAGCTTTTCAAGTTCTTTCAATAAGCTAATAGTTGAAGGGTGCGAGTAACCAATCTCATTTGCAATTTCGACCACGCTCAGCTTTTCTTTTATATGTAAAGTATAGATTACCGGAAACCATTTAGGCTCAAAATCAATATCAAAAGATTTATAAACCAAAGCACCATCTTTACGCAATTGCTCACTTAATCGCTGTAATCTGGTTGATAGGGCAAGAATACCTATTTCATCAATTATATTCATTTTGCATCATTTAATTTTAACTGGCAGAACACATTATCAGGTTTCATTACAGGAAAATCAGCAGGAAGTGTTTCCTTTGGGATTGTTATAAAATTATTTCTTTCATAAAAACGCAATGCAGCTTTCAATATAGTAACGGTTCCTAAATATAAGTTTTTTAAGCCATTTTCTTCACTATATTTTATTAATTGTTCTAATAATTGTTGAGCAATATTAAATTCTTTTCCTCTGAATTCTTTTCGCACAAACATTTTTCTAATCGCTCCGGCTTCCTTATTAAATTTTACCAAAGCAATAGTTCCTACTAATTGACCCTCTACAAAAGCGCCCAGAAAACAGCCTCCCGATTCGAAATAAAAATTTTTAATGTTTAATAAATCAGGCTGGTCTTCTAAAGTAATCGGAACATTGAATTCTTTCTGCTGAATGTTTAAAATCAAATCCACGATTTGGTTTTCATATTCATTTTGGATAGGTTTTATTTCCATTTTTGTTGAAATTAAATATAAGTACAAAACTACGTAGTTGAATACATATATCCAAATAAAAAAACTGAAAAGTTGTAAATACAGACTTTTCAGTTGATTTTATAATGAATATCAAAGACAAAAAATGTTGTTTTTTATCTCAGATAATATCTGATTTTATTTTGCAATTCTGTAGATCGTAGCATTTGCTCCATCTGTAACCGCATACAAAGCGCCGTCTTTTCCTTCTAATATATCTCTAAAACGACTGTTGGCAGAAGTAAGCAATCTTTCTTCGGCAACTACAGCATTATCTTTAATTACAAGTCTTACAACGTGCTGACCGCTCAGTGCAGCAATAAATAAATTATTTTTCCATTCCGGAATCAGACTGCCAGAATAAAAAGTAATTCCGCTTGGTGATATTACAGGATCCCAATAATAAACCGGTTGTTCCATTCCGCTTTTGGTTGTAATTCCCTCTCCGATTTTTGCACCGCTATATTCGAGGCCGTACGAAATGGTTGGCCATCCATAATTTTTGCTTGCTGCAACCCTGTTGATTTCATCACCTCCACGCGGGCCATGTTCAGATTCCCAAAGTTCTCCCGTAACAGGGTGAATGGCAATACCCTGAGGATTTCTGTGCCCGTAAGAATAAATTTCTGGTAATACGCCCGTTTGTCCGAGAAAAGGATTTCCGGCAGCAGGTTCTCCACTTTTCGTGATACGCACAATTTTACCAAGAGCAGCATCTAATTTTTGAGCCAAAGGTCTTGACCCTAATTCAGAACGTTCTCCCGTGCTCACTAAAAGATTTCCTTGTGCATCCCAAATTAAACGTGAGCCATAGTGTTTTGTACTATTAAATTCCGGAATAGCTTTATAGATTGTAACAGCACCTTCAATTTTAGTTTCATCTGCAGACAGTTTTCCTTTTGCGACTGCAGTAGCAGTACCACCATCTCCTTGAAATGCATAACTCCAATATAGCATTCTGTTAGTTGCAAATGCAGGATCAACAGCAACATCAAGCAAACCTCCCTGATCGGCACTATTTACAGGCAAAATTCCTGTAATCGCAACGCCAACAGTTCCGGACTGAGTAACAATTCTCATTGTTCCCGCTTTTTGGGTTACTATAATTCTTCCGTCAGGTAAATTATCCATTCCCCACGGACTGCTTAATCCGGTGGCAAAAGCTTTGGTAGTATAAGCAGTTTCGGTTTTTATCCCGGCAATTCTGGTTTGCCCTTTAAATGCAGGAGCATAAGTTGTGTTTGCAGGTTTGGTTTCTACCGGAGGAAGTGTTCCTACAGGCACATCATCATCGTCATCATCACCATCATTATTGTTATCGTCATTATTACAAGATAACTGCGCAAGCGCAAGGAATAAAACAGAAATATATACAAGAACATTCTGTTTACTTAGAAATGGGTTTTTCATAATGTAAATTTTTTAATGTTAAAATTAACTCAATATAAATATAACTATCTTTAAAATAATTTTATTGTTTGAGGATTTACATAATTCCCATGTTTCCAAATATAAAATTTTTGTGGTTAATGTATTGTTATATAGCTTTTTAAAACATTAAAATAACTCCAACTGATTGTTCGGATTTATAAGTTTAGGTTTAGGAGGTTTAGCATCTCCAAAAATAGTTCTGCCGCCATATTTGTATGATTCGTCCCTTTCTTTTTGAATCAGCACATCAAAATTATTGTTGGGAGTAAAACCTTCTTCAGCATTTCTGGAAATTTCAGAAAGCTTTTTAATCGCTTCTATTTTATCATTATTGCCAATTTTAGCGCGATTTATTGCTTTTTGCAAAGTGTTTATCGTTTCATCATATATTTTTAACGGAACAGGAAACGGATGTCCATCTTTTCCTCCGTGTGCAAAAGAAAAACGCGCAGGATCTTCAAATCGGGTAGGAGTTCCGTAAATCACTTCACTGACCAAAGCTAATGACTGTAAAGCTCTCGGCCCCATTCCTTTTAAAAGTAAAAGTTCTTCAAAATCTTCGGGTTTGTTTTCATGAGTTGCCCATAACATTGCTCCGAGACGTTTCATATTTACATCTTCCATTCTCACATCATGATGCGCAGGCATAGAAAGATATTGCATCTCTTTCATGATTTTGGCCGGAGATTCTTTTGATAATTCTAAAATCCCCGCTCTTGATTTTTCGGCAGTTTTAGCCGTAAGATTAAGAATAGAGCCCTGATTTTCTCCGTATATAAAAGTATGCGGCTCGTTAATGAAAGACTGAAGGTCTTTGGAATGCCAATGATATCTTCTGGCCGTTTTAGAATTCGGATTCATTCCTTGCTGAATAACGGCCCATTGTCCTTTATTGTCAACGATAAAATTATGCTGATACAACTGAAGCCCATCCTGTATAGCAGTATTATCGACTTTGGCTGTAAGTCTGCTGCAATTGGCAAGATCATTTCCGTCAAGACCGGTTTTTTCACCAACAAACAAAAGTTCCTGAGGCGTCTGCATAGAGTGTTTTCCTTTTCCGCCACAGATATAAATTCCGAGTTCTTTTGAGTGTGGATTTACCGATTTCTTCAAAGCGCCCAAAACAGAAGTTGTAATTCCCGACGAATGCCAGTCCATACCCATAACGGCACCAAAACTCTGAAACCAAAACGGATTACTGAGTTTGGAAATTACTTCTGACGTCGAAAACTCTAAAGCGATAGTTTCTACAATCGCAAATCCCAATTTTGACATACGATCGGCAAGCCATAAAGGAACATGGCCATAATGCAACGGAAGATCTGCAGTACCGGAACGTTTCATAGAAAGGATTTGGGTTTCTGCAAAATTACTAAAAAATAAGGTTGGGTGGTGTTAAAGTGCTTTTATGGCTTTTGTGATTTTAATAAAAAGCTAAAGCTATTGTTAACATTTATCGTATAATATCTGTATCTACGGGAGTATAACCTAAATGTCTGCTGAGTGACAAAATTTGTCCTTTATGATGATATTCGTGTGTAATAACATGAGTAAATAGGGTCAAAGGTTCTACACTTGTTTTTTGACTATTTCTTTCAAAATCTATTTTATCTGTTTTTTCGGTTAATTCAAAAAACTCATTCATAAACTGGTCTACAGAATTAAACAAATTTATTACGTCTTCAATATTTTTATACTCTTCATATACGCTGTAAATGGGATTTTTTTTCAGAGAAATGTTTGCAATCCAGTACTCATAAATATTTGCGATATGCACCAACAAATTTCGCATACTTCCGCCTCTTCCAAAAGAAGAATTTTGATTTATGAAATCTTCGGGTTCAATTGCCCGACAATATTCAAAAAGAATATTTCTGGATTCCAGTACCAGTGCGTATTGTTTTTGTTGATACATAATAATACCTTTTTTTAGAATTAAACCAGATCACTACTGATTCCATCTCGCAGGAGAATATCCCAAAGAAATCCCGCCCCAATAATGGAAATTTTTACCGCCACTATATTCCTGACTTCTTCCGTACATGGCGTATCTCACAAAAAAACGATCTTTGATTAATACATTGGCCCCGGCACTAATATCAAAAACCAAACGGTTGACATCGCTGTGCGGAATTTTATAAACACTATGGTCACTAAATAGTAAACCTTCTAAAGTGGCATTATAAGCAACAACCCTTATTTCAGGAGTTACAAAAACATTCATTCGTATGGCGGGAGACGGGCCTTTTGCTTTTTTTAGAAAAGTACCCGGAACCCCGGGAGAGTAATCCTGCATAATGCCGGCATTGAGATTTAAAATATTTATTTTTAAACCGCCTTTTATATTATCAGTATAGTTTCCTAATTCTGCACCTCCGCGTAGGCGCAACTGCATCCAGTTGCATTTTTGTTCAGCATTCAGTCCCGCAAAGACCGGATATTCAATTCTGGCATTGTAGTTTAAAATAAAAGAACCATGATACCCAATCTGATTGTCCCAACCCATTGGTACATCGCGTGTAGATCCAAACCAATTGTGTTCATGGATATAAGCCTGAGCGTTTCCCGGCAATGAAGTACCAATAGCACCGATAACAAATTCGCTCTGCAATACAGCTCCATTGACAAGATTATACGAAGTATTACCAATATTAATAAACATAAGAGAAGCGTAAGGCCTGTCATCAATAACCGGTTGTGTTGCTGCTAAATTTTGCGGTGTATAAGCCAAACCGCCAATTCCAAACCGCTGAATAGTTAACGATTCCTCTGGATTTTTGTATTTAAAAAACGGAAGCCATTTTATCAACTCAGGAAATTGCGCTTCTATTTTTATACTTCCGGTATAATTTTCATCTTTATTACTAATAGCCAAAAAATCATTTTCTGTGGTAACAAGAACCTGAAAGCCTTTTCCCTGAGCCTTTATCTCACAAAGACAAAACAGCATAAAGAGCAACAACAAACTGCGAATTAAACTGAATTTACTCATTTGCGTGGTTTTTATAATTAAATTTTGATTGGATGCTGTATTCAGATTAAAGTTAAGTAAAAATCTTATAAAAAAATCACTTAAATTTCTTTTATGAAAACGTATCTTATTAAACAAAATCTCTCAATTCTGTCTATTTTTCCTTTAGTATAAGGCAATAAATGCATGACAGCCGAAAATAAATTACAAAATGCTTTGAATACTAAAACGTTTTAGTATATTTGTCAAAATGTTAAGTTAAATGTCTTAATGAAAATTTAATGCCTTTTAATTGTCATTTGTGTTGTTTTATAGTTAAAATATTACTGTTATGTGTGAAATGAGGCGGATTTAATGTCTTACCTTAATTTTACAAAACAAATTATTCGTCTTAATCAATAATTTAAATGAGATTCAAAATATTCTTTTGCGCTGTTCTGATCCACCTTTTTTTTGGGAACATATCCTATAGCCAGGATTTTGCTAATCTGAATAAGTATAAAGATGAAAATCAAAAGTTGATAGTTTCCGGAGTAAAGGATAGTAAGAGAGTTGTTTTTATGGGCAATTCAATAACCGAAGGCTGGTCGGGTAAGAGACCCGGTTATTTTTCTGAAAATAAGTACATCAACAGAGGCATCAGCGGACAAACTACGCAACAGATGTTGCTTCGTTTTCGTCAGGATGTAATCAGTTTAGAGTCAAAGGTTGTTGTGATATTGGCAGGTATAAATGATATCGCCCAAAACGGAGGACCATACGCACCAGAAGTTACTGCTGGAAATATATTTTCTATGTGCGAACTGGCGAGGCAACACGGGATTAAAGTTATTATATGTTCTGTACTTCCGGCATCAGATTTTCAATGGAGAAAAGGTTTGGAGCCAGCTCAAAAAATAATAGATCTTAATAAAGTGCTTAGAAGCTATGCAGAAGAGAACAAACTCTATTATGTTGATTATTATAGTGCAATGGTAAATAATGAAGGAGGATTAAAGGAAGAATTGGGTACAGATGGTGTGCATCCAAACGAATTGGGGTATACAATAATGGAACCCATTTTGGAAAAAACAATTTCTAAAGTTTTAAAAAGATAATTGATTATTAGAAAACTTTAAAAATCGTTTAGTGTTTTTGCAGATGTGTTGAGAAATGTTTTGGCTATTGGTAAATAGTATTGCTTTTTGATAATAAAGTATCGAATGTTATAAATCTTTCTTTTTAGGTTTGAACCTTAGTTTTAAAAGCTGCAAGAATATTTAAAGAGTAAATTATAAAATAAAAAATAACAACTAAAAAATGAATAGATGTCAATAATAGTAGGTGTAGATATTGGTGGTAGTCATATTAGCAGTGCAGCAATAAATAGTGATAATTTTGCAATAATTGACGGGACTTATTTTTGCGGTCCTGTAAACAGTAAAGCTTCCAAAGAAGTTATCTTAAAAAAATGGGCAGAAATAATTAATCAGACGATTGATGTTATTCAGAAAAATTCAGGATTTGGTATTGAAGAAAATATCGGAATTGCTTTTTCTATGCCTGGCCCATTTCAGTATCAAACAGGAATTGCAATGTTTGAAGGAAATGATAAATACGAATCCTTATATAATGTTTCTGTTTCAGAAGAACTTTTAAAATATTTAAACACCCAAAATGTAAGTTTCAGATTCCTGAATGACGCCAGCTGTTTTGGAGTTGGTGGAGTTTTGATGCAGGAGCAGGAAACGGATAATAAGAAAGTTATTGCCATTACACTAGGAACTGGTTTTGGAGCCGCATTTTTGGATAATAAATTGCCTGTAACACAAGGAGATAATATTCCGGAAAACGGTTGTTTGTGGGATAAGAAATTTCATGATGATATTGCAGATAATTGCTTTTCGACCCGTTGGTTTTTAAGCCAATATGAAAAAAGTACAGGGGAGAAGCTTACAGACGGAGTTAAGGAAATTGCCAGTATCGAAAATTCTGCAACATCAAAAATTTTCAATGATTTTGCTTCTAATTTAGCAGACTTTTTAGCACCCTATATTATTGATTTTAATGCAGGTTTATTGATTATAGGAGGAAATATTGCAAAATCGCAACATTTATTTTTAACTGATCTCGAAGAAAATCTAAGAAATAAAAATATCCAAATAAGTGTAAGTATTATTGATAATACTGAAGAAACCAGCATTTTAGGATCCAGTTATCTTTTTAATGAATCATTTTGGGAAAAGATTAAAGAAGAGCTTCCATATTTTTAATAAATTATTAAACGTCGGATAACAAGCAATTTAGTATTTTGTAAGAAACTTTTTTTTAAGATTACTTTGTAAACGTTTAAAATACACTAATTTAAGTTCATCATCAGGAAACAATAAAACTTTACTATATTTGAAAAAAAAATGTGGGTTTTAAAGTATAATAATTTCTCAAATGAAGAAAAAACCTGTTTCTATTAGGAATATTGCAGAAGAGCTAAAAATATCTGTTACTACAGTATCATTTGTTTTAAATGGCAAGGCAAAAGAAAAACATATTTCTAAAGAGCTTACAAAGAAGGTTTTAGATTATGCAAAATTAATAAACTACAGACCCAACCAAATTGCACAAAGCCTAAGAACCGGAAAATCAAAAATTCTTGTTTTTATGGTGGAGGATATTTCAAATAACTTCTTTTCTAAACTGGCACGTATTTTTGAAGATATCGCTTATGAAAAAGGATATAAAGTTATTTTCTGCAGTAATGAAAATGACGATGAAAAATCAAACGAATTAATCAATTTGTTTAAGTACCGTCAGGTAGATGGTTTTATAATCGTGCCGTCGCCGGGTATAAAAGATACTATAGAAGGTTTGGTTCAGGATCATATTCCTGTTGTACTTTTGGACAGGTTTTTTGAAGAGCTGGATTGCAATAGTGTGGTCATCGATAATGTTCAGGCTTCATTTGATGCTACAAAACATTTGATCAATAATAAATTTACCAATATTGGCTTTATTACTACTGCCTCAGATCAGAGTCAGATGGAGGGCAGGCTTTCCGGATATGAAAAAGCTGTTTTGGAAATGGGTTTAAAACCAAATACTTTACAGATTCCATTTAATGAAATTATAAAAGGAAAAGGGAAGGACTATATTTATAATTTTCTGCAACAAAATAAAGATTTAGATGCTGTGTTTTTTTCTACTAATTATCTTGCCCAAAGTGGTTTGGAAGTTTTTAAGGAACACAACCCAAAATTGGTAAAAGAACTCGGGATAATTGCTTTTGATGATAATGATATGTTCAAAATATACGACCCTTCTATTACCTCTGTTTCACAACCGTTGGAGGAAATAAGCGCAAAATTAATGGATTTGATGCTGCCCCTTCTGAAAAAGAAAGAAGGATATGAAATTAACCATAAAATTATGTTAAAAACAGAACTGATAATTCGTGAATCTTCCTTGCTAAAATAAAGTCTATTCTGACTTTAAATGACAGGATTAAAATTCGTTTTAATTTCTTAATAATCTGAGTACCGATACTTTAATCGATTCTCAGATTTTTTTTTGTCATTTTACTTTAATCTTCCTACAACATGACTGCCAAAGTTGTATTTAGCTTTTTATTTCGTTAATTCTTTTAACAGTATATACAACTTTTTCGTTTTATTTCGTTGCATTATATTTAAAATATTAGGATAAATAAATGCATAATTTACAAAATTAACATTAAAATTATATTTAGTAAAAAAAATTTTTTTTTACTAAAACGTTTTAGTATGTTTGCTTAAGAATTAATTCATTGATTGGTTTCTATGATGATTTAAGGTAATACAGGACTTTAAATTTTGCATAAAAACTAACTTCTTAATCCAAATTCAATTGCTGTTTTGTGAGCTTAAAAAAAACATGTCTTTGAAGTTTTCAATGTTAATTCAATAAGTAACTAACCAAAAAAAATTTTATGAAACAATCAAATTGCAGAAGGAAAAGAATACTTCTTATGCGCTTCTTCCTTACAGGTATTCTCTTTTTGGGCGGATGTATTTATGCTGATGCCCAAAGTCAAAAAATTCAGGTCACGGGAGTTATTACTTCAGCTTCAGACAAGTTATCGCTGCCAGGTGTATCTGTGATTGATGTAAGCGAACCAAAAAATGGAGTAAATGCAGATTTTGACGGTCACTATACGATAAACCTAAAGAATGGCAACGCCACTTTGAGATTTACCATGATCGGTTACAAACCAGTAGAAGTGAAAGTTAATAACAGAAGTACCATTAATGTATCTATGGACCTGGATGTTTCCAGTTTAGATGAAGTTGTGGTAATTGGTTATGGAACGCAAAAGAAAAGAAAAGTAGTTGGAGCTGTAGATCAGGTTAATAATGAGGCCTTTAAGGGAAGACCAAATGTGAACACAACACTTGCCTTACAGGGAAAAGCACCCAGTTTAATCATTCAGCAGACAAACTCTGAGCCGGGAGCGGGTATTAATCTTAATATTCGTGGTGTCAGTACTTTAGGGAATAATAGTCCGTTGATTGTTATTGACGGTATTGTTGGAGGTGATATTAATGCACTAAATCCTGCGGATATTGAGAGCGTATCTGTCTTAAAAGATGCGGGTAGTTCTGCCATTTACGGATCCAGAGCAAGTAACGGAGTTGTTCTTATTACTACCAAAAAAGGAAGTAAAGGCAAGCCAATGTCTGTTCAATATAGCAGCCTTACGGGATTCAATACGCCAAAATACTTTACCCAGCCTGTACATGGGTATGAAAATGCAATGTTGAGAAATGAGGCTGCATTTAATTCCGGTCAGACAACTGCCGTTTTTACAGCTGCACAAATTGCAGATTTAAAAGCTAAAGGTGATACAGAATGGTTTGCAAAAGAAATTGTAAAACCTGCAGCGCAGTTAAATCAAAACCTTTCGATTTCAGGCGGTAATGAAAATTCTACTTACTTAGTTTCCTTAGGATATTTAAATCAGGGAAGTACATTTGTAGGTCCTACGAAAGGTATGGAACGTTACAACTTTAGAATGAACCTTACTAATGAGTATGGCAAATTTAAATTTACAACTACGTTAGCCTATTCAAAACAAATAATCAATGACCACTCATCAAACACAAGTACTTTAATGGTTGATGCTTTCAGGGTTCCATTGTATTATACACAAAAAGATAAAGAGGGTAACTACCTTACAAATGATGTATTGCAGCAATTTAATTCATTAGGAATCTTAGAGCAGGGAGGTTTTAGAAAATATGATAATGATGATATTTTTGGAGCTTTAAATGCAGAATTTAAATTAACAAATGCCTTAAAAGTAAAAGGAGTTTTTGGAGGACGTTTATGGAACGGAAGCATGTTTGGCAGAGTTAAAGAAGTTCGTTTCTCACCACAAGGAGTTTACGGAGCTGAACGCAATACAAGAGACGAAACCAACAAAAGTCTGGACCTGAACACACAATTTATGGTAGAATACAATAAAATTTTTGGTAATCATAATGTTGGTGCTTTGATTGGTGTTTCAAACGAAAGTCATACTGAACGCAGAATAGGTTTGTATAAGAAACTTACAGATTCGGATTTAGGTACGCCAGGTACTGATACAACTATTGATCCGGGGTCTTATAATTCTAACGGAACTGATCTTGACAAGAATCCAGCTTCTCCGACCAGTAGCCTTAATTCTCTATTCGGGCGTGCGTCGTATGATTATAAAGAAAAATATTTTGCTGAATTCAGTTTCAGATATGATGGTTCATCAAAATTTAGAGACGAAATTCGTTGGGGATTCTTCCCGTCTGCAACTGTAGGTTATGCTTTGACAAAAGAAGCTTTTATGGAAAGCTATAGTAATAATGTGGGTAATATTAAACTAAGATCTTCTTACGGACTTGTAGGGAATCAAAATGTTAGGAATTACCAATACCAAACAACGTATACTGTTAATCCTAATGTTTACGGATTTGGAAATGAGGCGGCTAGTGGTACTTTTTTTAAATTTTCTAACGCTGATCTTCAATGGGAAAAAGCAGCAACTTTTAATGCCGGACTTGATGCAGATTTCTTTAAAGGAGCTTTATCAGTATCATTTGATTTCTTTGATAAAGTGACATCAGACATCCTTGTTCCGCCACAAGTACCGGGAGTTTTTGGTACAGAACTTCCCGATTTTAATTCTGCAAAAGTAGGAAACAGAGGATGGGAAGTTAGCGCAACTTACAGACACAAAGGAAAAGCTGTAAATCAAAGCTTAACGCTAAATATTGGAGATTCTAAAAATAAGGTGCTTGACTATAATAACGGACAGGAAAAATTAACTGGTGTCGAAGAGCTTCAGGTTATTCTTCGTGAAGGTCTGCCTTTTAATTCGTATGTTGGTTTAAGAAGAGATGGTATTTTCCAGAATATAGAAGAAATTCAGGGAGCAGCTGTTCCTGCAGGAATTACAGTAGTGCCTGGAGACAACCGTTATGTAGATGCTAATAAAGACGGAAAAATTGACGATAAGGATAAATTTATCTTTGGTAACCCTTTTCCACGATATACTTTTGGAGTAACATACAATATTGATTATAAGAATTTTGACTTAAGCTTGTTTATACAAGGAGTAGGAAAAAGAACGATGATGATCAGAGGAGAACTTGTTGAGCCGTTTCACTACAACTATGGTATGACAATGTATACGCATCAGTTAGATTACTGGACTCCACAAAATCCGGATGCAAGATATCCAAGACTGGCAAACAATGGTACACAATCAAATACAAACAACTTCAGAAATGGTTCTGATATGTATTTGTACGATGGTGCATATGCAAGACTTAAAAATGTACAATTAGGATATTCATTATCAAATGATGTTGCTGAAAGTTTAGGTATGAGCAGATTCCGTGTGTATGTTTCAGGACAAAATCTATTGACATTATCTAAAGTTAAATTTGTTGATCCGGAGCTCTCTGAGTTCAACAACAGTATGTCAAATTCAGGAGCAAACAGCGGAAGAGCTTTTCCAACGCAGGTGTATTACGGGATGGGTATTGATATCAGCTTTTAAAAAAAATCAAAATGAAAAATATATTTAAATACATAAATTTAGTGCCACTGGTATTTTTACTATTGGCAAGCTGTGAAGATTTGGATCAGGCGCCAGAAGACCGATTTACAGATTCTAATTACTGGACAAGTGTAGATAAAGCACAATTGATGCTCAATACAGCTTATTCGCAAATGCAAAGCAGTCAATATTTCTTCTATAATGAAGGACTTTCAGATAATGCTTATAACGGAAGAGGTGATAATGCAGGAGCGGCCTCTATCGGAGCCGGACTTTATGATCCTTCTTTAGGAAGATTAAAAAGTGAATGGAACGAAAGATATGGTGGTATTAAATCTTGTAATGTATTATTAGAAAACATTGACAAAGTACCTAATGCAGATCCTGCAGTCATTGCAAGAATGAAAGCAGAAGCACGTTTTCTGAGAGCATTTCAGCATTTTCAGTTAACAACCTGGTTTGGAGCCATTCCTCTTTTAGAGAAAGATCCTTCTTTGACAGAAGCAACTACAATGGAGAGAACCTCACATGCAGACGTAGTTCAGTTTATACTAAATGAGCTGGATGCTATAGCTCCACAATTGCCAAAAAACACGCAGCTTAAAGATAAAGAAAAAGGTAAAATCACAATGGGAGCTGCTATGGCCTTAAAAGCCAGAGTTCTTTTATATGAAAGCAGATGGGCAGAAGTTATAGAAGTGACAGAGAAGTTTATGGCAATGAGCTATGGACAATATAGTCTGTTCCCATCGTATGAAGGTCTTTTTCAACAGGCAAACGAATTCAGCAGCGAAGATATCCTGAGTATACAATATGTGCCTATACAGAGAAGATGGGGTGAATTTATTGATATGGCGCCAATCTCTGCTGGTTCAAGGTTAAATGCACTTGCTCCAACACAGGAATTAGTTGATAGTTATTTGATGCTAAACGGTAAAAAAATTAACGAAGCTGGATCAAATTACAACGAAAACGATCCTTATGTAAACAGAGACCCAAGACTTACATACACTGTTGTTTATGATGGTTACAACTGGAAAGAAGCTAATGGTACTTCACAGACTATTTACATAAAACCAGGCTCTTATCCCGATAATGATCCAAATAAAGCAGGGCCTGATGAATTTGTTCAGGGGTCTTCTTCTACACCAACGGGATATTTTACACGTAAATATTACGATGTACAGCACGAAGCTGATTTAAATTCAGGACTAAATTTGATGTTGTTCAGATACGCAGATATATTACTTATGTATGCAGAAGCTAAAAATGAACTTAGTCAAATGAACAGTACAGTGTGGGATCAGACTATAAGATTAATAAGATCTCGTGCAGGTTTTACAGACCCGGCAGCCTTATCTTATAACAGCGCCTTAGGACAACCGGGACTAAAAGAAGTTATCAGAAATGAGCGTCGTGTAGAATTTGGTATGGAAGGTTTAAGAATCTTTGACATTAGAAGATGGAAAATTGCTGAAGACGTTTTAAACGGATATGCACACGGAGCCAAATTTGGTATCTCATCTATAGACAATGGTTACTTAAGAGTAAATCTTAGAACTTTTGATCCTGAAAAGCATTATTTATGGCCAATACCAAGAGATGAGCGTTTGATTAACACCAATTTATCTCAAAATCCAAACTGGTAAAACTAACTAACCTAATAAATAAAAACATGAAAAATATATATTCAAAATTAGTATTAATACTATGCGCAGTATTTCTTGTAAGCTGTGATAATGACGAAGTGAGTCATACCAATGTAAGTGCTGTAAATGCTCTTTATTCTCCTGCCAATAATAAGTTTTTTGATCTTAACGCACAGAGTTCTGCCGTTTTTGAATGGGAAGCAGCTAAAGCAGAAGACAACGGAGTAGTACTTTATGATGTTGTGTTTGATAAAGAAAACGGAGATTTCTCTAAGCCGGTGTATGTAATGCCTTCTGATGGTGCCGGATTTCAAAAAACGTTAACACTTCCTTTTTCAGAGCTGAACAAAATTGCAACATTAGCTGGCATACCAGCTGAAACTGTTGGAAAATTAAAATGGACTGTTCATTCATCTAAAGGTATTAACGTTCAAAAATCAGCAGTTTCTAATACTATCGAAATTTTAACAGCAAGCGGTTTCCCAACTCCGGACCAATTGTTTATTACAGGAACAGGTTCAGAAAAAGGAACAACTGTTGCAGATGCTCAGGCTTTCAAAAAAATTGGTACAACAAAATTTGAAATTTACACTAAGTTGAGTGCAGGTACGTACAAATTCATTACAACAAAAAATGGTACTCCTGAAATTTTTTATATCAATGGCGGTAAATTAAAACAAGATGGTGAAACAACTTACACAGGAGATGCTAAAGTATACAGAATTGTAATTGACTTTAGTGCCGGATCAACAACCATGACAGAAATTACAAAAGTTGAGTTTTGGTATCCTGTATATCAACAATTTCCTTTTGAATACACGTACACAGGCGGAGGTATCTGGAAAGCGACTAATAAGCCTATTTCATTTCAGGGCTCGTGGGTTGATGAGCGTTATAAATTTAGATTTACGGTGGTGAACGGTACAACTACATCTTTTGAGTGGTTTGGAAGTGTTAACAAAGATAATGGCAGCAGACCAACTGATGCTACTCCAGCATCATTTTGGTATATGGTTCCTGCAGACGGAAGTGATTGGGATTACACTTTCAAGTTTAAATCTGAAATTGACGGCAAAAATGTAAATTCTGAAATCAACTTTAGTGCAGCTGCAACAGCATACACACATAGTTTTACAATTCTATAAATAACCCATGACGTCTCTCGAAGATGTTTTTTGAGAGACGTCATTATTAAAATGAAATATATTATGAAAAAATTATTTTCAACACGTTATACAATCATGTTGCTTTCTGTAATAGGATTAGGGTTATTGACGGTTTCATGTGATGATGATCCGATACCGTTGCGTGATCCAAATGCTGAGGTTGGCCCTGAATTAAAATATACATGGTCACAAACTGCAGACTCTTTACAGCTTTCAACTTATAATAATTATTTGGGTTCAAACGGTACATTTGTGCAGAACAATGCCGGAAACAGTACATTTAACTACTGGCCAAATGCACATGTTCTTGACGTTTTGGTAGATGGTTATTTAAGAACAGGAGATGATAATTACAAAACCAAAATGAAAGCATTGGTTCAGGGAATCAAAGTAAAAAACGGAAATACATACAATAACGTTTTTAATGATGATATGCTTTGGCTTGCCAATTCATGCCTTCGTGCTTATGATGCTACGGACGATCAGGAATACAAAGATGTTGCCGACTTTTTATGGGAAAGAATCAAGCTGAGCTGGAGTGATAATGTTTTTGGAGGCGGAATTACATGGAAACAGGATACACCAAAACAAAAAAATGCAGTATCAAATGCGCCTGCAGCCATTCTTGCCCTAAGACTTTATGAAATTGATAATGATCCGGACGATTTGGTTTGGGCTAAGAAAATTTATGCATGGCAAAAAGCAAATCTTGTAGACCCTGTTTCGGGAGCAGTTTGGGATAATATTTCAGAAGTAAACGGAACAGTGGTTACCAACAAAGACTGGGTTTTTACCTATAATATGGGAACTTGGATTGGTGCCGGTTTAAGATTATACAAAGCGACCAATGAGCAAGGTTATCTTGATGACGCAGTAAAATCAGGAAGAACAGTTCTGACAAGTCCAAAATTAGTTTCTGAAGGTCTTCTTAGAGATGAAGGACAAGGCGACGGAGGATTGTTTAAAGGTATTCTGGTACGTTATTTCACAGAATTAGCCCAACATCCAACAATCAATGCCACAGATAAAGAGAAGTTTACAGATTTTCTGGAATTTAATGCACAGTCATTCTACAGAAAAGGAATATTGAGACCAACAATGCTTTCTGGAAATAACTGGAAAGTTGCTCCTGCAGCTGGTGCAAGTGTAGATCTTACTACGCAATTGAGCGGAGTTATGTTAATAGAAGCAGCTGCCAAGCTGGATAAAGACGGGTTTTTTGATTAATTAATAAGTAGTTTGTTTAGTAATTTTTGTAATGCCTGGAGGAGAATAAAATCCTTCAGGTATTATACTATTTATTTGATACTATTTAACGCAGGAATAAATTACGAAATCATTCAAAAGAGCAATTCCGGAATTTCAAAAACATTAAAATGAAGAATAAAATCACAATACTTTTTCTTTTTGTATGCCTCACATCCATTGCCCAGTGGAAGCCTCAGGGAGATAAAATAAAAACAAAATGGGCCGAACAGGTCGACCCCAGTCATGTACTGCCCGAATATCCGAGGCCTATCATGGAAAGGGAGCAATGGAAAAATCTAAATGGTTTATGGAACTACGCCATACAACCCGCAGGCCAAACAGCGCCAAAAGGCTATGACGGAAAAATACTCGTTCCTTTTGCTGTTGAATCAAGTCTTTCGGGAATAATGAAAAAAGTAGGATCAGAAAACGAATTGTGGTACGAAACTAGTTTTACAATTGACAGTAACTGGAAAAACAAAGATGTTTTATTGCATTTTGGTGCTGTAGACTGGAAAACTGAAGTTTGGATCAATAATATAAAAATTGGAACACATACCGGCGGATACGCACCTTTTAGTTTTAATATCACACCTTTCTTAAACGGTAAATCCCAAAAACTGATTGTAAAAGTTTGGGACCCGACAAACGACGGAACGCAGCCAAGAGGAAAACAGGTAAAAAATCCCGAAAGTATCTGGTATACACCTGTATCGGGAATCTGGCAGACAGTATGGCTGGAACCGGTAAGCAAAAAACATATTACTAATCTGAGAACAACACCGGATATTGATCGCAATGCAATTAATATCGCTGCAGAAGTAGAAGGAAGCCTTCCGGGAGATATTGTTGAAATAACGGTATTTGATAACAAAAAAGCAATTGCAACAGAAAAAGCAGTAGCAGGTCAGCCACTGGATATCATACTTAATAGTCCAAAATTATGGTCGCCGGATTCTCCTTTTTTATATGATATAAAAGTAAAACTTATTAGCGGAGGCAAAATAACAGACGAAGTAAAAAGTTATTTCGCCATGCGCAAAATATCTTCCAAAAGAGATAACGACGGTATAGTGAGAATCCAGCTGAATAATAAAGATTGTTTTCAGTTCGGACCACTTGACCAGGGATGGTGGCCAGACGGCTTATATACCGCACCAACAGACGAAGCTTTGCAATATGATCTTATTAAAACAAAAGAATTAGGTTTTAATATGATTAGAAAACACGTAAAAGTAGAACCGGCCAGATGGTATACACATTGCGATAAAATGGGAATTCTGGTTTGGCAGGATATGCCAAATGGAGACGACGGCCCAATTTGGCAAATGCACAAATACTTTGAAGGAACAGAATTAAAAAGAACCGCACAATCTGAAGAAACATACAAAAAAGAATGGAGAGAAATCATGGACCATTTGTATTCCTATCCAAGTATTGTGGTTTGGGTTCCGTTTAATGAAGCCTGGGGACAATTTAAAACAGTTGAAATCACCGAATGGACAAAAAATTACGATCCAAGCCGATTGGTTAATTCATCAAGCGGAGGAAATCATTTTCAAACGGGAGATATGTTAGACATTCACCATTATCCTGAACCTAACCTGAAGTTGTATGATGCGCGAAGAATTACCGTTTTGGGAGAATATGGCGGAATTGGTATGCCAGTAACCGGACATTTATGGCAGACAGATAAAAACTGGGGATACACACAATTCAAGAATAATGACGAAACAACTGCAAAATATATTGAATATGCAGAACAGTTAAAAAAACTCTCAAAAACAGGTTTCTCTGCAGCAGTATATACCCAGACAACAGATGTAGAAGGAGAAGTAAATGGTTTTATGACGTACGACCGTAAAGTAGACAAAATGAACTTTTCTGAAGTCAGTAAAGCAAACAAAGAAGTAATTAACGCTATTAATAATTAGGTTTTGATAAAAATAAAAAGCAATATTATTTTTGGGTTGTTGGCGCTTTTTGCTTTTGCTTCTGCCAATTCGCAAAATACACAAGTTATAACGCCAGAACAACCTGTAGACTGGATAAATCCATTAATTGGAACAGATTCTGATTATGGAATCTCAAACGGAAATACCTATCCGGCTATAGCAATGCCATGGGGAATGAATTTCTGGACTCCGCAAACGGGCGGTATGGGTGATGGCTGGGTATATACCTATAAATCAACCAAAATTAAAGGTTTCAAACAAACGCACCAACCATCTCCTTGGATGAATGATTACGGACAATTTTCAATCATGCCCGTTACTGGTGCGCTAAAATTTAAGGAAGAAGAAAGACAAAGCTGGTTTTCTCACAAGGCAGAAAAGGTAACACCTTATTACTATAGCGTTTATTTGGCTGACTATGATGTTACAACCGAGATTACGCCAACAGAAAGAGCAGCCAGATTTAGATTTACTTTTCCGGAAACAGATAATGCCTACATAGTTGTCGATGCTTTTGATAAAGGATCTTATGTAAAAATAATTCCGTCAGAAAGAAAAATTATCGGTTATACCACCAAAAACAGCGGTGGAGTTCCTCAGAATTTCAAAAACTATTTTGTAATTGTTTTTGATAAAGATTTTCAGGTACATGCTACTTTCAATGGTGATATTTTAGGGAATGCCCTCGAAATGCAGGCAGATCATGCAGGTGCGGTCATCGGTTTTAAAACAAAAACAGGAGAAAAAGTCAACGCACAGGTTGCTTCGTCTTTTATAAGCTATGAACAAGCAGAAAGAAATCTGAAAGAAATTGGAAATGATAATTTTAATGAGCTTAAAGAAAAAGGAAAAGAAATCTGGAACAAAGAACTTAGTAAAATAAAAGTAGAGGGAGGAACCCCAGATCAAATGGGAACGTTTTATTCCTGTTTGTACCGATCACTTCTTTTTCCGAGAAAGTTTTATGAATTCGATAAAAATAAAAAACCAGTTCATTACAGTCCGTACAATGGAAAAGTACTAAAAGGGTATATGTTTGTTGATACTGGTTTCTGGGATACTTTTAGAGCCTTATATCCTTTTCTCAATTTAATGTACCCGGAATTAAACAGCCAGATGCAGGAAGGACTTTCTAACGCATATAACGAAAGCGGATGGCTGCCGGAATGGTCAAGCCCCGGATTACGTGATATTATGGTTGGAAATAATTCGGCCTCAATTGTTTCTGAAGCGTATTTAAAAAGCGGAAAAGTAAAAGAATACGATATAGAAAATTTATACAAAGCCGTAATTCATGGTGCAAATAATGCCGGACCACTCAAAGCTGTGGGCCGTGCAGGAGTTGATTCTTATAATACGCTCGGGTATGTTCCTCACGATGTACTAAACGAAAGTGCTGCCCGAACACTGGAATACGCATATGATGATTTTGCCATCTATCAATTAGCAAAAGCCTTGAATAAGCCACAATCTGAAATTGATTTATATAAAAAGAGAAGTTTGAACTACAAAAACCTTTTTGACCCCAAATATAATTTAATGCACCCTAAGAATGTGGACGGAAAATTTATGGAACCTTTTGATCCTTTTCAATGGTTTAACGGATTTACCGAAGGAAACAGCTGGCATTATTCGTGGTCAGTATTTCACGACGTTCAAGGCCTAATTGATTTAATGGGAGGAAACAAAACCTTTGTTTCGCAACTGGATAAAGTGTTTTCATCACCTCCAATTTTTGCCACCTCCAATTTTACTGGTGGTGTGATTCACGAAATGAGAGAAATGCAAATTGCCAATATGGGACAATATGCACACGGAAACCAGCCAATTCAGCACATGATTTATCTTTACAATTATGCAGGAGAACCCTGGAAAGCACAATATTGGGTACGCGAAACCATGAACAGAATGTATCACGCAACACCAGACGGTTATTGCGGTGATGAAGATAATGGGCAAACATCGGCCTGGTACGTCTTTTCTTCTTTAGGTTTTTACCCCGTAACACCAGCCTCAGATCAATATGTTATCGGAGCGCCATTGTTTAAGAAAGCAACCATTCAGCTTGAAAATGGAAAAACGATAGAAATCAATGCCGCAGAAAACAGCGATCAGAACAGATACATCAGGGAAGTAAAATTTAATGGAGAAAACCGTACCAAAAACTGGATCAGCCATTCTGAATTAATGAAGGGCGCAACATTGGAATTTGATATGTCATCAACACCCAATCTCAAAAGAGGTATTAATAAAGAAGATGTACCATACTCATTAACAAACGAATAAAAAAAAGGTTTACCTTACTTATAAAAAATATACAATAATGGAAAGAAGAAAATTTATACAGAACACAGCTTTATTTGGCACATTAGCGCTTATCAATCCTATGGATATAATAGCCGGAACTAAGATGGTGAAAGATTTTCCAATCGTAAGAGTACCAAAGGACAAAAGAAATTTTGAAAGTGAATTTATAGAAAAAACAATCGCAGAATTCCAAAAGAACGTAAAAGACAAAGAACTCGGATGGTTATTCAATAACTGTTTCCCAAATACACTGGACACCACAGTAACCTATTCTCAAAAAAATGGCAGACCAGATACCTACGTAATCACCGGAGATATCGATGCCATGTGGCTCCGTGATAGTTCTGCACAGGTTTGGCCGTATATGGCTTTTGCCGGAAAAGATTTAAAACTAAAAAACCTGATTGCCGGAGTTATCAACAGACAAACAGAATATATCTTAAAAGATCCGTATGCAAATGCTTTCTACAATGACCCTAACAAAAAAGGAGAATGGACAACAGACCATACCGATATGAAACCTGGTGTTCATGAAAGAAAATACGAAATAGACTCTCTTTGCTACCCAATAAGATTAGCCTATAATTACTGGAAAAACACCAAAGACGTTTCTCCATTTGATGAAAATTGGGTAAAAGCAATCCAAATAACACTTCAGGTATTTAAAGATCAACAGCAAAAAGACGGTAAAAACCCATACACTTTTCAGAGAACAACGCAATTTGCGACAGATACAAGACCTCTAAAAGGTTACGGATATCCGGTTAAACCAGTGGGTTTAGTATGTTCCGCATTTAGGCCAAGTGACGATGCAACCGTTTTTTCTTTTTTAATACCATCAAACTTCTTTATTGTTGCCAGTATGAAACAGGCTGCAGAAATGCTCGAAAATATTAAAAAAGATACCACTACAGCCAAAGAATTAAGAGCATTGGCAGCCGAAGTAGAGCAGGCAATCAAAGATTACGGAGTAGTAAATCATCCTAAATACGGAAATATTTATGCCTTTGAAGTAGATGGTTTTGGAGGCCACTTAATGATGGACGATTCTAATGTGCCAAGTTTATTAAGCCTTCCTTATTTAGATGCCATTGATGTAAATGACCCGACATATCAAAACACCAGAAAATTTGTATTGTCAGAAGACAATCCATTTTTCTTTAAAGGAAAAGTCGCAGAAGGAATTGGAGGCCCACACGTTGGCATGGACATGATCTGGCCGATGTCTTTGGTTATGAGAGCCTATACAACATCAGATCCAAATGAAATAAAAAATTGTATCAAAATGCTGAAGGCTTCACACGGCGATACCGGATTTATGCACGAATCATTTCACAAAGACGACGCTAAAAATTTCACCAGATCATGGTTTGCATGGACCAATACATTGTTTGGAGAATTATTGTGGGATACCTACCAAAAGAATCCAAAATTGCTGGAACTATAACTGTTTAACGAATTTTAAGTTTTTTATAAAATGATAAAAATTAACAAGAATATCGTTCTTGCAGCCCTTTCCATGTCAATTTTTGGCTTTAATGCGGCAGCACAAAAACCCGGCGGAGGCCTTTCAAAAGGAAAATACACAGCTTTGGTAAATCCGTTTATCGGAACAGCACCTTTGCTCGACACCAAAATAATAGGATATACGCCACCGGCAGACATGCGTGTATGGGCAGGACTGGTATTTCCAGGTTCATCAGTGCCCAACGCAATGGTACAATTAAGCCCCATGACCAAATACAGATCCGGAGCCGGATATGAATATGAAGACAAAGAAATATTAGGATTTACACATACCAACAAAGGACATTGGAATCTTTGCCATATTCCGCTTTTACCAGTATCAGACGGAGCAACATACCCATACAAATCATCCTTTAGCCACGATCAGGAAAAAGCAAGTCCGGCCTATTATGAAGTATATTTAAAAGACTATAACGTACAGGTAAAATTAACTTCAACCCTGCGTTGCGGCGTACACGAATATACTTTTAAAAACAACAAAGCAAGAAAAGTCCTTTTTGATCTGGGTAGAGCCAACAATCGTGTAGACGACTGGCAAATAAAACTGGAAGAATCTAATGCAGTTAGCGGATTTCAGCGAACCGGAGGCGAAAAAATATACTTTTATGCGACTTTGAGCAGTCCAATAGAAAAATTAGATACCAAAGACATGGCCAAAAGCGGTGGTTATACTTTGGTAAACATTAAAGACGGAGATACAAAACCCGTAACTGTTAAAATTGCATTATCTTTTGTAAGCATACAAAATGCCAAAGAAAACCTGAAAGCTGAGGTAGGAGACAAAAACCTGACAAAAGTTTTTGAGGAAGGAAGCACAAAATGGGAAAACATGCTTTCTAAAATTCAGGTAAAAGGCGGAAATGAACAGCAAAATGTAATGTTCTACAGCATGCTGTACAGATCATTTTTGTGGCCCGCATTAAGAAGTGATGTAAACGGACAATTTACAGATGAAGCCGGAAAAGTGCGCAAAGAGAATTACCATTACTATACACTTCCTTCTTTATGGGATGATTACAGAAACAAACTGGTTTTACTCAGTATTTTTTCACCCGATGTTACCAGTGACGTTATCAGTTCCATTATCAACGAAGGAGAAATTAAAGGTTTTATACCAACATTTTTTCACGGAGATCACGCAGCCTCTTTTATTGCAGGCTCTTATATGAGAGGAATCAGAAATTATGATGTCAAAAAAGCCTATGAGTTATTATTAAACAATGCTTATAAAGAAGGCGGAACAAGACCTCATATTGCCGAATATATTGCAAAAGGATATGTTCCCGAACAAGACATAAAAAATCCTGTGGTAGAAACCAAAGCCAATGCAGGTGTTACCAAGACGTTGGAATATGCTTATGACGATCATGCACTTGCCTTACTGGCTAAAGAATTGAATGATACTGAACATTATAACGATTTGGTAAAACGTTCAAAATATTATGCAAACGTTTTTGACAAGGAAACTGCTTTTATGAGAGGAAGACTTGCAGACGGTAAATGGGTTACCCCTTTTAATCCCGAATTTCCATATTATGAATACATGTACAGAGAAGCAAATGCCTGGCAGCTTTCTTTTTTTGTACCACATGATATGCCGGGATTAGTAAAACTTTATGGAGGAGATAAACCTTTTGAAGATAAGCTGGATGAATTTTTTACAAAACCGTGGAATCCGAATTACATAGCGTGGAATATCTCTGGTTTTATCGGGCAGTATTGCCACGGAAATCAGCCGGATCATGAAGCACCTTTTTCTTATTATTTTATAAATAAACCTGAGAAGTCGCAAAAAAGAATTGACGAAATTCTGGAAATCATGTACGGAATTGGCCCCGAAAAACTGGCAATGAGCGGTATGGATGATGCCGGCGAAATGTCTTCCTGGTATGTTTTTGGCGCATTGGGACTCTATCCATTATCACCTGCTGATCCGGAATATATTGTGACAGTGCCTATTTTTAAAGAAGTAACGTGGACAACACCAGCCGGAAAAAAAGTAACAATCAAAAATCCGAATGGAAAAAGAGATTTGGAAACCATAAAAGTAAACGGTGCTAAAATTGACGGCTATTATATTTCGCACGATTTGTTTAAAAATGGCGGAGATATACAAGTTATAACAAAATAAGCTGTATGTATAATGTAGATAACGTCCCGTTTTGGGACGTTATTCTTATAAAAACAATTTTAAATGAAAACGATTAAATTATTGACCTGTCTTTTTTTTGTTTTGGGATTATTTAAAAGCTATTCTCAGCAAAAGTTTGAAGTAATTTCACCAAACGGAGAAATAAAAGCTTCCATTTCATTAAAAGATAAAATCTATTATTCGGTTAGTATTGGCAATGAAATACTGGCATCAGAAAATCATTTAGCATTAATACTTCAGAATGAAACTTTAGGAGCAAATCCAAAATTAACAGGAAGTAAAACAGGAAAAATAAATGAAATAATCAAACCTGCGCTTCCGCTAAAATATGCATCAGTTGCTAATACTTACAATTATTTAGTATTAAATTTTAAAGGCGGATATTCAGTAGAATTCCGTGCCTTTGATGATGGAATTTCTTACCGCTTTATAACAGCAAAAAAAGGAGAAATCGAAATTCTGAATGAAGACTTTTCGGTTAATTTTCCAGAAGATTACATACTTCATTTACAACAGCCCGGAAGTTTTAAAACGGCATATGAAGAACCCTATTCGCAAACTTCTGTCAAAGACTGGAAACCTTCTGATAAAATGTCAACACTTCCCGTTTTGGCCGATTCAAAAAAACAATACAAAATATTGATTAGCGAATCTGATCTTTCTGATTATCCGTGCCTGTTTTTAAAAAGAACAGAAAACGGGATTGGAGGTGTTTTTCCAAAAGTGCCACTGGATTTTGGACCTGACGGAGACCGAAGCCTCAAAATCCTAAAAGAAGCAAATTATATTGCAAAAACAGCCGGAACAAGAAGTTTTCCGTGGCGCTATTTTGTGATTACCAAAAATGACAAACAGCTTATAGAAAACACAATGACACTCAAGCTTGCTCCTAAAAGCGAACTAAAAGACGTTTCGTGGATAAAACCCGGACAAGCCAGCTGGGAGTGGTGGAACGGTGCAACACCTTATGGACCAGATGTCAATTTTGTATCAGGCTATAATCTGGATACTTATAAATATTATATTGATTTTGCTTCCAAATTTGGAATCAAATACATTATTATGGATGAAGGCTGGGCAAATTCAACAACAGATCCGTACTCGCCAAATCCAAATGTAGATGTTCATGAATTGATTCGTTACGGCAAAGAAAAAAATGTTGGCATTGTATTATGGCTTACATGGCTTACCGTCGATAAAAATATGGCACTTTTTAAAACCTTTAAAGAATGGGGAATCGCCGGTGTCAAAATTGATTTTATGGATCGAAGCGATCAGGTAATGGTCAACTATTATGAAAAAGTAGCAAAAGAAGCAGCCCAACATCACATATTTGTAGATTTTCATGGAGCCTTTAAACCGGCAGGGCTGGAATACAAATATCCAAACCTGTTATCTTACGAAGGAGTAAGAGGAATGGAACAAATGGATGGCTGCAGGCCGGATAATAGCTTATATTTTCCTTTTATGAGAAACGCCGTAGGTCCAATGGATTATACTCCGGGCGCTATGATCAGCATGCAGCCGGAAGCCTACCGTTCAGAAAGGCCTAATTCTGCAAGTATCGGAACCAGAGCCTATCAGCTTGCCTTGTTCGTGGTTTTTGAAAGTAGTTTACAAATGCTGGCAGACAATCCAACACTTTATTACAGAGAAAAAGAGTGCACAGAATTTATCACTTCTGTACCGACAACCTGGGACGAAACCAAAGCACTGGAAGCAAAGGCAGGACAATATGTAATCGTGGCCAAAAGAAAAGGAAATAAATGGTTTATTGGCGGAATTGTAAACGGATCAGAAAAAGAAAGATTGTTTGATATAAAATTAGATTTCCTAAAGGCAAAAAAATACAAAATGACATCTTTTGAAGACGGTATTAATGCAGGAAATCAGGCTATGGATTACAGAAAGAAAACGGCTGAGGTGAGCAATACCGACAGCTTAAAAATCAAAATGGTAAAAAATGGCGGCTGGGCTGCTGTATTGGAGGAAATCTAAAATAAATAAACTACTTATGAATAAAATACTATTGTGGTCGATTACCGCAGCATTGGCCGGCTTTTTATTTGGTTTTGATACTGTAGTTATTTCAGGTGCAGATACCAAACTTCAGGAACTTTGGCATACATCAGATTTTTTTCACGGTGCAGTAGTGATGGCAATGGCACTTTGGGGAACAGTTGCAGGAGCCATTTTTGGAGGAATTCCGACCAACAAACTGGGACGAAAGAAAACATTAATCTGGATAGGAATTTTATTTCTTGTATCTGCCTTAGGATCAGCATTTGCAAATGATCCTTATACCTTTGCATTTTTCCGTTTTCTGGGAGGTTTAGGTATCGGAGCTTCTACAATCGCAGCGCCTGCTTATGTATCAGAGATTGCTCCGGCAAACGATCGCGGCAGATTAGTTTCCTTATATCAGTTTAATATTGTTTTAGGGATTTTAATGGCTTTCTTATCAAACTATTTATTAAGAGATGCCGGCGAAAATGCCTGGCGCTGGATGATCGGAATAATGGCTTTTCCAGCCCTTTTTTATACCGTTATTGTTTTTACCATTCCCGAAAGTCCGAGATGGTTACTCTCTAAATCAAGAATTGATGAAGCAAAAACGATTCTCTTAAAAATTGACCCGACTGCAAATATTCAGGATTTGATGCAAGAGCTTCACATTGGTGAAAACGAAAATGAAAACCAAAAACATGAAACTATATTTTTAAAGAAATACAGGTTTCCATTACTATTAGCGTTTCTTATTGCATTATTCAACCAATTTTCAGGAATTAATGCCTTTTTATATTATGCACCACGAATTTTTGCAGAAGCAGGTTTAGGAGAAAGTGCAGCCTTAATCAGCAGTGTAGGTATTGGTCTTATCAATTTATTATTCACACTTTTTGGTGTCTTCCTGATAGATAAACTCGGCAGAAGAGTGCTAATGCTTATTGGCTCTGTTGGTTATATCATTTCTTTGGGATTAGTATCTGTGGCCTTTTTTCTAAAATGGGAGGGAATGCAGGTACCGATTTTTTTATTCTTATTTATTGCTTCGCATGCCATTGGACAGGGAGCCGTAATATGGGTTTTTATATCAGAAATTTTTCCAAATCACTTACGCGCAAGCGGTCAGGCATTTGGATCCTCAGTACATTGGATTCTTGCCGCAGTGATTCCATCCATGATTCCGTTTTTATTTTCTACAATCGGTGCAGGAACCGTCTTTCTGATTTTTACCGTGATGATGATATTTCAATTGGTATTTGTCATTTTTATGATGCCCGAAACCAAAGGAAAAACCTTGGAAGAACTTCAGAAATCAATTTTAAAATAGTAAAGAATTTGTGATTTTTTTAAATTATAACAAAAGCCTGTAAGCAAATAGTTTACAGGTTTTTTTTATGAAAATAAACTTATTCAGGAAATAGTAGTCTCGGATATTTTGGCAGTAGAACAAAAAACACTATCAAATCGTTAGAACAAACATATTCTGTATTTCTTTTGATTAGCTTTGAGTACTTTTTAGTTATAAAACAGCTTTTGATAAATTTTGATAAATATAGAATTGCTGAAGATATCTTTTATAAATAAACCATCTGATTTTTAAAATTATGAAAGCATTAGTTATTGGAGCAACAGGATCTACAGGAGAATTTTTGGTTGACAAACTTCTGGAAGACCAGGATTATAAAAATGTTGTGATTTTTGTACGAAGGCCAACAGGAAAACAAAATCCTAAACTTACAGAGCACGTTATTGACTTTTCTAAAATCGATAGTTATAAAGATTTGATAGTTGGTGACGTTCTTTTTTCCTGTTTAGGAACAACGCTAAAAGCAGCAGGTTCTCAGGAAAATCAACTTAAAATAGATTTTGATATTCCCGCAGCGTTTGCCAGAATAGCAAAACAAAACAGCGTTTCTTGCTTTGTTCTTTTATCTTCCTATAATGCTTCAGCGCAAAGCAAAGTTTTCTATACTCAATTAAAAGGAAAATTAGAAGACAAAATTGCCGAACTTCTTTTTGAACAATATATTATTTTCAAGCCGGGACTTCTTTTAAGAGCAGGCTCAGATCGTCTGGGTGAAAAGATTATGGTCAAAGTGCTAAACGCATTCAATTCTATAGGATTGTTTAGAAAATTTAAGCCATTGCCAACTGATTTGCTGGCAGAAAAATTGGCCCAGGCACCAAAAATAGCACCTAACGGAACTTCAATTATTGAACTTGAAGAAGTATTTTATTTTGGTAAATCAGTTTAAGTGAAGATATAAGTTTAAAATTCTATATTCGCATATGTGAAATAGTTGAAATTTTTTCTCTTAAAAAAGAGTGTACTAATAAAAGCCCTGTCAATGAACCTAAAAACTATCCTCGTTTTACTTTTTATAACAAATGTAATAGTTGCGCAAAAAAAACTAGTTGAGGAAAAAACGCATTATAACGGACTCCGAACCGGTTATGTAAACGAAGCAGGATTGAAAATTGGCAAATGGGAAACATTAACCAGTAAAGGAAATCTTGTCAAAGAAGAGAATTACAAAGAAGGGAAAAAAAACGGGGTAGAAAAAGAATTCTTCAGTAACGGTCAGGTTCATATTTTAAGAAATTATAAAAATGACTTATACGAGGGTACGATGATCGGATATTTTGAAAACGGTGTTGTAGAATCAAAAGGAGAATTTAAAAAAAACGGAAGGGTAGGAAAACACGAGCGCTATTATGCTACTGGTGTTCTTTTGTCTACAGAAAAACTGGATGACAAAGGACGAAGAATATCTCTTAGATCCTATTATAAAAACGGACAAACTTTGGAAGTTTGCGATATTGACAGAAAAGGAAATGGTTTTGGACAAATTTTTAATAGTGAAGGTGTTGTCATTGAAAGTAACGTGTATGAAAACCATCGTGGGATTTTGCAAAAAAGATTCCATGATACCGGAATTATAAAAGAAGAAGAAATATATGTATATGTAAATGATAATTCGGTCAAATGGGTGCAAAAGAAATATACTGTTTCTGGCCGATTAGCAGAAGAGCGTCAATTGCTTCCGCATGATGACGAATACAAGAAAGTTTATGGCGATTCGATAAATGAACATTTTAAATATGTAAAGGGCAGAGTAGAAGGAAATTTTGAATCCCATTATTTAAACGGGAAAATTGCCGAACAGGGATATTATAAAAAAGGTTTTAAAAATGGTTTATGGAAATCATTTTATGATGACGGAACTTTGAAGTTTACCGGAAAATATATCTCCGACAACCCTCAGTTAAAAGATAGTACGCACACTTATTTTTATCCCAATGGTAAAATAAAAAAAATTGAATATTATAAGGTTACAGAATCTAAAGCTGTCCGTTCTGTCTGGCACGATCATCGTATAGGTACATGGAAAAAATATTATGAAAATGGAAATATTGAGGAAAGCACAGATTATGGCGACGAAGAAGAACGCACACAAAAAAACGGAAAATATCTTTCTTACTACGAAAACGGAAATATAGAAATTGAAGCTTTATATAATGGAGGATGGCTGTTCGGGGTTTATAAATCATTTTATGAAAATGGAAATTTAAAGGAATATGTAAGCAATCATTCATTAGGAAGAAAAAATGGTTTGGTTAAAACATATTATGAAAACGGAGTTTTGGAATCTGAAATAATATACGACAGCGGCCAAAAAAATGGAAAAGCAACAGAGTATTTTGAAAATGGAAAAATTAAAAGTTCCGGGCTTTATGATTATGATAATAATGAGGTTGGAATATGGAATTACTATTATGCGCTGAGCAATAAGGTTGCAGAAAAAATTACATTTACTGAGAACCGGAAAAAAATAGAATATTTTTATGGAACAGGAAAAAGAATGGCTGAAATAATAGAGGATTATGAAAACCCACTTGGGAAGAATGAAAAATTCTTTGATAATGCCGGAAAAGAAGTTTCCATACATAAATTTGCCTCTTTATCCAGCATTGACGAGGTAAAAGATTATAGGTTTTTTTACAGTGATTTTACAGGTGAAACGGATGTCTATGTTCAATATGAACAGCTTAATGAAATTAAAGAAGTTAAACTAACATTTAGATAATAGCCATTTTAATAAAACCCATATGAGAATAGCAAAAAATATATTCCTGATACTTTGTGTATTATTTGTATCAAATTTTAAATCATTTGCTCAGGAAATAAAAACAAGAATAGATCAGTCAGTATTTAAAATTAATGACAAAATAAAAGTTACGTACGAATATTATTCTGATGATTTAGAGATTAAACATCTGGAATTATATACTTTTGACGTAACCAGTGGCCCGGGCGTTAAGCATTCTACTACTTATAAAGGCGGACAAAAAACAGATGAACACACAGTTATTTATACCTTCAAAGCAACAAGGTTAGGTAAGCAAAGGCTTCCGCAACTTGTGATGGATAAGAATGGTAAAACCTTAGTATCAGAAGCGGTAGATATTGACGTAGTAGCAGATGGCTTAAACGTAAACGTTGAAGAATCAAAATTTAAGGAATACAAAGCCGGGCATGTTTTTTATATAAGCTTTCCGGGTTATTTACAAACAAATGTAGGAGATACAAGCCAGTCCTCAATAGTGTATCAAAATGAGGAAAATGAGATTTATGGATTTGTTACCTATCAAAATAAACAATATTTACAGTTAGAAACCGGAAAGGAAATGACTCTTAATGATTTTTTTAAATCTGAATTAAAAAAATATGCGGATGATAAACCACAGGTACAAATTGGAAGTACAAAATCTCAAAAGAAAGCTTCCATAAGTTTTATGGAGACAGAAGTTTCTTTTTTGCAGGCAGAAAGTAATAAAAAAATATATTTTTTCTTTGGCATTGCAGAAACCGATACCACTTTTTATACTGTTTTGTGTCAGGCACCAGAGGATAAAAAAGATAAATATAAACATGATTTTCAACAAATCTTTTATAGTATAAAAGATTAATAAGAATTATTATATCAAGATATTCAATTCATTACAGCGCAAAGTTTACGACTTTGCGCTTTTTTTTTGTTTCTTATTATACTACAAAACATCAAACTTAACTAACAAATTAGTTAAAATATTAATCAATTAGTTTTGCTACTAATTAATTAGTAGTTATATTTGTTTAAAATATTTTAACAATGATAAAACTAGCGAAAAGAGAAGAACAGATTATGCAGGTATTTTGGGATTTAAACAAAGCCTTTATCAGAGACGTCATTCCATTGCTGCCAGATCCCAAACCACATTACAACAGTGTCGCTACAATAGTCAAGATCTTAAAGGAAAAAGGCTTTCTGGATCATGAAACGACTGGAAACATGCATTGCTTTTTCCCGATAATCAGTAGGGAAGAGTATCAGCAATTTGCATTGAAAGATGTTGTTAGCCAGTATTTTGATAACTCATATCCACGAATGCTTGCTTTTTTTGCAAAAGAACAAAAGCTGACAGAAAATGAACTGGATGAAATTGTAAATATTATTAAAAAAGGAAAAATATGATACCTTATATCTTATACACTGCCCTAATTCTTTCTGCTTGTCTGTTTTTTTATAAACTGCTCTTGCAAAAAGAAACCTTTTTTCACTTAAACAGATTCGTTTTGCTTGGGTGTATGATTGTGGCTTTTACGCTGCCATTGCTTCCGATACCACAGCAACTGTCTTTTAGAAAAGAAAACGCTGTAACCAATACTGCTTCAGCAAAAATACCTGTTCCTGCAAAACCAATTGCAGAGGTAAAAAAATCAGCACCAGTCCAGGAAGTTTTTGTTGAGGAAACAAAACAGAGTTTTAATGTTGAAATGTTAATGCAGGGTGTGATGTATTTATATTGGTTTGGAGTTATAATATTTGCGTTCAACTTTCTAATGCAGGCTGTTATACTCCTGTACAGAGCCCGTTCATCATCGGCAATCCAGGATGGGAAATTTCGAATTATTGAAATTAATGGCGACAAAGCGCCGTGTTCCTTTGTGAATAATATTTTTATCAATCCAGAAAAATACGAGTGGGAAACGTACAATCAGATTTTGCTGCACGAAAAAATTCATATTGAGCAAAAACACACTGTTGATCTTTTACTGGCAGAGTTAGTACTCATCTTTCAGTGGTTTAATCCTTTTGCATGGCAATGGCGAAAAGCACTCGAAACCAATCTAGAGTTTTTGACTGATGATAAAATGCTGCAGCAAAATACCGTTGAAAAACAAAGTTACCAGTTTAGCCTGCTCAAAGTAGCAGCACCACAATTTCCGTTGAGTCTTACAACTAATTATAATCAATCATTAATCAAAAAACGAATCATCATGATGAATTCAAAAAAATCAAATGTACACACTACCTGGAAATATTTTTTCCTGGTGCCTTTATTGGTATTATTTGCCTGCCTTTTTAATCAACCGGCAGCGCAAAGCCAGACACTAAGTTCAAATGAGAAATCAGAAAAATCAAATGAACATGAAAATCAATCAAACATTCAAAACGGAATGGATACGGAAGGGAGCTGGTTTGCAACAATAGAAAACAATACGGTAAACATGCAATTCAAAAGCGGAGAAAAAAGCAATTCTTCAAGTACTTTTCAGCTGAGTAAATTTAATGATCTGCCAAGAGACAGACAAGGAGAGTTTAGCCTGACAAGAGAAGCAGGAACGATGCATTTTACCGGAAAGTTTGAAGGAAAAAACGGAATGGGAACTTATAAATTTTCTCCCAACAAAAACTTTAGTAAAGAGCTGGCAGAACAAGGTGTTACCGTAGCAAAAGATATTGATCTTATGGTTTTCTTTATGGTAAATGTAAAAACTTCGTATGTGAAAATGCTTAAGAAAAAAGGCTATAAAGATATTAATGAGGATGATTTGATTCCGCTTGCAGCTTTGGATGTAAATGAGGATTATATTAATTCTATTACGAAAGCCGGAATAAAAGATTTCAATTTAGAAGATCTGATTCCATTAAAATCATTGAATATTGATGCTGCTTTTATTGAAGAAATACGCAATTCCGGTTATAAAAATGTAACAGCAGATAATCTTATTGCATTAAAATCTCAAAATATTACAGGAAAATATATTAGTGATTTTCATAGTGCTTCAAAAGAAAAAAATGATGACAACGATGAAGACGATATTATCGCTTTCAAATCATTAAACATTGATAAGGAATTTATAGACTCTTTTAAAAAAATAGGGTATAATGATCTTTCAAATGATGACCTTATAGCTTTAAAATCATTAAATATCACACCGCAATATATAACTGAATTTGAAAAAACAGGTTACAAAAATATTTCTGCAGATGATTTGTTTGCTTTAAAATCACTAAACATAACAGGTGATTTAATTAAACAATACAAAGATCTCGGATTTAATGATCTGGATATCGATGATGTAATTGGCGCCAAAGCAATAGGAGCTACACCTGCTTTTGTAAAATCTATGAAAGAAAAGGGACACAACTTTAAAAACCTTGAAAAATATGTGGAATTAAAAGCAATTGTTGGAGTTAATTAAAACAAGTTGTTTAATCAAAAAAGAAATTGTAAGACTATAATCAGAAGCCCAAACCGAAAGGAATGGGCTTTTTTTATATCTTTTTCTTCAGGCATCGTCCTCGTGGTTCATCACCCTCGTGAAGTACAATTTCTGAATGAAGGAATTGTGCTGCTTCTGCAGAATCTTTTACTTTTACAGCACTACGTTTTAACATTTCTGACTCAAACTCAGTTAAAACACTTTGTCTGATTCCTTTTTTTCTCCATTGGGACAAAGGCTTACATCCTTTTGCAATTCCCCGGGCCAGCGACAGCGCATCCAAAAGCGCCTGATTTGCTCCCTGTCCTTTAAAAGGGCTCATTGGGTGGGCTGCATCTCCAATTAAAGTAATTTGTCCAGCTTTTTCTAATAGTTCTGATGTAAGTAATTCCCGGTCATAAACTGGATATCCCGAAATCTGAGCTTCAAGAGTTGCCGCTATAATCTGAGGAATAGGATCGTGCCACTGCGTTCTGCGGCGTGCTTCTTCTTTGAGTGCATGAGGTCCCTGCGCACTTAGTTCCTTAGCTTCTTTTTCTGTCATAGGAAAACTAAGCTGCCACATCACAGAATCAGCAGTATAAGGCATAATGTAAGATCGCTCATTGCCATTGGCAGTCTGAAAAACAGTAGCCGAATCCAACAACGAACTATCAATACCTTCGAGAGCACTCAAAGAGCAGATTCCAAGTATTACAATACAATCCAAATAGCGCAAAGGCGTGATGTCTTCACCAATTAGCTGTCTTCGTACTGAACTGCGAATACCATCAGCACCAACCACAAGATCTGCCTTATAGGTTTTTATTTCGCCATTGACCTGAAAATTTAGATTAATGCCTTCGTTTTCAGATTCTTTATAATCTATCAATTGATGCCCCCATTGTATGGCCTCATGTCCGCCAAGCTGCTTAAGTAGTGCTAGACGCAAAGATTGTCTTGCGATATGTATGTTGGTACGCTTTGGCGATTTTTTGGCATCGGGAGAAATCCATTTTCTGATTCCCCATTCTCCAATTACTTTTCCCTCTGTAGTATGAACTAAATGTCTTGTAGAAATCACTCCATCTTCTAACGAAAAAATTCCCAATCCCTCAATAGCTTTACTGGCTTGCTGCAAAGTAAGTCCGTAACCCTGGGCACGAGCCTCAAAATTATTATCACGTTCAAATAGAGTAAAAGGAATTCCGCGGTGCAGGCAAGCCACAGCCAATGCTACGCCGCCAATGCCACCGCCAACAATAGCAACATGTGGATAATTTTCGTTATCTGCAACAGGAGGATATGCAGAAGGTATTAGTCCGGATCCCGAACAGTCCAGGCAGGAATATTGATGCGCTTTAGGACGAATCGGAGCTGTTCCTTCGCTATTATTTTTTTCAAATTGATCGAGTGCAATCTGGTATTGGAGTCGTACTTTCTTGCTGAGTCTTTGGCTTCTTTTGCCACGTCCTTGGCATTTCAGGCAAATTGTCCAGTTAAGTTCTCCATTTTCACCATTTTTCATTCTTCTTTCATTAACTTAATATTGCTGAATTTTTGCGGTTAAGTAATTTATAGTATTTAGATTTTACCACCGCGCAAAATTAAGTAATTAGAAGCTTCCTTAATTATTTATTATAAAATAATTGCTAAACTCTTCTGGGATCTCCTTGTAAATAAGTATTGCTAAATTTGAAATACTCGTTTGAAGTTTTTTCACCGGCTTTTCCATCAACCCTTAGTATACTTCCTGCTTTATTAAGGAGGATTTGCAATTCCTTAGCTTCATTGGTAACAGTTCCGGTGTAGTATTTTGTCTTATTGCCCTGTGCCAGTATTTGTTCTACAATATGACCATTAGAAAGCGATATAAGCTGCTGCTCACTAAGGCGTCGAAGCAATACAGCAGCTCCGCATTGTTTAGAAACTGCATTCGGATCGTATCGGCCATCCTGCACATATTTGCCTTTTGTGTAATGATTAGAATAACTCCATAAATAGGGGGAATTTATACCTTGTCGATAATATCCTAATCCATTATACAGTTCCAGTTTGTAGAGAATGCCCGCAATGCTCCAGTCTGTCCATAAGTTTAGTTTATCAAAAGTTAAAGCATCTGTAGCACTCTCTTCCCATGTAAAAGGCGGGTTTCCGGTTTTAGGGCGTCCTGAAGGAACCTGAACGGTGCGTTTGCTGAGCGGGTCGCCATTATGCAGATGAGTATCAAATCTCAAGCTGCCTTCCATAGAGTGAATAATTGCTATGACAAACCAGGGAATGTGTAATGGATCGCCAACAGATTGATATCGAGCCTTGTTCAAAACCATTTTTGATATTATTTGATCAACTTCAGAATATTTGGATTCTCTTATGATACAGGAGGCAAATAGTTTTTCATAATTCTCCTTTTTGTCAGGTGGTACTATTGTGGCCATATAGTTTTGTTTTAAATTTATTGTTAAGAATAAGCGATATAATATTTGGCTTATAAATGAGGTAAAAACAATGTAGGCAGGAAGTAAAATGTTTTTTTGTAGTTTTCTAAATCCTTGATTTATAAAAGTAGTAAATGTAATTTATTGAATATTAAAGTTTTAACATTTTTTTACTTCAAATTTATTGATATATTAAAAATAAAAAAAGGGGATATATCCCCTTTTTTTGAGTTTTATCTAAGAATTTTGGAGAAAACAAAAATGTGTTGAAAAAAAGTAGCTACACAATAATAAATTAAAAAACAGCAATTTTCCCTGTTTGTATTTCGCCCAAACTTGTTATTATTTTATAAATGTAAATTCCTGAGGCGGTATTTTTTAGATTGATATTATTGGTTTTGGAAAGTAACGGGGAGGTAATTGTATTTTGTCCGCTAATATCATATAAATAGAAAATAGCGTTTCCCTCTTTTTTGGCTTCAATGTTTAAATCTTCATTTTTGCGTAATAATGTGGGGTTTACAAAAAACAAATCATCGCCTAAATAATTAGTTTCAAGAATTAATGAACTTACTACGTTATTGTTTTCTAAAATTATATTTATTTTATATTTATTGCTGCCCTTTATCGGGGCAGCATCCAAAAAAGAAAATGTTTTTGAATTGATATCGTTTATTGTACTAATAACACCTTCGACATCATTAATTATTTTTACTAAATCAATTCTTTTGATGTTGTATAAGCTGAAAAGACTGGCATCTATTTTAATTTTGTTCTCCTCATACACTTCTGCCAAAGTCAGCTCAAAATAACAATTTGAGTTTTCGGCGTATTGTAATGTTGACTCACTTTTTATTCCTTCGGTATTGTCAAATACAGGAATGACAGTGTAGATTTTTCCATCAGTATAAGTATAACTGGTGTTTGTTGTTTGTTCTTTAAATTCTAAATAATCTCCCGTTAATTGATAAATATTAAATAAAGCAACGTCATCAGGTTTGTCCCAATTAATTTCTGTTGTGCCGTCACAAACCAAACTGGTATTGATATTTAAATCATATGAAATCGTAAAGCTGTCAGAGATATATTCGGTATTATTAATGGTCATTTTTACTTTGGCCTTTGAGAATTTTTGTTCTTTAGGCGTATATGTAAATTGTTCATTATCCAGATTTATATCATTTGTTATAATTTCCCAGGTTTCTCCATTATTATAACTAATAGACAATTCTCCGGAGATACCGGAAAATGACGAATTCCATTTAAAAGGAGAAATAGTTTTTCCATCATAAGGAAAATTATCATTGATTACAGGATAATTCCATTCAAATTGATTTTCCAATTCATATTCATAGGCGATACCATATTCCTGAGATGTATTCGATACATATGCACCCACAACATTGATAGAAACTGAACCTGACGCAGGATTTTCAATGGTGATTTGTTCTATAGTATTAATTTTATCTTTTCCTCTTAACGCTTGCTGCTCAGGAACCTCAGGGTTAAGAATCCAGGGTAAAAAAGTGTTATTGTCGGCCGAAATAACTTCCATGTCTAAATCATTTACCAAACTTATATTACTATTGATTGCAGCGGGCAAATCGTTCCAGACTAATGTGATTTTTAGGTTTTTCGCATTTGCGGGAACAGTAATCGTATGTGTATTTGTCTGACCTAATGGCAAATTACCTGATATAATTCTGTTTTCGCTAATTGTTTTTAGACTTTTATCAGTGTCGATATTACCATAACCATAAGTAAAGTCCGGACCCGGGTTACCTAAATCTTTTGCACTATTAATTAAAATGGCTTTTGTCAGTGCATTAGTCAAAGAACTATTATTTATAGTTTTATAATGCTGTTTCATAAGCGTAATAATTCCTGTAGCCAATGCTGTAGAATTTGAAGTTCCTTGTGTGCTATAAGCTACTAACTCAGGTTTTATTCGGCCATCATAAGCAGGACCTTTTGAAGAAAACGGCATAATTACTTCTTTTTGGTCAATACAGCCCAATACAATACTATTTTTGGATTGCTTAAAATTACCGGTAATAGATTTATAACCCTGAAGTCCGCTATTACCAGAGGAAAAGCAATGAGTCAAATCACTGTTTAAAAACAATTGAGAATCATAAGCATTAGCAAGCGAACCATAAAAATTCTCAATTTCTGTACCATATGAATGATTTTGAGTAGCAGCACCTTGTAAAGTTGCTATTTCATCAGGATAAATATTCAAAAAGTCAGACGATTGTATTTTAGCCTTTTGGGCAACTCCTTTTCCTAATACAGAACTATTTCCTAATCCTGCAACTATAGTGGCCATGGCCGTTGCATGGCTCGATACAATTGCAGATTGCGTTGAGGAAGAAATATGCTTATTTACTAAATCAATATCATCCAGATTAAACAAATCATCTTTGATAGCTACAATTTGATTTTCGCCTGTTAAAAGAGGAAAATTTGTAATGGCTTTATTTATAGAATTGATGCTGAAATTTTGATCTATTATTTTAGATTCCCCTTTTGGATGCAGCGATTCTTGCGAAATAGAAGACACACTGTTCAGCGCTATAATTTCATCAATAATTTTTTTGGAATTACTTTTTATGATTACAAGATGGTTATTCAGTATTTTAATATCAGAAATGTTCAGTGATTTTAAGTCTGAAATTAAAATTTCGATAGTATCTGTTGCTATTGTATAATGCTTGTCTCCTTTATGTTCTGAAAAATTTGAAGGTAATTTCCATAAATTATTTACCGGTAGATTTTTTTTTAAAGTTTGATTCGATTTTAAATTTTCATTTTCAATAATACAAAAAGTGTTGTCCAGTTTTTTTACAATCTTGTATTTATTGCGATGTGCATTTTCTAAAGATGTAAAAAAGTATCTCTCAAATTTATTTTCATTTTCTTTTTTTATGTACCGTTTCCATTTTTCAGAACTCTGCGAAAAACTGATTGTTGTAATCATAAAAAGTAGAAAGGTAATTTGTTTCTTCATTTACTGTATAATTAGATAATACAAGACAAGTTTTGTAGGTAATGAATTCTATTTTAAATATTTATCCATTGAAAGTAAATCAAAGTTATTAAAATAGTTGTAATAATTTTATTATTTTTTTTGTTCTCCAAAAATCTTAAAATGCTGCGTGCACTATTGCGCTGTTTTCGTTTTTTACTCTAATGTGGTTCTCAAAGCTGTAATGTGATTTCTTTTTCACTACCCAATAAAAAAAAATAATTTAGATGGAATAGTGAGGCATAAGTGCTTGATTTATATTTAATTATTGATTTTACTGGGCTCAGCTAAATAATGAGATAATTATTATTAAAAAATGACGTTGAAAAATTAGTAAGAAAAAGTGTTAAAAATGTTAAATTTTAAATTTATAAGTATTTTAAGATTAAAAATTACATAAATTTGATAACAAATAGTACAATATTTTGTAAAGACCCCTTTTTTTATCAATTAAATTTAACACAAAAAACTACTTATGAAAAAAATTAAATCAATTTTGGCCGTGTCGTTTATGGCGCTAATAGTATTATCTTGTAATAAAGAAGATGAGGCAGTTCCTACCAATCAGGAGTCTCTAAAAGTAACACCGGAAGTGCTAAGTAAAATGAAATCACTTTCACTTAATACTTCGGATGTTCAGGTTATTCAAAACACTACTTTAGAGGGGACAACTGAGGATGCCTTCCTTGTAGAAGGAGATATTGTTATTACAAAAGATCAATTAGATAAAATGGATCTTCACGGAGGTATTACTACAGAACAATACCGTACTACTAACTTAGTTTCTGTACCAAGAACGATTCGTGTCGTAGGCTTAACAGGAACCGGTTCATCAGCCTTGAGTACAAACATGCGGAATGGATTGCAAGCGGCAATAAACAGATACAATAACTTAGGATTGTCAATTAACTTTACACTAACGTTTAGTTCAAGTACTTCAGGTGCAAACATTGTTGTAAGAAGACAAAACGGATCTGCCGGTGGAGTAGCAGGTTTCCCTTCAGGAGGAAATCCTTATAATTCAGTGACATTATATTCTGGATTAGATTCATATTCAACAAATGTAAACGCACACGTAGCGGCTCACGAAATTGGACACTGTATTGGTTTACGCCATACAGACTGGTTTAGCCGTCAAAGTTGCGGACAAAATTCAAATGAAGGAACGGCTGGCGTTGGAGCAATTCAAATTCCGGGAACACCTTCAGGATATGATTCTACTTCTTACATGTTAGCATGTTTCAATTCAAGCGTAACAGGAGCTTTTAATGCTAACGATGTTACAGCTCTGAATTATTTATACTAAAAGTTTGAATTAGAATTGTCTTTACAAAATATGAAAGGCTGTTTCACATCATTTGTGAAGCAGCCTCTCTTTTTGAAAAGAGAAAAACTTGTTTATATATCAAAAAAAAACGGAATAATTTTTCAATTATCCCGTCCTGTGGAGTCGCCGGGAATCGAACCCGGGTCCAAACAAGCAACTAAAGAGCTTTCTACGCGTTTATTTCCTGATTGGATTTTCGATGTTAAGCTAGGTCAGGAACAACCACTCAACACTTATCTTCTTAATTTCGAAATCCACCCGAAGCTCATGGAAATCTAGGTTTATTTTTACGGTTCCCCTTGGCAGAACGCCACAAACCAAGGCTTTCTAGGAGAATCCAGCTTCCCTATCTGATAGGGACGTGGCTAATCTTACTATAATTCGGATTATGCAGCTAAAGCGTAGTTATTTTCGCCGTGTAAAATTGTAAGATCTTATATTTACGAGCAAGGTCTCAATGCTCGACGTGCTTACTTTTCAATTCGACTTGCTGTCAAAACCAGTCGACCCCAAAAATGAGTTTGCAAATTTATACTATTTGCAATTACTTTATATTAAAATTTTCAGAAAATTTGCTTATTCTTCGTCTTTAAAATTAAACGGGTAATCTCCAAAAATAGGAGCCAGTTTACGAACAGCATAAGTCTTTCTTGTCATTTTATTAGACAAGGCAATTATCGTAACATTTTCCTTGATTAAAGTAATGTAGGAAGAGGTGTTGCCATGCCACCATCCGTTATGAAAATAATAATTTTGTCCCGTTTCCCAATTAATCATTCTGATTCCAAGACCATAATTTTTAGTTCCCTTACGCTCATTACTATAACCGGTATAGACTTGTTTCAGTAACTCTGGTTTAAGAAAGTCTGGTGAATTTCTGGCTCTGTCAAATTTCAGAAGATCCCTTGCTGTTGAGAATATGTTTTTATCTCCATACACATTATCCAAATAATCAAAACCTATTTCTACACCGTTGCCTTTATAAGAAGGAACAATCTTTTTTCTGTCTTTGTCATCATCAAAAACATAGGTATGCGTCATTCCCAAAGGTTTAAAAATCATTTCAGACATGGCTTCCTTATACGTCAGGCCCGTAACTTTTTCGATAATAAGCGCCAGCATTGCATAATTGGTATTGCAGTAGCTAAAACGTGTTCCGGTTGGCGCCTCCAATCCGATATTCTTGGTAGCCAAAATATCCAATATATCCTTGTTGGTTAACTGATTATGTCTGTCCCAAACCGATTTGTCCCTGTCTGTAAAATAGGCATAATTGCGCATTCCGGTACGATGACTCAACAACATTCTTACGGTACATTCTTCATAGGGAAATGTTTTCAAAATCGTATTTACTTTCTGATCCAAATCAATCTTACCTGCGTTTACTAATTTTAAAACAGCTGTAGCGGTTAAAACTTTAGTTACAGAAGCAATTTGTACTGGTGTTTCGGGTGTTATTTTTGTTCCTTCGTTTTTATTTGCAAAACCATTGTACTTTTCATAAATAATCTGACCATTTCGCGCTACCAAAAAACTTCCGTTCATAATGTTGTTTGGCCAGTTTTTATAATAAAAATGATTTATTCTTCCGATTACTGAATTTTTGTAAGCCTGAGAAATCTTTTTTTCAGGGCCTAATGGCTTCATTTTGGGTAATGTATCTTCTACTGTCTCGGCAGTTGCTTTTTGTGTAGTTTTATCTTTGCCACATGAACTTAAAATCAGTAAAGAAATAAGTATTTGTGGTATCTTTGTTTTTTTAAGGAAAATCATTTGCATCGTTCTTTAAAAACAAATATATCGAATTCAATTTTGTTGTTTTCTCAGTTTTACGGCTTAAAACTCGTCTTTTTAACATTGTTTTAACTATGATAAACTGCAATTCATTGTTTATCAGCTTTTAACGCTTTTTAAGCATTCTAAATAAGAATTTTAAAACAAAATTTTAACTAAATTTGTTATATTTGAAACAAATAACTTTAAAAAAGTTACATATTAAACTAACAAAACCTATTAGAAATGAAGTTTGGAATTATAAAAGAAAGAAAAAATCCACCTGATAGAAGAGTTGTTTTTTCTCCAGGTGAGTTAACCAGATTAAAACAATTATATCATGATGCGATTGTAAAAGTAGAAAGTTCTGATATCAGAATATTTTCGGATGATGATTATAAAAATATGGGAATAGCGGTTACAGACAATGTTGCTGATTGTGACGTTTTGTTTGGAGTAAAGGAAGTTCCTGTTGACGATTTAATCCCGAATAAAGCCTATTTCTTTTTTTCACACACTATAAAAAAACAGCCATATAACCGAAAATTGCTACAAGCAGTTTTAGCCAAAAATATTGATTTATACGATCATGAAACCATCGTTGACAGCCATTTGCGAAGATTGATTGGTTTTGGAAAATATGCCGGAATGGTTGGTGTCTATAACGGAATTCGTGCGTTTGGAATAAAATTTGAATTATTTAAATTGCCAAAAGCAGAAACTCTAGCCGGAAAAGATGCCCTGATTATGCATCTAAAACGTATAACGCTGCCACCTTTAAAATTTGTTATTACCGGAACCGGAAAGGTAGGAAGCGGGGCAAAAGAAATTCTGGACGCTATAAAAGTAAAAGAAATCACTATTGATAATTATTTAACCAAAACCTATACGCAGCCGGTTTATGTGCAATTGGATGTTTTAGAATATAATAAACGAATAGATGGACAGGCTCTTGATTTTAATGATTTTGTAGAACATCCGGGAGAGTATGTTTCTGATTTTGAAAAGTTCACAAAAGTAACAGATATTTATTTTGCAGGGCATTTTCATGCAAGTGGTGCTCCAATGATTTTAACGCGCGAAATGTTGAACGCCAGTAACAATAAGATAAAAGTAGTTGCTGATATCTCTTGTGATGTAAATGGACCAATTGCCTGTACAATACGTTCTTCTACAATTGCGGAACCTATTTATGGATACTGGCCTGTTGAAGGTAAGGAAGTTGATGTTTTTCACCCGGGAGCTGTTGTAGTAATGGCTGTGGACAATCTGCCTTGTGAAATCCCTAAAGATGCAAGCGAAGGTTTTGGAGAACAATTCATGGAACACGTAATTCCTGCTTTTTTCAACGGTGACAAAGACGGAATTCTTAATCGTTCAAAAATGACAGAAAATGGAAAATTAACCCCAAGATTTAGTTATTTACAGGATTATGTAGATGGGAAATAAAGTTTTTTAGTTTCAGGTTTCAAGTTTCAGGTTTTATCCTGAACGCTTAATATTACAGCAAAAAAAGGGAAAAACTTAAAAAGTTTTTCCCTTTTTTATAACCTGAAACCTGAAACCTGAAACCTGAAACCTGAAACCTGAAACCTGAAACCTGAAACCTGAAACCTGAAACCTGAAACCTGAAACCTGAAACCTGAAACCTGAAACCTGAAACCTGAAACCTGAAACCTGAA